>Ga0307990_1000094_pt1 | contig 84050 bp, 75 predicted proteins | sample EllFjometagen129_FD_203168 | JGI IMG/M metagenome (GOLD analysis project Ga0307990, IMG submission 203168) | Marine microbial communities from Ellis Fjord, Antarctic Ocean - #129 | ecosystem: Environmental > Aquatic > Marine > Unclassified | place: Southern Ocean | collected 2014-10-08
CACTGCATGGTCATTGACTTAGCAGCGAAAAACTGTGTACCATTGTTGCCAAAAGTTGTGTATTCTTATTTACCGAAAGTTGTGTAGTGTTATTTACCGTTTACATTTTATCCCATCTCCAGCGAGTTGCTGGGCAAATGTTGAATATCTGTTCAACTTCATGAGCACTATATAGCTTCTCTGGTTTTCTATTAACTATTGTTTCTGCAACAGTTGTAGCAATCTCCATGCTGTACTTCTTGAGTTCGTCCGCAGTAATAGTAATATTGATTCCAGGATAATCGGCTAGGATGTTTTTTAGGTCCATATTTCTCTATTTTACTTTCAATGATTCACCATTTTTATCTCAGATGATGAATTAAAAGTACAATATTAAACCTATTTAAAAGACTGATATACTGCTGTTTACCCGACTATTAAGATAGTCGGGTAAGGTCGGATAAGGTCGGATAGCCCTATTAACTATACATGTGGAAGTCGGGAAAATTTAACAATATTCTCTAGTTGTATTTTTGTTGATAGGTTCTTTATCTTTCTATCTTTAATATTATCCTCTGGTCTTAGCCACTCTCCTTGATTATCTACAAATAGACTAGGAGCTATATTCATTACGTCTTTGGGTAATCCTCCAAACATGATCTCAAGAAATGTTAGTAGGCTTTCTTTATTTAATCTTTTAGTTCTTTTAGTAATCAATATCCACTCCATTGGAGCAGAAATCTCTCCTTCTTCCCCAAATATATTTAAGAAGTTGTTTAGCTTTCCGTCAATGATATTCTCCCTTTTCAATAGGCTATAGATCTTTTTAATAGCTTTTTCAGGTAGCGGCTTGTGCTTTATATAATCAAAACCAATTAGCTTGGGTGACTTGCCAATTTGATTAGTAGATTCATCTCTAGATTCTTCATTCTCGGCTTTAATTAATTCTCCAATATTGTCTAGATCAATTTTTCTTGGCTTAATCCAAAATCCACGATGCGTCTTATTTTTTAATCTATTGACAAGACAATTGAATGTTAGGTCATAGGATTTGTCTCCTTCTATAGTCTTTAGAAGCCAGACTTCAAAAAATCCTTGACATGATTCTTCTATTTTACTTATTTTACTATTAAGGTACTTTTCTGTAGCACTTCTGTCTAATCTGAGTTTCGCAAGGACATAGATAAATTCTTTTAATCTTTCTATGATTTCGAATCCTTCACAAATAGGGTTTTCTTCTAAATTTATTAAGATCACTTCTTTTCTTGTCTCTATAAATGAAATTGGATCAATCATAATCTGTTATAAATTTCTAGTTAGCTGCTTTCAAATGCATACCCCTTTCTATCCAAACATCCCTCATCTTCTCGGCATGTCTCTTACCATCCATTTTGATATACTTCAGAAAGGCCTGTTCTGTCTTATGTCCACTGATTGCCATTATTGTTATAGAGGGAATGCCCATTTCATAAGCATTTGTACAGAAAGACCTCCTGGCAGTATGGCTTGTGATTAATTCATGTTTTTCATGCATTTTTTCTAGCTTTTTGCCCTTTTTATAAATGGTTTTTATAAATGGTGCTTTTAGTTTTGCCATTTTGGCTGCCTCCTTTAAATAATCATTATACTTCTGATTACTTATTGGTTTTGGAAGTTTCCCATTGTATTTATCCAGGATGACCTGAACAATTGGATAGAGGGGTATCCATACACTATCACCTGTCTTGGTCTGTTTTAATGTTAAGATTCCATTGTTTATTCTTTCGGGTGCAATTTGGTGGAGGTCAGAAAAGCGTAAACCAGTCCAACAGGCTACGATAAATAGATCTCGAACACGCTCAAGACTTGGCTTGTACTTTAGATCGAATTTATAGAATTGTTCAAGTTCTGTCACATCTAAATAAATATTTTCGACCTCTTCAGATATTACTCTGAATTTTCTGCTTTTATACTTATTGTATACGTTTATCCCATCCTCTGTAGCAGAGTTTAGAAATATTTTTAAGGTTTGTATCTTTTTACCCACAGTATTAGTTTGCAGTCCTTTATCTCTGAGCAACTCGGTGAAATTATTGTAGAACTCCATATCAATATCAACAAAGTCAGGTTCACCATATTGCTGGGCATACAATTTTAGGTAGTCAAAGGTAACGCTATACTCCCTTTTCATTTTATAGCTTATCGGGACTCCTGACCTTGGATTTATTCGCTTATGCGAATTTTCGATGAAATACTTAATATAAGAAAAGAGAGAAGTTCCTTTCTGGATATATTTTGTGGGATTATAAAATCTATCGATGACAATGCTCAGCCAACTACTATCAATAATTGTCTTGTCTGATAATTTATCATATTCAGAAAGAACGAATTGCTGGATATCCTCAAGTCTTTTAATTAGTTTATCTCTTTGCTTTTCTGAATACTCTGCTAAAACACGAGGTTCCCCTTTATCATTGTTCCAGTATTTTGAATTTATTTGTTCTTCAGTTTTCGCATAAACATCAAATTGCCTACCATTTGAGAATCTCAACCGAATAGGGGCAATATTTGTTTTTTTTGATACACGAATAAAAAACCGAACCTTTTTGGCCATTATGATGTATACTTAATTTCTATCAAATATATTCATATTGCACGACATTTGCACGACATTAATTAAATCTGTTGAAAACTAAATGAGGCTTCGTCAACTACAATACTAATTTTTTTGAGCATTAATAGGCTTTGGGGGGTAATGAATGAAAAGTGTTGTTTTACCTAAATTTCATAGGTTCAAATCTCGCTACCCCGACAGAAGATGGAAAGCCCGGTTCGTTGAAACGAACCGGGCTTTCCATCTTCTGAATCCAACCCCAAACCGTGATCACGACAACCTTTGGAGCCATAATCTTTACACCAACAATTCCAGAGAAAAAAAACTAAAAATTTTCATTAAAATATTTCTCAAAAATTTTTGTATTGAACGTGCGTTCATTATCTTTGTGAACTTTAGTTCACTATAAATTCTCATGTCTCCCAGAAATAAACGTATCAGAAGGGTTGGATCGCCCCCTGTTTTAAAAGGATTTACCCCGGTAGGAGTTCCTATAAAAAAGGACAATGTGCTTTCCATTCTTTTTGAAGAGTATGAGGCCTTCCGGCTTATCGATTATTCTGGATTAAGCCAGGAAGAGGCTTCAAAAATTATGAATGTTTCTCGCCCGACATTCACCAGGATTTATAATAGTTGTTTGAAGAAACTTGCAAAAGCGTTTGCTGAAGGAATTACAATTCACATAAAAGGAGGAAATGTAGTATTTGACAAGGAATGATACCGATGTAACGATTGTGTGACAGTTTATCACAACGATGATAATGATGACAACCAGGAATGCATAAACTGCGATTCAGAGAACATAGAACATATAAATAAGAGTATAGAAGATTGGAAAGATGATCAGGCAGACAACAAAAATTTGATTGAGAACAAAGTGTTCTGTATATGTCAAAAATGCAATTATGAAGAAGAACATAAAAAAGGGGTGCCCTGCTTCTGTCAAACATGTCCAAACTGTAATATACCCCTGATAAGAAAAAGTGAGAAATCAAATAATTAAAATATAAATATTATGCCAGGATTAGACAGAACAGGCCCTGAGGGACAAGGTTCACAAACGGGCAGAGGCTTAGGAAAGTGCAATCCAAATAATAAAAACGCACAAACTAAAAATAACGAAGAGAATACAACTCTTGCAGCAAGGCCGAGACTTGGAAATGGGAGAAACGATGATCAGTACTTCGCAGGTGGAAGAGGCCCGGGAAGCGGCAGAGGCAGAAGTCGTGGAAGAGGTCTTGGAAAAAGATTCAGAGGAGGACAGCAATAACAAAACACTAAGTATTACTACTTAAACATTCCTCACTTATGATATTGTGGTCTTTTAATAAATGAGGAATTTTCTTTAAAAGGTTCTTAATGATGGAGCATCAAACAGAGATAAGGGTAGGATACGGTGAGCATGAATATAAAAAACCAATTTAACGAAAGAACTAATAATCAAAGAAATAAATAGTACACAAAACAAAAATCATTTACTACATGAAAAAAATTGCTATTCCGATAACGGATAACATTTTAAGTGCGCATTTTGGTCACTGCGATAAGTTCTATGTCTATGAAATAGAAAATGAGAAAATAGTTAAAGAAACTATCATGACCCCTCCTTCTCATGAACCGGGCTTGTTGCCAAAGTGGTTAGGAGGACAATCCGTTACTGACATAATAGCTGGAGGAATTGGACAACGTGCAATAGATCTTTTCAATCAAAATAATATTAATGTTTATGTTGGTGCACCGCAAAAAGCACCGGTTGAAATAGTCGAAAGTCATTTAAATGGTTCCATAACTTTAAGCGGAAACTATTGTGATCATTAATCAAATTAAGAAAATAATAATCAATATTTTATTAACCCACAGGTAGAAATACCTAAATAATTAATCGTACAAATTAACATATCATGAAACATACTGATGTTTTAGTAATTGGAGGCAGCGCAGCAGGACTAGGTTCTGCCCTGGCAGCAAAAGCACACTATCCAGAAAAAAGCGTTATGCAAATCAGAAAAGAAGAAAAGGCAATTATTCCTTGCGGAATTCCTTACATGTTTGGAACACTTGAAACACCCCAACAGGATATTCTTCCTGATGCAGGATTGGAAAAAGCAGGAGTTGAGATTGTAATCAATGAAGTTGTTTCTATTGACGAAGATCAAAAAACAGTTAAACTTCAGGATTCAACTGAGGTAAGCTGGGAAAAACTTATCATCGCAACCGGATCAGTCCCGGTAATACCAGGATGGCTTAAAGGTGCAACTTTAGAAAACGTATTTACAGTCCCCAAACAGCTTACTTATCTGGAGGCTATGAATGAGAAATTAAAAGGTCTTCAAAACATAGTAGTTGTTGGTGCAGGATTTATCGGAATCGAAATGTCTGATGAATTGAGAAAAGCAGGTAAAGATGTAACTCTTGTTGAAATCGAACCTCATATTCTTGGAAACGCATTTGACATTGACCTTGCTGATGAAGCAGAAAAGATCCTTGTTGAGCATGGTATTAAAGTACTTACAGGCCATGGTGTAAGTGAAATCATAGGGGACGGAAAAGTTGAAGGTGTTAAAATAAAAAAAGGCGATGTAATTGATGTTCTAAAAGCTGATGCAGTTGTTTTATCTGTTGGATATATGCCAGTTACCAACCTGGTTAAAGGTCTTGACATTGCTTTAAACAGGGATGGATTCATCAAGGTGGATGAATATATGAGAACAGACCAACCTGACATTTTTGCTGTCGGTGACTGTGCTGAAAAAAGAGATTTCCTGACAAGAAAAAGATCCAAGTCTATGCTTGCTTCAATTGCATGTGCTGAAGCCAGGGTTGCAGGAATGAACCTTTATAAACTTTCAACATTGAAAACAATGAGTGGAACTATCGCGATCTTCTCGACAGCTCTAAGCGATACAGGATTTGGCGCAGCCGGATTAACTGAAACTGCAGCTAAAAAAGAAGGATTTGATGTTATTACCGGAATGTTTACAGGAGTTGACAGACATCCAGGTTTATTAAATAACCCACACAAGCAAATTGTTAAACTGGTTGCCGGACGTGAAAATGGAATTATTCTAGGTGGAGAAGTAATGGGCGGATCAAGTGCAGGAGAACTGATTAACATTATTGGTTTTATCATTCAAAACAGGATGGATGTAAACACATTGCTGACCTCACAAATTGGAACACATCCAATGCTGACTGCATCACCTGCAGCATATCCTATAACTAAGGCAGCGGAAGAAGTAGCTAAAAAATTCTGGCATAATTAATAAATAGAAAATAGCGATTACAAGCGAAAGGGAGGCACCGGGAAAACTACATAAGCAGTTAACCTTGCCTCCCTTCTATGCAATGAAATGCCAGGAAAACCTTTTTAATCAAAAATTTTAAACGAATGAAAATATTAATTTCTTCAACTGAAAGTGGTTGGAACGCTGACATGGATGGAAGATTTGGAAGAGCCATGGGCTTTGTACTTTATGATGAAGAATCAAAAGAGCTGAGCTGGCATTCTAATGAAGAAAATCTCAATGCAGCACACGGTGCCGGACCTAAAGCAGCCGAGTTTGCTATTAATACTGGTGCATCAGTATTAATTTCTAGTCATGTCGGACCTAAAGCATTTGATGTACTCAAGCATTCAGACATCAAAATTTTCCTTGCTTCCGAAAAAACAATAAAGGAAGTATACGAAGCTTATAAAAGAGGAGAGCTGAAGCAGCAAGACCATTAAATCCACCTCTTTTCCACTTTTTGTTTGTAGCTTTTTTGTAACTTGCTGAAAGTGCAGTAAAATGAAACGAAAAACATTTATCTATACCGTTGTGCTTAGCACGGGAAGTATAATGTTTAATGGAATAAAATTGAATGCCAAAATTATGGAAGCAGGAGATTTAAAGATCAAAATGATCTATAATAATACAGGGGAATGTTCAGGTATGAAAAATGCCTGGGGATTATCAATATGGATTGAAGATAAGCGTGGGGCAACACTTTTCGATACTGGTGGTGATACTGCAGTACTTAAACAAAACATGGAGCACCTGGGCCTGGATTTCAGTAAATTAGACCGGATTGTGATTTCTCACAACCATTGGGATCATAAGGGTGGACTCGAATATGTGTTGGGAAAAACAAAAGCTTGCATTGACATGTATGTGCCTATTGAGGTCCGGAAGGAATATCAAAAAGATTATCCAGGTGCCAATGTGATAGGTGTGAACAAGTCAATGAACATCCATAATAATATATGGTCTACCGGATCAATGAGTGCAACACATAAAGGCAATGCCATAAATGAGCAGTCTTTAATCATCAAAAACAATGATTCCATGATACTCCTGAATGGCTGTTCGCATCCCGGAATTGTACAGATAGTTAAGCAAGCCAGGACAGATCACCCGGGATTAAGATTTTCTTTAGTCGCAGGTGGATTTCACCTGATGAGAAAAACCAAAAAAGAAGTGCGGGAAATCTCAGCAGAACTGAAAGAGCTGGGCATTGATAAAATAGCTCCTTCACACTGCACAGGAGAGAAAGCGATAGATATTTTTAGAGAGGATTGGGGAGATAAGTTTGTGGATATGAATATTGGGGACGAAAAAACAGCTTAACTATCAGATAATTAGCAAGCTTCTGCAATCTTCCAATAGCTGATCACGATTTACTGGGATCACGCCTGATTTCTCACAAACCTGGCCACCGGCAAGGTTTGCTACTGCAGCAATCTGCGCAGTAGTCATTCCGCTATTGTAACAGATAGATGAAACTCCAATTACAGTATCCCCGGCACCTGAAACATCGGTAACATCTCGTTTAATTCCAGGAATATGATGATAATTTCCCTCTTCAAGTATTAAGATGCCGTTGCTGGAGAGCGTAACCATTAATAGCTCATGATTCTGCTGCTTTCTGAACTCTTCCGATGATTCTACAATTGCCTCGATCTCAACTTTGGTTAATTCCAATTTCAGACCATTCATCAGCTCCTTAAAATTTGGCTTAAACAGGGTAAGGTTCTTATACTTGTTGAAATTTCTGAATTTTGGATCAACCATCATCGGAATATTCAACTTATTCGCTTTAGCGGTTACTTTGTTAATTATTGAAGGAGATATTACACCCTTATCATAATCCTGAATGATGATAGAATCGATTCCACCGCTCTCCATCAGGTTCATCACAATTTCAATGAACTTATTCTGTACTGCTTTTGGAAGCACACTGTCCATCTCCTCATCAACCCTTAACAGGTGCTTAAAACCCGAAATTACTCTGGTCTTTTGTGTAGTTACCCTGAAATCATCTACAGTTATACCCACATCGGTAAGATTTTGTTCTTCCAGCAAATCCAGGAACACAGAACCCCTTTCATCTCCCCCGATAACTGAACAAAGAATAGGAACTGCTCCCATTGACTTCACATTCAATGCAACGTTGGCTGCTCCACCAAGCCTGCTCTCTTCCATAATTCCGGATACTATTGGTACAGGCGCTTCAGGCGATACTCTTTTAACATCTCCCCATAAATATGAGTCAATCATCACATCACCTATAATCAAAATTTTTTGATTAGAGAGGCCTTTAAAAAATCTGTCGAAATCATAACCTTCAAACATACACAAGCTATAAATTTTGTTAGGCAAAGATAAAATTTTAATCCTTCTCTTTACAAGGGATCAACATCAACTGTCACCCTAATTTGCTTATACACCGGATTCAATGAGAAAATCTCCAGGAGCTCCGAGGTAAGGTCTTTAGCTCGCTCAAAGGATGATTCCCTTTCGATCTTCATGATGATCTGTTTTATATATTTCCCATGCGTTCTGTTAACAGGTGGATATTGAGGTCCCAGTATCCTGTTGCCAAATATCTCTCTTAACTCCTTTGACAGGAACTGTGCTCCGCCATCCAGGATGGAAGGGATTTCATGCCGAAGTGAAATTCTGATAAACCTTACAATGGGTGGATATTTAAACATCTCCCTTTCTGCCATCTGCTCTGCGTAGAAATTATGAAAATCATTTTTTAGTACGCGCTGAATAACCGGATGCTTTGGATCCGTTGTTTGGATAATCACTTTTCCTCTCAAGTCTCTCCTACCAGCCCTTCCACTCACCTGCGTCATCAACTGAAAACTCCTCTCAAAGGCCCTAAAATCCGGAAAGTTCAACATAGAATCTGCATCAAGAATTCCTACCAGTGCTACATTCTCAAAATCCAGTCCCTTTGTAACCAATTGTGTACCTACCAAAATATGAATCTTCCCTGTTTCAAAATCATCCATCAACTTTTCAAATGCCTTCCGGGTCCTCATCTTATCCAAATCGAGCCGCCCGATTCTCGCTTCAGGAAAGAATATGGCCAATTCATCCTCAATCTTCTCTGTGCCAAATCCACGCATAAATAGGGCTGATTGTGCACATTCGGGACAATGTTGCGGAACCTTCATTCTTTTCCCGCAATAGTGACATATCATCTCGTTACTGAACTTGTGGTATGTAAGGGAGACATCACAATCCTTGCATTTCAATATATGGCCACAATCGCCACACTGCAAATAGTTCGAGTATCCCCTGCGGTTTTGAAAAAGGATGGATTGCTTTCCGTTTTTCAGTGTCTCCTCAAGTGAAGTCAACAACTCCGGGGTGAAATGCGATTTAAGCTGTTTGCGTTTTTTTGCCTGCTTAATATCTGCAATAATCACTTCCGGAAGAGCAATGTTCCCATAACGTTCATTGAGCTCAACCAGTCCGTACTTTTTTGTACTGGCATTATAGAACGATTCGAAGGATGGAGTAGCTGTTCCTAATACTATTTTTGCCCCTGTAAACAGACCAAGGATTGTAGAAGCATCCCTGGCATTATACCTTGGTGCCGGATCAAATTGCTTATAGGTATTTTCGTGCTCTTCATCAATAATGATCAGTCCCAGCCGCTGAAATGGGAGAAATACAGCTGACCTTACCCCCAGTATAACATCATAAGATTTCTTGTCTGTCATGCCTGCCAGGTTCCTGTAAACTTCCACACGTTCTGCGTCAGAATACTTGCTGTGATAGATGCCTATTTTATTCCCAAAATGATGTTTTAGCCTCTTAATTATCTGAGTTGTGAGGGCTATTTCAGGCAAGAGATACAAGACTTGCTTTCCCTGGTCGATTTGCTCCTGGATAAGATGGATGTATAATTCCGTTTTACCACTTGAGGTGATTCCATGAAGCAGTACAGCGGGCAGGTTCTGCAGCGATTGCTTTATTTCCTTCAAAGCGTTCTCCTGATGCTCCGTCAAGGGAAAAGGATCAACAAGTTCTATAGAATTATCATCGTGATGAATTCTTGAAACAGTTATATCATACTGGTAAAATATTTTCTTCCTGATCAATCCCTGGATAGCGTGAGAAGCAATACCAGCAGCAGTCAACATCTTCTTATTAACGTCTTGCTCAGTTGGCTTATCCTGAAATTTTCCCGACAGCTGAAGATATGCTTCAAGGGCTTTCAATTGTGCAGGAGCACTAGTCAGGGAATCCATCAGATCAGATACTTTTTTCTCCTCCCCATATGCAGCATCCAATCCAATGCAGGCAATCTTCCTGGGCTTATAAGAATGTTTCAATATTTGGTCTGTATCAACTGCTCCCTTTTCGATCAGTTGCTTCAGGATTTTTATTCCAGTATCTGCATAGGGTCCTTCACGTACATCATCCATGCGCTTAATCCCTTCCTCACGCAAATATTCAATAAAATTGCTATCCTCTTTACTCAACTCTTCGGATGCAATAAAAGAATCATTCACCTGTATAAGCGTTTCGCTCTGCAGTTTTAGTCCATGTGGCAATGCAGCATTCATTACCTCTCCATATGTACACATGTAATAGCTGGAGATCCAGTCCCAAAATTGAAGCTGAACCTGGCTTACCAGTGCTTGTTCGTCGAGAAAAGAAATGATTGGTTTTGGCTCAAAGTGATCCGGTTTTTTACGATGAACATCGTGAATGATCCCGGAATATAGTTTTTTCTTCCCAAACTGAACCAGGACTCTCATCCCGGGTCTGGCCATCTCAGTGTTTTCCTGTGGTATCTCATAAGTAAAGGTCCCTTTCATCCCAAGTGGGATAATTATTTGAGCATATAGGGTATCCTTTTTTACCATAAAAAATATAGCTGTTTATCCCACAAAAGGGGGGAACCACAATGTAGTAAGGGACAATACTAACTCCTATAAAAGAGCTTATATAGAAAGAATCTCAGCCATCTCCAATGCCTCTGGATCAACATTCTTTTTCAACTTTATAATTTTGCTGAATGGAACATGATCAATTTCATTATTGTGAAATCCAATCATTATACTTTTCTGGTCATCAACCAAAGCCTGAACTGCTTCATAACCAAGTTTACTTGCGCTAACCCTGTCATATGCTGATGGTCTTCCACCTCGCTGAATATGCCCAAGTATTGATACTCTTACGCTATACTCACTAAAATCTTCCTTCACCTGCTCAGCAATAGCAAATGCACCACCTCTTTTTTCACCTTCAGCAACAATAATAATATTACTCGACTTCTTTCTCTTAAACCCTTTTTCCAAAAAGTCTTTTAGGCCCTCTACCTGGCCCTCTACTTCCGGAATCAAAATAGCTTCGGCTCCACATGCTATGCCTGAGTGCAATGCAATAAATCCTGAATCACGTCCCATTACCTCAACAAAGAAAAGCCGGTTATGGCTACTGGCGGTATCTCGAAGTTTGTCAACAGCTTCAACAACTGTATTTAATGCGGTGTCATAGCCAATGCTGTATTCAGTGCCGTAAATATCATTGTCGATTGTACCCGGTATTCCGATAAACGGGATGTCGCCATATTCATTACAGAAGACCCTCGCTCCGGTTATTGAACCATCACCCCCAATTACTACGACTGCATCTATTCCTTCTTCCTTTATGTTTTTATAAGCTTGAGCTCTACCCTCAGGAGTACGAAACTCTTCACTTCTTGCTGTTTTTAGAATAGTACCGCCTCTGTCGAGTATATCACTGACACTAAATACTTTCAGCTTGGTAAAAAATTTATTTATCATTCCATGGTATCCGTGCCTGATACCAACTACTTCCATTCCATTATAAATCGCTGTCCTGGTTACTGCCCGAATAGCAGCATTCATACCCGGTGCGTCTCCTCCAGATGTTAAAACACCAATTTTTTTTATCTTAGGCATAACTAATTTTATTGAAAAATATAAATTTCCGACAGTAAAAATACAATATATTACAGTTATGATTACAGAGAATCTAAAATTTTACGATTTGATAACCTTTCGGATATATTCCTGAACTTCTTCCAATTGCCATTGCGGTGTAGATGTAGCTCCACTAATTCCAATAGACCCTTCGCCATTGAGCCAATCATCTTCTATTTCACTTGCTGAAGAGATCCAGTATGTGCTCTTATTATGTCTCCTGCAATACTTATACAACATGGCTCCATTTGAGGATTGCTTTCCACTCACAAAAAATATTATATCATGCTTTAAAGCAAAATACATCAAGTCAGGTTTTCTCCTCTTCATCTGGTTACAAATAGTACACTCAGATTTTAAATACGTCAATTCTAATATTTGAGTAAGCTCTCTCAAGTTATCTTCCACTTCCTGGAATCGCTCAGGATCCATTGTTGTTTGAGAAAACAGGATTATGCTTTTGTTTTTATCCACCTCATTCAGCCAATCCGGATCCGTAACCAATATTGCAGTTCCCTCTGTCTGCCCCATCAAACCAATGGTTTCAGCATGACCCTTTTTCCCGAAAATAACAATCTGTTCTATTTCCGGATCCATGTTTTCGTAAGCAGTCTTAATTTTCTGCTGTAATTTCTGGACGATAGGACAGGTGGCATCAATAATTTCTACATTATTCTCCTTTGCAAGTTTAAAGGTTTCAGGCGGTTCACCATGCGCCCTCAGGATAACTTTACCGTTGGAAATATTTGCAAAATCACTGACCTCAATTGTTTTAAGCCCTTTTGTAACAAGGCGATCAATCTCCTTGTCGTTGTGAACCATATCACCAAGGCCAAATACCACCGCTCCCTGGGCAAGATTCTGCTCAGCAATATCAATGGCTTTTTCTACACCAAAGCAAAATCCGGCTGAACTATCTATTTCAACTCTTCTCACTATTAATCAATATTTTTTTAAAGGAATCAAAAAACCAGGTCATCTGTTGATCTATTGTAATTTCATTGTTATCCAGCAATATAGCATCGTCTGCTTTCTTCAAGGGACTGGTTTCCCTGCCTGAGTCAATCCTGTCACGCTCAGAAATATTATGCATGACATTTGCAAAATCCTCCATCATTCCCTTTTCGATTAACTCCTTATATCTGCGTTCAGCACGAATCTCGGGGGAGGCCGTCATAAAAATTTTTATCTCTGCATCAGGGAAAACAACAGTACCGATATCTCGTCCATCCATCACTACTCCACCTGCATTGCTTATCTCCCTTTGCAGCTTAACCATAGCCAATCTCACCTCAGGAATTGTACTAATATAACTCACTTTACCAGATACATGCATTGACCTGATCTCCTTCTCAACCATTCGGTTACCCAGATAACACAGGTTTAATCCCTTCTTATTCTTTCGAAATGTAATATCTATATTTGGTATTTCATTGATCACCTTATCAAATGAAGGCTCTTCAGTCTTGTCAAACAATCCTGATTCAATACAATGTAGCGTAACTGCTCTATACATGGCTCCCGAATCAACATAAAAATATGAAAGTTTAGCAGCAATCAGTTTTGCAAAAGAACTTTTTCCGGTAGAAGAGAAGCCGTCAATGGCAATGGTGAGATTGTTTTTGTACATATTCTGCATGCCCAAAAGTAACTATTTTTAAAGACTATCGCCAACAAATTGGATTTCAGGAATTCTAAATAATATTTATCTTTAGTTAAAGTAATATCTGCATTTATCATTGTCTGGAGAATCTAAAAATGCAATTCGTTACATTTGCATAAATTCAACAAAAAGGCATTGTACAACTAAACAATCTCGGAAGTGATTAATGGAAAAAAAATAATCGTGGTATTGCCTGCATACAATGCGGAGAAAACAATTGAGAAAACATATAGCGAGATCCCTTTTGATATTGTTGATGATGTGGTTTTAATCGATGACAAAAGCACAGACAAAACATACAGTGTAGCAAAAAGTGTTGGGATTGACAATGTGATCAGGCATGACGATAATAGAGGGTATGGAGGAAATCAAAAAACATGCTATAACACAGCCCTTAATATGGGTGCCGATATTGTTGTTATGTTACACCCTGATTATCAATATACTCCAAAACTTATCCATTCCATGTGTTTTCTAATATCCAACGATTTATATGATGTGGTTTTGGGTTCCAGGATTTTGGGTAAAGGAGCCTTGCGAGGCGGTATGCCCATCTACAAATATATACTTAACCGTATTTTGACTTTGGTTCAAAATATTTTGATGGGCCAAAAATTATCGGAGTACCACACAGGATATAGGGCATTTTCGGCGAAAGTGTTTGAGAATATAGATTATATGAATAACTCCGAAGATTTTGTTTTTGACAACCAGTTGATTGCTCAACTGTGCTTTTCAAAATACAGGATAGGAGAAATTAGCTGTCCCACCAAATACGAAGCAGATTCATCTTCTATTAACTTCAGACGCAGTGTTATTTACGGATTAGGCGTTCTTAAGACCTCTTTCTTGTATTTTATATCCAAAACTACTGGTACAAAAGCAAGAATATTCAGAAGCTAGTATGGTCAATAGACAAAATATACCAATTATCTTCAGCTATTTCACAATGGCTATTCTGTTTATACTTACTATTAACAATGGTTTTTTCTGGGATACAGTGCAGTTGGGCTCAAAACATGCCAATCATTATTATACACTGAATTTCTCGACTCTTTTATTGCCAGACTCGATCGATAGTGGTCATATCCCGGCATTTGGCATGTACCTGGCGATTATATGGAAATTATTGGGAAGAAGCTTGATTGCTAGCCATTTGGCCATGCTTCCCTTTATTTTTGGCGTATTGTGGCAATTACATAAACTAAGTGCCCGTTTTGTCAAAAAAGAATATGCCGGATGGGTAATGCTACTTGTATTTTTAGATCCCTCCCTGTTGAGTCAGCTCACTCTGATGAGCCCGGATGTTCTTCTTGTTTTTTTCTTCCTCATGGGTCTGAACAGCATTTGGGGAAATAAAAGATTTTTATTGTCACTTTCGATAGCCCTACTATTTCTTACCAGCATGCGGGGCATGATGCTGTCCCTCTGCCTCCTCATTGTGGATATTATAAAAAACATAGCATTTTCAAGATCATTTAGAGTAACATTTGTGGCTCTGGTAAAAAGAAGTTTGATCTATATGCCTGCACTTCTCATTTTCATTTCGTTCAGTGCTTACCACTATATCGAAAAGGGATGGATCGGTTATCATGAAGACTCTCCATGGGCAGCTTTGTTTGCAAGAGTAGGAGTAGAAGGGGCTATTCATAATGTAGGTATTTTAGGCTGGCGCATTCTTGATTATGGCAGGATAGTGATATGGGGAGTGTTCCTTGTTTTGTTGATTAAATTCAGATTGGGTGTTTTCAAAATTAAAGAGGCCAGGTTATTGTATTTGCTTTTCATTGTTATATTGTTTCTTCTCCCGGCAAATATGATCTGGGCAAAAGATCTGCTTGGTCATCGCTACCTCCTACCCATATATCTTTCATTTTCATTACTATGTGCCACAATTTTATTTTCATTGGAAATGGGGAGAAAGCTGAGGATAGCGATGGTTTCTGTATGGCTGATAGTTATAATTAGCGGAAACTTTTGGGTATATCCTGAAAAAATATCCCAGGGATGGGATTCAACACTTGCCCATCTGCCTTACTATAAAACAAGACTACAAGCACTTGAATATTTAGATAAAAACGGCATAGCTTTTAGTGAAGTGCAGTCCTTCTTCCCAAATGTTCCGATGATCGATGATATTGATCTGAACGACGATAAGAGACAGTTGGTGGATTTCGACAACGGTTGTGATTATGTTTTATATTCCAACGTATTTAATATTAGTAATAACGATTACGATCTCATAAGAAACCAGTATTCTGTAATCAAGCAATTTAGGAGGGGATGGGTGTATATCGATATTTGTAAGAAAAACAATGTCCCTCATCAAGCCATTTTAGAACAAGAGGGGATAAACTAGTTTCTGTTGTAAAATTCAGAAAGATTCACTGTCAGAGAAAAGTGATTGGTACCTCCAGCCAGGTGATACCTGGAATTTCCGTATGCCACATGAAATTTTGCTATCCTGAAACCAAAACCCCAGGAAAATCCTACTAGTCCCGGCCAGTTATCCATTTTCATTTCCATCCGGCGTTTGTAATTGTAACCCAGATCAAAATGGAAATTTTCACCAAGAAGAAATTCCACTCCAAAGACAGTATGTCTCATCAGCTTATCTGCGAAAATATCGAATCTATTCACCTCACTTAAATCATTGCTAATTAAGGGATTCTCCTCTTCCGGCAACTCATAAGTCAGATCCCACTTTTCCAGGTTCTGAAGCAGCAAACTAAATCGAAATGGCGCATGGGCCAACCCTTGCGTCACACCTGCCTGTATCTCAAAAGGTACACGCTCCCTGGTTCCCGAAAAAGACACAAATTGCACCCCCAGGTTCTTCAGCACTAAGCCTGCTGAAGTATAGCTGTGTGGATTATGATAAACAAGGCCCAGGTCCATAGTAGTTCCAAAAGAAGTATACTGTTCATAAATGGAAAAAATCGGTTTAAGATTTACTCCAACTGTTAAAAATGTATCGATAATTGTCCTGGAATATATGAGATTCAAAGCATATTCTGAAGCCCTGAACGTACCATCGTAGTTTCCATATTCATCTGTCCTGTCGAAGGTTCCGTAATTTACATAATGAATACCGCCGGCAAAGTTCCCTATGTTCTCCTTTTCGAAAGCATAAGAGGCATAACCATAATTTATACCCGCGAAATAGTTAACATAATTCAGATTCATGTTCTGATCCATGCCTGGGGAAAGCAGGGCAGGATTATGAAAAACAAGGTTGATGTCATCATCAACGATTGAGATATTGGCTCCACCCAGCGCTGAAGCCCTTGCTGAATTGGTAAGATTCAGAAAGTCATACACACTCTCACCTCCTTTTTGTGCGGAAAGTGTGATGGTAACTACCAGCAATATAATTGATAAAAATGTCCTCAACAACAATGTATTTTGATTCCTCAATAATAACGACTAAGATAGTGAAATAGTCTATTGAGGGATAAAAAGATAGTAATTTAGAGACGTGTCGCTCCAACTGAGTTTACGTCTTTAATAACTCATTCAAAACTCTGGAACTAGTTCAGTTATGAGCGACATGTGTTTCGCTAGTTTACCAGTAACTACCTTTTGAATCCACCCACTCCCTATATTTTTTGTTGCTTGCTGGTTCATATTCAGCATCTTCAAGATCAGATATCTCTTCCATCTGAAATGCCATTCCTGTTCGTGATGCATCCAATGCATTGCAATATTGCTCGTAATGGTAAGCTGCAGGAATCATGAAGATGGGTATCCCGAGATAGAATGCCTCCGCCACTGTATCGAATCCTGCAGTTGTGATAATTCTCTTACAATTGAGCATGGCCTCCTGAAATTTCACCCTCGACGTGGGATGAATCACTATATTTCCAGGTATTTTCCTCTTGGGTATCGTATCAGTAAAAATATCCGCTTTTAGATCGGGCCGTTGCCTGTAAAATTCTAGTATCTCTGCATCGAATCCAGGATTCAGGAAATAACAAAGGTCACGTTCAGCAGGTTGATATTCGCTATCTGTAATCTTACCCCTAATGAGTGGAGGAATAACTTCAATTTTTCCTGTGCCCTGTCCCGTCCTGAAAGAGAGTGCCATGACTTTATCTGCAGTATTGACCATAAATTTATTCATCCGCATCAACCAGAAATATGAATTGCCAAAGCCATGAGGATGGATAAAGTCTGGATGCGAAAGATAAAAATGATGCGATAAAACAATCCTGTTTGCCCTTTTCTTCCAATACTTGCATGCCAGCCCTCCTACCGGATCATAAAAGTTAAGCACCAGCGAACTTTTGTCGCCGATCATGAGCCAGCCAATACGTGTTGCTTCAAAAATATAGATTGGACTTATGATAAGATTAAGAAGTATGGATGCGATGATGCGAATGCCCTTTCTATCGGGTGTACGAAGAAAGTTGGGGCTATAAAAAACTTTAACCGGGACATCCAGGGAAGAATGAAAATAAGCAGGGGTCTTTCTCAAAAAACTTTTCCCAAGGTAAACCCTTCTCACCTCTACCTTACTCTTTTCCAATAATTCAATAGCAGTCAGGGCCTGCGAAAAATGGCCCTTCCCTTCCCCTTGTATAATTATTGAGCATCTCTTCATTCCAGTTCAATGAAGCAGAAAATTAGCATTTATTCAGGAATTATCATGCTTCATTTCACGAACAATTTCATAAACAATTGGGCAAACCGAAATATTCTGGAAAGTAATATCCATGATTTGATGAATTTTGACCCGATCGGTATGTGGATATTCCCTGCATGCCCTGGGTCTGGCATCATATACACTGCAAAAATTATCTTCTCCAAGAAATGGACAGGGCTGAGTTTTGAAGACATAGTCTCCATCTTCATCAATAATAAAATACTGCTCCGTAAGATCTGATGGTTTTATTTTCAGGTATTTCGATAACCTGCTTATATCTGTATCTTTTACAGCGGGGCTAAGCGATTTACAGCAGTTCCCACATTCAAGGCAATCGATCTCCTCTGTATACTTATGATGCAGAGCATGAATTCGCTCATCCAGATCGGATGGACGCATTTTGCGTAGTTTCTTAAAGAGCTCTTTATTTTCCCTCTTCTCTCCGGAAGCTTTCTGCTTCAGTTTTCCGATATCAATAGTCATCACTTCGAACGATTTGCTCGTTTGAATGAAGACATTTGGGTTAAGAACAGACCTACTAATACAACAACAATACCCAAAATCTTTACAAGAGGCATAGCCTCTTTAAGCAGGAAGAAAGATAAAATGGCGGTTACCACAGGAATTAGGTTGGCAAATACATTTGCTTTGGATGCCCCCAATTCTCTAAGTCCGTAAGTAAAGAGTATGAAACATAAACCGGACCCAAAGATTGCCAGATAGAGTACAGACCAAAAACTATCCGGCGAAATAGATGTGATGTCAATTCTGTCCACCTCAAAAATCAAAAATAATGGAAGAAACATGATGGCTCCCAGGGTGCTTTGCCATGCTGTTATAATAATTCCATTGTACCTGTGGATCAACTTCTTCGCAAAAATAGTATATGCAACAGCAGACAATACAGCAAAAAACATGAGCAAAATACCCTTGATGTTTCCTGAGAATTTTCCTTCACTGGCTAATACTACCATGATTACACCCCCGAATGAGATAATCAATCCTATAATGTTGGTAAGAGACAACCTCTCCCTTAAAAACAAATAGGCTGCAATTGGCATAAAGAGTGGAATTGTAGAGATTATAATTGCACCCATTGTAGAAGACACCAATGATAGCCCGAAGGCCTCTCCAATAAAATAGACAAACGGCTCTGCAATTGCCAGCAGAATAATTAGTTTGAAATCTTCCTTTCGGATTTTCATCATCCGCCCGGAAAGCCAGGCAAACAAAAACAAAAAAGGAATTGAGATCATCAGGCGAATGAAAACAATTGCCAGAGGTTCAAGGGAGATATTAGCTATTTTATACGCTACAAATGTACATCCCCAAAACACATTGGCCATTACCAGACTGAAGATAACCCAGAATTTTTTCAAATTACCCTCCTACGCAGCTTTTAACCTTTTCAAATTGGATTTCTCTAATTTTTCTTTCGCATATTTCAAACCGATATTGACATCCTTCTTGTCTTCGCTGGAAGGCAGTTCAAACATAACATCGATCATAACTGCTTCACAGATGGACCGTAATCCACGTGCTCCAAGTTTGAATTCAATTGCCTTATCCACAATATAATCAAGCACTTTGCTGTCCCATGTCAGCTTAACACCATCCATTTCAAACAACTTCTCATATTGCTTGGTAATGGCATTCTTTGGTTCTGTAAGAATCAGTTTCAGCACTTTCCTGTCCAGCGGATCCAGGTATGTAAGAACAGGTAAGCGGCCAATGATTTCCGGTATCAGGCCAAATGATTTGAGATCTTGTGGAGCAATATATTGCAAAAGGTTATCCTTATCAATTCTATCCGTCTCCTTGGCTGCATTATAACCCACTACCTGGGTATTCAAACGGCCGGCGATCTTACGTTCAATTCCATCAAAAGCTCCCCCGCAGATGAACAGGATATTCCTGGTATTTACAGGTATCATCTTCTGATCAGGATGTTTTCTTCCTCCTTGCGGTGGCACATTCACTATTGATCCTTCCAACAACTTCAACAATCCTTGCTGAACCCCTTCTCCCGAAACATCTCTTGTAATAGAAGGATTATCGCTTTTCCTGGCAATCTTATCAATCTCGTCAATAAATACAATTCCTTTTTCAGCTGCCTCAACATTATAATCGGCGGACTGAAGTAACCTTGTCAGCACACTTTCAATATCTTCCCCCACATATCCTGCTTCTGTAAGTACAGTAGCATCAACAATTGTGAATGGAACATGCAACATCCTGGCAATAGTCCTGGCAAGCAAAGTTTTTCCTGTTCCAGTTTCTCCAACAAGAATAATATTTGATTTTTCAATCTCAACTTCATCTTTGGACTCAGTCTGCATGAGTCGCTTATAGTGGTTATACACTGCCACAGAGATATATTTTTTTGCCTCCGGCTGTCCAACTACATACAAATCAAGAAAACTCATTATTTCCTTGGGCTTCAGCAGGGTAAGCTGTCCCAAATCGAATTCACCCTTAGCACCAAGTTCTTCCTGAACAATGGTATAGGCTTGCTCGATACAACGATCACATATATGACCTGATATTCCGGCAATCAGAAGGTTTGTATCCTTCTTCTCCCTGCCACAAAAGGAGCAACGATCCATGATCTATTTTTGTTTAGTTCTTAACAATACTTCATCCACCATACCGTACTCCTTGGCCTCTTCAGAGGTCATCCAGTAATCTCTGTCACTGTCTTTCTCAACTTTCTCGATGGAATTTCCGGAGTGGTCGGCAATAATTGCATAGAGTTCTTTCTTCAGTTTTAATATTTCCCGGGTGGTAATCTCAATATCTGAGGCCTGTCCCTGGGTTCCACCCATTGGCTGATGAATCATCACCCTTGAGTGCTTAAGGGCAGAACGTTTACCTTTCACGCCGGCTGCAAGAAGCACAGCTCCCATTGAGGCAGCCATACCGGTACAGATCGTTGCTACATCACAGGATGTGTATTGCATGGTATCATAGATACCTAATCCTGCGTGAACGCTTCCACCGGGAGAATTAAAATATATCTGAATATCTTTTGTGGGATCTGATGAATCAAGATAAAGCAGCTGTGCCTGGATAATATTTGCTACGTAATCATCTATCGGTGTACCCAGGAAGATAATCCTGTCCATCATCAATCTTGAAAACACATCCATTGAAGCAACATTTAGCTGACGCTCTTCAATAATTGTTGGTGATATATAGCTGTTATATGCAGAGGTAAAATTATGCAGTGAAATACTACTTATACCCCTGTGCTTGGTAGCAAATTTTTTAAAATCATCGTTCTGATTCATGAGCTGTAAAGTTTATTTTGTGTCAAAAAGCTTTTTAAATTTATCTACAGTGATTTCCTTGTCGTCGAGCTTCACGGTATTTTTGATAAAATTAACCAATTTTTCTTCAAGTTTCCTATCAGAGATCTTTCTTGCCTCTTCTTTTTTGGAAAGAAGCTCTTGTGCATAGTTAGTAAGGTACTCCTCAGGGATGTCCATAATGCCATACTGATGGTATTGGTTTCTGGCCACCTCGACTGCTGATTCCATTACCTCTTCTTCTGTCACTTTGATCTCCTGCTGCTTAATAAGGTGATCCTTGATCAACTGCCAACGAAAATCATCTTCATACTGTGCGAAGTCTTCTTCAACCTGCTCAGAAGTTAGATTTTCATTGGTTTCAACCAACCAACGCTTCAGAAACTCAACAGGCAATTCCACTTTTGCATTTTTCAGCATTGTTTCCCTTACATCAATTGAAAATCTGTATTCACTGTCGCGCTCATACTGCGTCGCCATCTCCTCTTTCAATTTCGCATCAAACTCCTCTTCAGTTTTTACAACATCTTCTCCATAGATCTTATCATACAGCTCCTTACCGAAAACGGCCAACTCAAATTTCTGGATCTCATTCGCAACACACTTAAATGTACCTTCAACTGCAGCAACATTATCCTTATCAATTCTAAGAAGTGATGCTACTTCAGTATCATTCGGATAGGCCTTCTTCACATCAAAAACAACTTCTTCGCCCTTTTTTATACCCTTGAACAACAATTTTTGCTCATCATCCTTCATCATGTCCAGTGACATAGAAACTTCCTCTGTGCGAATTCCTTTTTCTTTTTCCTGTCCATCCTTATCCACCTCAACAAGCGTACATTTAATCAGCTCATCATGATCAGCAGCGTCAATAGTCACAAACTCACCGTATCTCTTAGCAACAGATTCCTTATATTCATCAAACTCCTTCTTCCCAATCTTAATTTTATAATAAGGATACTTGTCCTTCTCACTTACCTCGATATTTATTTCAGGAGAAAGACCTACTTCAAACTCAAACTCAAAGATTTCATCTTTCTCAAAATCGAAAGTGCTCTCTGCATTAGTTTTTGCCATGGGCTCACCCAAAATTTTCATCTCAGCTGTCTGAAGGTAATTATATAGTGATTCAGATACCACCTTATTTATCTCTTCGGCCTTAACGGGCACATAATACATGTTTTTGATCAAACCCATTGGCGCATGGCCTTGTCTGAATCCTTTTACCTGTGCATTTCTTCTGTGCTCTTTAATCCTGCTATCGACACTCTCTTCATAATCAGCCTTCTCAACAGAGACTTTAATTACTGCATTTAAACTGTCAACGTTTTCTTTTACTATGTTCATGATACAAATATAATTATCAAAATGTTAAAAAACCGCTTTAGCTATCAACCAAGGTTGATAACTCAGCGGTTCAGTAATGTATTGGTGCGGATGAAGGGACTCGAACCCCCACTCTCGAAAGAACTAGATCCTAAGTCTAGCGCGTCTACCAATTCCGCCACATCCGCTAAAAAATTGGTCGTGCAAATTTAATGGAATTTTTTAGAAAAGGAAAAGAAAAAATGAAAGATTGATTTATACGCTAAAACGCTCAATTACTGTTATTTATAAGCCCCTGCTTCCATCAGGCAGAATCCAGCTACTAACAGCTGACTAAAAAAGCAGACTGAATACTATCTTAACTCAAAATTCTTACCCAAATAAAGCTTCCTTACCTGTTCATCCTCAATCAACTGTTCAGCAGTTCCTGATTTGAGAATTGATCCTTCAAATAAAAGATAGGCACGGTCAGTGATGGAGAGTGTTTCGTGCACATTGTGATCGGTAATGAGAATACCAATATTCTTATTCTTTAGCTGGGTAACAATCTCCTGGATATCTTCAACAGCAATGGGATCTACGCCGGCAAATGGTTCATCAAGCAGGATAAATTTCGGTCTCAGGGCCAGGGCTCTTGCTATTTCTGTTCTCCTGCGCTCTCCGCCCGATAGCTGAATTCCCATGCTTCTGCGAATATTTGTTAGTCCAAACTCCTCGAGCAAAGATTCACAAATCTCTTTCTGCTCCTGTTTTGAAAAAGATGACATCTCCAGAACCGCTTTTATATTGTCCTCCACAGACAATTTCCTGAAAACTGATGCTTCTTGTGCGAGGTATCCTATACCCATGCGAGCTCTCTTGTAAATGGGCTCGGATGTAATTTCTTTATCGTCAAGGAATATTTTACCTTCATTTGGATTAATGAGTCCGACTATCATATAGAAAGTTGTGGTTTTCCCGGCACCATTTGGTCCCAACAAACCAACGATTTCTCCCTGGCTTACGTCAACAGACACTTCATTCACAACTGTTCGTGAACGGTATCTCTTAATCAGGTTACTGGTATGTAGTCTCATTTTATCCATGTGCACAAAAATAAGGTACTTTATTTCTAACGCCTAATCAGATTCTTATATTATCCGGCATCGGCCGATTCGTGTTTCTCTTTTGCATCCCTCTCCTTGACAATCCTCTTGCTTATTCCGATTCCGACTTCATATAAAATAATCAAAGGCATGGCCACCAAGACCTGGCTGAAAATATCCGGTGGAGTAATTACCGCTGAAAGTGCCAGAATCACAATTAATGAATGTCGCCTGTACTTCTTCATAAATTCCGGAGTAAGTATTCCAATCTTTGTCAGAAAATATGATAGAATTGGTAATTCAAACACAATCCCTGCTGCTAAAACAACAGAAGTTACTGTTTGAGTGTAGGAACGCAGGGTCGGATTACTGGTTACAGCCTCACTCACCGTGTAATTTCCCAGGAAATGTACAGACAAGGGGGCGATTATATAATATCCGAAAGCAACACCAAGCATAAAGAGTAAGGAAGTATAAAATACGGCTCCACGTGCTGTTTTTCTCTCCTTATCATACATGGCAGGACCAATAAATTTCCAGAATTCCCAAAATATATATGGAAATGCAACTATTATTCCGGCAATTAAACTTACAATGATGTGCATTGAAAACTGCTCAGCCATTTTTACTGTCTGCAGATCAAAAGGCTTTGAGTTGATACACAATCTTTGAATATTTAATTCCTGCCCAATCATACATAAGAACCGATTGGTTGGAAATTCAGGTGTTTTTGGTGCAAGGATAATAACATCGAAAACAATTTCCTTGAATATAAATGCCACAATAGCAAAGATGAAAATGACAACAAAGGAACGTACAAGGTGCCACCTCAAGATTTCAAGGTGTTCAAGAAACGACATTTCACTGCTTTTTTTCTTTGCCATTTATGTATTTGCTGAGTAAAAGTTTTGCAAATTAACAAAAATTATAGCTCAAATTCATGAATATATTGATTCCAAAAATATCCGACTAAAAAATATGCTCCATGATAATATCATAAAGGGATTCGATTGCCAAATAAAATACTCTTCATATACTTGTTATTGTATTGATACATTTGTTAATTGAAGTTAAACATTTCTATTTTTTTTGACCTCGGATGAATTTGTATTATCTTAGTATCAGAAGAGTAAGTCAATTTACGCATTGAATGAAGGTAAAAGAAGAACAATTAACCAGTTTCCTTAAACAATACTTTGGATTTGATAGTTTTAAGGGCAACCAGGAAATCATTATAAAAAATGTACTTCATGGGAATGATTCCTTTGTTCTTATGCCAACCGGAGGAGGAAAATCATTATGCTACCAACTTCCTGCATTGATTATGGATGGGACAGCAATCGTGATTTCTCCGCTTATCGCCCTTATGAAAAACCAGGTTGACGCTATGAGAAGTTTTAGTACGGATGAGTGTGTCGCTCATTTCCTCAACTCTTCTCTCACAAAAAATGCCATTGCTAAAGTTAGAGAAGATGTGCTTAGCGGTCGAACTAAGTTACTTTATGTGGCACCTGAATCATTGACCAAAGAAGAGAATATTGAGTTCCTTAAAAAGGTGCAGATCTCATTCTATGCTATTGACGAAGCACATTGCATCTCAGAATGGGGCCACGATTTTCGTCCGGAATACCGCCGCATTAGGCCCATTGTAAACTTAATTGGCAACGCACCCCTTATTGCCTTAACGGCAACAGCAACTCCCAAAGTTCAGCATGACATTCAGAAAAACCTTGAAATGGTAGAGGCCAAGGTTTTCAAATCATCATTCCGGCGACCTAATCTCTATTATGAGATCAGGCCAAAGGTGAATGCCTCCAAGGAGATTATTAAGTTTATATCTGCTAACAAAGGTAAATCCGGAATAATTTACTGCCTCAGCAGAAAAAAGGTGGAAGAACTGGCAGAAACACTTGTCGTTAATAACATAAAGGCACTCCCCTATCATGCGGGAATGGATGCCACCACGCGTTCAAGAAATCAGGATATGTTTCTCATGGAAGAGGCTAATGTGATTGTTGCGACAATTGCCTTCGGTATGGGTATTGACAAACCGGATGTGCGTTTTGTCATTCACTATGATATCCCCAAAAGCCTGGAAGGATATTACCAGGAGACTGGGCGTGCGGGAAGAGATGATGGTGAAGGAATATGCATAGCTTTTTATAGTTACAAGGATATCCAAAAACTGGAAAAATTCATGCAGGGCAAGCCGGTCGCTGAACAGGAAATCGGCAAACAGTTATTGCTGGAAACGGTAGCATATGCAGAGTCTTCTGTATGCAGGCCTAAACTACTTCTAAATTATTTCGGTGAGATAATGAAGGAGAATTGTGGTAATTGTGATAATTGTCTGCATCCAAAAGAAAAGTTTGAGGGCAAAGAGTTTATTGTTTTAGCATTAAAAACTATACTGGGAGTGCAGGAAAGGTTTAAAGCTGAACATATTGCAAATATCCTTTCGGGAACAGCCACAAGCGCTGTAAAAACATATAAACATCATCATTCTGAGTTCTTTGGAGCGGGTGATGAGAAAGACAGTAAGTTCTGGAATGCTGTATTGCGCCAGGCACTGGTTGCCAGGTTCATATTTAAGGATATCGAGAATTATGGACTATTGAAACTAAGTAAAGAAGGCAAAGAATACATTGATGCTCCGTATTCAATTTTACTTACGCATGATCATGATTACGAAATTGCCTCTGATGATGTTACCATGTCCAGGGGAAGTGGAACAGGGGCAGTTGATGAGGAGCTAATTCACATTTTAAAGGACCTCCGAAAGAAATTGGCAAAAAGGATTGAATTACCGCCATTTGTAATTTTTCAGGACCCATCGCTGGAAGATATGGCCATTCATTATCCAATTACCATTGAAGAACTGCAGAATATCGTTGGTGTAGGTGCCGGGAAGGCAAAGAAATTCGGACAGGAATTCGTAGAAATCATCCAAAGCTACGTTGAAGAAAAAGAAATTCTTCGTCCACAGGATATGGTTGTCAAGTCTGTAGTCAATAAATCAGGCGTTAAGGTATACATCATACAGAGTATCGACCGTAAGATTCCACTTACTGATATTGCAAACGCGAAAAAACTTGAGATGATGGATCTGATTGATGAGATTGAAGCGATTGTACATTCAGGCACAAAGCTCAATATAGACTATTACCTCAGCAACGCCATGGATGAAGACAAGCTTGATGATATTTTTGAATATTTCAGAGAAGCTGAATCTGAATCTATCCAGGACGCTCTCGACGAACTGGGAGAAGATGATTATTCAGAAGAAGATATACGGTTAGTCAGGATAAAATTCTTTTCAGAACTTGGCAACTAATCCACACTTTTCAAACAAATCAGTTCGTTCTGTTATTTGGGACATAATTCCATCTGCATTAATTAATCTATCTACTTTTAAGAACCATTGAAATATTTTTTATAATGAACATACTTGAGATACACCAGCTCTCTAAATCTTATAAAGCCATAAAAGCCATAAACAAGCTAACACTATCCATTGATCAAGGGCAGGCATATGGACTTCTTGGTCCGAATGGAAGTGGAAAAACAACAACTTTATCAATAATTACCGGTATTCTGAAGCAGGATTCAGGTGGTTTTCTCTGGTTTGGAGAAAACCCTTCGGCAAAACAACGGATAAGGGTTGGCTCACTGATCGAAACACCACATTTCTATCCCTATCTCAATCTCGAAAAAAACCTGAAGATTTTATGTGAGATTAAAAAACAGGAATATACGGATATAGAACGAGTGCTTAAGGAAACGATGCTTTATGACAGGAGAAAATCCAAATTCAGAACACTTTCCCTGGGCATGAAGCAGCGCCTGGGTATAGCCGCTGCACTACTAGGTGATCCTGAAGTACTGGTTCTGGACGAACCCACTAACGGTCTTGATCCTGAAGGCATTGCAGAGGTTAGAGAAACCGTTTTAGAACAGGTGGATCGCGGTAAAACATTGATTATCGCTTCTCATATTTTATCGGAAGTGGAACGAATTTGTTCCCACCTTGCCATATTAAAACAGGGGAACCTTTTGGCCTCCGGTGCTGTGAAAGAACTACTTTCTAAAGAAGAGGTTATTGAATTTGCCAGCTCAGACAATGAACGCTTGCTGAAGAAACTGAAAGCATCTAAACTGATCAAAGAAATTGAACAAGAAAACGGAGTCCTCCTGGCACTTTTGGAGCAGAATATTACATCTGCTGATATTAACAATTTTGCTTTCAATAATAAAATTACACTAACACACCTTGTGAGCAGGAAAAAAAGTCTCGAAGCACAATTCCTTGAACTTGTAAAAGAATAATAATACCAACAGGATATTAAAAACAATCGAATGACCCAAGATAACCGAGGTGCATCTGTGCTCAGTAAGGATGGTGGCCGAATTAAAAAACTGATTCGAATAGAGCAGATTAAAATACTCAATTACACACCATTCAGAATACTCTTATTGCTGTATGTTGTGTTTTTCACTCTCGGGATTGTTATTTATCCCCTTATTGACAAAGAAATTCCAGTTATCTCGCTCAGCGACTTGTTCCGGTTTCCTGATGTGTGGTCCTTTATGACATGGGTAACTGAGCCATACAATATACTATTGGCACTGATCATTATAATGATTACCACTAATGAATTTTCCAACCACACCTTTAAAACCCAGGTAATATTTGGTCTCGGCAGAAAAGAACTTCTGTCTCAGAAGCTTATCCTAATATTTCTGCTTGCAGTATTCGCCACCATCCTGGTGGGGATAACAACCATATCCCTTGGACTGATATACAGCTATAAACTCACCTTTAAAATTGCTGTAGAAAGCATGTGGTACATGGCGGTCTACTTTCTTTCTTCGATCTCATTTATGACTTTCGGGCTGTTCTTCGCCCTAACCATTAAGAATACTGCACTTTCAATTCTTTCATTTATTGCATTGCGATCATTTGTGGAGCCGGTACTGTTCCTAATCTTGCGGAAAACAGAAGTTCGGTGGTTTTTACCCATGAGGGCCACTTCACGGCTTACACCTTTGCCTAACCTGATGGAGATATTTCAAAGCAAAATGGACAGTGCGGAACCAATTGAAGATACAGCTATGGAAATATTGCCTAAAGGACTACCAATATGGCAAAATGTTCTCTTAGTCTTGGGTTACCTATCCATACTCATTTTCTTCTCCTACAGAATAATGAACAAAAAAAGGCTAACATAAACGCCCATTGACTCATTGACTCATTGACTTATTGACTCATTGACTTATTCCCTACCCCTTCGTATCTACTGCATCCCTTAATCCATTCCCCACAAGAGTAAAAGCCAGTACCATCAGCATTATGGCTATTCCTGGAATAAAAGCAAGATAACCCTGATTAACGATAATATAACCATAATGTTCTTTAATCATACCTCCCCAGGATGGTATTGGAGGCTGCACCCCGATACCCAGAAAGCTCAATCCAGCTTCCATTAATATGGCAGTAGCAAAATTGGCTGCAGAAATAATAATTACCGGGGTCATGACATTAGGAATTATGTGTCGGAAAATGATTCTTGAAGGTCGTGCCCCAATTGCCCTGGCTGCTTCAATAAACTCTTTCTCCCGGACACCCAAAACCTGTCCCCTTACAACACGGGCAACTTCAACCCACATGGTTAAGCCAACTGCCACAAATACTTGCCAGTATCCTTTTCCAAGAACCAGGGTTATTGAGATAACCATCAGAAGCGTTGGTACTGACCAGACGACATTTACCAGCCACATGATTACTTTATCAATCCAGCCCCTGAAATAGCCTGCTATTCCACCCAATAAGACACCAAGGATCAATGAGATCAATACCGCAATAAAACCAACTGATAAACTAATTCTTGTCCCCAAAATCATGCGGCTGAGCATATCTCTTCCAAACCTGTCTGTTCCCAACAGGAAGCTCTTTTCTGTAATCTGTTCCTCCTGGAGTCTATAAGAAAGATGCTCAATACTTTCTGTAATTTCTTTGTAATTATTCAATGTTAGTACTGAAAAAGTTCCCTCGTTATATTGGTAGGTGGAGGCATCTATTGGATAAAACACATCGGCAAGCAAATACTCAGAATAGAACAAATCGGCTTTGAATTTTGAATACTCAAGCACAACAAGTTTATCCTTTTCAATCCTGTATGATTGTATTGGGATTAGCTCATACAATTCTGTTCTTCCCGTAAATAAAATCCTAAAAAATCCCTGGTCTGTTTTAGGTTCATTTTTTCTAACTTTCAGAAATTCAAGTTTGAATCCCGGTTTCTCTGTGGCAATCTCTAATATCTGTGTATTCGCGTAAGGTGCTTTATCCGGACTGATCAGATAACCTGATATTGAAACAAGCACTGCCAGCAGGATGATTGCTAAACCGACCAAAGAAACAGGATTCTTCCGAAATCGTTTCCATGCAAGTTTTGAAGGAGATATTCCTGTTTCAGTCAATGCTTCAATTATTAGTATTTACGGCCTTTCCATCTAAATCCTGACACCAAAGACAGGGTGCCGGTTATCACCAGATAAAAATAGTAAAATAATGCTACGAATGGGAAATACCAGAGCAATCGCAATTTCTGAAATTTCTTTACTGCAACAATCAAAATAAACAGATCTGCCAAAGACTTCAGCAATAAAAAGCTTCCAAAAAGATACAATTTTGAAATGTCAGTTAGTCCATATATCAGCAATCCCAATATAGAAGCAGAACTTAAGAAAGTTATACCCGCCATGTACAAGATATCTTTATCCCGATAATAACGTACTTTGGAACCCCAACGAACACGCTGACTTAAAAATGAAAGAAGAGAGCCACATGTATCAGTGTTAACAACAGATTGATGATCCACCAGGAAAGTCATTTTTAAGCCCTCAGATTTTGCCCTGCTCAAAAGAAACATATCATCTCCGGAAGGTGAATTGATTTTTTTTATCTCCATTTCATTTCTAAGGAAAAATTCTCTCCCGTAGGAGATGTTTGCTCCATTACACATTATAGGTGAGCCTGTAAAGAATGAACCCATTGTTGATGCCGTGAGACTCATAAATTCCAGAACTTCAAACTTGTTCCACAAACCATTGGTCTCATTCAATAATACTGGTCCTGCAATAAACGATTGACTGTTCTGCTCTGCATAACGTGCATGCTCACTTACAAATCCCCTGGGAAGCCTGCAATCAGCATCTGTTTGAATAATCCAATCTCCGCCCGCTTCCCTTACCCCCTTTGAAATCGCTGCTTTCTTACCAAATTGGTGATCCGGCAAATGAATAATTCTCAGATTATCTGTTTGTTGAGCCAGTTGTTTAATAATCTTCACTGATTCATCTTCAGAATGATCATTGATAAAGATTACCTCAAACAAATGAGATGGATAACTTTGAATCTGTATATCCAGGATCAGATTCCCAAGGTTAGCAGCTTCATTTCTAAAAGGCACCAACAAGGCAATTTTTATTTTTCCCTGAACTGCTTTGTGATCATCTTGCGATCTAGCTTTTCTAACGGCAAAGGAATAAGCCATTATCTTATAGATATAGAGAAACAAGATAATACCACAAATAGAAACAATGACTATGGCGGCCATTACTGGAGGTATTGATTCAGTAATTCAAAAAGTTCAACAAAATTAATTGGCTTAGCTATAAAAGCATTACAACCGGCTTCTTTACTTGCAATCCTGTCTTCATCAAACACATTCGCAGTGGTAGCTATAATTGGGATCTCCTTATTGCTTTTCCTTATTTTCCTGGTTACCTCCAGCCCATCAAGATTTGGAAGCTGGATATCCATTAATATAATATCAATATCCGGATATTGCTCAAATTTCTCGATTGCCTGCTGACCATCATTTGCATGAACCAGGTGAAGGTTTTTGCCCTTCATATGAGCTTCTACAAGTTTATAGGAGATCAGATTATCCTCAACTATCAGAATCTTTTGTCCTTTGAACTGATTCATTTTTAGATTTTGATCACTAAATCCTCACGAATACTATCCCATTAAAACACCAACTATCGTAGCGGAAAGAAGTGAAGCCAGGGTGCCGGCAAGCAAAGCCCTCATTCCAAATCGTGACAAAAGAACACGCTTTCCCGGGGCCAATGCACCAATTCCACCTATCTGAATTCCTATAGAAGCAAAGTTAGCAAACCCGCACAGCATATATACAGACATGATTATGGATTTTGGGTCAGAAAACAGCCCGGAAGCTTTCATCTCCGACAAACTTACGTACCCAATAAATTCGGTCATTATCAATTTTTGCCCCAGCAATGTTCCTACAAGTGTAATATCCTCTACGGGCACTCCAATAAGCCACATCAGGGGAGACAAACCATATCCCAAAATAAATTCCAGGCTTAATTCATCATACCTGCCATTGGTAAAATTTGCGATTAGATTATTGAGGGTTGTCCAGTCTCCAACTTTAACAAAGACATAATTTAGCAGGGCAATAAAAGAGATGAAAACAAGTAACATTGCAGCCACATTGACTGCGAGTTTCAATCCCTGGGTTGTTCCATTTGAGATTGCATCCAAAACATTCTTCCCGATATCTGTTTTTGAAATTTCAATTTTCTTGTCGACTTCTTTTGTTTGCGGCACTAAAATTTTGGAGATAACAACCACTCCTGGCGCTGCCATTACAGAGGCAGTAAGTAGATGTTTTGCAAAGATCAACTGCTGCTGAGGATCATCTCCACCCAAAAAACCGATGTACGCTGCCAACACTCCTCCGGCCAGTGTTGCCATACCACCAGACATAACTAACATTATTTCTGAATCGTTCATCTTTTCCAGGTAGGCCTTTATCATCAGGGGAGATTCGGTCTGTCCAAGAAAAATATTTCCTGCTACTGAAAGACTCTCAGCCCCTGAAAGTCCCATTGCCCTGGACATAGCATAACCCAGTCCTTTTACAACAATCTGTATGATGCCAAAGTAAAAGAGAACAGAAGTTATCGCAGAGAAGAAAATGATGGTCGGTAATATGTTAACGGCGAAAGTCTGCAAGGCACTTGCGACTTCGCTCTTCTCTCCTGAGCCAAATAAGAACCTGACTCCCGCACCAGTAAAATCAAGAATCTTTACAAATATCTTCCCTACAACTTCAAAAACGATCTGTATGGCAGGTACATATAGGATTCCAACAGCCAGTACCAATTGAATTCCCAGGCCAATTCCTACAACCTTCCATGATATTGATCTACGGTCGGTGCTAAAAGCCCAGGCAATGGCGATCAACACAATCATTCCAAGCAATCCCCTTAGCATTCTGAGTAAATTGAAGCTAAATGTAGCTTTCGCTGGAATTATGTTTGTTAAACTTTCTTGCGCTACCTCTTCCTGCACGGTCATTTCTATAGCACTTTCCTGGGTCAATTCCTGGGTTTGTTCAAGGGAATCCTGTTGCGCAGAACAGGGAATCAGGGACAAAGTAACAATGAATAATCCTGTCAGGAGGATCAAGTGTTTAAGATATCGTTTCATGTAAGTTAGTTATTCTTTTTCTCGGCGATTTATCTCATCTCTAATATCTGAAGCTCTTTCATAATCTTCATTACCCACTGCTTCAGCCAACAATTTGTTTAATTCTTCCAGTGAATGTTTAGCCAGTGATTCGGTACTTTTTGGCTTACTGCTTTCGAAGAGTTTTTCTGCGGGAGCTTCCTTAGTATTATCCTGCTTTTCTGCTTCTTCATCAGTATCTTTCTCTAAATCAAGTATGATTCCTGCCTTTTCTACAATTTCTTCGGTGGTATAAATCGGGCACTTAAACCGAAGGGCCAGGGCAATAGCGTCTGAGGTTCTTGCATCCAGCACAATCTGTTTATCCCCATTATCAAAGAGAACATTTGCAAAGAAAACACCTTCTTCCAATTTGTGAATATTCACTTCCAGAATTTTTATGGCATATGAATTTGCAAAATTCTTGAACAGATCATGTGTCAGCGGCCGCGGTGGTTGTAAACCCTCCAGCTCAATAGCGATAGCCTGTGCTTCAAATCCTCCTACAATGATTGGAATTCTTCTCGATCCTTCTTCCTCTGATAATACCAGTGCATATGCTCCTGATTGTGTCTGGCTGTAAGAGATTCCAAGTACATTTAATTTAATTTTACCCATAGCACATCGCGCTCTGTAAACTCCAATTGATTATAAAATCATTTTTAATTTTTGAGATACTCAGCAAATTTAGAATTTTTAATAAGAATCATATTACTATCTGCCAGTTTTTACTGAGCTTCATCTCTCATTTTCTATTCACAGTAAATAATCATCTATAAACCTGACATTTTTTCTACATTTCTTTGTCTTATCTTACAAACTTTTCTATCTTTGCGAACCGAATTCGGAAACTACTGAAAATTAAGATATAATGTACGCAATTGTTGACATCGCAGGACATCAGTTCAAGATCACTAAAGATCAGAAATTGTTTGTTCACAGATTAGAAGGAGAAATTGGCTCAAAAGTATCGTTTGATAAAGTGCTTCTCATTGATAATGACTCAAAAGTAACTGTTGGAACTCCTTCCATTTCGGGAGCTGCTGTTTCAGCTACAGTTATTGAGCATTTAAAAGGAGATAAAGTTCTGGTCTTCAAGAAGAAAAGAAGAAAAGGATATAAAAAACTTAATGGCCACAGGCAGTATTTATCCAGGATTCAGATTACTGATATCCAGGAAAAAGGAGCCAAAGCTCCTGTTGAAAAGAAAGAGGTTTCTAAGCCATCTGTTGCTAAAGCTTCAGATAACAAGCCCGCAGCAACAAAAACCGCTGCTAAACCTGCTGCAGAAAAGAAAGTCGCTACAAAGCCAGCTGCTGCTAAGAAACCTGCTGCTAAGAAACCCGCTGCTAAGAAACCCGCTGCTCCAAAAGCAGCAGCCAAAAAGGCGGATGATACCAAGAAAGCTGGAGATAAAGAATAAGAGATAACATCTAAAAACTTAAGATATGGCACATAAGAAAGGGGCCGGTAGTTCAAGAAACGGACGCGAATCCGAAAGCAAAAGATTAGGCGTTAAGATATACGGTGGTCAGGTAGTTAAAGCTGGAAATATTATCGTTCGTCAGAGAGGTACTGTACATAAACCAGGAATAAATGTTGGTATGGGAAAAGATCATACTCTTTTTGCCCTGATAGACGGAAAAGTTAAGTTCCAAAAGAAGACGGATAATAAGTCTTTCGTTTCAGTAGAACCACTGGAGAACTAGACAGGAATAAATTCCTGAAAATAATTCAATATTTACCCTGTAATCAGCTACCTTTATAGCAGATTACAGGTTTTTTTATTTAATACAAATTATGCTTACCATTCCTTTTTTAAGAGATAACCGCGATCTGGTTATTGAACGACTCGCAGTTAAAAATTTTGATGCTGCTTCAATTATTGACGAGATATTATCCAAAGACGATCAAAGACGAGACAGCCAGGTGCTGACCAATGAGTTACAAGCTGAGATGAACCAGCTCAGCAAAGAAATTGGTTCCTATTTTAAGAACGGCGATCATGAAAAGGGAAATCAACTAAAAGAAAAAACTGCTGAAATAAAAGCATCTATCAAGGATATATCTTCCCAGATGCAGGATGCAGCAGAAAAACTACAGGAGCTGTTAATCAGACTCCCGAATGTTCCTCATGAACTTGTTCCTCCCGGTAAAACAGAACAGGACAATGTTAAGATCAGGGAAGGTGGAGATATACCAACGTTACCGGAAAACGCTCTGCCTCATTGGGAGCTGGGAACCAAGTACGATATCATCGATTTTGATTTGGGTGTAAAGCTTACCGGTGCAGGATTTCCTGTTTACAAAGGTGCCGGGGCAAAGTTTCAGCGTGCGTTAATTTCTTATTTCTTAGATAAAAATATTGATGCAGGATTTCGGGAAATTCTTCCTCCCCTTATGGTAAATGCAGATTCCGGGTTTGGAACCGGACAACTGCCTGACAAAGAAGGTCAAATGTATCATGTACAATCCGATGATTTTTATCTTATCCCTACCGCTGAGGTTCCGGTTACCAATATATATCGGGATGTAATTTTGAATGAAAAAGATTTGCCGATAAAGAATACTGCATATACTCCATGTTTCAGACGAGAAGCAGGTTCATATGGTAAAGATGTAAGGGGCCTGAACCGTGTACATCAATTTGATAAGGTTGAAATTGTGCAGATCGAGAAACCTGAAGAATCATACGACACCCTGGATAAAATGGTTTTGCATGTTGAGTCGCTGTTAAAAGAATTAAAATTACCCTACAGGATTGTCCGACTCTGTGGCGGAGACCTTAGCTTTACTTCTGCCATGACTTATGATTTTGAAGTCTATGCTGCAGCACAGAAGAGATGGCTGGAGGTTAGTTCTGTTTCAAATTTCGAGGCATACCAGGCCAATCGACTAAAACTGCGATATAAAAAAGAGGGGGAGAAAAAGCCTCAATTGGCACACACATTAAACGGAAGTGCCCTGGCTCTGCCCAGGATTGTTGCAGCAATTATGGAGAATTACCAGACCGACCAGGGAATTGCTGTTCCAGAAGTATTAAGAGCGTATACTAAATTCGACATGATTAAGTAGTAAATTTTCAAGTTTGCCTAAAAGACACCGTCAAAGTATAGCTTACATTTTTGCCATTATGGCCGTGCTATTCTGGTCTACTGTCCCAACCGCATTCAAACTGGGACTGAGATACCAGGACAATTACCAGTTAATGTCCGGGGCAGCTCTTGTTTCTCTTCTCTTTCTATCACTTACACTAATAGTGCAGCGAAAGACATGGCTTCTGACACAACTGACATGGAAAGATCTGCTGCGAGCTGCTCTGCTTGCACTCCTTAATCCTTTTTCCTACTACCTGATACTGTTTAAGGCCTACTCTTTGCTGCCCGGACAGGTTGCTCAACCCCTTAACATGATCTGGCCGATTGTATTGGTCCTGATCTCCATTCCAATGCTCAAGCAAAAGATCGGATTACTGAGTATCCTTTCCCTTGTCATAAGTTTCGCAGGAGTAGTACTTATCTCTTTCCAGGGAGGTACTGTATTCGAAACAGAGGGCAATATTACAGGTATCTTACTCGCACTATTAACTTCCGTATTATGGGCTTTTTACTGGATCTTCAACATGAAGAGCCGACTCGATGAGGTAGTTGGATTATTCCTTATATTTCTCTTCGCATGCATCTACCTGCTGATAGGCGGACTTTTCAGAGATCCTTTCCTCCCGTCGGGGAAAGAAGCGTGGTTGGCAGCGGCTTACGTCGGTATTTTCGAGATGGGACTTGCCTTTGTATTCTGGTTGAAAGCGCTACAACTTTCTTCTACTACAGCAAAAATAAGTAACCTGGTATTCATAGCACCATTTTTGAACCTGGTATTTGTACATTTGTTCCTGGATGAAAGCATTTTTGTTTCATCGATATTTGGTATACTGTTGGTTGTAACGGGAATCCTGATACAGAATACAATAAAACAGAAAAATGGATAAGACCGAAAGAATAATCCTTGGAATAGACCCAGGAACCAACATTATGGGATTTGGAGTAATTACATCGACGGGGAAAAACCCTGAGTATCATGATATGGGTGTCCTTGATATTCGCAAAGTGTCTGACCAATACCTGAAACTGAAAAAAATATTCGATACTACCATTGAGCTAATCGACAAATACAATCCGGATGAATTAGCAATTGAAGCACCATTCTACGGGAAGAATGTGCAGTCTATGCTTAAGCTCGGAAGAGCGCAGGGCGTAGCTATTTCAGCGGCTCTAACAAGAGATATTCCGGTATTTGAGTATGCCCCGAGAAAGATAAAGCTAGCTATAGCAGGCGTCGGACAGGCCTCCAAGGAACAAGTATCCATTATGCTTGAAAAAATGTTCAGTATCAAGGATATGCCAAAAAACTTCGATGCCACAGATGGCCTGGCGGTAGCCGTGTGTCACTTTTATGAAAAATCACCGGGACAAAAGAAGCCAGGTGTTAAAAACTGGGAAGATTTTATATCTAAGAATCCAAATCGGGTAAAGAAGTAGATTTTGTTTTGGTAAACTTTCAAATAGTTGACCCCACTATGCGTCAACCTCAGCGGATATCATTCCTGCAATATCGGCAAACTCTTCCGGCGACAATTGTAATTTTGGCTTACTGAATTCAATATCATGCAATCCGTTAATCGGTACCAGGTGAATATGTGCATGAGGGATTTCAAGTCCAAGCACAGCTACTCCTACCCTTTTACAATCCATTGTTAAATCAATGGCCCTTGCCACTTTTTTTGAGAAAACAAGCATATCTCCCAGCAGATTGTCTTCCAGATCAAAAAGGTAATCAGTCTCCACTTTAGGAACAACAAGTGTATGTCCCTTTGCAAGCGGATTAATATCAAGAAAAGCGTAAAACCGATCGCTCTCAGCAATTTTATATGAGGGAATATCTCCAGCTATTATTTTTGAGAATATCGTACTCATAAGATACGTTTTATATGGAAATTTCTATTATTTCGAATGACATGCTGCCGTTGGGAACATTGATATCAGCAACATCGCCAACTTTTTTACCTAATAATCCTTTGGCAATGGGTGTAGTTACGGCAATTTTTCCCGCCTTAACATCTGACTCACTTTCAGAGACAATAGTATATTCAAAAATGCTATTATTCTTGCAATTTTTAATTTTTACACGGTTCATGATTCGAACTTCATCCGTGTCGATTTTTGATTCATCCAGTACCCTGGAATTGGTCACAATCGCATCCAACTTGGCAATTCTCCTCTCAAGCAAGCCCTGGGCCTCTTTCGCAGCATCATATTCTGCATTCTCCGAGAGATCACCTTTATCCCTGGCTTCTGCAATTTGTTGAGATATAGACGGCCTTTCAATTTTAGTCAGTTGATCCAACTCCTTTTTAAGATTTGCCAGTCCTTCCTCTGTTATGTAAGATATTTTTGACATAATCTCACCTCCTTCTTAATTAATTAAAAACAAAAAAGAATCCCGAATGCCGGAACTCTTTAACAATACAAAGTTATAAAAAAATTAGATCTCTATCCTATTTATTATGGTTGAATAAATTACAGCCGCTCTCAGGTCGAAAGCCTCTGTTATTTTTGCCTGGTCAAAATCGTTGTAAACATCCTGCTCCAGGTCTACAAGTTCAAGGGGATCTGTCACGCTTATACCTTCAGATGCCAGCAATTCAGAGTTCTTTTCATCATTCGGATTAAATATTCCCTCGTAGGTAGCCATCTTACTACTCAAATCATCATGGGTCTCCTGTTCAACTTGTTCAAACCTACTTTCAAAATAATCCTTTTCTACAACAACTTCTTCCTCTGAGACAAGCGGTTCCTGCTTTAAATTCTCAAATGAATTTGAAGTTTCTGCTGTAAAGTTCTCCAGTTGCTTTTCCAGTTTGCTGAAAAAACCACCGGCAGGACTGCTAGCTTTCTCTTCTCCTGAAGGCGAGTTAGTCAAAGACCTCTTCTTCTTCTTCTTTCCTGCAACGCCGGCAACAATAGCAACTATAGTTACTAAAATATAAATCAAGCTCCCTATGTCAAAATCCATTCTCTCCATTAATAAGGCACAATTTTTGATTGTTCTATAGTGTTAAAAGTACGAAAAATTATTGACTTATGAGGCTAAATAATACCTTTACAGCGTTTATCAATTATGAAAAAATGGCTTAAAATATGGTTCGTCCTGCTGCCGGTATTGTTTCTCTCTTCCATGTGCGAAACAAACAACGGGCTCGAAATACCTTATGTCAGGGTTGATGAAAACCTATTATTATATGCTGATCTTAAAGGGATTGGTCCCGGACAAACCATAACTGTTGACGGGGGAGTAAACGGCTTAATCGTATATTGCGAAGATTTTAACACTTATCATGTTTACGACCGAACCTGCACTTTATGGCCTGATCATAATGAAGCGGTTCTAATGGACACCACATGGAGAGAAATAGTTTACACTTGTCCTGAATGTGAATCTCAGTATTTGATGCTTTCAAATGCCGATCCTATTTCCGGCCCCGCTGTTTTTGGCTTAAAAAAATATCATTCTGTTCTGGACGGCGATATACTGCATGTGTATAATTAGGATAAAAAGTTCCAACCCCGAAGGGGTCTCATCCGGTAGCCCCGGATCGCAGATCCGGGGTAAAAAAAAGACGCGCCACATGGCGCGTCTCTACAATTATATTTCAAGTTACCTACTAGTAACGATAGTGCTCTGATTTATATGGGCCGTCAACAGGAACTCCCAGGTAATCTGCTTGTTCCTGGGTCATCTTTGTCAGCTTAACACCTATTTGTTCAAGGTGCAACCTTGCCACCTCCTCATCAAGTTTCTTAGACAACATATAAACTCCAAGCTCATAATTATTTGTCCAAAGATCTAACTGTGCAAGTGTTTGGTTTGAGAATGAGTTACTCATTACAAATGAAGGATGACCTGTTGCACATCCTAAATTCACCAATCGGCCTTCAGCAAGCATGAAAATGGCGTGTCCATCATCAAAAATATACTTGTCAACCTGTGGCTTGATAGTTACCTTTTGTACATTTTCCATTTCACCCAATGGATCTACCTGGATCTCATTGTCGAAATGGCCAATGTTACAAACGATGGCTTGATCCTTCATTTTTGACATGTGCGCAGTAGTAATAATATCTTTATTTCCAGTGGTTGTAACGTAAATATTTCCTTCACTCAAAGCATCTTCCATAGTAATTACTTCGAATCCTTCCATAGATGCCTGCAGCGCACAGATCGGGTCAATCTCAGTTACAATTACACGTGCTCCATATGACTTCATCGAATGTGCACAACCTTTTCCAACATCACCATAACCTGCTACAACAACTACCTTACCGGCAATCATTACATCAGTAGCTCTCTTGATACCGTCAGCCAGTGACTCACGACATCCATATAGATTATCAAACTTGGATTTCGTTACAGAATCGTTTACATTAATAGCAGGGAAAAGCAATTCACCTTTCTCAAGCATCTGATACAATCTATGAACTCCTGTTGTGGTTTCTTCAGAGACACCCTTCATTTCAGGTACAACGCGATGCCATTTCTGAGGATCTTCAGCCAATAAGCGCTTCAGAGTAGAAAGAACAGCTCTCTCTTCCCTGCTTGATGGTACAACGTTAAGTAATGACGCGTCATTCTCTACTGCATATCCTTTAATAACCATTAGTGTTGCATCTCCACCATCATCAACAATCATGTGTGGTCCTTTCCCTCCTGGAAAACTTAATGCCTGGGTAGTACACCACCAATATTCTTCCAATGTCTCACCTTTCCAGGCAAATACCGGGGTTCCTGTTGCAGCGATTGCCGCAGCAGCATGATCCTGGGTTGAGAAAATATTACAACTTGCCCAACGTACATCAGCACCAAGAGCAACGAGTGTTTCAATAAGAACTGCTGTTTGAATGGTCATGTGCAAAGAGCCCATGATCCTGGCACCTTCCAGTGGCTTATCCAGGGCATACTTCTTACGAATAGCCATTAAACCAGGCATCTCTTTTTCTGCTATTTCAATCTCTTTCCTTCCAAATTCTGCCAGACCCAGGTCTGCCACCTTATAAGGTAATGTTTCTACAAAAGTCATTGTATCCATATTTATTTTCTAATTTGAGACGCAAAATTAATCAAATCTGCGAGAACTTAGTTATTTATATCTGTAACTATAGAAACAGCTAAAAGATTAAAATGTTGAAAGAATACTTAAAAATTGTTCGGAGTTGCAGGTTGTGAGTTGCGAGTTCCACAAAAATCTCGCCTGGAAATAGGGAACTATCACAAATTAAAATAAGCCCTAATTTCTTTTTCGTCCGCTTTTAGTTGATTAACAAGCATACCCAATCCCGGAAATCGCTTCTCATCCCTTATTCTTTTGCAAAAATGTAAAACAATATCATGATCATATAAATCTCCATCGAAGTCAAGCAGGTGTGCTTCAATTACCTTTACAGGATTTGCACTGTCCAATGTTGGCCTTACTCCAATATTAACCATCCCCTCAAACATTTTATCTTTTACTTCTACCCTCGCTGCATAAACGCCATCCCTGGGAATGAGTTTATAGGCAGTATGCGGATTAATATTTGCAGTAGGATATCCAAGTTTTCTCCCCACGTGATTTCCCTGAACAACATGGCCTGAAAGATAATACTCATATTCAAGCATTTCATTGGCAGCAACGACGTCTCCCTCCAACAGTGCCTTTCTTATGGTAGAAGAGCTCACATTTTCCCTGGAAGATTTGTATTCCCCCAATGTTTCAATATCAAAACCATATTTATCTGAACATTCTGATAATCCTTCAGGGTCACCCTTCCTGTCTTTCCCAAATTTGTTATCATAGCCCAGAAGCAAGCTTGATACATTAAGTTTTCCAATGAGGAACTCTTGCACAAAGTCACAGGCATCCATTGAAGCCAGCTCCTCGCTAAATGGTACAATCATCAGATAATCTATTCCCATCCGCTCCAAATGACTGATCTTCTCTTCTTGAGAGTGAATCAAACGAAAATTCCAAACATCTTTATTTAAGACAATTCTGGGGTGGGGCCATAGCGTTACCACCACAGATTGCCCATTCACAGCTTTCGCCTTTTTGATCAGCGTATTCAGAATATACTTATGTCCCTTGTGGACGCCATCAAAAATTCCAATGGTTACAACGGGATTTTGAATATCTATCTTTTCGTCAATTGAAATAACTTTCATCTCTTTCACCTAAAAATTCGCCACAAATTTAATAAAAAACCACTTCAGATGCTTTTTAATTAAAAGAACATTATCGGGCTTAAAAATTCGTATCTTGAGAACAAATAGTTATAAGCTGCAAATGACTAAAATTATTGAGAATGATCCCTGGTTAAGGCCCTTTGAAACAGCGATTCAAAGGCGAATGAAATTACTGGTTGCAAAAGAGAAGGAGTTAATAAGCGAGATGAAAGATCTTGCTTCATTTTCTACAGGTCATCTCTATTTCGGATTGCAAAGAAATAAAGATGGATGGACTATCCGTGAGTGGGCTCCCAATGCTACAGCTGTTCACCTGCTGGGAGATTTTAACGACTGGAGCTTCTCAGAAGATTATGCCCTGAAACAAGATAATAGCGGAAATTGGGAACTTAAGCTTGCTCCTGGTAAAATCAAACACCTCGATCAATACAAACTACACTTTCACTGGAAAGAAGGAGAGGGTGATCGCCTACCCGCCTGGGCCAAAAGAACATTGCAGAATGACGATACGAAAGCATTTAATGCGCAGGTTTGGGCTCCTGAAGAAAAGTATCAATGGAAGAACAAAGTGCCGGATCTCAGTAGTATCGATCCGCTTATTTACGAGGCCCATGTTGGAATGGCCACTGAGGAATATAAAGTGGGCTCGTTTAACGAATTTCGGGAATTGGTGCTCCCTATTATAGCTGAGGAAGGATATAATACCATTCAATTGATGGCCATCCAGGAACATCCTTATTACGGATCATTTGGCTACCACGTTTCAAATCTCTTTGCGGTAAGTTCAAGATTTGGCACACCAGACGAACTCAAACAGCTCATCGATGAGGCACATGGACTGGGTATTGTTGTTATCATGGATATCGTACATTCCCACGCGGTAAAGAATGAACTAGAGGGCCTGGGAATGTATGCCGGCGATCCGGCACAATTCTTTCACCAGGGAGAGAGAAGAGAGCATGTAGCATGGGATTCCCTTTGCTACGATTACGGCAAAAATGAGGTAATTCACTTCTTACTCTCCAATGTAAACTTCTGGCTCACAGAGTATAATTTTGATGGTTTTCGCTTTGACGGTGTTACCAGCATGCTCTATTATGACCATGGACTTGAAAGAGATTTTTCGGGATATGAGATGTATTTTGACGGTGGACAGGATGAAGACGCCATCACTTACCTTGGGCTATGCAATAAACTGATGCAGGAGCTTAAACCCGGGGCCATTTCCATTGCTGAAGACATGAGTGGATATCCCGGGCTTGCAACACCGCTGGAATCAGGGGGTATTGGATTCGGCTACAGACTCGCAATGGGCATCCCCGATTACTGGATAAAAACTATCAAAGAAAAAGCGGACGAAGCATGGAATATGAGTGAATTATACCATGAATTAACCGCAAAAAGATCGGATGAGCAAACCATAGGATACGCTGAATCACACGACCAGGCCTTGGTGGGTGACAAGACAATTATCTTTCGATTGATCGATAAGGAAATGTACTGGCATATGGACAAAGCTTCGAGCAACATCGTAGTTGAGAGAGGCATCGCACTTCATAAAATGATCAGGTTAGCAACCATTGCCACTTCAGGTAATGGATACCTGAATTTCATGGGAAATGAATTCGGGCATCCTGAGTGGATTGATTTTCCAAGGGAAGGAAATGATTGGTCCTACCAATACGCCAGGAGACAATGGTCGCTCATGCAAAATGTTGAACTGAGGTACCAATTCCTTGGAGAATTCGATAAGGCCATGATTCAACTGGTAAAGTCCGGACAAATACTAAAAAATTCATGTCAACACATTAAGTCTGAAGATGTCGACCTGATTCTCGCTTTCAGCAGGGCTGAATATCTTTTCGTATTTAATTTCCACCCCACACAATCGTATACAGATTACGGCTTTGCTGTTGACCTTGGAAAATATAAATGTGTCCTTTCAACTGACGAATCTGAGTATGGAGGATATCATCGGATTGATAAAGAGATAGAGCATCGCACCATGATAGAAAGATCATTTGGATACAAGCAACGATTGAATCTTTATCTACCCTCCCGAACCGGGATTGTGCTGAAAAAAATGGAGATTCCAAAAGTTAGGTAAAAGGTCGGAATTTTAATTTATCAGGATGTTGAATCAAAAAAAAGACGCGCCACATGACGCGTCTCTGCAAATTAAATCCACCTCACCAAGGGGAAATCCATTCTGTGAGGAAGATCTTTCATCTTCGGATAAATTCTAAAACCTATATCAAACTGTCCTGTTAATTCAACTTCATATTCAAATGCGTATTCAGCTATTGAATCCTTGTAGCCGACACACTCAAAGTCCTTGGTTTCAAGAATCCTTGGATGTTCAATGTTTGGTGCAGCATCAATGATAACTATCTCTAAGCCAATATCATTCGCTGATAGTCCATTAAGATTCAACTTAATCCTACCTGAATATGTTTGACCTACTTTATATTCACTGGCAGAATCTGAAATGTCATATTTAACAACTTCAATATTGTTCCACTGATCAAGGATCTGCTTTTTATAATAAGAAAGCTCTCTTGATAATTTGTAATCATCTTCACGTAAACGCAAAGTCCCTTGATACAATTTCGAGTAGAACCGGTCAATATAATCCCTTAACATCCTGTTCATGGTAAATTCAGGGGCCACTTCCGAGATGGAGTTTTTAATTAAACCAACCCATTCACCAGGTACATTATCTGAATCCCTTTTATAGAATTTTGGTGTAATCTCATTCTCAAGCAGCGAATAAATTCTTTCTGCGTCTAACTCATCCTGAAGATCCTGATTGTCGAAAGACTTCTCAATTGGTAATGCCCATCCTGCATTCTCCTTATATCCCTCTGCCCACCATCCGTCAAGCACACTGAAATGCAATCCTCCATTCATCACGGCTTTCTCTCCACTAGTACCTGATGCTTCAAGTGGACGCATTGGTGTATTTAACCAGATGTCTACACCATGAAGAAGGCGCTTGGCCAGGTGTATGTTGTAATTTTGCAGAAATATAATTTTACCTGCAAATTCTGGTTTTTTTGAAATATTCACAATCATCTTGATCAAATCCTGACCTGGAAAATCATTTGGATGCGCTTTCCCTGCAAAAACAAATTGCACGGGTCTCTCCTTGTTATTTACAATTCTTGACAATCGATCAAGATCACTGAACAGTAAATGTGCTCTTTTATAAGTTGCAAACCTTCTTGCAAAGCCAATAGTCAAAGCATCTTTGTTAAGTGCCTTGGAAATCTCTATTATCTGATGCGGATTATCCATGATACGTGCCGAGGCGTTGGATAATCTGTCTTTAATATAGTCAATCAGCTTCTTGCGCTCAGCGGAGCGGATATCCCAGATAGTTTTATCCGGTATCTCCCTGATCTTTTCCCATTTCGTACGATCTTCTTGTTTTTCGAGAAAATCGGATCCAAATTCTTTCAGATATAAATTCCGCCACGAACTTGCCAACCAGGTGGGCAAGTGAACTCCATTGGTTACATATCCAATATGCAACTCATCTATCAAATACCCTTTCCACATATCAGCAAACATCTCCCTGCTTACCTGTCCGTGTAGCTTACTCACTCCGTTTACCTCCTGCGACAGATTCACTGCCAGGCAACTCATTGAAAACTTTTCATTAACCTGGTTCGGATGCATCCGTCCAAGATTCATTAATTGATTCCACTCGATATTTATTCTTTCAGGATAGTGGCCAATATAAGTTCTCATAATATTTTCATCGAAACTATCATGACCTGCAGGCACCGGTGTGTGCGTAGTAAAGAGACTAGATGCCCTTACAATTTCTGTTGCTTCAGGGAATGTTCTGTTCTGATCCTGGATATATTCTCTCAATCTTTCTAAACCGGTGAATGCTGCATGTCCCTCGTTACAATGGTACAGGTCAGTATCCAAACCAACCGCACGCAATGCTCTTATACCCCCAATACCGAGCAATAATTCCTGCTTAAACCTGTTTTCATGATCTCCACCATATAACTTGTGTGTTACCGGTCTGTCATAATTTTTATTGGCTTCATAATCTGCATCCAAAAGGTAAAGAGGTATTCTTCCTACCTGAGCCACCCAAATTCGTGCATGCAACGTTCTCCCAGGCAGAAGAACCTGTACAGTTTTCCAATTTCCCGCCTCATCTCTAACAGGAGAAATAGGTAATCTTGAAAAATCCTGTGCATCAATATGTGCAACCTGGTCACCACCTGCAGAAATTACCTGGTGGAAATATCCGTACCTGTAGAGTAAACCAATACCAACTATGTTATAGTTGAAATCACTCGCCTCTTTGAGGTAGTCACCAGCAAGAAGACCTAGTCCTCCGGAATATATTTTCAATGAATTGTGTAATCCATATTCCATACTGAAATAGGAAACTGATGGTTGATTCTCAGGAGGAGTTGCTTCCATATACTTTTTGAAAGCTGTATAAACGCTGTTAAGCTTATTAAGAAAAACATTATTTACTTGTAAATTCAGTAAAAGATCATAAGAAATTTTGTCTAATAGTACAATTGGATTCTGATCCACCTCATGCCACAGACCAGGATCAATAGATTCAAACAAATCAATAGCATCCTGGTTCCACGACCACCATAGGTTTCGTGACAACTCATCAAGTGCTTTTAAACTTTCTGGAATATCTTGTTGTACGAGAACTCTTCTCCAAACCGGTTGCATATGAGCATGCACCCTTTCGGCATCAGGTAAATGTTCTACTCTCTCTTTTTTAACGATCGAAACTGCACTTTTTTCTGATCGCTTAAGTGCGATTGAATAGGCCTCCCAATAGCAACTTATAAGATTCTCCCAAAGGGCAATCCTACTTATTTCATGTGCGTTCATCCGCGCTTCTGCATTCTGCTCAGGTGAAAATTCACATATTTTTAATATCGCCTTACTTACATTCTCAGCTACTTCTTTATCGTTAAAATCGTCTCTTGGAATAACTGTAATTCCATTCCCCGCTATTCCGGGCTTAGTGTTCACCCACCTTCCAAATCCTGTCAGAGTTGTAGTAACTGTTGGTATGCTGAAGGCCAGACTCTCAAGCGGCGTATAACCCCATGGTTCATAATAAGACGGGAAAACAGTAAGGTCGAAACCAATGAGGGCATCATAATAAGCCAGGTTCAAGATTCCATCATTGCCATTCAGATATGATGGCACAAAAATGATTTTCACCGGATCAGATGTATCATTTTTCAAACCGTTTTTTTGAATATGCTTGAGAATTGGGTCATGCTCATGATAGTGCAGGTAATGTGTCAGAAATTTATTTCCTTTTAATTCCCCTCCATTACCATTCAACAATTCTTTAAGGTCTTTTCTAGCTCCATAGTGATGAGCAGGAATCAATAAAAATGCTACTGCAGTTTTTTTGCATTTTTTGTTTTTATTCAACTCTCCCAAAGCATCCAGGAAGATATCGATACCTTTGTTTTTGAATTCATACCTTCCACTGCTTGCCAATAGCATGGTATCATCATCCAATTCCTCTCCAATAACCAGTGAAGCAACTTTTAACAATTTCTCCCTTGCTGCTTTTCTTTTTTGTTCAAAATTCTCTTTCGCAGGAATAAAGCTGTCATCAAATCCATTCGGAGTTACCAGATCTATCTCCTTGCCATGAAACTGGGCACATTCCATGGAAGTTAACTCACTTACTGTGGTGTAGGCATCGGCAACATGCGCCGATACTTTTTCAATAGATTGCTTTGCCACAAGGTTAAATTCAATGGCTTTTTCATCACCATCATAAGAAGACATCTTGCTATACAAAGGCAAATTATTGCCTGCAAGTGACCTTCCGATAACAGTAGCATGTGTGGTGAAAGTTGTTCCAACTTGTGGCTGATTTTCCTTAAGATATAACAATCCTCCCCCTGTCATCCATTCATGAAATTGGGCTACAATCTTTTTGTCTTCAATACCGTAATATTCGATATAACTTTCAATGGTCTTCCCGGTAGCATAGCCAAACAAAGTTGGTTCGATATAATCCCATTGACCTGGAAGAGAATCCAACTTATATTTCTCCCAAAGTTCACTAAATATCTCATCCTTCTTTGGGAAAAATGGAGTAAAATCAACGATAATCGCAATAGGGCTACCTGATATGTTCCATCTTCCAACCCTGACCATTATCCCTTCCCTTGCAGCATATTCGCGCCAATCGGAAAACAATGACAAATCTTCAATAAACTCAGGATGCTCTTCACTATCCCTCCAGACATCCGGTCCTATCACCATATAGTTATCGTTCAACACTTTTAAGACAGAAGGTGCCTTGGTTGATATCACCGTATGAATTCCACCTATTTTATTACACACTTCCCAGCTAACTTCAAACAGATAGTCTGGAGTAACAACATTTTTGTTCATCCTAATTATAAAATTTTCCGTAAATAACTTTTTTCCTTTGTCCTCCATAGCTTCAGCGAAGGAGGATCCATTCTCTCTTTGTCAACAGATCTGCATCAAGACTTTTTATTGCCTGTTTTGGATCCTGCAGTCTTCTTCGCAGTTTTTGCCGGGGCTTTTTTCGTAGCAGTTTTTGCCTGAGTCTTTTTAGATTTCGTTGGGAGCTTATCCACACTACTGGTAACAGCAGTTTTTGGTTTTGCAGAATACTTTATTCTTGTAATTTCCTTTTCAAATTTCAGAATCTGCTCTTCCTTTTCCTGGATAATCTTACTTAACCTTGCTACATCATTATCACTGTGGGAAGCAACTGCAGCATCAGCACGAATTTTGAAATCACTCAACACATTCATATAATTTATAAATGCCTCATAAGGTGTATTATATGGGTTGAAATATGAATGCACTTCTCCATCGGAGAAGAATTTAGTTGACATATAATAGAAATGATCACTCACCTGGAGATATCTGAAATCCTGTTTTATTTCATCATTCTCACATTTTGAAACGTTATCTCTTAACTGGTATAGTTTATTGAATGCCTCTTGCTGCATCTCATTACCTAACCAGGCGGAAAGGTCTCTCTCCTCATCTGCCCAGGAGATGGGATTTGGAACACTGGCAGCAGAGACAACCTGTAGCTTTTCAGCTACCTCGCTTGGAGTGCTAAAGGTAAAATTAGATTTCTCAAATACTGCAGCAGGAAAAGCTTCAAGAAAATCAAAAATACCGGTTTCCTTCCACTGGTGCTCTCCAAAGGTTTCATAATCCATGAAGAGGTTTATCGTCTCCTCATTGGCAGGGACCTCGTTCAACCATCCCACAAATTTTTCTGCAGTTAGCGGGTATCCTTCCCACCCTTGATCTGAAAAACGGAAAGCAATGTCATCACTTAGCTTAAAATTCTTAAGAAGAAGCTTTAATCGAGGCTCAATTGCATTGCAGTATAGGAAATTAGGACTTTTCCATCCCAAAACGTGCTTGGCACCCTCTGTAAGCATAGCTTTAAATCCCATCTCATGAACCATTGCTCCGATCTCATCAGAATAGATCAACTCTGTATTTCTGAAAACAGTTGGCTCAAGACCAAACAGTTTCTCAATCAATGCTTTGTGTTCACCAACTTGCTGAACAAACTCTTCCTTATCTTTGAGTGATGCCAGTGAATGAGCATAGGTTTCTGCTAAAAACTCAACCTTTCCGGTTGCAGCCAGTTCCTTAAAACTATCTATAACTTCAGGAGCATAAAGCTCAAACTGCTTTAATGCAATACCTGAAATTGAGTAGGATATCTTAAAATTTCCTTTGTGCTTTTTGATCAGATCCAACATCAATCTGTTTGCTGGCAAATAACTTTTTTCAGCAACCTTCTTAAGGATGCTCTCATTGGAGTAATCATCATAATAGTAATGGTCATTACCAATATCAAAAAAACGATAGTTCCTGAACCTGAATGGCTGATGAACCTGGAAATACAAACAAATAGTTCTCATTATACTATGTTCAATTTATTTTACTGCTTCGTTATATAACTTATACACTTTCTGGGCCGAATTTTCCCATTTCATATTGTCAACTTCTTCTTTTCCGTGTTTTATAAACATGGAAGAAAGTGCAGGATAATTCAAGTAACCGTATATGGCATCTGCCATTGCATCAACATCCCAATAATCTGTCTTTACAGCATATTTCAGGATCTCTGCCACACCAGACTGATTTGATATGATCACAGGTACATTCGATTGCATGGCTTCAAGTGGTGATATTCCAAATGGCTCCGAAACTGATGGCATCACATATACATCACTTATTGACAACATTCTGAAAACATCATCTCCTTTCAAAAACCCTGTAAAATGAAAGCGGTCGGCAATACCAACTGCTGCTGTCCAGTTAATCATCTTCTCAAGCATCTCTCCACTACCGGCCATCACAAAGCGAACATTATCCATTTTTTTCAGCACCTTTTCGGCTGCCTGGATAAAATATTCTGGCCCCTTCTGTAAGGTAACACGCCCTAAAAAAGTCACAACCTTATCTGTTACTCCTCGCTTCAATGCCACCTTCTCCAGGTCAGCAATTGGCTCTACTGCATTGTATACAGTTTCCACCTTTGAAGGATCAATCCCATATTTTTCAATAATCGTATTGCGGGTCAGGTTACTCACTGCAATAATCTTGTCGGCAATCTCCATTCCTGTTTTCTCGATCTCAAAAACAGTTGGATTCACACTTCCTCCAGACCTGTCAAAATCGGTAGCATGCACATGAATAATGAGCGGTTTTCCGCTTACATTTTTTGCTGCAATGCCTGCAGGATAACATAACCAGTCGTGGGCATGTATCACATCATGCTTATGGTCTTCCGATATTTTTCCTGCTACCAATGCATAATTTGCAATCTCATCATACAGGTTTTTACCATATTTCCCGGTAAATTCCAGTTTACCGCCCATAGAGGTATGGATAAATTTCCTGTTGGTATTCTCTGCTTTATTTACAAGAGTTTCATATTCTTCTGAAGAAGTATAAGGTACAAGGTTAGAATTCACTTCGATATAGGAAATCTGTCGAAGCAATTTTGAAAATTGCATGTGACGCGTATCGAGAGACACATCACCAGCCCCCATTACGCGCATTTTACTTTGGTCCTCATCGCCATATGCCTTGGGAACCACGAACAAAATATCCAGGTCGGGAATCGTCGACAAGCCACGAGTAAGCCCGTAACTTGCAGTACCTAATCCCCCTGAAATATGTGGCGGGAACTCCCACCCAAACATTAAAACTCTCATATAATACCAAAATATATATTCATTATCGATAATCTTCTAACATATCAACTACGCGTAATAAAGCAGCAACACTGCTGGCATGACTTATGGCCCCTTTCGGATAATGAGGTGGATTCCCATCAAAGAGCTCAGAGATTGATCCGACCCCGCGATACATCATATCCTGTTCAAATTCTGAATAAATTCTTTTAATCAGCGTCACGCCAGATCGTTTATGCACTTCTAAGTATCCTTTCGAAAAATGCTCAAGCAACCAGGGCCATACTGAACCCTGATGATAAGCATGATCCCGTTTCACCTGGTCTCCCTGGTATACTCCTTTATAAGCTTCATTTTTTGGAGATAATGTTCTTAATCCCCTGGGGGTTAGTAATTCATTTTGCACTGTATCCAAAACGCCCTTTTTCTGTTCATTTGAAAGAGGAGAAAATTGCAGAGAAGTAGCAATTACCTGGTTCGGTCGAACTGAAAAATCAACAAAATAATCGTCGACATAATCAGCAAGATAATTCTTATCATTGCTCCAGAATACGTCAATAAAGGCCTCTTTAATTTTTTTCGGAATTTCTTTCCATTCGCCAACAAACTTCTTGTTACCTTTTGCCCAGATTAATACCTGGCTAACTGCATTATACCAGAGTGCATTCACCTCTACCTGGCAACCTTTTCTCAAATTAACGGGTTGACCATTAGACATAGCATCCATCCATGTAACCGGGATGCCCTCTTCTCCAGCATAAATTAACCCGTTATCCATCATGTGAATTCCGTATGAAGTGCCTTCTTTATAGGCATTAAGAATTTCAAGAATAGGTTTCTTATACGCTGCCCATATATCAATGGTACTATCAGCCTTTTCAATTTGTTGCAAGGCCCAGATAAACCATAGCGGCGCATCAACGGAATTGTAATTTCCAATATGGTTCCCGTCAATATTCGGGAACAAGCCATCTTTCATTTTGCTGACCATAGTATCAACAATATCCCTCGCAGATTTTAGATCACCAGCCGAAAGTGTCAATCCTGGTAATGACATGAAAGTATCACGAGCACGCTGTCCAAACCAGGGAAAGCCAGCAATCACTTCGGTTTGATTCCCTTTCCTGACAATGAACTGCTGACTTGCATTTAGCAAACAGTTTCTGAAACTGTCTTTTGGTATACGTAAATTTGACTCGGTCTGGAATTTTCTCTTTATTCCTCCGGGTGCAGCAAGAGTTGTTGAAGCTGAGAATACAATTGATTCACCCTTTTTTATAGGTAATTCAAAGTATCCCGGGACATAAAGATCCTCCTTAAAATCATATCCTCTTTTCTGTTCCTCGATATACTCTATATTGTTAAACCAATCGGGTACAGGAATAAATTCCGGCTGCTTTGAAAACTGCATATGCAAATCAGGATAACCATCATATAAACAGGATGAAATACCATTTTGAATATCCTTATAATATCGATTTACATATAAATTAGCTTTACTTAATTTATGGATACTTCTAAATGCAAGGAAGGGACTGAACCTTATCTTTGTATCGGAATGAGCATCTTCAAGTGTAAATTTTAATAAAATCTGCTCCTGCTGCTGCACAAGCATCGACTCCTTGGTTAAAACTACACCACCAACACGATATGTAACTTTAGAACCCTTCTCGGCATCAAAGTCCCTGATGTATTTATGACCACGAGGTACATACAAATCGCCTTCATATTTATGGATGCCAAGGTTAAATTCTTTCTCATGTTGTATAATTGTCACATCAAGAGAAGAAAGTAATACATGCTTATCTCCTCCAAAATTGTCAAGGGGACAAACCAATAAACCATGATATTTCCTCGTATTACACCCGGATATTGTAGTGGAGGCATAAGCTCCGGCTCTATTTGAACGGAGAGTTTCCCTCGAAAGGGAATACTCAAGATTTACTAGTTCAGCTTTATCAAACTTTAGGAAAGTCATATCAATCAATCATTTAAAAGTTCAAAGATACAAACAATATTCGTTTGAATATGAATCAATTTTAACATTCAAGTTAAATTATCATTAATAATAATGGTATCCCAGTATATCGATGTATTATGACTATAAAAACCACCATTTTGTTTAAGTAAATAACAAAATATCTCAAATCAACGTTAATTTTCCAGACTAGTGAGAGTGAATAGGCGATTTTTGCTCAGAAAATAATAAATTCGTGTCCAAATAATCCTTCATAATGAAAGCACTGAGAATCTGGGGATGGGCGCTGCTAATTATCATCGCAGGCTGCAATGAGAACAAGAAAAAAGAAAGCTTCAACCAGCTGGATATTAGCATTACCTTATCCGGAATCATTGAAAACGGAGAAAATCAATTGGTAAGCGTTGACCGGATGGGAGCAAATGCCTTCATCCCAATGGATTCTGTTCGCTGTGATGAAGAGGGAAAATTTGAGATTACCTTTCAAAACACAGGAATTGACTTTTATTCAGTAAAATATTCAACCCATGGATATATTACACTAATTGCAAAACCAGGTGACAAGATTAAGATAACTGGCTCAACGGAAAGTATGCATCCATATACTGTTGAAGGTTCAAATGACTCTAAGCTAGTACAAACACTTTCTTTAGCGCACAGAAATGTTCTTGATCAGCTCCAGGAAATCTCAAAGCAGACAAATGAAATACTAGGAGGGGTAAACTATTCTGAATTGAAACAGGAACTGAACCTGAAGTATGATTCCATTACTAATGATTTTCACGATTATTCAATAGATTTTATCAAAAATAATTCAAGCTCTCCCGCAATTCTTTTCGCACTATACAACCAGTATGGTCCTCGCTTATCGGTTTTTCAATTGCCAAAAGATATGGACATATACAAGTTTGCAGACTCTTCCCTTTTCGCAATATATCCTTACAATGAAGCAGTATTGGCACTACACATGCAATTAATCACTGTGGAACAACAAAATAAATTACAGCAAAAGAAAATAGTGATCAAAGAAGGAATGGCTGCCCCGGATTTTGTGATGCTTGGCTCTGATGGTGAAATGCTTTCTCTAACTGATCTAAGAGGAAATTACGTTTTAATTCAGTTCTGGTCCTCATGGAGTAAACTTTCCATGGACGAAAATATCTACCTCACTGATTGCTATAATAAATTTCATAATCGTAGCTTTACCATCCTCCAGGTATCCATTGATGATGATAAGAAAGCATGGTTGAGCGCGATTAAAAAGATGGAGTCGAAATGGTATCATGTGAGCGATCTTCAGAGGTGGGAATCAAAGGTATTAGATTTGTACGACGTAGAAAGAATCCCGGCTAACTTTCTCGTAAATCCTGAAGGAATTATCGTTGAGAAAGACTTGTTTGGAGAAAAGATTGAACAAACAATAGGGAAGTATATTAAATAATAACTAAGATGAAAAAGTATTTTGTATTTGTAACAATTGCAGCTTTCCTGCTATCATGCAATGACGAACAAAGTGTTACGATTAGCGGAGCATATCCTGATGGAGCGGGACAAATGATGACCTTGGAATTGTTGAATGTAAATCAGCTGATGGTGATCGACTCTGTAGAAGTTAAAAATAGCGGTAAATTCAAAATTAATATTGATCTGAAAAATCCTGAATTGATCCTGGTTAAAAATGAAATCGGACAAGTCATCAACCTATTGCCACATCCGGGAGAGAATATCACACTTGATATCAACTGTGCTGAATACGCAACTTGCTACTCTGTTCAGGGATCAAAAGAATCAGAGGATATTCGATCCCTGGTATTGAAAGTTGAAGACACCAAAACGAAACTGGATTCTATTATAACATTGTTGAACCAAACAGAAGACGCTGATATTTCTGAATCCCTCGCAAAAGAATATTCAGAGATATTTGAAGCGCAGCGAATGCATAGCACCAAGTTTGTTGTTGAAAATATTTCATCTCTTTCCAGTATCTATGCACTTTATCAAAGAATCGGCCCTGATGAATATGTATTTTATAAAACCAGGGATTTACAATATTTGAAGATCGTTGCTGATTCCGTTAAGACCATCTATCCAGGTTCCAGCCTGGTTGTTTCTCTTGTTCAGGATGCAGCACGGAAACAAAAACAATATGAAAATATGGTTCTGTTAAACAAATTGGGGGAAAAAGGGATGAGTGGAACTGGAAACATTGATTTGAATATCAAGGATAAAGATGGGAAAGAAATACGGCTTAACTCCCTGAAAGGGAAAGTAGTATTATTGAACTTTTGGGCCTCCTCTGACCAGGCAAGTCTAAAATCCAACAAAACTTTACAAGCTATTTATAATCAGTATCATGCAAAAGGTTTTGAAGTATACTCAGTCTCTTTAGACAATAACAAAGCAGCATGGCTGGATGCAGTCAGATTTGATGAATATAAGTGGATAGATGTATGTGAACTCACCTACCCGGATTCATATGCAGCAGCTATTTATAATTTGCAATCTATACCAACCAATTTCCTGATAGATAAAAAAGGAAATATTGTAGCAAAAAATCTTAATGGTAAACTGCTCGGCACCTGGCTCGATAACCTGCTCTAAAGTTATTATGTCAAACATAGGTCAGAACATATATTTCGCATCAGACATCCATCTCGGGATGCACCCCATTGAGAAGAGTCGCATACGCGAAAAACTATTTATCAAATGGCTTTCAAGCGTGGAAAATGAGATGGCCGAGTTGTGGTTGCTAGGAGACTTATTTGACTACTGGTTTGAATACAAAAAAGTAGTTCCCAAAGGATTTACCAGGCTACTTGGGAAGCTTTCAGAACTAAGCGATAGAGGTGTGGAAATTCACATTTTTAGTGGAAATCACGACGTATGGTTGTTTGACTATCTGTCAGAAGAAGTGGGTGTGGAGATTCATCACCATCCCTTAATCAAACAATTTGGCGAGCTTATTTTCTATATGTCTCATGGTGATGGTCTGAACAAACATGATAAAGGATATTTAATACTGAAATCAATCTTCCGTAGCAGGTTTCTCCAATGGTGCTATGCAAGAATCCATCCAAACGGTGCTACAGCATTTGCACAATGGTGGTCGAAAAAGAGCAGGTACAATAAGGGATTTAATCATCCCTACAAGGGTGATGATGCCGAAGAACAAGTTGTATTTGCCAGGAATTATTTGAAAGAATCACCGGAGATTGACTGCTTCCTTTTTGGCCACCGGCACCTGGCATTTGATGTGACTATTGGGGAAAAGAAACGAGTCATTTGCCTGGGAGACTGGATCGGCAATAATACATTTGCCGTATTTAATGGCAAAGATATTTCTTTAGAGAAATTTAACCCGAGCCAATAGAAGATCACGAATCAAATTTTTATAAATTAAGAAAGGCCGGTCTTGTTAAGACCGGCCTTTCTCTTCATATAATAATTCTATTACATTATACTAAAGGCTACAGTAAGACCTGCCATAACAACAGATACCATAGTCATCAACTTAATAAGAATGTTCAGTGAAGGTCCTGAAGTATCTTTAAAAGGATCTCCAACAGTATCACCAACAACGGCGGCTTTGTGAGCATCGCTTCCTTTTCCACCATAATTACCTTTTTCAATAAATTTCTTTGCATTATCCCATGCTCCACCTGCATTGTTCATAAATACAGCCAGGGTAAAGCCGGTAGTCAGAACTCCCATCAGCAGTCCAACAACTCCTGCTACTCCCAGAATAAGTCCAATTACAATAGGCACAATAATAGCAATCAATGAAGGAAGAATCATCTCTTTTTGAGCTCCCTTAGTCGAAATAGCAACACATTTTGCATATTCAGGAGTTTGCTCACCTTTCATTATTCCCGGCATTTCACGGAACTGACGTCTTACCTCCTCTACCATTGAAGAAGCAGCACGTCCAACAGCTTTCATCGTAAGTGAACTGAAAAGGAAAGCCATCATCGCACCAAGAAAAATACCTCCAATTACCAAAGGATTAAATAATGAAAGATCGTATGCAGCTACAAAATCTTTGATACCTGCAGTTTCAAGTTGAACAGCGGTTTGTCCAGCCTCAACAGCTGGAATCAAATCACCCTTGTAGAACAAGGTATCACCCACCTGTCGAAATCCTTCACCGCCCTTATCAGAGAGTTTTCCTAGCCATAAGCGAACCTCTTCCATATAAGCTGCAAGAAGTGCCATTGCAGTAAGTGCAGCAGAACCAATGGCAAACCCTTTACCTGTTGCAGCAGTGGTATTACCAAGCATATCCAGGGCATCAGTACGCTCCCTTACTTCTGAAGGTAATTCTGCCATTTCAGCATTTCCACCTGCATTATCAGCAATAGGGCCAAATGCATCAGTTGCCAATGTAATACCTAGCGTTGAAAGCATTCCAACAGCAGCAAAACCAATACCGTAAACGCCCATTGCAAAATTACTGAATCCACCTGCAAAACCGTATGCTGCAATGATTCCAATTACAATCGTAACAACAGGTATCCATGTAGATGCCATTCCCACAGCAAGACCATCAATAATGGTGGTTGCAGGACCCTGTTTAGTCTGATTGGCAATACCCTTGGTTGGTTTATATTCATCTGAAGTATATCTCTCAGTGGCTTGACCAATAACTACCCCGGCAACAAGACCGGCAACTACGGAACCAAAAATTCCCCAGGTAATCCATCCGGCAACTGCCATAAGGGCAATTGCTATGAGTATAAGAACTGAGCTACCACCTGTACCAAGAAGGAGTGCATTTAATAAATTCTTTTGTGTTGCAGTTTCTTTTGTTCTTACCATAAAAACTCCAACAATAGATAATATGATACCTACAGCAGCAACCATCATTGGCGCGAGAACTGCAGTCATCTGGCTGATACCACTACCACTGGCGAGGATTGGTAAAGCAGCGCCAAGAGCAGCTGTGGCAAGAATGGATCCAGCATATGATTCATAAAGGTCAGCACCCATTCCGGCTACATCACCAACGTTGTCACCAACGTTATCGGCAATTGTTGCAGGGTTACGTGGATCGTCTTCAGGAATACCTGCTTCGATTTTACCAACAAGGTCGGCCCCTACGTCAGCAGCTTTTGTGAAAATACCACCACCAACACGTGCAAATAATGCCTGTGTTGAAGCACCCATACCAAATGTAAGCATGGTGGCCGTGATCTCAATTAATTTCTGATGTTCTGTAGTATTGGGATGAACAAATGTCAGACCCATGAAATGAACTCCTGTTGCCATGTGCTCTGGCGTGAATATCACTCCGTTCAACAACCAAAACCAAAGTGCAATATCTAACAGACCAAAACCAACTACTACGAACCCCATTACAGCACCACTACGGAAAGCAACTTTTAAACCTTTATTTAAGGAAATAGATGCTCCTTGCGCTGTCCTGGCAGATGCAAATGTTGCCGTTTTCATTCCAAGGAATCCACATAGACCGGAAAAAAAACCACCGGTAAGGAAAGCGATTGGAACAAATGGATTTTGAACACCTATGAATGCCAATACTCCGAGGAGAATCAACAATACAACAAATACAAGAGCAACAACTTTGTACTGACGCTTAATATACGCCATAGCTCCTTCTCTAACATACTGAGCAATCTCCTTCATTCTAGGAGTACCCTCAGAATTCTTCATCATGTCTTTGAAGAAAATGTAAGCAAACACAAGTGCAATAACAGCTGCAACAGGTATGAGCCAGAAAAAATCAGAAATTTCTTTCATAACAGTTCGATTTAGTTGAAATTATTTTCTATTTAATTGAGTACTAATAGCAAACAACATTTTTTATGTAAAAATCAATACTCTTAAAAATTTTGAAGGATTAAAGTTAGCTAATTTGTTTTTAGAAATGAACTAAATAAATGCTTTACAACACATCTTAAAAATTCCATATGTTCATTAAATACCTGTCTGCAACAGGTACATATATAAAGTATAACGAATTTTTATTACCGCATAAAAGATCGATGAGTTTTTCTACAATATTTGTTATTTCATCTCTATCTTTAACACCTATAAAAAACAATCTTTCGCACCAGGGCAAAGTAATATGATCATATTCACCCATATACCTAAAACTGCGGGTACAACTTTGAAGTATATCCTGCGCAATAACTTTGGTGTACGGCACATTGATGCTGCAAAAGTAAAGAAGGACATCTATACTGAAGACGATCTCAACTTCGCCCGAAAAATATTTAACAGGCCCTTAGCACTGTCAGGTCATAATTTAATCGATCCGGCTTCAAACATAAAAGAACCAGGAGCTAAAATTATTACAGTACTCAGAGATCCTCTTACCAGGTGCGCATCAAATTACCAGGATGAAGTGTTAAGAGGAAAACTGAAACTTTCCTTTGAAGATTGGATAGCCAAAGAAGCGCATCAAAATCTTTCAGTTAAGATAATTTCTGGTTCTGATAATATTGAAAAAGCAAAAACTTTGCTCAGGGAATCTTATCATTGGGTCGGTATCACAGAACGTTTCGATGAATCACTCAAGCTACTCTGTATACAAATTAATGAGCCATTGAATCTGCAATACAGAAGGATGATTACTGCCGGTAGTAATGAAATAAAGAGTTCAATTCTGAATGATCCGAAATCACTGGAGCTTCTGAAAAAACATAATGCACTTGATCAGGAACTTTACAACTACGCATTGATGGAGATATTCCTTCCAGCCATAAAAGAGCACAAAGAGGTAATGAGTAAAATCAGCTTACCGGCTCAGAAAAAATCAACGTGGAATGACTTCAAGTATAGAAGAAGCGTGGGTTACAATAAATTTGTATATCGACAACTCATTAAACTACTGAAAAAATAATTCGGATTTATCATTTCATCACCGATATTGGCAGTGTGAGCTTAATGAAAAACAGATCCGCATCGAGGCGTTCATCCATCACCATATCCTGGTCATGCGTATAAATCAGGTAGAGGGCTCCAAATGGCGGCCTGAATCTCCATCCCACCTTTCCATAGAGATAAAATTTTCCTGTATTTGAACGTGTCTGGCCAAAAACTTCAACCCACAAGTCCTTGGTAAAATTATAATTCAGATTCAGAACATTGATAAATGTAGTGCTATTCGTAGTATCCGGATTGAAGTTCACATAATCGCCTGCATATCCCAACGCCATCTTCTCGGTAAGTTTCACCTGCCCGTCAAATTCTATCCGATTGAAATTCCTGTCAAAATTATATCCCCTTGAGTACTCAAGTGATACCTGGTTCCACTCCGCCGTATTGTATCCAAGTTCAAACATATGCCTGTGGTTGAAATACTCTTTTTCAAAAAGTTTGAACTCATTGTTGTACATATATTCGAAACTAATTCGGTTTTCCATGTAAAATTCAATTCCTTCAGTGAAATACCAGGACCTCAAATCCCCATTGGACCGACTCCAGAAGGCATTACTTCTTGAGGTAAATTCCACATATCTTAGAACTGGATTATTCAACCACCACAGGTAAGTGAGATCTGTATCCATCTCCCGTCGATTATCATCACGTACAAAACCGGTTTGGTTCACATTCTCCATGAAGTTCTCACCAAATTCTGAATACCTGAAATGCACATGATGAATATTGCTTTCATTCGCAAACCTTACAAACCAGGCACTATGAGAAGCGAAATCACCCGGAAGACTGGCTACAAGTTGTCCGGTCAGTTTCCATTTCTTCCCCAGGTTCAGATTATAGTCACCGCTGAAAGTAGTTACATAGCTTGAATCATTTCTCTTATCTACCGCGGAGAATCCCAGGGAGGAGGATTCCAGGAAATCTCGTTTTACACGAACTGTAGAGAAAAACGAAGGTAGCTCATCCTCCATGCTTGGCTGTAATGTTCTTACATTCATTGCATTAAAGTTATACTTCCCTGCTTTCCCATTTACTTTAGCTCCATAAAAAACATCCTGAATTCTCCGGGAATAAAAAGTCTTGATCCTTGTATCATACATTTCATTCCCTTCCTGGAAAAACAATCTTTTCTCCGGATAACTCAATTCATAACGGGTCAGATTCACTTGCTCCTGGTCAGCTTCCACGGTAGCAAAATCAGGATTTAAAGTAGCATCTGCTGTAATATTCGGATTGATTTTCCATTTGATGTCAGTCCCGGCATCCGGTCTAATATTTTTATGAACTCCATTAAAATCGTTATTCTCGTACCTGAGCGTAGCATAAGGAAACAGGGTCAACTTTGCCTTTCTTTCAGGTGCTTTAATCCCAGATAGAGTTCCTCCCTGCGAAATCCTGAAATCTTCGGTCATAATCCCTGACCAAAATGATGTCTCAAAATTATCACGGATTATCCTGCCGAGGTTTACTCCCCATTCCGCAATATTACGATTATAACGTATACTTGAAAATGGAAGTTTAATTTCCACTACCCATCTATCATCGGCTACCGAAACAGCTGATTCCCACTCAGTATCCCAATTTGTATCGATATTATTTCCATCATCATTGATCCGAAAATCTACCTGTGTGCCAAGGGGATTGATCCAAAATCCATATCCGGATCGCTTGTCATTGTAAGAATCAAGAACCAATACAATACAATCATCGCTCTTAGAGAGCTGGTCACGGCTCTGAATACTTGCATTTACCTTTGTCCTCTGATAAAGGATCGCACTTAAATACAAATTCTCTTTATCCTGTCCAATGTAAAACTCACTATGCAAGGTTGCCGGTTCGCCCACCCCTGGTTCCATCTGAATTAATCCAGTAGCAGGCACCGCTCCTTCCCATACAGATACATCATGGATCCCATCAATAACAGGAATCTCGGAAAGCATATGAATCGCAACTTCCCTTTGAGCTAAGAGCGTAAAACTCCAAAAGCCCACAAGCATAGAAAATAAAATTTGAAGAAAAATTTTATTCACCATAAATAAGATTTATTTCACCTTATTAGGTGCAAACAGAGAATTACCGTTATTAAATTTTCTGTCCAGCAATAGATCCACCACCTGGACGCCATTCATCATCGTACCATACAATCCATGTGAAAATTTAGGTTGATATAGGTTCTTAACGGGAGTTTTCATAGAAAGCCGCTTCGGCCCAAACTGGGTAACCAAAGAGGCCATGTCATAGATACTACCTGTAGGCGATCCTGAAAACCGGGCATAGGTAGCAGGTGTAGATATATCCTTCACAACAATGTGTTTTCTCAGGCCGGGTATAAAATACTTTTCAGCAATATCTATGAGAAAATCGCCCCACTTCTCTTTCTTAGCCGTGTACTTTTTATAATCAGTATCTCTCAATTCCTTCCAGTTGCTTAAGTTCCAGGGTGTACTGCGAATAGTCACTGTATTTTTCGCGCCTGTAGTCAGGGATGGACATATAACTGCGGCATGAAAACAGTCTTTTGAAAAAGCATGATCTCCCGCAAGGAAACCATCAAAAAGTTTCTCAGCTGTTCCCAGTCCGGTTGAAACCACATTATATGGAAAATCAAGATCTAATTTGCTCATATCAATCTTATCATCCAATCCAAGGGCAACATTGATGGAGGATGGAGACATGATAATCTTGTCTAATTTTTGTAAATATTTCTCAGGAAGATGCTTTTCACCAACCAGTTGTCTCATAGCAAGCATGGGATCGACAGTGGTAATTACCTTATCTGCCTTAATCATTCCTTCCTCCCCATTAATCTTCACACCCTGCACTGTACCATCTTCTATAACAATCTTTCCAACCTGTGAGTTAAATAATATTTCACCCCCCAGTGATTGAAATTTCTCTGATAGCTTAGCCGGAAATTCATCGAAGAAACCATAAGGTCTAAAACACCTGGTCATGGATGATAGCATTGCCCCTGTTGCCATAATTGCAGAAGCACGATCAGAAGGAACACCTGAGAATGATGTAAAAGTTTCTAATACTTCCCTCAGTTTTGGATCAGTTATCTTAAATTTATCTAATAATCCGGAGTAAGTCCGGTTAAGATTAGCCACTACCTTTGGCGCCTTAAAGGGAATGACCAGCTTATCTCCCAATTTAGAATTTGCCTTCAGTTTCCTAACCTGCTTAAACATATCCACTGAATACTCCATCAAGCTTTTTATTTTTTCAGCATCAGCTGGGAATTGTGCCATTAGGTAAGCTGTAAAATAATCTGCTCCAGCAGGAATCTGATACTCTTTAATGGTATCTCCGTCTACTACCAATCTGCGCATAAAATTCCCTTCGAATTTCTTTAGATCTATATCAATCTCCAGGTATTCAATGATATCTATGATATCAGGAAACAACTGGGAAGTCTCAAATACGTAGCCCTGTCGTTCATAGGATGTACTATAACCTCCAGGGTATGAATTTTGCTCAACAATGAGTGTTTTCATTCCCTTGGTATTCTTCATCCACATCAGTCCCGATGAAAGTCCGCTTAATCCACAACCTATAATTACAAGATCATACTGATCATTTGATGAATAGTTTGATGAAACTTCATCACGCTTTAGTTGAATCGTTTTAGTCATGTTTGAAAGTTTAGGTTAATCCGTTACAATTTAAGGGAAATAACTTAATCATAAAAAGCGAAGCTGAATTTATAAAATTATCTCTACTTTTAATTCCTACTCTTTTGTGTAAAAATGATTTTAAAATTCTTAAAATTCGGGCTTGTTGGTTTTACAGGATTAATAATTGATTTCTCAATTACTTACTTCTTGAAGGAACGCCTGAAAATACACAGATATGTCTCAAATTCGGTTGGATTCACTCTTGCTGCCAGTTCAAACTATTTGCTCAACAGGATATGGACATTTGCCAGCGACAACCCGAAGGTGATGTCTGAGTATTCAAGTTTTTTGATTGTATCACTTATCGGTTTGGGAATTAATAACTTGTTTCTCTTCCTCTTTGAAAAGAAGATTAAATTCTACTATGCTAAATTATGCGCTATAGCCGTAACGACCCTGTGGAATTTTTTCGCCAATTATTTCATAACTTTCAACTTATGAAAAGTCGCTACCTTCCATTCTACCTTATCGCCATTGCTGTATTCATTGGGATAGCAGGTCCGGCACTGTTTTCAGACGGAATGTTTGTTGACGGACTCGTGTATTCCAGTATAGCCAGAAACCTGGCTGATGGTCTTGGAAGCTTCTGGGATCTCCATTATACGGAAACACTCTATCCACATTTTTTTGAGCATCCTCCCCTGGCTTTTGGTTTTCAAAGCCTGTTTTTTCGTATCCTGGGAGATGGAATCTATACTGAGCGAATCTACTCCCTGCTCACATTTTTCGTTACCGGATGGATAATTACATCGATCTGGAAGGAAGTTATACTCACTGAATACAAAAAATATGCGTGGTTTCCCCTGGCAATATGGGTCACCATACCCCTGGTTACCTGGGCCCCTGCGTGTAACCTGCTCGAGAATACCATGATGATATTTACGAGCTTATCAGTGCTTTTCTTTCTGAAAAGCCGTCAAATCAGGCGCGTACTTTATCTCGCTTTATCGGGTATCATGCTCTTCCTGGGATTCATGACCAAGGGTCCAGTAGCATTGTTTCCGCTTGCCCTCCCCTTCTGGATATGTATTGTGAGAAATGATTACAGGTTTAAGCAATTTTTTGTCGACATGCTGATCCTTGGTGCCGGACTATTAATCCCCTTTCTAAGTATGTATGTCTTAATACCTGAAAGTGCAGATTATCTAAAAGCATACTATAACAATCAAATTCTCAGGAGCATGGATGTTGCAACAGTAAACACCCGGCTTTTTATTGTTTTTCGGCTATTAAAAGAGCTGATCCCGGCAGCAGGAATAGTTCTCCTTACTTATTTACTTACCCTCCGACAAAAATCTTCAAAGAACATATCCACCTGGTACATTGTATTTTTTGCCCTGGGCTTATCAGGAGTACTACCAATAATAATCAGTACTAAACAGAGTGGCTTTTATATCCTGGCTACCTTGCCATTCTTCAGTATTGCCATTGCCACCTTAATAGTTCACCGATTATCTGTCTTAGTCAGCAAGATTAAATTCCTGGGTATGGGATACAGAATCTTCAAAATTGCCAGCGTTGTATTAGTTATAGCCGCCATCGCAATAAGCTCAACGCAGGTCAATAAAATTGGAAGAGACAAAAATAAATTGCAGGATGTTTACAGCTTGTCGGAGCTTTTGCCGGAACATTCAACAATATCCATTCAGAAATCCCTTTGGACCGATTGGTCATTACATGGATATTTGCAGAGATACGGGAAAATCAGTATTGATTCAAACCCAGAACACTCTTACAAATACATGTTAATTAAAAAAGGATATACCGGGGAGAATGTTGCAATGTGGAAATTTGTTTCAATTGATTTGAACCTGTATGATTTGTATGAAAAAGACCCGGCAAATTAATCTGCCATGACTTACCAAAAATCCGAAGCCGTCTTACTCACGTCAAATCGATTGGATTATTCTCTGCCATTACAGGTATTCTAGGACAATTAATCGGCTTATATATGGCTTTCTCCACCATTGAAAAAGTAGTAGACATTTCTCCGTTTCTCATATTTGGTGGATTAAAGGTATCGATGATTACTACTCTATATGGAATAATCATTTATTTGATCTCCATTTTAGTCTGGTTCATACTGGATGTCCTGGCAAGCAACAAAAGTTAGCTTCTATACATAATTTTACAATGTCAAGCCCTGTTTAACATCATGCTGAGCAGGGCTTTTATTAAAATTTTTTTCCTAAATTGGGTTGTTTTTCCTGAATATAAATAATAATTAAAGCATATATAATGAGGCATCCCAAGTTTCTGAGACTGTTTTTCACTTTACTGGTAGTGAATATTACATCGCTGTTCTTATTTGGACAGGAATCTGCACTCTGGTTACGATATCCAGCCATCTCCCCTGATGGCGAAACCATTCTCTTCAATTACAAAGGAGACATATACAGTGTTCCTTCCACTGGAGGTACAGCAACTCCATTGACCTTAAGCGACAGTTATGAATTTTCAGCTGTTTGGAGCAATGACGGAGAAAGCATTGCTTTTGCTTCAGACCGTTACGGAAATTTCGATGTTTTCGTTATGCCTGTATCAGGTGGAGAAGCTACACGACTGACTTTTCACTCTACCAATGAAGTTCCCGGCTGTTTCTCCAAAGACGACAGCAAGATTCTCTTTCCCGCTGTCCGCCAGGATGTAGTAACAAATGTTCAATATCCCACCGGACTGATGCTTGAGCTATACAGTGTTCCTGTAAAAGGAGGAAGAGTTGATCAGATTGTTTCAACACCGGTACTGAATCCTGAATTAAATAGCAAAGGTGAACTGATCATATATCACGACCTTAAAGGATACGAAAACCTTTGGAGAAAACACCATACCTCAGCTGTTGCGCATGACATCTGGACCTATAATACGCAAACAAAAGAATACAAACAACTTACCGATTATGAAGGTGAAGACAGGGATCCTGTTTTTAATTCAAACGATGAAGATTATTACTACCTGAGTGAGAAAAGCGGGTCTTTCAATGTATATAAAAACTCTCTCACGGCTATTGAGGAATCGACACCAATAACAACATTCGAGAATCACCCGGTTCGCTTCTTATCCATTTCCGATGACAATACCTTATGCTATAGTTACGATGGTGAAATCTATACCCAACCGGCAGATGGTGATCCTGTGAAGCTCGCGATAAATACAGCCATAGACGGAAGGGCAAATCTTGAAAAGATAGTACCAATCAGTGGTAAATTTTCAGACATAGCTTTATCATCCAACGGTAAAGAATTTGCTTTTGTTTTTCGCGGAGAAATATTTGCATGTGACCTGGAAGGCGGAATCACAAAACGCATTACCAACACGCCCTACCAGGAGAGGAATGTCAGCTTCAGTCCTGACGGTAGGAAGCTACTTTATGCCGCTGAGGTAAATAGCAGCTGGAATGTATATACAACTTCAATTGTTCGGAAAGATGAACCCTATTTCTATGCATCAACAGTACTTAAGCAAGAGCCAGTAATTGCTACTGAAGCAGAAGAATTCCAAGCAAAATTCTCTCCTGACGGTAAAGAAGTGGCCTACCTGGAGGAACGGGTTATTTTAAAAGTGATCAACCTGGAATCTAAAAAAACAAGAACCATTCTGCCAGCCGAACACAATTACTCCTATGCAGATGGTGATCAATATTATACCTGGTCTCCCGATAGCAAGTGGTTCCTGGTAAAATTTGGATTACCCGAGCGTGTAATGTCAGGAGAAGTAGGTCTTGTATCTGCTAAGGGTGATGGAAAAATTCATAACCTGACACTTAGTGGATACGATGATTACAGGGCCCAATGGGCTATGGATGGCAAGATGATGGTATATGGAACCAATCGCCTGGGTACCAGACAAGAAGGAGGCAACCTCTCAAGCGGTGATGTATATGGTTTGTTTTTCTCCCAGGAGGCATATGACCGCTTCAACCTGACAAAAGAAGAACTTGCCCTGGTGAAAGAAAAAGAAGATAAAGCGAAAGAGGAGGATGGAGATAAAAAATCTTCGGATAAAAAGAAGAAGGATAAAAAAGACAAGTCCTCCTCCGCTAAAGATACGGAGGACAAGGAAAAAGTTGAACCCATAAAAATTGACTGGACCAACCTTACTGAGCGCAAGAAGCGTTTGACTACGCATACTTCCAGGGTAAATGACTGGGCCCTTTCGAAAGAAGGTGATAAACTTTTCTATATAACCAGGTTTGAGAGCACAGCAAATATTTGGGTAACCGATCTGAGAAAGAAGGAAAGTAAACAGTTTGCAAAACTTGGAGCCAAAAGAGGTGCTGGAATGTTTATGTCTGACGATGGAAAGTTCCTACTTGTATTAGCTGATGGTGCAGTGAAAAAAGTTGATACAAAAGACGGCAAAATTTCACCTGTGAAGGTAAAAGGAGAGATGGTACTCAAGACTGCAGATGAAAGGGCATATATCTTTGACCACAGCTGGCGCCAGTTAAAGAAGAAATTTTATGCCCCCGACCTACATGGTGTTGACTGGGATTTCTATTACAAGGAGTATGAGAAATTTCTTCCCTATATCAACAATAACTATGATTTTGCTGAGATGCTAAGTGAATTGCTGGGAGAAATGAATGCCTCTCACACCGGAGCACGATATAGGTATAGCGCTCCTAACTCTGATAATACAGCAGCCCTTGGCTTATTCTATGACTACACACACAAAGGTACAGGACTAAAAATTGCAGAAGTAATCATCGGTGGTCCACTTGATAGAGCTGCTTCAAAAGTTAAAGCCGGAAATATCATTGAAAAGATAGATGGAATTGAAATCACCCCTGATTTTGATTTTTATAAACTGCTGAACCGTAAAACCGGACAATTAACATTGCTGTCTATGTTTGACCCGGAAAAGAGCAAGCGATGGGAAGAACAGGTAAAACCAGTATCCGGAGGAGCCGAAGGACAACTACTCTATGAGCGTTGGGTCAGAAACCGACGTGCAGAAACAGAAAAACTGTCTGGTGGGAAAATAGGATATGTGCATGTACGCTCAATGAACGATGCCAGTATGCGGGTCGCCTTTGAAGAATCCCTGGGAAGAAACCTGGGAAAAGATGCTATCATCGTGGATACCCGTTTCAATGGTGGTGGAAACATCCATGAACCGCTGTCTGATTTCTTTAGTGGCAAAGTTTGGTTTGATGTTATACCACACGGACAATACGTTGGTTCCGAATCAAGAAATAAATGGGTAAAACCTTCCATCGTGATCATGGGCGAAAGCAACTATTCTGATGCCCACCTCTTCCCTTACCAGTACAAGTTGAAAGAAGGAGGTAAAACACTGGGTATGCCGGTTCCCGGTACAGGAACATTTGTGTGGTGGGAAAGCCAGATTGATCCAACATTGGTATTCGGAATACCTATGGGAGGATGGCGTGCGCCTAACGGCAAATTCCTGGAAAACTACCAGATGGAACCAGATATCAAAGTGCGCCTGGAACCCAATATTATGACCAGCGGAAGAGATCAGCAGATCGAAGAAGCTGTGAAAGAGTTGATGAAGTAAAATCGGACAGGCGGTGTGACCGTTCATCAGTACTACAGAACTGTTACACCGTCAAACTGATTAACCGTCGAACTGACTATGCTTTCCTGAACAGCATTTTATAGCCGAAAATGGCCATCATTACATAAGCGATGGTCTTAGGAATTTGGGCGATGTACTCATCCGCTGTGTTTGCTTCGTATTGCATAGTGCTCCTTTTATCTATTACTCAATAAATAAACAACGTAAATACAAAATTGTTGAGAAAAGTATGAGGTCCGCAATATGATAATAAGTGATTGAATATCAAATAACAGAACTTATATTTACGTTAAGAGAATATTTACAAACTAACAATTTATACTAATGCCCGCCATGAAGAAAATATTCATCTTGTCATTCATCTTATTCTTCCCACTGCTCGCTTTTACACAGGAAGAAGCCCCAGGAACAGACACCCTGAGAAAAGATGCCTTAAATGTATACATGGAAGCATCAAGCTATTTAAAGGAGAGGATCACTTTTATAAATTATGTGCGTGACAGGAAAGTCGCCGACCTGGTTATTGTATCAACATCCGACAGGACTGGTTCAGGAGGGAGGGAATACACCATGTTTCTAGAAGGACAGGGGAAATATAAAGGAATGATCGATACCCTGAAATATGCCTCATCCCCTGATGAGACGTATGAACAGATTAGGGGAAAACAAGTGAAAACCTTGAAAATGGGATTGGTGAGGTACATCATTAAAACTCCCCTGGCAAAATACCTGGAAATCGATTTCACAGAACCCCTCTCTTCAGAAGTATCTACTGACAAATGGAACAGCTGGGTATTCGGAACCGACATTTCTATGTTCACACATGGTGAAGCCTTGAATAGTGATCTCAATCTCTTTGGAGGAATTTCGGTGAGTAAAATAACAGACGATTGGAAATTTGATCTCGATCTTGATTATGATTATGGCAAAGAGAAATATATCATTGATGATGAAACAATCTTTAGTACCAGAATTGGAAAATCTGCTGAATTTCTGCTTGTCAAAAGCGTAAGTGATCACTGGTCGATTGGCGGTATCGCCGAAATTCTATCTTCAACTTACTACAACTACGATCTGAAAATCATTGCGATGCCTGGTATTGAGTACAACATATTTCCCTATAGTGAATCAACAAGTCGACAATTCAGATTTTTGTATTCCCTGGGCTATATGTACAATGATTATACAGACTCCACAATTTATGATAAAGAGAAAGAAGGATTGCTTGCTCATTCTTTTGAAGCTTCATATGAGATTATCCAGCAATGGGGTAGCATTGATATATCTGCCAACTGGTCAAATTATCTGCGGGATTTCTCCAAGAATCGCGTGACATTGCATGGCAATATCAGTTGGAGAATTGCCAAAGGCCTCAGCGTGGAAGCAGGTACCAGGTTTTCTTTTATACATGATCAGTTGAATCTTTCTAAAGGTGAATTGTCGGAACAAGAAATATTATTAGATCAACAAGAAATGGCTACTTCTTATAGTTACTTCATGTACTTTGGATTCTCCTATACATTTGGTTCTATTTATAACAATGTAGTAAATCCAAGATTTGGCAATGGTGGTGGAAGAATGTAAACTTTTTAATCCATTAGCAATTTTGCAGTAGCAATCCTGTCGTACTTCATCGACAGGTTCCTTAATAAAACTATTCTTACAAAAGATATTTAATTCTTCAATCGTCATTATTATAAATATTCATTATTGAGATAAGCATTCATTCACAAGCCCTAAACTTTGGATTTATCCCTCCTTAATTGCGACCATGAGCATTACAGAGCCCAGGAATAAGGGCTGGCTTGATTCTATATTAAATCCGGCTGAAATGAGGATCCTGCTCATTTCCTCTCGTGTATAGTAATTTTTAGAAGATTTAGCCAGGTATTTATAGGCTTTCAGGTTACCCGAAATAATACCACCCAGGTAGGGCAAAATAAGTTGCAGGTAGATTCCGTTAAAGAATCTCCATACTGGATTACCTGGCTTGCTGCTTTCCAGGATTACAAATCTTCCTCCTTGTTTTATCACCCTGTGTATTTCTCCCAGGTGCTTTTCAGCGTTAGAGTTTTGATAGATCAGGTTCCTTAATCCAAAAGAAATACCAGCAGCATCGAAAAAATTATTATCAAAAGGCATAGAAGCTACATTGCCTTCGGTAAAATCAACCTGAGATTTTGCCTGTATTGCCTTTCCCTTTGCTTTTTGAAGCATCTCAGGGGAGAAATCGTATCCTGAAAGATTTACATGATTATCGGCTTGAGCAGCAATTTCGAGGATCAGGTCGCCAGTTCCTGTACAGATATCCAGTATATTCGATGGTGATTTTTCAAGCAATTTCGCAACAGCTTTCTTTCTCCAACTCTTGTCCTTTCCAAAAGTAAAGATTCGGTTTACCAGGTCATATTTTTTATAAATATCTTTGTAATAGCCGTGCAGAGGATAATTTTCTTTGTCTACTTCCATGTTCTTTATTATCGGAGCCAAAGGTACAGATTTTGATCTTGATCGTAATAAAAACACCAAAGACTATTCCTACCCGGCCCAACCATCTCTGTCTAAATTCCTGTAATTAACCGCCTCTGCAACATGAGATGCTAAAATATGTTCACTTCCCTCGAGGTCGGCAATGGTGCGCGACACCTTTAAAATGTGATCGTACGCCCGGGCGGAAAGCCCAAGCTTTTCCATGGCGTTTTTCAGGATCGCCTGGCTATCAGCACCTAATTGGCAATATTTCTTCAACAAAGTACTGCTCATATGAGCATTATTATACACCCCTTTGAGACCGGCAAAGCGCTTCTCCTGGATCTGTGCCCCTTTGATAATTCGTTCCCTGATAACACTGCTTGGTTCAGACTCCCGCAGCTCTGTAAGCTGGTTAAACGGAACCGGGACCACCTCGATATGGATATCAATCCTGTCGAGCAGCGGACCTGAAATCTTATTCAGGTAAGTCTTTACCATTCCTGCGCTGCACGCACAATTCTTTTCCGGATGGTTGTAAAAACCACAAGGACAAGGATTCATGCTCGCTATCAGCATAAAATTTGCAGGGTAATCTACAGTAAATTTGGCACGGCTCACTGTAATATAGCGATCCTCCAGCGGTTGCCTCAGCACCTCCAGCACATTGCGTTTAAATTCTGGCAGTTCATCCATAAACAGCACACCATTGTGAGAAAGTGAAATTTCTCCCGGTTGTGGAGAGGTGCCTCCGCCCACAAGGGCGACGTCAGAAATTGTGTGGTGGGGACTGCGAAAGGGCCGTAAAGTCACCAGCCCGGTTTCCCGGCCCATCTTCCCAGCCACAGAATGTATTTTTGTAGTCTCGAGCGCTTCATTCAATGTCATGGGAGGAATAATTCCCGGAACTATTCTTATTTAATTGAGATAGTTTTCCTTCCTCTACAAACCGCTCTAAAATGCTATTGCTAATTTGGGTCTTGTAATCACAATGTACTCCATGATACTCATCCTCATCTTCATTATAATGGACTGTTATCTTTCCTTTGACCCAAGCTTCCATTAATAGCTTCTTGTCTGGCAGAGATAGCTCTCTTAATTCTTTCCGGAATTGCTTATACTGATCTTGATTATTAACAGCAAAATCCTGGAGAGCTTTTGTGCTTTTCTGAATTTCGGATAGTTCAATTAGCTTCTGTTCTGAATCTGTAATCTTGCTTTTTAGGGTCAGAATTTCATCAGTGTTTTCTCTCAGTTTCTTCTTTAAATCTTCACCGCTAAACTCCTCATCTTCCAATATTGTATATATCCTTTTCTTAGCCCTTTCCTTAATCTTCAAATCACTTGAAAATCTTTCGATGGTTTGTTTCAAGTTATTAATATCACTTTCATATTTTGATGCATCATACAACTTCTCAAAGGCTTGTTTCCCTTTTCCCAGAATGCCAAATTTTGCCATGATACCATTCCAAACTTGTTCCTCAACTTCCTCTGCTTTACTTAGTGGCTGTGAACATTTATGAGTTCTTCCATCTGCAAGATTCTTCTTTGATGTACTCGCCCAGTAGCATGAGTAGTATCTTGGACGAGAACTATCATTACGCCTGTTTCCTACAGTTGTACCCAGTTTACTGCCACATCTACCACAAACACATATATCCCTTAGAAAGAACATGTCGGTGAATTCCCCTTTATTCTTCGTTTTAACTTTCCTAAATTTCGTTGTTTGCTGAATCTCATCCCACTTTGTCTTGCTAATTAATGCAGGAATGGAATATGTGATCATTTCACTTTCAGGTTTCAGTTCTTTCGATCTATTATATAGTCCAGATTTCGGATTAAGAACGTGCTTGAACTGATTAACAACATAGTGACCGTAATAGGCAGGATTCTTCAACATATAGCTTACAACAGCACTAGAGAATGGCTTATGAATGTATTCCGATCCATCAACTTTTTTCCTGTACATCGTAGCAGTCAATTTCTCATTGTTTAGCCTGATGGTGATGTCTTTCATTGACAGACCCTGCTTGATGTACATTTCAACGATTCGATGATAGAGGTCTGCTTCTGGTTGATTGATTTCAAGTTTCTCCTCCTTCTTATTCCACGTATAACCAAATGGTGCTTTGCCATTAAACATCCTCTTGTCTTTCCATTTAATCATCTTGTTTTCCCACATCTGCTCGCGAATAGTCTCATGCTCCCATTCAGCGAAGAGAGCAATCATACCAGCAATCATCTTTCCTGTTTTCGTGGTCGGATCAATATTCTCTTTTACGCTGGCTATTGAAACAGAATGCTTATCCAATTCAAACATGGTATTATGGTAATCCCTAACATTACGGGCAAACCTACTTAGCTTCCAAATCACAATTATATTAAACTTTCCTGCCTCTGCATCATCTAGCATCTGCTTGAAATCCAATCTGTGTTCTAGCTTTGCTCCTGTCTTCCCTTCATCTGCATAAGTGTGGGTCAATTCCCATCCTTTCAAATCACAGAATTCTTTTATTTGCCTACGTTGAGTATCGAGGCTTTCACCCTCTACTTGTTCAGCTGTTGATACACGAACGTATCCGACTGCCTTAATTGTTTCCATGTGATTAATGGATTACGTTGGTTTTATAAATTCAAATAAACGTCGTCAATCTCCTCTTGCCTCAGTCCTAAGTATCTTCTTGTTGTAGCTACACTGGCATGGGAGAATATTTCACTTAGAAGGATAAGAGCTGCATCACTCTTTCCATTTACATCATACACACGCCTACCAAAAGTCTTGCGGAGTGAGTGAGTGGAAATGTTCTTGGCATCTCCCTGGAATATATCCTTAAGAATCGTGTTGAACGTTTCCGTTGCATAGACTGACTGCTTCTGTGAGATAAAGATTGGAACTTCAAGTTCAAACTTATTGCCTCTGAAGTGGTGCTTCATGTAATAGTCATGTGCGTCTTTAACATTCTTGTTTATGGTTAAGTGTCTTGTCTTGCCTGTCTTTTGCTCAACCAAATCAACATGCTCACCTTCTAACTTATGATACAGGTCACTGTGCTTAATAGAGAGAATGTCAGATACTCTTAGCCCTGTATTGATTGCCACTATAATGTACAACCCAATTACTGGCTTCTTGCCTTTGACAAGTAACGCACTGCCTTTTGTCATTGCTACATCATATTCAATGTAGTCAGCAGTGAATCTCTTGCCTTTTTGTGATTTCCTTGGTGCGTTCATGTGTATATATTTAATGAATCATCACCTTAAATATAATATATATATCTATACTAACCTACTATTACGCCACATATTATAGTACTATTAATCTATCAATTCGGCTAATTAATTGATACTCACATAAATATAATATTTTTTATATCTATACAAATATAATAAGTATAGATTTCTAGTGAAATGTTTACTAATGTGTATTTCTCCTACCACTTCCTGTATTACCATAGAATCTCTTTTGGTAGGGTATCTCAGTAGGAACAATCTCTTTCACTCCCATTGGCTCTTCCTTATCCTCAATATCCTCTGTATCAGGCTCCAAAGACGCTGTTTCCTGAGCTTTCACCTCCTCAGTAGTATCTTTATATAGCTTCGTACGTTGCATCGGTTTATGAGCTGTTTCTTCTTTTACATCACCATATTTAATACGATCAATTCTCATGTTATAATCCTCAGCAATGATTTTCAAATTCAGATCACCATAGACTTCAAATTCCTCAGGCTGTAGTAACTTAGGAATGATTTCCTGAAATAACTCTTTTGTGATTTCCTCCTCCTGCTTCTGTCGCTCATACCAGTCTGGATTTTTCTCATTGTTTTGCTGTTGCTGGGTGATTGCAAGCTGAATACTGGAAATCAAAGCGATGTTTCCTCTTAACTCTCGAATGGCTGAAAGTGCTATTCCATTATGATTTTTCTTCTCAGCGTTCACCAATATCTTTTTGGTTCTCGACATGAGGTCTTCTAACTCCGTAAAAACATTGACCGCCTCTTTTTGAGCTTTTACTTCGCCCGCCTTAGCCATTTGTCTAGTCACATGACCATGTTTCTCATGGTATGCTACTGATGCTTCACTAACACCCCAATCCCTAGCTATACTAGACTTGGACTGTCCTGATACTATTGCTCTGTCTATTTCTAAACGATTTTTAGACTGGCAGCATTTACAACTCATTCCCATTGGTTCTATATATTATGTTGGTACTACTGTTATTCTAATATTTGTTGCTACTAATTCTTATTTTTCTTATCTACTTTAGCCTTCAATGGTTCGGACATTAGACTATCTAGCTTCCTCAACTCCTCCTGGATTAACTGATCATTCTCCTCTGTTATTGATATATGCAATAAAATAGATTTTGTTAATCGTTTGTTCTCTGCTGACAATTGGACTAGCTTATCTATTATTCTTTTTTGTTGAGACATTGATAGTGCTTTTTATTTGACCCTGGGAGATCCATTGAACTTTGTCGGCACTGGACTCTATTGGATGGAATCTCCTCTATTTGATAATTTCCTGTCGTAATTATTATTCTTCCTTTGGGTCATTTCATTGTTATTTTGTCATTATGTATATAACTAATAGGTTTTGGACTTAATATATTGATAATTAAAGAGATATAATAGGTTTGAGGAATGTGAAAAAAAGGTTTTATTATTATTCATTATTCTATTATTCTCTCTCTCTTATATTCTATATTTATATATATATCCTAATCCTATTAATGACTATAAAGTATTGGACTTAACTATTTGATATTCAATAGTTAATAACCTATATTATTTTACCTTTATTTTGAACCCTTTTGTATGCTTTTCATACACCTTATTCATGACATCAAACAACTCCTCTTCAAAAGGACTCTGGACAATGAATGAATCATGTATTGGGATTATGGGTTTACCTTGCTTTGCAAAGTGATTTACAACATCCAAAGCGATTCGAGCATCCTTATTCATTACCCTCATTCCTGTCTTTTTCCCAGAGCAGAAATAATGTGCAATCTTATTATGTTCCTTTATGAATTGTTCCATAATTGGTCTGGCATTGAAAACATCATTGTCGTTTAACAACTTTTTATTTCCTGCATCCCTTAGATAATAATTAGAAGCTCTTTCAGCTTGTGTAAAATCTTTTGAATTTAACAGATGCATAAATATATGTTTCAGAAATAATCTTAAATCTGAATTATCATCTACAATGGAATATGGATCTCCTTCATATTGGATTCCTTCTGCTGCATAAAGTAAGTTTGGATGTAATCCTGAATAATCTAATTCAGATACAGTACAACCATCTATTCTTATCTTCTTCCGTTCACTTCCTGAATATCCCTGTACGTGTCGGTAACCACTTGTATGAAGTCGTCCATACATTGAAAAATTCATTTTATAGATAGCCTTTAAATAAGGCGTTACTTCATGGTTCCCATACCATATATCACATTTAGTGTTAGAGTCATTTACGCGCTTTAAAATCGTGCGTACCCGCCAAGTTTCATTTGTATCCTTATATTCAATTAAATTATTTTTCCAATCCCTCAGTTCCACTAATTGATATGGAGGAGACATAATTACTTGATGTGATAGAATAGGACAATATTCCAGAAGTTTCTTTGTAGCCCAGATTCTTGTCTGCCTTGATTCCTTTTCCGTATGATAACCTTTTTTCATATCTATGTAATTATTCTGTTCTAATAACTTTATTAGATCAATAATCGAATATCCTATTTTACGATATTGACTCTTTTTCCAATTACTCGGATGCAATGAAATTTGAATTGGTCTTGTTTTTGTTTTTAATAAATTAGCAACCAACGTTTCCAAAACAAATAACTTCTCCTCCTGTTTGTAACCTTTCAAAATATCCAGCTCCTCTGCAATCCTCAATACATTACTTTTTAGAACTTTGGGAAGTAAATAAGAATCATTAAAACGAAGTTCATGGTTAAGCCATTCCCCAGTGCCTATCCTTTCTTTTAGCTTTTTTTCAAGGTGTCTATGTATTTTAGTTTTCCAATCTGCTTTATTCATTATTGCATATTTAATTCCAATCTTTTAAAAAGATCCGAGGCACGAACCAAGTCAGATTGGAAAAATTCTTGGTTCTTAGGCTTGCAGTTCCTAGCCTCGGATTATATTTTAAAATCAGGGGAGGAGTTCAAGCAAGCTCCAACTTCTTGACCTCCAACGATACCTAGTATCTTTCCCCTGATCATATTTTAAAGAAAGATTCTACCATTCTGTATTGATGGCCCGGATGGTAAAATCTTTCCCAACAAATGAAGAGAGATATGAAACTTAATTTTTCTGCCACCACTTCCTATGGACTTCAGGGAGGGATGCCTCTATTTTATCCACTTGCACTAATTCCTTTTTTGTCTCCTGTGCCTTGGAGTTTGATATCATTAGTAGTTCGTTCTGCACTTCCAACTTCTCATTAATCTCTTGCAACATTAAGAATGTAGCGTCCACGCTAGTTAGCTGACTCATTTTCTTTGCGTGGATTTTGTCCTTGAGCATTGTTATGCCGTTTTCAAATCTTACTTCCATTATTTCTGTAATTTTTGTTTTTGTAATTCCACCCAGTCCTTAGTATAATCTGGATATTCAATAACTCCCGTTTCCTTAATGAATTTAGGAGTTTTAACTTTCTGAATTGGCTCTTTCGGTTCACCTGTTTTCTTGGCTTTTTTATCAGCTTGTCGTTGACGGAAAGATGTCTCTTTTGCCAGAGGTAGTAATATTTCCCGCTTAAATCTGGGTAGGGTCATTTGATCGAATGGGCTTCTTTTGTCTGCGATGGAAAGTATTCCTATTCTGTTCGGTTTAACTTTCCAACCAGCTTGCCGATATACAATACCTCCTCTCAGCCGGCTGGTACCCCAATTCCTTCTTGGCAAAACTCTAGTATCTTGTTCCTCCTGCACTTTTTCAACTTTAATTATTTGTGCTTCAATTTCCTTAAGCTCTATTTCAAAGACTTTAATCTTTGCCGTCCACAAATTTTTCTCCTCCTGCAAAAACGTAGGATATTCTTGCGGTTTATCGAAACCACTATTTATGGCTGTCTGACAGTGGATCAAAAATTTCTGTGCAATTTTTTCAAGTTGCTCCTTTGCGGTATCGCGATAACCATATTTACTTGTGATCAGGTCGTGGTGAGTTTGAAGATTCTGTCTGTCTTCATTGAGATAAACGCCATTATAAATATCTCCCTTTTCTGGATTCAAAATGATTGACGTACTCTTGAATTGAGCTACATATTGTTCTAAAGTTTTCATTTCTTTTCCTCCTTTTCTTTACCCACTCCTGGAGGATACAAAATGTTAGGATTCGAAGTTTTTTTGCTTGACTTTTCAATTTCAACGCCAGGTGGATACAAAGGTACCACCGTTTTATTTGTTGCTGGCTGATCCACATGTCCCAATCGGTAACGTGGTCCCATAATTAAAATTTGTTCTTTCTTCTTTGCTGACATGATTATTTGTATTTAAGTTATTGATTCCAATTCCTTTTCTAAATATGATTTTCGCATAGCTTGCCAATCTACTGGCCCCAAAATAGAGTCCAATTTTGCTCTCATGAATGGCCTGGGAAACATATATCCACTTTCAAGATTGGATATGGTGCATTGGGTGACTGAGGCAATTTCAGATAATTGCACCTGAGTTAATCCGTTTGATAGCCTCGCTTTCTTTAGTGAATTCATAATTTTTGATTGACCGTTTGTTCAATTATTCCATAAATATATATTATTTAATATATACAAACCTAATCATGTAACTGTATATCAGTCATTTAAAATGTTATCCCTGTCATTGATAATAGGTTAACATTTCAAAATAAATTAATTATTTTTTCATTTTTATAAACACTTGATTAACAGATATTTATAAATAGCTAAATTGATGAAATGCTTTGTATGCCTTATCAATCAAGGGATTTTCAATTTGAAAACTTTGGATAATATACTTATTAGCCAAATATCTGACAGATAGCTATATGAGATAGATAGGAATAATAAGATGTAAGACGGTTTTAAGAGCGAATACGCCGTTTTATGCCCAGGGCTTATACTTATACCATTGAGGAGTGAAATGGTTAAATAACCCGGCCTATCTTGACATTGAATAATATATAGCTTAACTTTGATATATCTCAACACATTCTGCCATGGATGATAGATTAGAGGACTGTCATAAATAGAGAATAAATAAACAATACAAACATGAAAAAAGTAATTTTAATACTATGTGTTCTATTATTTGCCGGATCCATAGTATATGCAGATGGTTTAAATAGTAAGGCCAGCTATATTAAAGCGAACTACCCAACGGAGTACAAAAATACAATTCGTAAACACGCTATTGAGAAGTGGAAAGACGATCATGAGATGGTTGTTTATAGAATTAATAATCAGGCAGACGCCATTTATAATATCGTATCAAAATTTGAGAGTAAAAACACAAACATTCTATACAAAGGAATGGTTAAGTGGAGCCATGATGGATATGAGGGAAACACCACAGCATTATTTAAGGAATTAAAATCGGTGGATGTTAAGAGCTTAATAAAATTTCATTGTGATTGGGAGATGGTGGAATACTACTATGATAATCAAGCCAGCGCAAAAACAGCGTATTAGTAATTGGAATCAATCCCAACATGGAAGAAAAAGAAAAGAATTTCCGTAAGCTCCTCCAGGAGGCAGAAGATCAATACTTCGAGAATCGAAATGAATCCGATTTCGATAATAGAAAGATCGTGCCTTTTATATCCGAAATGGACACTACTGATCTGGTCGGTGACAAATTGATTTGGTTGAATTAATAATGAACTAAAACCTTCAAAATATGGGTACGCTACTTATTGTTGTTTTCGCAGTATTAGTTATTACGTTAGTTATTACATTTATTCCTAAAAAGCCTAAAGACTATACGGAAGATGAACATAATATGTTTGTCAGAAAGAAATTAAGCAGCATAGAAAGTCTTTTAACATTCATTGTGGTCGTAATAATATTTTCTATCGTAGGTGCTGTGCTTATGGGTGTATTAGGATGACTATAAATTTGTATGGTTGAATTAGAATAAAACCCTAAATAATGAAACAAATAGCACTTTTCATTCTATTGTCTCTTAGTGTGAATATATTTTCTCAAGAATTGGACAAAAAATCAATGAATGATTTCTTGACAAACGAACTTACAAAGAACATAACTGGAGCAAGAATCGTTCAAGAAGGTCATTTTCAAGAAGGATCAGAGCTATATCTCAGCGTGATTCAAATTCCAGAATTCTATGACTTTGAATTGTTCTCTATGTCTTTTCAAAAGCACATCATCGATTCATTTTCAGATATAGAGATAATACAATCATGGAGAGCTGAGAAGACAGCAGAAGGAGTTCTTTCTTGCATTTGTTCAGTAGGTGATGGGGCGGATTTATTTGTCTGTTCATTTATAGAAAGTTCTACAAGAGTAGTAATAACATGCGTAATTGAAAATGAGGAATAGTAGAATGCTATTCAACGAAATGGACACTACCGATCTGGTCGGTGATCAGCTGGTGTGGTTAAATTGATCTTAAACTAAAACCCTAAGTAATGAAAAGTAAATTATTGCTTTTTGGCTTATCCATATTTATATTTCAATTCGTTAATTCTCAATCCTGGACACATGAATCAGGCGAAAGCACTTTTGATGGTAATTACCGAACTTCATCTGTTCGTGGGACAAGCACAGATGGCACATATAAAAGGCCTTTATTCGTTGTAAACAACTTTGATAATTCAACCTCGTTTAATATCTATCTTACAAATGTGGGATACTTCTGTGATAATGTTACCGTAAAAATTAGATTTGATAAAGATCCAATCACTTATACTGGTAAGCTACGAGCATCAAATAAGCAAGAAATAGCATCATTTGATGATATCCATTATTTTGATGATAAGATTGGTTTAGTAGAATTAGTGAAATTTGAATTTCTTGCGTTAGTAATGAGGTTCAGTAATATGCATATACGTCTTTCTGATGATTGTGATCAAACAGATTTACAATTTTCACTTAGTGGTTCCACTAAGGCCATAAAATATGTTTATGGTCCAAATGCCGATAAGATAGATGAGAATATTGCAAAGAGAGCAGAGACTAAGGCAAAAAAGGAATATGAAATTGTATGGAGAAAAAATCTTAGCGAGGGAGATTCTCTATTAGTTAAGCTTAATCCCGGTGGAAAGTATGTCCCAATTTACTCTGATCCTACATTTCGATCAACAAAGCTGTACAAAATTGTTGAAGATGATACTGCAATATTTATACTGAATAAAGATGATATGACACAGATAATTTATAATGACACTATAAAGGGTTGGATATATAGCACTTATTATGGTCAGCTATAAACCATTTAATAACTCGTGAAAAAAAAATGTTAAAAACGATTTTTCAATTCAACTTTTTAATACCTTTACTAAAGAAAGAAGGAGGCCTGTATACGACCTCCTTCGACTCATGAGTCTCCTCAGCTAGGAGCCAGCTCAGATTTCTCTGAGCACATTAAGGGGTAGCTAGAACTACTCCTTAATTTTTTATATATCATTCAACATTCTATTTGATCAAATGTACCCCTCAAATTAACACTCCTTTAGGTCCATTGCAACGTTTAGTTATTAACAAGTCAGTTTCTTTTTTTAACATCCCGTAACGCACTGAAATTTAGTTCTTTATAATCAATACTTTTCTGCCACAGGATAAAAAGGTCCTGTATTCCTAAATCAACATCAACTTGCCTTCTTGATCAAATGGAAAACCAAATCTTTGGCGATACCAAAATATTATATTGCTAAGCTACAGAGAAATACAACGAAAAACCTCTTATAAAACTTCGTTTTTATTAACAAGAAATTAACGATATTGATAACTTGGTCAGGGTCAACAATATAATAAATGTCATTACCAATGAATAAGGAGAATTATTATAAAGGGCTTATAATCTAAAGGATAGAAAATTACTACTTATTGGAATAAATTATAATATGCAGAATTACAACTAATTAGTACCAATATATTTGGTTATTATGATAATTATACCGTACATTTGTATTGGTAATAACGGGGAATAATTATTTCCTCCGCTTAGTCAAATCTAAAACCAAACATGTAACTAAACGTCGAGAGTGACGTGTGGTGGCTACGGAATGGACGGACTAAGAAATTGAATCCCGGCATTCCTTACAATGTCGGGATTCTACATTATTGCAACATTATGCTGCAATGGTGATGCTCTTTCACCTATGGTAAGGAGCATTTTAAATAGGAGGTTATTATGATAACCCGTTTTTACCTAGGAAGACTTCAAAAACTTGTGTTTTGTAAATACAAGATCGTCGAAGGCGTAAAAGTCTATCCGAAGAAGGCGAAAGCCTTTTGTTTTTGGGTGGACATTTAGTCCATCAAGAGAATTGTAAGGATTTCTCGGAAAGGTGGTGTTGAAGCACCGCCTTTTTTCTTAAATATTGAAACAATTCTTTGTAGAAAAAGTTCATTACTAATTCAACACAGCAATTAAATTAAAATAGTAGGCA
>Ga0307990_1000096_pt1 | contig 83828 bp, 71 predicted proteins | sample EllFjometagen129_FD_203168 | JGI IMG/M metagenome (GOLD analysis project Ga0307990, IMG submission 203168) | Marine microbial communities from Ellis Fjord, Antarctic Ocean - #129 | ecosystem: Environmental > Aquatic > Marine > Unclassified | place: Southern Ocean | collected 2014-10-08
CCCGAACTTGTATTTTTAATTGACGATTCTTTAGATCATATTGATAATATAAACAAATTATTATATCCTGAAAAATAATGATGCGAGTTATTATAAGCTTGGTTACCAGAATTATTCCGCGACATTATTTGCATCATGTTAGCCATTTTTTTCTGCAAATTATTTCCTTGTTTTATAGAGGAAAAAATTTCGAAGATCCAATTACAGGAATTACATACAGAAAATTATTGCCTTATGGCAGATTAAATTCAAGGAAAAATGCTTTATGCCCCAACTCAATGTCATTAGAAAGACATAGACTTATTTGGCTTTATTTGAAAGAAAAAACAAATTTTTTTTACGATAACATAAAGTTTTTGCATATTGCTCCAGAGTATTGTTTTATAAAGCGATTTAAAAAACTCAAAAATATAGAATATGTAACTGGCGATTTAATTTCTCCGTGGGCAGATGTTAAAATGGATATACACGATATCCCTTTTAATAATGATGAATTTGATGTTATTATGTGTAATCATGTATTGGAACATGTTGAGAATGACAATAAAGCAATGAGTGAGTTTTTTCGTGTAATGAAACCCGGAGGCTGGGGGATTTTTCAGGTTCCAATAGATATGAACAGAGAAGAAACTTTTGATGATCCTAGTATAACAGACCCCAAAGAAAGAGAAAAACACTATTGGCAAAATGATCATGTGCGTTTGTATGGAAAAGATTATGGGAAAAAATTAGCATCTATAGGTTTTGATGTTATAGAAGATAATTATCTTAAAACCCTAGACATTACTCTTGTTAAGCGCTATGCATTGCCTGAGAATGAAATTATATATCTTTGTAAAAAACCTAAAATTTGAATTTTCCTTTTTACATAGCAAAACGGTATCTGATATCAAAAAAATCTACTAATGTAATAAATTTGATATCCGGTATTACTGTTTTTGGTGTTGCTACCGGAACCATGGCCTTAATAGTAATATTGTCGGTTTTTAACGGACTTGAAAATTTTGTTACTTCACAATTCAATTCTTTCGATCCCGACCTTAAAATTACTATTGCAGAAGGCAAAACATTTGATTCTGAAAACAGCAAATTAGAAAAAGTTCGTAAGCTTGAAAATGTGGAATACTATGCAGAAGTAGTTGAAGAAAATGCCCTTATAAAATACGAAGATATTTATCATCCATTTGTTATAAAAGGTGTTGGAGATGATTATGAGAAAATGACAGGAGTTGATACTATGATGATTGACGGGGAATTCAAATTACACATGGATAAAACACCTCTTGCCGTAATTGGAAGTGGGGTTGGAGGATTCCTTTCGGTTAGATTAGATTTTTCGCATCCGCTAAAAATATATATGCCAAAACGAACAGGAAAAGTAAAAAATATTACACAAGACCCAACTAAAGCTTTTAAAATACGAAATATTTATCCCGTAGGTGTTTTTAGTATAGATCAGCAAATTGATGAAACGATAATTGTTCCATTAAATTTTGCCAAAGAATTATTAGATTATAAGACCGAAGTTAGTGCCGTAGAATTAAAATTAAAGGAAAAAACCAATGTACAGAAGGAAAAAAAGAAAATACAAAATATACTCGGTAATGCTTTTGTGGTAAAAGACAGGTATCAGCAAAAAGAATTTATGTACAAAATAATGAAATCGGAAAAACTAATAATTTTTCTGATTCTCACATTTATTCTGCTAATTGCCTCTTTCAACATTATTGGTTCACTTACTATGCTTATCCTTGATAAAAAGAAAGATATTGAAACATTACGAAGCATGGGAGCCAGCATGAAATTAATTAAAAAAATATTTCTATTTGAAGGATGGATAATCTCTTTTGTTGGAGTAATATTTGGTCTTATATTGGGAGCACTTCTTTGTTGGGCGCAAACAGAGTTTGAACTCGTAAAGCTGCAAGGCGATGCCGACACTCTTTATATTACTGCTTATCCTGTAAAAATGCAACTGCTCGATTTCCTTTATGTTTTAATTACTGTGTTTTTTATTGGCTTTATAGCCTCGTGGTATCCTGTAAAATATATTACAAAAAAATATTTGATATTGAGATAGGGTCTTTAGATTTTTATTTCTTCCAAAAAGAAGGAGATAAAATTATTAAAATTGTAAACAATTCAAGTCTTCCAAGCAACATTAAAAATGACAAAAACCATTTTCCAAAAGCAGGGATATGATAAAAATTTTCAGCCGGACCAACAGAACCTATTCCCGGTCCAATATTCCCCAATGAAGCTACAGTTGCACCCATTGCGGAATCAAAATCCAATCCTAAGGCTGACATAACTATTGTTCCAATTACAAAAATTACAATATAGAAAACAATAAATGCAAGTATGTTCGACATAATTTTTTGTGGAACGGCTTGATGATTAAATCTAACAGGTATTATTGCAGTTGGGTGTATTAATCGTTTTAATTCTAAATAACTGTTTTTTAATACTAATAAAATACGGACAATTTTGATACTTCCGCCGGTAGAACCCGAAGAACCACCAAAAAACATAAGAACAAATAATAAGAAATATAAAAATGGAGCCCACTGAAGATAATCAACAGTTGCAAAACCTGTAGTAGTCATCATTGATACAACCTGAAAGATTGAATATCTAAATGATTGTTCAATACTTGTAGATTCAAAAATAAATAATGAAAAAGCAATGACAAGAGTAAATCCAAGAATAAAACCAATATAATATCTGAACTCTTCGTTTTTAAATACTTTTTTAAATTTAAAGTATAAAGCAAAATATGATAATGTAAAGTTTGTTCCTGCAATTATCATAAATACAGTTATAACATACTGGATAAACGGAGAGTCCCAATGTCCAATGCCGGCTTGTTTTGTAGAATATCCTCCGGTTGCCATAGTAGTAAGTGAATGATTAATTGCATCAAACAAACTCATCCCTCCAAATTTTAATAAAATTGCTTCAACTACTGTGAAAAAAACATATATTATCCACAATCTTTTTGCTGTTTCTTTGATTCTTGGATGTAATTTATCAGGTTTTAAGCCCGGAACTTCTGCAACCAGTAATTGCATCCCTCCAATTCCTAAAATTGGTAAAATAGCAACAGACAAAACAATAATACCCATTCCACCAAGCCACTGGATCATACTTCTCCAAAAAAGCAAACTATATGGCATCGCTTCAATATCATTTAAAATTGAGGCTCCTGTAGTTGTAAATCCTGAAATGGTTTCAAAAAAAGCATTTGTAATTGATGGTATTGCACCACTTATATAAAAAGGTATTGCGCCAAAAATTGAAAATATTATCCATCCTAAACTGACAATTAAATAACTCTCTTTTTTGCCAATTTCCTTTTTTGCTTTTCTGGAAAAATACCATGCTGTTAATCCAGTAATTAATGAAATTAATGAAGAAATAATAAGATGAAAAATTGTATTCTCAGAATATATAAGTGCAACAGGTATAGATATTGCCATACATAATCCTTCAAGAATTAACAAAAATCCTAATATTTTTAATATAATTTTATGATTCACGGGGATTTAATTGAAAAATTTATCAACCTTTTTAAAAGCCGAAGGTAATGAAAAAACAACAACCCTATCATTATCTTGTATTATTGTATCGCCAATAGCAATAAAACTATCGTTGCCTCTAACCACTCCTCCAATTATTGCATCTTTTGGGAAATCTATATCTTTTAACGCTTTTTTAGTGATTTTAGCTCTTTTTTGAACTACAAATTCAAATACCTCAGCATTAGCACCAGTTAAACATTTTAAATTTTCTACTTTTGCACTCATTGTATGTCTGAAAATATTACTTGCAGTTATCAACTTTTTATTAATGATTGTATCTATACCAATATTTTCTGCTAAATCAATATAGTCAATATTTTCTATTTCTGCTATAGTCTTTTTAACACCATTTTTTTTGGCATACAAACATGCTAAAATATTTGTTTCCGAATTATCAGTAACAGCAATAAAGGCATCCATATCTTTTAATCCTTCATCTTTTAATGTGTTGATATTACTAATGTCTGAATTTACAACCAATGTTTTTTCCAACATTTCAGCTAAATTATGACTTAATTCAGTATCAGATTCGATTAATTTAATGTTTATATGTCCTTCAAGGTCCCTTGCTGTTTTATATCCAATTCTTGAACCTCCAAGGATCATTATATTTGATATGTCAAAAGATTCTTTGCCTGAATATTTTAGTAAATTTTCTACTCCGTCTTTATTTGTTAAAACAAAAACCAGATCGTTAAGTTGAAATTTATCGTAACCTCGGGGTATGATAGTTTTTGAATCTCTTGTAATAGCAATTGCTCTATAATCAAAATTCTTGTTAATACTTGATGACTCAACTAATGTTTTATCAATTATTGGAGCATTTTCATCTAATTTTATAACTAATAAAAGTAATTTGCCATTTGAAAATTCAAAAACTTCAGAAGAACCGGTTTGTCTTAATAAGCCAACAATTTCACTAGCTGCTAATTTTTCAGGACAAATTACGAAGTCTACACCTAATTTTATAAAATAATCTCTATTTTTAGGCAATAAATAATCACTACTGTCTATTCTTGCTATAGTTTTTTTTGCTCCTAATTTCTTGCTTAAAATTGCAGCCATTAAATTTGTTTCCTCACTATGAGTAGCAGCAACAAATAAATCGGCATTTTTTACTTTTGCTTCACCCAATACGCTAAAAGAGATTGCAGAACCGTTTATTGTTAGTAAATCAAAACTTGTATCAATTGCAGATAATTTCTTTTCATCTGTATCAATTACAACAATATCATGTTGTTCATAAGACAACATTTTTGCGAGATGTGTTCCTACTTCTCCTGCACCGGCTATTATTATCCTCATTTTCTAATAAATTATGTGCAAAGTAAAGTATATTAATTTAATTATTCCAAAAAATAAAAGATTTGTTAAAAATTCAAAAACTAAGAAATCATAAAAACACATTAACTTTTTCATATTTTCGGATTGCAATTTAGTACCGATGGTTATCGGGAAACGGGATAATTATAAAAGATTTGCATTTATCTACCTAAGGCATATAAATAAATTAGTTTTCGTCTATTTTGAAAAATGAAGTTTTTTATATTATTTTTACGATATTTCAAATATATTGAATGTTGCATAAAATAATTACAAATAAAAAACAATCAATTTTTCAAAATTTAAAGAAGTTATTTGCAAATAAATCGTTAATTCTTGCATTTGTAAAAAGAGATTTAAAGATTCAATTTGCTCAAACTTATCTTGGTATACTTTGGCTAGTATTTCAACCTCTTCTTGCAGTTACTGTTTATACATTGTTTTTCAATAATTTTATCAAACTCGATACAGGAAATATTCCTTATCCTGTTTTTGTTTTTAGTGGTATTTTATTTTGGCAATATTTTCTTTATGCAGTTGCGAATAGTAGTACAAGCTTAATCTCTAATCAGAATATTATTTCGAAAATTGCATTTCCAAAGCTTATCGTTGTAATTTCAAAACCAATAGTTGGGCTATTGTCTTTTATTATTAATTTATTAATTTTAACAGCCTTATTATTTTTCTATAAAATAATTCCAACAATATATTTATTATCACTGCCAATATTTATTTTACTAATTTATTTTACAGGATTATCTTTTGGGATATGGCTCAACTCATTAACATTAAAATTCAGAGACCTGCAACATTTAATGCCAACAATTATCGGGTATGCTATTTGGATTACACCAGTTTTTTATTCTGTTGCAATTATCCCCCCAAAAATGTTTTTTATAGTTTATTTAAATCCTGTAGCCGGAATTATTGAATGGTTTAGGTGGACATTGTTTGGGGGAGAAATACCTTCTTTAAACTATCTATATGGGATTGCTTTTATAATAATATTTTTCATTCTTGGATTAATATATTTTAATAGGATTGAACATGAAATAGCAGATAAAGTATAAAGTATAATGGATAATATTATAATAAATATAGAGAACTTATCAAAGAAATATTATTTAAATAAAAATAATGCTATTATCCCATTTCTCTGCAGTTTTAAGAAATCAAATGGACTGGAGATACGTGCATTGGAGAATATAAGCTTAAAAATTAAAGAAGGGGAATCAATTGGTATAATTGGCGATAATGGGGCAGGTAAAACAACTTTATTAAAACTTATAAGCGAAATAACCAGACCAAATTCAGGAAAAATTGAACTATTTGGTAGTGTGGCATCGTTTTTTGATATAGCGTTTAGTTTTCATCCTGATTTGTCGGGTTTAGATAATGTATATTTTATGGCAAACTTAATGGGATTTAGTAAAAGCCAAATAAAACCAATAATTAAAAATTTAGTTGATTTTAGTGAAATAGGGAACAGAATTAATACACAAGTGAAATTCTATTCTCATGGAATGAAAATTAAGCTTGCTTTCTCGATTGTTGCTTTCGTTGATTCCGATATTCTTCTTTTTGATGAAATTTCTTTTCTTGGAGAAGATATTAAATTCCGCCAAAAGATTAACAAAAGATTACAAGAATTAAAAGATAAAAAAACTATTTTATTAGTTAGCCATTATTTGGAAGATATAAAAATGCTTTGTAGCAGAACATTATGGATTGATTCTGGAGAAATAAAAATGCAAGGAGAAACAGTGTCAATAATCAATAAATACATAAAAAAAATACTGTCTAATTGAAACATCCAATATTACATATCGGCTATGCAAAAACAGGAACAACCTGGTTTCAAGAAGACTTTTACCCCAATGTAAATAATATTAATTTCTTCAGGCAAAATACAGTTCTTGAGGATATAATTACTGAATATGATTCCGAAAAAATTCATGCTAAATATAGTTTTGATAAAAGAAGTGTGTTTTGTGATGAAAATATTTTGGGGAATGTATTATTTGGTTCGTCTTCTACAAAAGAGATTACATTACGTTTAAAAAAGATTTTTCCAAATGGAAAAGTTGTAATATTTATTAGAAATCAATTAGATTTAATTGCATCTGCTTATTCTCAACATATTAAAAGCGGAGGCACTTTTGGTATTAAAAGATTTTTTGAACAAACAAAATATATAAATTTTTATCACCAAAGTTTTTTTCTTTATGAATATTTTCAATTTCATGAAATAATATGTTTTTATATTGAGGTTTTCGGAAAAGAAAATGTTCATGTTTTTGCTTACGAAGATTTTTTGGAAGACAATTATCAATTTTTGACAAATTACACCAAAATTTTAAATTTGGATGTAGATCTTGAAAAAATATCTTTTAATAAAAAAAATATAAAACTTAGAAAACGCTTATTTCGTTTTATTAAATTCTCAAATCATTTTACAAAGAAAAATACTTTTTATAAGCAGTATTATTTTCACATCCCATTTTTATATAATTTAATTAATTATAATTTGGATATTCTAAACAAATACAAAATATTTGGAAAACCTTATAAGCCAATTGAAATTATTGGGAAAAAGAATTATAAATTTTTATATGATTTTTATAAAGAATCAAATAATATCCTATATGATAAAATAGGGTTAGAATCAATGAAAAAACATGCTTATCCAATGTAATTATTATTTTAAATGGAGAATATTTTCAACATATTTAGAGTAAAATATTGGTGGAGCCATGTTATACCTCCAATATTAGTATTTGTATATATTTTTTCGCACCTCAATAATTTAACATTTTATTCAACACTTTTTCTTTTTGCTCTTTTTATGCTTTCAATTATTGGCACAGCATCTTATGGATACTTATTGAATGATATTTCAGATATTAAAGATGATAATAAAGCATCAAAAACAAACTATGTGTCGAAATTAAAAAATAAAATACGCTTTATATTACTGGGTTCAACTATAATAATTGCATTTATCCCATGGATATGGCTTCCTATAGGTCTTGAAAATTTTTCTCTTTTTGTTTTTCAAATTTTTCTACTAACAATATACTCAATAAAACCAATTAGATTGAAAAAACATATATATTTAGGAATATTAATAGATGCACTATACAGCAACATAATCTTTATACTTTTAGTGATTCTTACTATTAACTCTTTATCAGATGTATTAATCAAAAATCATTTTCTATTGATTGCCGGTATTTTTTCCTGGGGATTATTTAAAGGGATTAGAAATATACTATTACATCAAATAGATGATTATGAGAATGATATTAGAGCCAATAATCAAACTTATGTAAATAAGCATAATCTCCAATTCGCAAAAAAAACGATTTATATAACTACAACTATTGAAATATTTAGTTTTTTTTGTGTTTTATTTTTTATTTCTGAGCATTTTTTATTTATTTATCTATTGTTCCCATTATTTATTATATCAAAATTATTCCTACAATCAATATTTAAAATTAAATACAATTTCACAAAGGTATTTTATGATTTTCTTAATAATTATTACGAAGAATGGATGCCAATAATTATATTAATCTATCTTTCATTCTACAATCAATGGTTTTTAATATTATTATCAATTCATCTAATTTTATTTGATAATATTTGCAAACAATTAATAATAAAACTTTTCAAATAGATGTGTGGTATTATAGGACAAATAAATAACGAGATACCAATAAACAAACATCTGTTTGAGCAAATGAGAGACACCCTAACTCATAGGGGACCCGATGGATATGGCACATACATTTCCGACAACGGCAAAAATGCGCTTGGACACAGAAGATTATCTTTAATTGATTTAAGTGCAACAGGAACACAACCAATATGCAACGAGAATAAAACTATTTGGATAACTGTAAATGGCGAAATATATAATTATAAAAAACTTAAGGAGCAGTTAATTTCTTTAGGACATTCTTTCTATACTAATACTGATTCTGAAACAATTGTTCATGCTTACGAACAATGGGGAACAGAAGTATTTCAAAGACTTAAAGGGATGTATGCTATCGGTATTTGGGACGACAACAAAAAAGAACTAATTATTGCAAGAGACAGATTTGGGATAAAACCAATTTACTATTATAAAGATGATAGCAGTTTTATTTTTGCATCAGAAATAAAAGCAATAATTAAGAATCCTGATATTCCACGTAATATTAATTTCGAATCGTTTAGTAATTATTTTATTTACAGATATATCCCATGTCCAAATACAATTTGGAAAAATATTTATAAACTTCCCCCTGCTCATTATTTAATCCTGAAAAATAACCAAATAGATATTAAAAAATATTGGTCATTAAATGCTTCCTCTAATGAAATTGATACCTATGCAGCTATTAATAAAGTTAATGATCTAATTTCGACATCTGTAAAAGAACACTTACAAGCAGATATCCCAGTTGGAACTTTTTTAAGTGGAGGTTATGATTCAAGTGCATTAGTATATTATCAAAACCTAATCAATTATTTGCCAAAAACATTTTCTATTGGGTTTAAAAACTGGAATAAAAGCGAGCATAAATTTGCTGAGATAGTAGCAAACAAATTTGATACAGAGCATTATTCAGAAATTATATCAAAAGATGATTATGATACTATTGACCATTTAATGTATTATTATGACGAACCAATTGCCGATATATCAATATTGCCTACTTTTTTTGTAAGTAAATTAGCATCTAAAAAAGTTAAAGCAGTTATTTCCGGAGAGGGTGCAGATGAAATTTTTGCAGGTTACACATGGCATAGAGCAAGCAAATCAAGTTTAAGCAATAAAGAAAAAGCATATTATTTTTTAAAAAATAAATATGCTGTTAACGATTATGCCTCGGCAATGTCTATGGGGATGTTTGATTCAACAAATATTCATAAACTTATTAATACTGATCTAGTAGATAATATTCCAAAAGACACTTTTTGGTTTTACAGAAAACATTATTTATCAGATGTGTCAAATATAAAACGATTCCAATTTCTTGATATAAACACATTTATGTCAGAATTAGTTTTAACTAAAATTGATAGAGCAAGTATGGCAAATTCATTAGAAGTTAGAGTGCCATTTCTTGACCACGAATTGGTTGAATATATGTTTAGCTTAAATGAAAATTCATATATTGACAAAAAAAAGAAAAAAATGCTTCTTTATGAAAACATAAAAGATCATTTACCAAAAGAAATATTATCAAGAAAAAAACAAGGATTTGTAGGTCCCGACAAGTTCTATATGAATTACAATTGGTATAAAGATGTAATATTTAGCGGGAAATTAATATCAGACAAAATAATTAACAGAAATTATATTAAAAAATTAATAAATAATAAAGATCAATGGCGACTTTGGAAAATCGCTGTTATGGAAATATGGTATTCAAAATGGGTGTAAAAATTTCAATAATATTAATTTTATTTGCAAGTCTGCAATTAAATTCTCAGATTGATACATTAATTTATAATATTAATGTAGAAGAACCTCAAAAAGCAGCATTCTGTTTAAAAAATAACAGTGATTCATTAATATCCTTTAAGTTAAAATTTAACAACAAATTTTTCTATAATGATTCTGAAATAGCTTCTTACATAAAATCGGGTTATAACAAATATCCTAATGAACCATTACATCAAAAGACATGGAGATTTGTTATTGACAATATTATTCATCAACCCCCTCTATCATTTGAACAATGGCAGCATAATCCTTTTATATTTTTAAATTCAATTGGCTTTGGTATTTGCGATGATATTAATACAAACTTAGCAATATTATGGAAAATGTGTGGATATGAAAGTAGAGTTTGGGATCTGAATAGCCATGTTGTAGCAGAAGTAAAAATTAATGATAGATGGGAATGTTATGATGCAAATTTTGGAGCATATCATATTAACCCAAATAATACCATTGCAAATATTGGTGAGCTTGAAAATAACATTGAATTATTTAGCGATTCTCAAACATTTGATTACCCCAAACACAATTATGCAAATTTGATGATTAATACAAAAAGATATATATCGCATTATCAGACTAAAAACAATTATGCAAATGAATGGTATAATTCATATCCCGATTTTTATCCTAATAACTTTAATTTACCTCCAGATTCATATCTCGAGTTTCCTGGAGTATACAATGATTCTATTAAAACTCAATTCAACATTCAAAAAAATACAACTTCAAATGCAAGACTTGTTATTTTAAAATCTTGGACAGGAAAAGTATATCAACCATTACAATTGGCAAATATTAAAGGAAAAGGAATAATTAAGATTGATAATATTTCTTTTGAGTTAGGGGCAAAAGAATTGAGCAATTTTCTCAGAAAAAATGATAGAATAATAACTTCATTTGAAATTATTGAATCAAATTCGGAAATTATTGCAATTTATTTTGTTAACCCTATTGTTTTTAAAGTTCTAAACAACAATAAATTAATGCTTGCAGGAAATGACATTGAATTGATTAAATGTAATGAAATTAGTTTAAATGAATCCGAATATATTAGTTATAGAGAAATTGATTTTATTAAAATAAAAGATATTGCAAAAAAATTAGATGAAATAGAAGATGAAAATGATTTTGATAAAAAGATGAAAAATTTCTTTATTATAGAAAACACGGATAATAACACCAAAATTAAAACAAACAATAATATTAAAAATACTATTTCAAAAATCAATAAAGAAAAACTCAACGTGTTTTATAAACAAATGAGGACTAATGTTGTATTTGTATTGTTCATGTATGAGGTCAATAAGAAAAACAGCAATATTATTAACGAAATGATAGCTTATTTTAACAGGTGATTAAAGAGAAAAACATATTTATTTATACTGTTTGCGGAGATAACATTCACATTGACACTCTTAATATTTCTTTACAATATTTGAAACATTTCTCTAAAAATGAAATAATTGTAGTAACAGATAAATCAAGGAACAATAAGCAAATAGATCACGATAATATAATTGACATCAAAACACCTACAGAATTTGATAACCATCAGGCAAGCATATATTTAAAAACAAGTTTGCATAAATATGTAGACTTTAAACACAATTATTGCTATTTAGACAGCGATGTTATCGCAATAAATCGGGAGGTTGATGATATTTTCAATTATTATAATTCTCCCATTACATTTGCTAAAGATCATTGCAAATTAAATGAATTTAGCCCTTTTGCTATAAATTGTGGGTGCAAAGAAGACAGAGAAAAAGAAAGAAAAAGCTTTTTTTCTGCACTTAAAGAAATCAATAATAGTTATGATATAGAGAAATTATTTGCTAACGAAAATTCTCGTGAGTTATTCAGTACTTTGTACAATATTAGACAACGACCTTTTTATAATATTTTTAAAATTTCAAAATATTTTTTTCAAAAAGTACTACTCCCGTTTAGATATTATAAACTAAATAATAAATATATTCTCGACAAAAAAGATAAAGTATGGTTGGATACTCATCATAATATTGTAATGCATGATATTCAAGGCTCTTTTAAAGAAATAGAGGAAAATACAAATTTTCACATACATAAATTAAAAAAAACCTGGCACAATAAAAGAGGTGAAAATATTTTTAAGATGGAATGCTTGCATCTACACGAAGAAATAAATGAGAAATATAATATTAGCATTCAACCTAAAAACTGGCAGCATTGGAATGGGGGAGTATTTCTATTTAATGAAAATTCAATTGATTTTATGAATAACTGGCATAAGTGGACAATTGAAAATTTTCAAGATCCAAAGTGGAAAATACGAGACCAAGGGACATTAGCAGCAACAGTATGGAAATTTAAACTGCAAAACCACAAAACACTACCTTCTGAATATAATTTTCTTGCAGATTTTTATAAACCCCAAATTTCATATAAGGAAGGACTTGGCTTTACTTTAGATAATTTCAGAACTATATTTCACCCCAAATTCATTCACATTTACCATCACTTTGGTGATAAAGATTGGAATATATGGAAACATGTAGAATCGTTAAAGTAGTATTCATTTTAAAAACATTATACATTACCATCTATAAAATCTTGCAGTTTTTCCTTCAGTTGAATTTCTGATAAAATCACAATGTTTTTTCGGAGGTTTCTACTTGAGGTTGATTTTAATTTATTTAAAAAATGCTCGTCTATTTCAATTTGTTCCGGTAAAAGCTCAAAAACATTTATTATTTTTTTAATAATTTGATTATTCTCGTCATTTTCAGTATTACCAATATCTTTTATTTTATTAATAAAAATATCCCGTATTTTATTTCTTGGATATAAAATTCCTTGTGAACTTTCTTTCTTTCTTTTTCCTTCATGCCATTTTTCAAGTTGATTGATTAATCCAATAAAATGTTTTAGATTTTGTTTTTGAACAAAATTACTTGTCTTAAATTTATATTCTTTATAATACTTAATAATTTCATAAATTGATTTGGAATCCATATTTCTTATTGAACAACTTACAGGAAAATTAACGGTATTAAAATTAAGAAGTATTTCATTTTTATTGCAAAAATTAACCAAATCAGGAATGTTTTTCCAATTCTGTTGCATCGGACATATTGAAATGTTCAATCTTTTTTTCTTGGTTTTACTGTAATGAATTAAAAAATTTACATTATTAATTACTTTATCAAAATTAGCACCCTTTCTTATTAATTCGTAATTGTCTTTATTTAATGAATCAATAGAAATACTTATTTTAAAATTCCCGAGTTCTAACAAATTTTTAATTCTGTTATTTAAAACTGTTGCGTTTGTTTGGACAACAATTTCACATTTGGGATTTTTTCTGATAATTAAATCCCATATATCATAATATTGAGCAATTAAAAATGGCTCTCCTCCGTAGAATTTCGCTTTTTGCAAATTGACTATATATGGTTCTAATTGATCAACAAATGATTTATTATAATTATAAACACAATTATTAATAATATTTTCTTTTTTTGCAATTACAGATGAATGTTTGTACGAACACATTATACATTCAAGATTACAAGTATTTGAAATATCAAATTCCATCATTGTTGGGTAAGTATCCTGTTTTGACAAATTGTCAAATTGGTGTGTTCCAAGAGCTTGAAAATTTCGTGAGATTACAAGCTCTTCACAATATTCACAGCCCAAACTTAAATCATACTTTTTTAATTTATTTGCTATCTCTTTATTTCGTTGATTTTCTATAATATCAGATAATTTTTCATCTTGCAAATTGCCAAGTACAAGGCTCTTATTAAAACAGCAAATAAGTACATCTCCGGAATTGTTGAAATAGAGATTTCTTAACGGAGCATAACAAAAATGTTTTTTAATACCCTTAATGCGCGTATTGCTATAATTAATGATATCGGTTTTTGAAAACAAACAATTGTCAAAGTGTTTCTTGTTAATATTATAGCCCAAATTATTGTAGATACTTAATATTGGTCTTACAATATTGATTATATTGCCAAAATATTTTACTATCGTATTTGAGCTTAACATATTTTTAATTAATCTGATTTTTATCAATAATTTTATCAAAATTGATTTAAACCCATTTTATACAATAAATTATAGTGGATAATTATACTTTTTAATAGATTCGTAACCCATTTTTAACAATCTTTGATTTGATTCTGAATAATACTTTTTTATTAAGTTATAATTTTTAAATCCTATAATATCAATATTATTTCGAGGCTTCCCGAAAAATTTGAAATAGTTAAGTTTTTCAGTGTTTCTATTTATTAACGGAAAGATTAACGGAATATTTAAAATATTTTTTTTGAATGAAGTATTTCCTTTTGAGAAATAATTTGCAGTTTTAAGTAAGTTAACTAAATTTTTTCTTAGTCTGGAATTTTTACTCGAATAATCAATTTTATCAAAATCGACCTTTAAATCAAATTTATTTGAGAATTGTTCAAGAAAAACCCGATTGTTTTTTTTCAAGTCCTCGTATAAAAAAACATGAACATGATCTTTTCCAAAAAGCTTAATATAGAATTCAATTAAATCGCTGTATCTTAAATAATCGATTGAAGACAATTGAATCTTACCATAATAGTTTTCTGATTTTAACTCATTAAAAAATCTGGTAAAACTGTAATTTCCCCCACTCTTAATATATTCATAATAAGCAGATGCTACAAAATCAAACTGATTTCTTATAAATATAACAATGTTAGCCTTAGGAAATACTAATTGTAATCTTTGAGCAATTTCTTTTGCAATTATTCCATTATGCCAACTATAATTAATAATACCCAGAAGATCTTCATTTGAAATTATTAATTGTTTGTTGTATTTTTTAGAAAACTCAGATTTTATTTTATCAGTATGAAAATCAAATATATTCGGTTTTAAAATAGTTTTAAGTAATTCACTTTCTTTCCCCAAATAACAAATGTTATTGATAAATGGAAAAAAGTTTTTTTGAAGCCAGGTTGTCCCTGTTTTTTGATACCCAATATGAATCAAGGTCTTCATTTATTATATATTAAATCTTTACATAAATCGTAAATATAATTTTCTAACTTAAATTAATACTGTTTGAAAAATTGCAAAATAAAGATAACATATTAAAATTACGATTTAATTACGGACAAAATTTTTCTAATATTAGAAAAATATTTTTCTTGACATAGTTCAGAAAGAAAAGATAAATAAGATGATTTTCCTTCAACAACGAATGCTTCGCCTTGATAAGCGCAAGTACATTCTTTTAAAGGACAAGGTTTGGGTTTATTTTCCAATTTATATTTACCTGTAAAGAAATTCCCATATTTTTTGGATGATGCCCCACATCTTTTTAGATTCCCTGATAAATCCATTACAACAAATGATTTTCCAGCTTCACAAAGTTTTTTATAATAAGAAATTCTTCCATCTGCTATTTCATTTACAACAGAATAATACGAAAATTCTTTTATTGTTTTTTTTTCTTCTTCGGTATAAAATTCAGGGTATAATTTATTGTTGTAAATTCCTTTAAACGTTTTTGTGCCGATATTCTTCATCCCTTTTTTGCGAAATAGTGCAAAATCTTCCCGTAATCTCTTAAAGAGAGGAGGATAAGTTACATATGACAAAACAATATTGAAGCCTTTTTCTTGTAGATAATTAAAATTATTAATATATTTTTCAAATCCGTTTTTATGTTTTTCAACTTCATATATATGAATTGCTGCATTTATGAGTACAACTTTTTCAGGGTCTATGGCATTGGCAAAGTCAATAATTTTATCGGATGAAAGATTTGTATTAATTCCCAAATAATGATTTTTTGTTAGTGCTTTACAAAGTTCAACAATATTTGGATAAAGGAAAGGTTCTCCTCCATTTAAGTATATCAACCATTTTTTTCCTGAATCATTAAATGACTTTTCTATATGGGAAATAGAATATTTAGCAACATCCTTATGTTGTTTAGAAAGGAATGAATCTGTAAGTCCGCAATATACACATCTATAATTGCAAAGATTAGTCATATTCCATATCATTTTATTTTCACAAATTTTTCCAAGGTTTCTGAAAATTTCTTTTTCACTATATATATTTGAATTTTCCATTTTAATAAAAATTAATGTTATAGTGTAAATTTTTTTCTTTTCAAAAATATTACGGCAAATTTAATTAATTTGTTTCTAAAAACAGTTTTCATTCCAATACTGTGATATAATGAAATATATGCCGCACTATAACTCCCTGTCTCATACCAGCTTCTAAAAACTCTGAATAAAATTCTATGCAATTTATTTATTTTATATCTACTTCTATTTATTTGTAATTCCAATAATTCAGGAGAAATATTTTTAGGTTTGAATACGGCTTTTCTAATAACAAAGTTATTCCAATCTTGAGGATAATTCTTCGTTAGCATTCTATTCTCGTTTTTTAATCTAGTATATAAATTAGTGCCGGGGTTAGGAACAAGTAATGTCAATTGAATATTGTCTAGTTTACTTTTTAGCATAAACTGCTCACGATTTTTTAATGATTCAATATTATCGCTATCAATCCCATAAATAAATGCCCCAATTATACAAATACCTGCCAAATGAATATTTCTTATCTCTTGTTTATATGGACGCATATTTGTTTTGCGAATTGTGTTATAATTCAGTGGCTTATTGATATTATTGAGTGCTTCTTTGTTCTCTGCTTCAAATCCAATTAAAAGTAAGCGACAACCACTTTTATAAGCTAATTTTAATAATTTGCTATTAGAAGAAATATTTATTGAAGTTTGGCAGACCCAGTATTTATTAATACCTCTTTTAATAATTCCTTCTAAAAGGTTGGAAGTATATTCGAAATCGTTATTACTATAACCAAATAGATTATCATCTACAAAGAATATTTTTTTTTGTTTAATTGTTTCGATTTCATCAAGAACTTCTTCTACTGGTCGTCTTCTTATTATGTGTCCGTTATATTTTGAAGAATAACAAAATTCACAATTAAAAGGGCATCCTCTGGATGTTTGAATCAGTCCATATCTATATTTATCTGAAAAAAGATCACGACGAGCCTTAGGTACATTTAATACGTCTAATCTTTTACCGTTATATATTCTTTTTAGTTTTCCATTATTAAAATCATCAGTTACCTGAGGCCAGATATCCTCTGCTTCTCCGGTAACAACTGTATCAAAATATCTTAATGCTTCATCAGGTAAAATAGTTCCATGAACCCCTCCTAATACCGTTGGAATTTTATATTGTTTTATAATTTCGGCAATTTCATAAGCTCTGTTAATATTAGCAGTACTTGCTGTTATTCCAACCAAATCACATGGTATATATTGAAAAGGTTCAATTTGTTCATCAACGATTTTTATTTCCCAGTCAATTGGAGTTAATGCTGCAATTATACCAAGAGCTAATGGCTCAAAAGCAGGAGGAAAGTAACTCTCAACCCAATGTTTCTTAAGGTTTGGGTTATTATATGGATTAACCAAAAGTAATTTTTTCATCTATAGTGTAATATAATGTTTTTTATAGATGTTATATAGATTTATCAAATATTTTTCAATAGAATAAAAAACAGCCTTATTTTTTGCTTTTTCACTAATACTTTTGCAAAGTTCTAAATTATTTTTCAAAACAGAAATTTTATTTGCAAGATCTTTTCCACTCTTTGTTTTAACAAATAAACTGTCTATTTTATCTTCAGGAACTTCGTTAACACCGGGAGCATCTGAACAAATCAATGGTATGCCAAGAGCCATGCTTTCTAATTGCACCATTGCCAGACCTTCCCAATACGAGGGCAATGTAAAACAATCTATCATAGAATAAAACCATTTCATATCAGACATATATCCTTTATAAAATACTGTATTATTTAAATTATGTTGTTCAATTTTTTTAATCATTTTATTTTGATCGGGACCAACACCAACAATTAAAAATTTAATATCGGTGTTATTTTTTAAAATAATTGCGGCTTCAATTAGCTCTTTCCATCCTTTTCTTTCAACAATTCTGCCTGCAAACCCTACAATAAAACCCTTGATCTTTGATTCTTGCTTAATTTTTATATCTTTATAGTCATTATTAAATTTTTGAATATCCACAAAATTGTTTAATACAATTATTTTGTTGTGGGCAATTTTTGTTTTTTCATGCAATTTTTGTTTAGACGCTTTAGAACAGGTAATAAAAACATCTACTTTTTTACTATATTTTTTTGTCAGAAAAGGTAATATCTTCCCCTTATTATATATATCTGCATGTTCATGAAAAAACAATTTAATATTTGAAAAAAACAATTTTTTCATTAAATATCCCATTGTTTGTGAATGAGACAAATGGCAATGTAATACATCAATATTATTTGTTTTAATAAATTTTTTCAAACTAAAAATTCTTACAATTGAAAGTTTATATTTTGAATTAAAACATTTTACATTTTTATGAGATATTTTTATTTGAGGATTTGTTTTTCGTAATGAAAATAAGAATATATCATCATCGTCCGTTTTCTTTTCAAACACAGATTTTAATATTATTTGAGCTCCACCAAGCCATAAAGTATCTATTATGTGTAATATTCTCATTTTAAAACAATTTGTTTTAATTTTTCATCATATTTTTTTATAATATTCTTCCAATTGTATTTTTTATTGAATTCATTTATTATGTTTTTTGGCACAGTGAATTGGTTTAGAAACTTTTCATTATAATATTTTTCTAAAGTTTTGGCAATTTGCTCATAATCTCCAAAATTAACTAATTTCCCATTATTATTTGAGTTAATTAATTCATTATTCCCGCTTGCTTTTGTTGTTGCAACGTATAACCCGCAAGCTAATGCCTCAATTATTGATATCGACATTCCTTCGCTAATTGAAGGAGCAATTAGAACATGTGCAGATTGATATTCTTCTATCATTTTATTGTAAGGTATTTTGCCAAGAATTTTTACATTATTTTTTAAATTATTATCAGCAATAAATTTTTTCATTTTTTTCCTAAGAGGGCCATCTCCCAAAATATTTAAAGTAAAGTCCTCATGTTTATCACTAAATATTTTTATTGCTTTAAGAAGTGTTAATGGGTCTTTTTGCTTTACCAGTCTGCCTACAAAAAGTATTTTCAATTCTTTTTCACGCTTTTCATAGTTTGGATAAAACATATTTTTATCAAATCCATTTAGAATCACTATATTCTTATTGCTCTCTTTACAAAATCTGTCAATGTTTACTTTCATTTCGGCAGTTTGAATAAAATTTGCCAAAGACCTTTTACAAATTGACTTTATTTTAAAATAATTTAAAAAATGAAAAAAATAAAGCGATACGGGTTTAACCCATGGAATATCATGCCCGTGTGAAATTATTACATAAGGTATATTGAATTTTTTCAAAATGTATTTTGCCACATTGCCTCCCGGTACTGCAAAATTTGCAATACAAATATCATATTGATTTTTTTTGCAATGTTTTTTCAAAAATTGTTTTGAATGCGATATCCACGAAAGCATTTCAACTGGATTAGACCTAAAATCATTTTTACGTTTAGATTTCAATCTTATAATGGTGAGATCATTATTGTTTTCCTTTTCCAAAAGGTTTTTAAACCATGTTGTTAAAACCGTAACTTGATGTCCGTTTTTTGCCAACCCTTCAGAAATATACTTGCTTATAATTCCACCACCGCCACCAATTGGCGGATATTCATAATTTAAAACAAGTATTTTTAATTTATCTGACAAGGTTTAATACACAAAATTTATAAAAGCCCCAATTCGAGCATTGTTTCTTCTGTCATCATGTTTTTATCCCATGGTGGTTCAAAAGTCAACTTTACATTTACTTTTTTTACACCACTAATATTTTCAACTTTTTCATTAACTTCTACTAAAATATCATCGGCAACAGGACAATTGGGAGAGGTAAGTGTCATAACAATTTCTACCCTGTTTTTTTTGTCAATATTAATCTCGTATATTAGTCCTATTTCATATATGTTTACAGGAATTTCGGGGTCGTAAATTGTTTTTAATATGTCTGTTATTTGTTGTTCGAGTATTGATTTGTCAATTTCCATAATTTTATGTAAAAATATATATTTAACAGTAGAAATGCAAGAAAATGGAAATATTGCTTAATAGGAAGTTTATCTAAAAACATATAACAAAAAAGCCTGTAGTTAACAGGCTTTTCAGATGATAATAAAGTTAATAAATAAACATTAAATTACTTTGACATTTACTGCGTTTAATCCTTTTTTACCTTCTTGTAATTCAAATTCTACTGAGTCACCTTCACGAATTTCGTCAATCAGTCCGGAAACATGAACAAAGTATTCATTTTTTGATTCTTCATCAATAATGAATCCAAATCCTTTAGATTCATTGAAAAATTTTACTGTACCTTTTTTCATTATTAATTGTTAAAATATTTTTAAAACACAAAGATAGTGTTATTTGAAATTTATTTTATAGTTTTTGTATACTAAATTTTATTTCCATAACTAGCGATTCAGTATATTACTAATGTTTAATCACTTAAAATGCGTTGATTTTATTAATTTTTTCCGTTAAAACTTCATGAAAATGAATAAAAACAAAATTAAGTGTTATTTCTTTCTAAAAAATATCTGTATAGGAACTCCTGTGAAATTAAAGTTCTTACGTAATTGGTTTTCTAAGTATCGCATATATGGATCCTTAATATATTGTGGTAGATTACAATAAAATGCAAACGTAGGTGCGTGTGTTGGCAATTGTTGTACGTAATTAATTTTTATGTATTTCCCCTTTATTGCAGGGGGTCTGTATTTTTCAATTGCATCAAGCATTATTTCATTAAGTTTTGAAGTTTTAATGCGCTGAATTCTGTTTTTATAAACTTCAATAGCAATTTCAAGGACTTTATGTATTCTTTGTTTTGTAATGGCTGATGTAAAAATTATTGGCACATCATTAAACGGAGCAAGTTTTTCTTTTATTTTTTCCTCAAGCTCTTTTACTGTATTTGTTTCTTTCTCAATCAAATCCCATTTATTTACCAAAATAACCAATCCTTTTCTGTTTTTTATAACAAGCTGAAAAATATTAACATCTTGCGCCTCTATTCCTCGTGTTGCATCTAATAACAGCAAACATACGTCCGATTTTTCAATTGTTCTAACCGACCTCATTACCGAATAGAATTCAATATTTTCAGAAACTTTGCCTTTTTTTCGTAAGCCTGCAGTATCTATCAAATTAAAATCATGACCGAATTTATTATATCTTGTATAAATACTGTCGCGGGTTGTACCTGCAATTGGTGTTACAATATTTCTTTCATCACCTATCAGGGTATTTATAAGTGATGATTTACCAACATTAGGTCTGCCAATAATTGAAAATTTTGGAATTTTATCATCATCATTATCTAAAGTTTCCTTTTTAAAAGAAGCTACAATTTCATCAAGCAATTCGCCTGTTCCGCTACCATTAATTGATGAAATATTAAAATAATCTCCAAGTCCTAAACCATAAAATACTGCGGCATCGTATTGTCTGTCAGAATTATCAACTTTATTTACTGCAAGTATAACTTTTTTATCGGTTTTTCTTAAAATATCGTTAATAGCAGTATCAAGATCGGTAATACCGCTAACAACATCAACAAGAAAAATTATAACATCGGTTTCTTCAATTGCAAGCATTACCTGTTTGCATATCTCCTTTTCATAAATATTATCAGAGTTTGTAACGTATCCGCCGGTATCAATAACAGAAAACTCAATTCCATTCCAATCGGATTTTCCATAATGTCTGTCACGGGTAACACCGCTAACCTCATCAACAATTGCATCGCGCGTACTTGTAAGGCGATTGAACAAGGTTGATTTGCCCACATTTGGTCTTCCTACTATTGCTACAATATTTCCCATTTCATTATCTCGTATCCCTGCTTATTGTCGGACAGGTGTTTACAAATTATACAATTAAAATGACAAAAAATACTTAAAGTTTAAAGTGCCAAAAATACTTAAAATTTAGATGATAATTATTAAGTTTTCGTTTGCAATTGATGTAAAGATTGTATTCCAATACGTTTTCCCGAATTTTTCGATATTGAAATTTAAGTATTTTAGCTAACTTTAGGCATTTTATCCAGAGTCCTTGGGAGTAACAGATACCACGTATTATTAATATCCAAAATTACGCAAGCTTTTAGGTTTGCTACGCCAATCTTTACTCACTTTTACATATAGTTCTAAAAATATTTTTTTATCAAAGAACTTTTCCATATCCAGTCTTGCGTGTGTCCCAACTTTTTTCAAAGCTTGTCCCTGATGTCCTATAAGTATGCCTTTTTGAGATTCCCGTTCCACATAAATAATTGTTCTTATTTTTATTATTTCCTTTTCTTCTTTAAATTCTTCAACAACCATTTCTACGGAATAAGGAATCTCTTTTTTATAATTTTCGAGTATTTTTTCTCTTATTATTTCCGATACAAAAAAGCGTTCTGTTTTATCTGTTAATACATCTTTGGGAAAGTAAGGCGGACTTTCGGGTAATATTTTTAATATCTGGTCAAAAACATAATCTATATTGAATTTTTTTAATGCAGAAATTAAAACTATTTCTGCTTTTGGCAGATATTTTTGCCACATTTGAGACAATTCTTCAATTTCAGTCTGATTTGAAAGGTCTATTTTATTTATTAGTAGCAAAACCGGAACATTTTTTTTAACAACTTTTTCAATATATACCTGATTTTGCTCATAAGTTTCAAAAATATCGGTTACATATAAAATAATATCGGCATCAACTAATGCAGAGTTTGCAAATTTCATCATTGATTCCTGTAACATATAATTTGGTTTTAATATACCCGGAGTATCGGAATAAACCATTTGAAAATCTTTACCGTTTACAATACCCATTATTCTATGCCTTGTTGTTTGTGCTTTAGATGTTATAATTGACATTTTTTCACCAACAAGTGTATTCATTAGTGTAGATTTTCCAACATTTGGATTTCCAATAATATTTACAAAACCTGCTTTATGAGCCATTACTAATATAATTATCTATTTTAAAAATATTTGCAAAAGTAAAAAAAAGCCACAGATTCACAGATAATAAAATTAATTTTTTTGTAATGCCTGCCAATTAGGTAGGGATATTCCTATTCTGAATATTTTATGAGTTTATCTGTGAATCTGTGGTAAATTTGATTACACACTATATTTAACATAGAACCAAAATTTATTACTTTTGCAGTAAAATAAATTTAATAAACATGAAATCAGAAAAGAAAATTGAAAAGAAAAAAATATTTGTTTTAGACACCAATGTATTATTACATGATTTTAATGCAATATATTCTTTTCAGGACAACGATGTTGTTATACCTATTACAGTACTTGAAGAACTTGATAAATTTAAACGAGGTAGTGACCTTATAAATTTTCATGCAAGAGAATTTACTAGAGAACTTGATAAGTTGTCGGGTGATAGGTTGTTAACAGAAGGCATTGAGCTGGGAAAAAAATTAGGAACACTGACAATTGAAACAGGCAAACCGTTTTCCAGTGAAGTAGCTGCTTCATTTTCAGAAAAAACACCGGATCACAGAATTCTTGCAATTGCAGATTTTGTTAGAAAAAAACATACAAGAAAAAATGTAATTCTTATTACAAAAGATATTAATCTTAGGATGAAAGCCAAGTCTATTGGCATAATGTCGCAAGATTATGAAACAGACAAAGTAATAAATATTGATATCCTTAATAAAGGAATAGAGATTATTGAAAACTTTGACCATGACATAATTAACAAATTATATGAAACAAAAGAAGGCATTCCTATTGAAGAATTTAAATTTAAAAAAGAGCTGATAGCTAATGAATATTTAATACTTAGAAATACACGTTCTAGCGTTTTAATACATTATGATGAGAAAAATAAGATTATAAACAGAGTTGAAAAATTTCCTGTTTTTGGTATTGAGCCAAGAAACGCAGAGCAAACGTTTTCATTAAACGCTTTACTCGACCCAAATGTTTTGTTAGTTGCGTTAACAGGGAAAGCGGGTACAGGGAAAACACTTCTTGCATTAGCTGCAGCTTTACATCAAAACAGCAAATACAATCAAGTGCTGTTAGCCAGACCAATAGTAGCATTAGGAAATAAAGACCTTGGATATTTACCCGGTGATGTTAAAGATAAAATTGGACCATATATGCAACCGCTTTTTGATAATCTTTCAGTTATAAAACATAGCTTAAAACTGAACAATAAGGATTTTTCAAAAATTGATGATATGCAAAAGGATGAACAACTTATAATAACTCCATTAGCATACATAAGGGGAAGAAGCTTATCTAATGTTTATTTTATAGTTGATGAAGCACAAAATCTTACTCCTCACGAAGTTAAGACAATTATAACAAGGGCGGGAGAGGGTACGAAAATTATTTTTACAGGAGATATTCAACAAATTGATTCACCATATCTTGATACAAAATCGAACGGCTTAACTTACTTAACTGATAAAATGAGGGGTCAGGATATTTTTGCTCATGTTAACCTTGTAAAAGGTGAAAGAAGTTACCTTGCCGAACTTGCAAGTAATTTGTTGTAAAATCGCTAGTAAATCAGTAGATAATAGTCAATAACCAATTTCTGTGCAGATAATAAAAAAAAAGAAAGTAGCCTTTTATACCTTAGGCTGTAAATTAAATTTTGCCGAAACATCTTCTCTTGCTCGCATGTTTGATCCTGTTGAGTATAAGATTGTTGACTTCAAAGAAAAAGCTGATATTTATATAATTAACACCTGTACAGTAACTGCAAATGCCGATAAAAAAAGCAGAAATTCAATATATCGTGCAATTAAAAAAAACGATGAGGCCCTGATTGTTGCGGTAGGATGTTATTCTCAATTACATGCTGATAAAATTGCAGAAATAGATGGAGTTGACCTTGTTTTAGGTTCAAACGAAAAATTTAATTTAACTGAATATATAGATAAATATTATGCTGAAAAAAAAGCCATTTATAAGTGTGATTATAATAATATCAATACATTTTTACCGGCATACTCTTTAGGTGACAGAACAAGGTCTTTTTTAAAAGTGCAGGATGGTTGTGATTATTTTTGTACCTATTGCACTATTCCGTTTGCGCGTGGTAAAAGCAGAAATATCTCAATTGCTGATATTGTTGAACAGGCAAAGGAAATTGCAAAAAATGACATAAAGGAAATTGTACTTACGGGTGTTAACATTGGTGATTTTGGTAAAACTACAAACGAAACATTTTTAGATTTGCTAAAACAATTACATAATGTTGATGGAATTGAAAGATACCGAATATCATCAATTGAACCCAATTTAATTACAGAAGAAATAATCCAATTTGTAGCAAGCTCAAAAAAATTTATGCCTCATTTCCATATTCCTTTACAGTCAGGGTGCAATAAAATTTTGAGCTTAATGCAAAGAAAATACAACAGAGAGTTATTTGCAGAAAAAGTTGAAACCATATTAAAACATATTCCCCATGCAGGAATAGGAACAGATGTTATTGTCGGTTTTCCGGGAGAAACGGAATATGACCTTAATGACACTTATGATTTTTTAAATAATTTAAACTTATCTTATCTGCACGTTTTTACATATTCAGAAAGAAAGGGGACAAAATCTGTTAAATTTGCAGGAAAAGTAAGTCCACAAGAAAAGAAATTAAGAAGTGAAAAACTACATCATTTATCAGAAATAATTGAAACAAAGTTTGCGAAAGCCAATATTGGCTCAAAAAGAAAGGTCTTGTTTGAGAATTACAATAAAAACGGAATAATGTATGGCTACACCGATAATTATATTAGAATACAAACTCCATTTAATAAGCAACTAAGCAATCAAATTGTTGAAGTTAAGTTAAAACAGACAGATATAAATTTGTGATTTGAAATTTTGAAAAATGCATGTAAATTCAGCCATCCGCTTATATTTGTAACCGTTATATTGCCTTTGTCTTTTTTTTCAGTATTCTGTGAACGTTTACCCTGTATCAAACCATTTATTGTAATAATTCTTCTTTTAATTCAAGTATTGCGCTCTGGTTTAAAGGAGAATAAATTGATTTAATTATTTGTTCTTTTTCTTTCTTGGTAAGATGCCAGCTTAATGATATTCTATCTTCTTTGCTCTCCAGATATAAACTAACAAATTTAATGTTTTCATTCATCCAATGTCCTGAAAACTCTACCAGTTGGTTGTTATGTATTTCTTGTATGTTAAAAATATTTGAATATACATTTCCCAAAGGTTTTGTAAACTGAAAAATATCTACAGGTTTGCTTTTACAGATTTTTGCCTTTTCTTCGGTAATTTGCAAAAATATTACTCCACTTGTGTTTTCCTTTATCCAGTCTTGAAATACATATAAAAATTTTAATGATGTTGATGTTCCGTAATTATCTCTGATACCTGCATCCATTATCTGTAATTGAGGTTTTCCCGGCATTGTTATAATTGGTGCAATATAAGGGAAAGTAGAGTTCATCCTTAAAGCAGTTAAAAATCTTAAACTATCTGCTCCATATTGTTTATATAGTTTTCTGAATTCTACATTAGCAGGTTTGTCATCCTCTCTGTTAAAATCGTTTGCAAGTAGATAAGAAATATTTTGAGGTGATATTATAAGAGTTCGCCCATCATTAATAATTGTTGGTGTAAAGATCATCATCGGGATTAATGATTGTTGCTCAAACTTTTTGTAATAGCATAATGGTTTATCCAAAACATGATTAGTGTTTTCATTGAGCTTATTTTCAAAAGAATACCCTCTGTCTTTATAATATGAAAAATTGTTATACTTAAATCTTTTTATTTTCAAAAACCAATCGTTAAAAGAATAAGTAAATACAATAGGGTTTAAAATATCTTTTGATAATTGTGTTAAAATATTGTTGTTCAGGCACGAGTCAATAATTCCTAATTGTTTTTGTAAATAAAGCTCTCTAAAATATGCTGCTCCAATCATTCCTCCCGATGCACCAGAAATCAATTGTGTTTTTTCAAATAATTTATCATCTAATTGTTTATTAAGATATGCAAGAGAATAAAAAGTCCATATCATTGATTTCATACCTCCGCCATTGGCATTGATAAAAACCATTTTTGGTAGTTTATCGGGATTATTGGAATCAATATTTTTCTTTTTCCAATTATTAAGAATTTTAATAGTTTCCTCATAGTCTCCCTGAAAATCAAATGAATTAAAATAGTTTAAGTTTTCCAGATTATTACCGTTTTGTTTTATGCTGTAATTTAGGCCATAGGCGGTGTTGTTTAAGTCTTTGAAAACTTTACCAATAAAAAAGTTGAATCCAAAAATTATAAATAAAATTACAATAAGTGACCATTCTTTAAATAACGATTTTATAGCACCAAAAAACATTATAAACAATGTGCAAAGAATTAAAAAACTTGCTCCTGCAGGGATCATAAAAAATTTGTTGTCCATAAAAACACCAAATACCAATATTATAACAATAATGCCAATAGCAAACATAGCTGCATTTGAATGATTTTGCCTTAATACTTTTTGTATCATCTCATTGCTGTAATGCCCTGTATTTCGTGCTCTTCTGATTTTGAAAAATCCTGTCAGGTATGTTTCAATTCTCCATTTCCCAATGTTTTCACGTGGGGTATTAAGCTTTTTCCATTGTAAATCGTTTTCAAGAATTACCCTAATAGGTTTTGCAATTTTTGTAGGGTCTGTTTTATTATCAGTTAATTCGAACATTCGAAAAATATCTTTATTTGTTGTAAAGAAATACGAAAGGGCAATAATATTAAAAAGTATAATTCCTGATATGAGTCCCGATATATTATAAATAACATCTTTTATGCTTAAACATTCGTTTTCAAGCTGAAACCCTATGCTGTTGACTATAAGGATTATGGTAAATAATAGCGGTATGAAAAAGTTATTGATGGTATATTTAAAAAAAGGACGTGCAAGTGTTGCTATAAAAGGAAAATAATATCCATTTACAATATAGCTGGAAATATTAAATGCTGTAATAAAGCTTCCTATGGAAATACCATAAACAAAAAATGACCAAAAATTAACATTATCAAAATACTCAGGAGCCAGGAAAAGAGAATATGCACCAAGTTTAAAAAAAACTTGCTTTGTGATAAGACCAAAAAGCAAGAACCAGAAAAAAATAAGTATCTGATTTCTTTTGAAATGAACAAGAAATAATTGAAACGGGAAAAAATGATATATGCTACGTCTAATCTTCTTCATTTTCAGGAATAAATAAGCTTAAATTGTTTATCGTTTGTTGTTTGACGTTAAATGTAGAGACGAGGCACGCCTCGCCTCTACATTATAAATCGTATTTTGTTTCTGAAAACTTCACTCTATTCTTTTATAAATAAATCATCTCAGTAAACTTGGTTAAAATTAATAAATTTTTCTAATAATTAGTTTTATTTAATTTTCTCCTGTAAAAAACATAAATTTTTTCATGTTGTTTATGTATATTTTAGGAAAAAATTTATGTAGGTTTGCTTAAAATTATCATACATGAATATAGAGCAAATTCTTCAAAATAACACTACTGATGCTGTTAAAATTTTGTTTAGTGTGGTTTTAAACAAAAATTTGGTGCAAATACAAAAAACCAAGACAGAATTTAAGGGAGATTATACAATTAATGTATTTCCTTTTGTAAAGCAAATTAAAAGATCGCCCGAAAATGTTGCAAATGAAATTGGAACTTATCTTGTTGAAAATATTGAAATAATAAGTTCTTATAATGTCGTAAAAGGTTTTTTAAATATTACTGTTTCAGAAATTTTTTGGATCAATTATTTATTGAAAGTCAGCAACAATGAAAATATTGAAATTGAACAAAATACCAATACAATACAAAATATCCTAATTGAATTTTCATCTCCCAACACAAATAAGCCTTTACATCTTGGACATATAAGAAACAATCTGCTTGGCGATTCTGTTTCAAAAATAATGGCAAGCACAGGACACAGTGTTACAAAAGTTAATCTTGTTAACGACAGAGGTATTCATATCTGCAAATCGATGCTTGCATGGCAAAAATGGGGTAATGATATTGTTCCCGAAAAAGCAAAGATAAAGGGAGATAAGTTAGTGGGTAATTTTTATGTAAAATTTGATGAAGAATATAAAAAACAAATAAACGAATTAATAGGTACGGGTAAAACAAAAGAAATAGCAGAAAAAGAAGCTCCTCTTATTATTGAGGCTCAAAAAATGTTGCAAAAATGGGAGCGTGTCGATAAAGACATTATTGAACTTTGGCAAAAAATGAATGCTTGGGTATATGATGGATTTGAAGATACATATAAAACTCTAGGAATAACATTTGATAAAACATATTATGAATCTGAAACATATAAACTTGGAAAAAGTTTGGTTTTAGAAGGAGTAAAAAATAATATTTTTATTCAAAAAGAAGATAATTCGGTATGGGCTGATTTGACAAATGAAAAATTAGATGAAAAAATATTATTGCGTTCAGATGGAACATCTGTTTATATTACACAGGATATTGGCACTGCACATCAAAGATTTACAGAATTTGATATTGATAAACATATTTATGTGGTTGGTAATGAACAAAATTATCATTTTAAAGTTTTAAAACTTGTTTTAAAGAAATTAGGGTTCAATTGGTCTGACAATATTTTTCATCTTTCTTATGGCATGGTAGAATTACCTGAGGGAAAGATGAAATCACGCGAAGGAACAGTTGTTGATGCAGATGATTTAATTGAAGATATGATAAATGTGGCAAAAGAAAAAGCAGATGAACTGGGCAAATTAGATGGTTTTTCAAAAACAGAAAAAAATAGTGTTTACAAAACAATAGCACTTGGTGCTTTAAAATATTTTATTCTTAAAGTCGATCCCCAAAAAAGCATGCTTTTTAATCCAAAAGAATCCATTGATTTTAATGGCAATACAGGTCCGTTTATTCAATACTCTTATGCTCGTATTAAATCTATAGAAAATAAAGCAACACAACAAAATATTAAACAAAGCAAATTTGATGCTGAAAAAGTAAAAGCAAATTCTAACGAAATTAAACTTATAAAGTTAATTTATGGCTTATCAAATATTGTCAATGAAGCATCTAAAAACATGTCCCCCGCATTAATAGCAAATTATTCTTACGAAATCGCAAAAGAATATAATCAGTTTTATCACGACTATTCGATTTTAAGTGCTGATAATAAAAATATTGTAGATTTTAGGTTAACCTTATCTTCTTATGTAGCAAAAATTATTAAAAAATCTATGGAATTATTGGGAATTGAAGTGCCTGACAGAATGTAGATTTATGCAATTTCTCTTATTTTTCTCATTTCTTTGAGCTTTATACACTCTCTGAAATTACTCATCATATTTTCAATTTCTGTTGGTTGTGAATTATTTACAAATATTAGGATTTCATCTATTGTCATTGCTTTGATTTTTTTAAAAGGACACTGTATATTTTGCTTTACTAATGGGCATTTATCCTCAAAATCACAAACCAACTTATTTGAAATAGAAGTATCCATTTATTAGATTTTAAGTAAAGTTACTATTTTTATTGTTAGATGTTTATCTATTTTTTTAAACTGATTGAAATTTGTGATTAATCAATGAAATATATTGATTAACATTTTTTTGTTGGTTATTTGTTACTTGTCCAGGGAGGTTATTGGTCTGTTTTTTATTTTGATATTGTCGTCATTGCGAGGAGGAACGACGTGGCAATCTGTTAAATTTTAAAGAAATTCAATCTCCACCCACACCCTTTATTCCCTAAAGGGTGCTAACACACATTTTACAAATACAATTGAATAAAATATGTAAACTATTTTGATGTAATAAATTAAATTTGCTAAAAAAAATTTATATCAAACAACCTTTTTTAGTATTTTTGAGTCTTAATAATAATTAATAACCATAAATTATTGCTTTATGAGAAAATTTATTATTTCAATTATCTTTCTGATAATAGTAGTTTCCCTTATGTTTCAGTCTTGTGTTAAGAAGCATTTCGATTTTGATAGAATTTCCGAAGACTTAGAATGGAACCCAAATTTAGCGGCTCCGGGAGTAAAAGCATCTCTTACAATTAGAGATATATTGCAGGATTTTGATACAATGGAACTTTTTGTTGAAGATGAATCAGGATTTTTGTACTTAATGTATCATAAACATATATTTTCAGCTAAAGCTTCAGATTTTATATTAATACCAGACCAGTCATTTGCGAATGAAACTTTTTTAGGAGACGAGTTTACTGCAATAGGGTTTAACTCAACTATTGATACAGGAATGGTTCCAAGATCAATAAATCAAACTTTTGCAGTAAGTGGCTCACAAGAAATTGACAGTGTAATAGTTAAATCGGCAGATTTGAATATAAATATAATATCAGATTACTTGCATATGGGAAAACTTGTTGTTAGATTTCCATATATGAAAAAAAATGGAGTTGTTTATTCTAAAACAATACCGATAACTGATGCAAGCGGAACTTTTTCTGCAAGTGAGTATTATACAGATTTAAATGGTTATACCATTGATCTGTCGTCAGGGATTAACCAGTTGCCAATTGAATATGAACTTACGTTGTATAATTCAGGCTCAGTTGTTAATGCTACAGACCAGGCAGTTGTTGGAATTTCAATGTCAAATATATATTACGACGAAATGTATGGCTATTTTGGTCAGGATACAATGAATTTCTTAGATACTTTACATCTTGAAATATTTGATAATACATTTACTGGAACAGCTCATTTTGTTGATCCTCATTTCAATGTTTATTTCAAAAATTCTTATGGACTACCTTTAAAAATGCAGTTTAGCGATTTTGTTACATATACCATGCCCAATGCAGTTACACAAACTTATGCTTTTACAGATGATATATCACTTAATCCAATTGATATAAATTCACCTTCACTAAATCAAATTGGCCAATCGGTAGCCACAGATTTTATCTTAGATAAATCAAATAGCGAAGTAGATGAAATTGTTTCTTCAGGTCCAAAATATATTTATTTTGGTATGCAGTCTTATTCAAATCCATATGGAAATGTTGCTCAGAATTTCATTACAGATGAAAGTCAGTTTGACCTTGACGTTGAACTTGAATTGCCACTTTGGGGTTATGCTTCATATTTTGCTGTACAAGACACTACAGATCTTGACTTTGCAGAAATATACGAAGATTTCGATTTTGTTGAATATCTTAAACTTAAAATAAATATGTGTAATGGAATGCCAACAGAAGTTGAAGTTCAAATTTACTTTGTAGTACTACAAGAAGATTCAGTAACTTATGCTGTTGTAGATTCTGCATTTACTCCAGAAACCAGACAGGTAATTGCATCAGGAACTCTTGATGGAGATGGAAAAGTTATAGCAAAAACACTCAAATTTACAGAATTATTATTTGATAAAGCTCGCCTTGAGAAAATAAAAAATGTTAGCCATATATTTTTAAGAGGATCTATTTGTACAACAAACAATGCAACACAAAATGTAAAGTTTTATAACGATTATTCTATTGATGTAAAAGTTGGTTTACAAGCCAAATTTAATTTTGATGAAAACGATTTGAATTAACTTTTAAAGTTTTACAAAAATGATTAAAATAAAATATATACAAATTGTAACTGTAATTTTGGTGCTAACAACATTAAATATTGCAAAAGCACAGCAAAATAATACTATGTATTATATGCACAAACTACCACAGGCTAATTTACTAAATCCTGCAGTTCAGCACGAATGTAAATTTAATATCAGTGGCATAATTTTACCTGTTGCAGGTCAGATCTTGCCTCCTGTCCACATGAATATTGGGAGTACCGGCTTTAGCAAAAAAAATGTTATGCCATGGAATGATGATATTGACTCTTTAATGCACCCTTTTCATCCTGAATTTGATAGTGAAAGATTTCTAAAACGATTAAGAAAGGTAAATTATCTTGCATTTGAGACACATATAAACTTACTTTCTGTGGGCTACAGGTGGAAAAAGGATTATTATTTTACTCTTTCTGTAACTGAAAAATTCGATTATAGATTTAGTTTCCCAAAAGACTTAATTACATTAGCTTATGAAGGAAATGGGGAATCTTTTATGGGAAATATAATAGACCTTGAAGGTTTAGGGATTAGTACAACTTATTATCGTGAATATGCAATTGGTGCTTCAAAAGTAATTAATAACAAACTTACCCTAGGGGTAAATGCAAAAATTCTTTTTGGAAAAGTCAATGTATGGACACGTAAAAACAGTACCACATGGTATACCGATAGTATGGATTATGATTATGCTATTCATGCAGACTGGGAAGTAAATACATCACAACCGTTTTATGGCGTTAATAAGTTTGATTATGACTATGAAAACGACTCCCTTATGTTTGAGCTTGATACTTTAATGGATTTAGATGATTCGGATGCTGCCCAAAAAATAATAATGAATGGTAAAAATCTTGGCTTTGGTATCGATATAGGAGCTGTATATAAATATGACGAAAAAATCACTTTGTATGGAAGTATTATTGATATTGGTTATATCAGGTGGAAAGATAATCCTCAAACATTGAAAGTAAAAGGTACTTTTTTATTTGATGGATATGATGTTACTCATTTTTTACAAGAAAATGACTCTTTAAATGATGAGATTATGGACCAACAAATTGACTCTGTTATTCATCTGTTTACATACGAAAATCAAGTTGAAAAATATAACACATATCTTAATCCTAAAATATATTTAGGCGGCACATATGTAATCAATGATATGTTTACGGGAGGATTTCTTTATAGAGGAGAATTATACCAGCACAGATTTTTATCTTCAATTACATTATCGGGAATGGCAAATGTGAAAAAATGGTTTAGCGCTTCACTAAGTTATTCTATTATAAATAATTCTTTTGCTAATGTTGGAGCCGGACTTATTTTTAAAACAGGTCCTGCACAATACTTTTTTATTACAGATAACGTTTTGGGCTCAATTTGGCCTCAGGCTACAAGAAATTTAAATTTCAGACTGGGAATTAATTTGCTGTTTGGTTGTGAAAAGAAAACTTCTAATGCATTAATTAATTAACAATTAAAGTAGAAATAGCCTTTGTGTTGCCGGCTTTTATTTCACAATAATAAATACCCGAGGAGAATTTTTTATTTAACTTATACGTAATTGTTCTTTTATTGATAACCTCAAATGTATCTACAAATAAGATCTTACCGCTTGAGCAATAAATTACAACAGATACTTTTCCAGAATATGACTTATCAAGCGTCAATTCAACATTTGTTTTTTCCTTAAATGGATTTGGATAAGCTTTAATATTATTATTGGCAATACCCGATGATTCAACTTTTACAGATAATCCTGTGTTGGCAAGCGGAAACCATTGTGGATAATACCATTCATATTCAAAAACACTTGTGTCGGAAATACAAAATATTGAGTGGTCGGTGCTGCTTCCTTTACCAAATACCGAAATACCCGATAATTGAACAGTATCATTTTTTCTAATCAAACCTGCATTAGATAAAGCATACCATTCTTCAGAATACCAATTATAATTAAAAACGGCAGTATCAGCAATAATGTATATGCCACTTGTATAACTTGTTCCCGTATCAGCAACAGCAAGGTCAAGAATATTAATATTACCTGTTATGTTTGGTAAACCACTCATTACTAATGGGAACCATTCCTGAAAATAATAACTATAGCGATAAACAGTAGTGCTTGTTGCTCCGTAAATGCCTGTATTGTTATAGGTTTCTCCTTCAAACATTGCTATATGCTTAATATTTTGGGAATAAGAAGAAAAACAAAACAGCAGAGAAATTGTAAAAAGAGTAAATGTTTTCATACTTGTTTATTTTTTTTAATTGATAATAACAAAAATATTGCCAGTTTTGTCTATTATATTAATTTTTCAGATATTTACAGATAATTAAATTTCGACAATATGAAGTACAAAAAATTACTAATAATATTATTTTCTGTCTTATACATTACTAATCTTTTTTCGCAAGATAAATATTGGGTATGTTTCACTGATAAAAAAGACAGCAAATTTAATCCTTTTACTTATTTTGATGTAAAAGCTATTGAAAGAAGAATTAAAAATAATATTTCACTATACGATTCAACAGATTTTCCTTTAAATCATAATTACATTTCAAAAATTGATGAAATTGCGAAAGAAATAACATCCCAAACCCGCTGGTTTAATGCTGTTGCAGTTTGGGCATATTCAGATCAAATTGAAAAAATTAAGCAATTGTCTTTTGTAAAACAAGTAATACCAATATATTATCAGTCTGTTCTTGCAGAGATAAAAACAAAAGATAATCCAAAAAAGTATGATGAAACCATATTGTCAGGACAAACCGAAAGAATGGAAATGAGTATTTTTGAAAAACACAACATTACGGGTAAAGGTCTGAGAATAGCAATATTTGACGGGGGTTTTCCAACAGTTGATGTAAACCCTGCCTTTGAGCATATAAGAAAAGAAAAAAGAATTATTAAAACTTATGATTTTACAAAGAAAAAAGAATTTGTATATAGTTATGTTTCTCACGGAACAAATGTATTATCATGTATAGCGGGGATTATTGACGGGAAAAAAATTGGAATGGCTGTTGATGCAGAATTTTTGCTTGCTCGTACCGAAATTGTAAGAGAGCCTTTTAGCGAAGAAGAAAATTGGCTTGCAGCAGTTGAATGGGCTGATAAAAACGGAGCAGATGTTATAAACAGCTCTTTGGGTTATACACATCAAAGATATTTTTATCGCGATATGGATGGAAAAACATGCTTTGTAACAAGAGCCGCAAATCTTGCAGCAGCAAAAGGAATTTTTGTTGTTAATGCAGCAGGAAATGAGGGCTCAGGAAAATGGAAATTTATTGGTGCTCCGGCAGATGCCGATAGTGCTTTATCTATAGGTGGTATAAATCCCGCAACAGATTATCATACATCATTTAGTTCTTACGGACCAACTTTCGACAAACGCATGAAACCAAATGTTTGTGCTTATGGGCATGTTGTTGCAGCAGGGAAAAATGGTTTGCACGAAACTCAAGGTACTTCGTTTGCAAGTCCGTTGGTGGCAGGTTTTGTTGCCTGTGCATGGCAAACAAACAGGAGCTTAAATAATATGGAACTGTTTAACGAAATTCAAAAGTCTGCCGACCTTTATCCCTATTACGATTATGCACATGGTTTTGGTGTACCGCAAGCATCTTTCTTTTTTGATAAAGAAAAAAAAGAGCTTGAGCCAAGTTTTTCTTTTGTTGAAGAAGAAAACAATTTAATAATTATGATAAATAAAGATATGATAGATTCAACAGGCAATAATTATTTGTTTTATCATATAGAAAATGAAGAAGGAATTTTAGATTATTATACTCTGATAGATGTTTATCAGGAACGTGCAGCAATAATTTCTCTTTCTGATTTGAAAGGGAATAAAACAATAAGAGCACATTATAAAAAATATACAGCAGAATTTGAGCTTAGTAAAAATTAAAAAAAACTATTATGAAAAAATTATTAGCAGTATTGATTGTTGCTTTATTTTCAAGCACATTATTTAGTCAAGTAGTCCTTTTAGAAGAAGATGTGGCGGGAGATACAATTCCTGAAACATTTGGTCCTAATTTAAAAAACTACAGACATTTATATTTTGAGTACGGATTTTTAGCCGATAAACCCGAAGGTACTGGATTAGAAATGTTGTACGGACATTCTCATAACTTTGGTATTGGTTTAAGATACAAATATCGCATGACTAACTTTTTGGCACTTGGTTGGGATATTCATATAACAGAATGGACATACAGAATAAAACAAACAGATGATAAGGTATTTCCCAACAACATTAAACACAAAAAGGAAAAGCTTACTGTAAATAATCTTGGATTGGAATTTTACACCCGTTTAAATTTTGGGAAAAGAGGAAATCATATAGGAAATTTTGTTGATTTTGCTGCTTTTGGAAACTATATAACCGGAGCATCGCATTATACTTTAGATGTTTTAGATACTGTTAATGTAAACAATGCTGGAAGAGTACATACAACAAATAAGGACTTAATTTATCTTGAAAACATAAACTATGGTGTTAAATTCAGGATTGGTATTAACCGATATATTATTTCGGCATCATACAGATTGTCTGATCTGATAAAAGATAATTTTGTTGATTTACCGGAAGCTATTGTTCCCTACCCTGAATTGCCACGATTATTTATTGCATTTCAAATAGGTATTCATTGAAAAAAAACAGCTTAGTTAGCCATATTGCTCTGTTGGGTGCAAATCTTATTTATGGGGCAAATTATGTTATTGCAAAAGGAATAATGCCCGATTATTTTCCCCCTCGGGCAATAGTCTTTATCAGAATATTTGGGGCTTTAATATTATTTTGGTTATTCGGGCTTTTTAATAAAAAAGAAAAAGTTGAAAGAAAAGACCTTTTCAAACTGGCTTTTTGTGCAGTGTTTGGAGTTGCCCTGAATCAAACAATATTTTTTGAAGGGCTAAACCTTACAACTCCTATAAATTCATCAATTATAATGACCATAAATCCAATACTTGTATTGGTGTTTTCGTATTTTATAATTAAAGATAAAATAACATTATATAAGATAATTGGTATTATGGCGGGTGGCAGTGGTGCTGCCTTACTTATATTAAATCAGGGAAATATTTCGTTTAGCTCAGATACTTTTGTGGGCAATCTTTTTATTGTTATTAATGCTTCCTCATTTGCATTATATCTGGTGCTTGTAAAACCCTTAATGATGAAATACAGCCCATGGACAATTTTAAAATGGATATTTCTGTTTGGTTTTATTTATATTCTGCCATTTAGCCTACATAAAATATATAGTGTTGATTATAGCTCAATACCAAATAGTGCATGGCTTTCAATTTTATATATTATTCTGGGTACAACTTTTTTGGGATACTTACTTTATAACTTTGCCTTAAAACGCATTAGCCCACTTATTGCCGGAACATATATTTATCTGCAACCACTGTTTGCATCGATAATAGCAATTAGTATAGGGCAGGATGTATTATCATTTAATGCAGTATTATCAGCCATACTAATATTTGCAGGAGTTTATTTTGTTAGTGCTAAAAACGACCGACAATAAGCCCCGATAGCTTATACCAAACCGTTATCAAGATAGTGAAATTAAAATGATTAACTTGTTAGCAGGTCGGTATTAACACACAATAAACTCCGCCCAACATACGTTTATATAATAGTTCCCTGCGCAAAAAGAACTGCGATTAACAAAAAAAACGCAATTCAAGCTAAAGCAAAGCAGAATGAAACAGCCCTGTCCTTTGGGGAGAGCCTGTCCCGAATTTATTTCGGGATTAGGAGGGGCTTTTACTTAATTATCTCGTCAAGAATAGCTTTTGCAGTATCTTTATGTATAAGGATATTCATCATTTTAAGCTTAATATAATCTTCATGATAAAAGCAATACCCCTGATGCTCACCATCAAACCCACTTGAACCACTATCTTTCATTAAAAACCACCATTTTCCATCAACAATTTGGTATCCTACAACATGTATGCAATGATCGTCGGTGGTTGTTTTGTTGCTTAAACGATACTGCCGCGAATCTTCGTTGATATATTCCGATGGAATATCAAAACTTGGAATTATTGAGACTTCTGTTTGCGGATTTCTACCCGGCTCCGAAATATCGCCACAAATACTTATGGTATATCCTTTTTTAATTGTTTCCTTTATTAGATTAAGATATACATCAAGAGGTAAGTTGTAATAATTGCTCGCATGCCACCAGTTATCGTCTTCAACAAGTTCGTGCATTTCATAATATGTTTCCTTTTTAAGCGACATAAAACTAAAATACTCATTCATACTTAGTTTAAGATAATCGTTTAGATATGTTTTTGGTGTATATTCTTTTCCGTCAATAGTAAATTTTGCAGGAGGTTTACCCATATAGTTTTCAAGAATAGCTTTTACAGTAGTTTCAACATGATTTTCGTCCCATGTCCCGCTTTCTTTAATACCTTCCAAAAAAGTTTTTAACTCTTTTATCATTTTTCGGTGTGAATGATGTTTTCTTCCCTCTTCCTTGCCGGGATATGCATCTAAAGGTACAATACCATATTTTTTATATATTTTTGGAATTGCATTTGCTTCAGAACCTTCATTATAATATGTTTCACCTCGTGTTTTCACAAAATCAACAGCACGGTCAACATATTCCCAATAAACAGTAAACATTTCCGATAATTTAACTTCTTTGCTTGTTTGCCTTTTAACTTCCGATTCCATAAACGATGTTGCAGAATAGCACCAACAAGTACCCGCATTTCCCTGCGATATTGGCTTGTTATGCCATACTGAAGTATAGTCATCAATATTTATAGGATAATTTTCATTATCGTTATCAACCGAAAGAAATTTATATGGTTTTGTTTTATTTTTGGTCTCTTCTTGGGCATTAACATCTTTTAAAATAGAATTATAGTAAAAACTTTCACCTTTATCATATTCTTTAAAAACAGCTTTATCTTTCTTGTCTTTTTTATCTTGAGCAAAAGAAGCAAAGCCTACAAACATTATTGCTAAAACAAATAGTAATAGATTTTTAGTTTTCATATTTTGTCTATTGATTAATTATTGATATTGTATTACAAGCAACTATACCTGCGGTTTCTGTTCGTAGTATATTATTACTCAAAGATATTTCTATAAAATCATTCTCTTTTGCAAGATTTATTTCATTACCGGTAAAATCACCTTCAGGACCGATTATTATTAAACATTTTTTATTTTTTATTTCAAAATCGTGTAAATATAATTTTTTATTTCCCTCACAATGAGCAATAAACTTAAAATCGTAATCTGTAGTTTCTGTAACAAATTTTTTAATATTTGTTAAATCATTTAATATCGGAAAATAAGTAACTGTAGCCTGTTTCATAGCCGATTGAATAACTTTATTAAGTCTATCGGGCTTTAATATTTTTCTTTCAGACCTTGAACAAAATATAGGTGTAATTTCATCAATACCAATTTCTGTTGCTTTTTCAAGAAACAATTCAAAACGGTCAATATTCTTTGTTGGGGCAATTGCAATATGCAAATAATAATCTCTTCTGTTATATTCAGTCCTTGTTTGAATTATTTCAACAATACATTTCTTTGGATTATTGTCAATTATCTTTGCTGTATGAAGCCCGCCGATACCATCAATAACTAAAATTTCATCTTTAATATTTAATCGCAAAACTTTAATACAATGTTTAGACTCTAATTCATTTAAAGCTATTATTTTTGAAGGTATATTAGGCTCGTAAAAAATATGCATATTTTTATGCTCTGTTGATGCTTATACTTTAAAACTATGACAAAAATAGGTCTTTTATCTGATACTCACGGACACCTTGATGATAAAGTTTTAGGATTTTTCAAGAATGTTGACGAGATATGGCATGCCGGAGATTTTGGCAGCATTGAAGTTCTTGAAAAATTACAAAACTTTAAAACACTAAAAGCCGTTTATGGCAATATTGACGGTCATGATATTCGTGCCGGACTTACCGCCCACCTACGCTTTATGTGCGAGGATGTAGATGTTTGGATAACTCATATTGGTGGATATCCCGGTAATTACAGCAGGTATGTAAAACAAGGAATATTAATAAATCCTCCAAAACTTTTTATTTCCGGACATTCTCATATTTGCAAAGTTATTAATGATAAAAAGCTAAATCTTTTACATATAAATCCCGGGGCTTATGGCAAAAGCGGTTTGCACAATGTTAGAACAGCTGTACGCTTTGAGATAGATAAAAATAATATTCAAAACCTTGAGGTGTTTGAAATAAAACGATAGTTGATAAATAATAATGCTAAGCTAAAAGTATCCTTGCTTTCGTAAATCTGCTAAGAATTGATATAAAATATTTTATTTTATTCCCCCTTTATAAAATCTTTCAAATTTAGCAAAGAAAAAATCACTTTCAATTACAGCATTTTCGTCACTGTCAGAACCATGAACAGCATTTTGTTGAATTGATTCGGCAAAGAGCTTTCTTATAGTCCCTTCTTTTGCTTCAGCAGGATTTGTTGAGCCAATAAGCTCTCTATATTCTACAACAGCATTTTCTTTTTCTAAAATAATTACGACAATTGGACCAGAGGTCATAAAATCAACTAATTCATTATAAAAAGGTTTTTCTTTATGCACCGCATAAAATGTTTTAGCCTCGTTTTTTGTCAGCCATAAATATTTCATTGCTACTATATGAAACTTATTGTCATTTACTAATTTCAATATAGGACCGATGTATTCGTTATTGATAGCATCGGGTTTAATCATTGTAAAAGTTATATTACCAGCCATAATTTTTATTGTTTTATTAGCAACGAATATAGTAATTTTATCAAGGGGACTTCTATTAATTCCCTCCTTTCAAGAAACAAAGATAATGAATAAGATGCAAGACACAAATATTTCTAAATAGCCATAGCTATTTAGAAATATTTTGACGAAGTCAGATTATTTATTATATTTGTTCCAGAAAGGTCTTCATAGTTTTTCATATATTTCTTCAAAATTTTTTGCATTATCCCGATAGTGCATCTAAAATTTTCATCGCCTATAAAAAACTCTGAAAATCTTGATGCAAAGTAATTATTATAAGCCCCCTTAAAATTCTAAACAACATAAATTAATAAATCTATAAATATGATTTAAAACACTGTGTAATTTAGACTGATATTCTTTGAAGATATAATTTTTAATAATTACTTTTGAAAATATAAACCTCAAATTATAACTCATTAATATAAAGATAAATAGTTATGGACAAGATAAAGGTTGCAATTAATGGTTTTGGTAGAATAGGTAGAAATGTTTATAAAATTGCTTTAGAAAGGCAAAATATTGAGATTGTTGGTATTAATGATTTAACGGATACCAAAACTTTAGCACATCTGTTAAAATATGATTCTACTCAAGGACAATTTAATGGAGAAATAAGTTACGATGATAATAATATTATTGTAAATGGTATAAAACATAATGTTTATGCCGAAAGAAATCCTGCAAATATTCCATGGTCAGAAACTCCGGATATTGTAATAGAATCAACAGGGATTTTTCGCGCAAAAGAAAGTGCAAAAGGAGGTTATGGCGATCATCTTAAAAATGGTGCTAAAAAAGTTATTCTTACTGTACCATCAAAAGATGAAATTGATGCAATGATAGTGTTGGGTGTTAATGATAATGATTTAAAACCTGAACATCAATGCGTATCAAATGCAAGTTGTACTACAAATTGTCTGGCACCTGTAGTTAAAATTCTTAACGATAATTTTGGTGTTGAAACAGGGTTTATGACTACTGTTCATGCATATACTAGTGATCAAATGATACTGGATGCTCCGCACAGCGATTTAAGAAGAGCAAGGTCATGTGCTGTATCGCAAATACCAACGACAACAGGTGCTGCCAAAGCTGTAGGAAAAGTAATTCCCGAATTAAACGGAAAACTTGACGGTATCTCAATTCGTATTCCAACTCCAACAGGTTCATTAGTTGATTTGGTAATTAACTTAAAAACAGAAGCTTCTATCGAAGAAATTAATGCAGCTATGAAAAAAGCAGCAGAAGGACCTATGAAAGGAATCCTTGAATATACTGAAGACCCAATAGTTTCTTGCGATATAATTCACAATTCACATTCATCAATTTTTGATGCATTATCAACTATGGTAATTGGTAAAACAGTTAAAGTATTATCATGGTACGATAATGAATGGGGTTACTCATGCAGGGTTGTTGATTTAATCGAAAAACTCTAATATTCTAAAAGCGGATCAAACTGATTCGAAACCTTTGCAAGGTGAAACAATATGTATGGCACACGATATTAATCACATAACACATCTATAGAAACATGTTATTTATTTTAAATATTTAAGTTAGCATATTTTTTGCTCTATCTCTTCGTTAAAATATTTTTAAAATTCCTTATATACAATAGTAAACTCCGGATTTAAAAAATATTTTATTTCGACCTAAACCAAAAAATATTGCCTTGCAAAGGTCTCGATTCGCTTTTTTTATTCCCATTCACTTACTTCCCCATTTAAAAATATTACTTTTTTATTGGAGTATTGCCAGGTTTCCATTAATCCATCAAGAGTATTAGTGTTTGATTTACTCGTTGGTTTGCCAAGGCTTTCAAGCACCATTCCATGACTCATTCCTTTCCAAATTTCTCCATTCATAAGTTTAACAGCTTTTTCTTTCCCATAAATTTTAGCAAGTCTTTTATATTTTGGGTCATTAAAATCAACACTTCTAACAGTTGTTGTTGATGTATTTTGTTTCTGAGTAGTATTTGATGATAAGATTTTGTCAATCTCTGGATTACTTGAAATACTTGAATAATTCAAATATCCGGGTTTTCCAATGTAGGAAATTTTTAAATATAACCCTTCATGCTCTCTGTAAACAGTAATCTTTTCACCTTCTTTTATTCTTGCCAGTTCTTTTCCCATCGACGAGGGCTTATCTCTTAAAATTCCTTCAAGGGAATTTACAGTTGCAATTACTGTACCACCACTACTTGAAGTTGTCAGAGCACTTTTCTTTTGTTCTAAAATTTTAATTTCTGTATTAATCTCTTTTAGTTCTTTTTGATATTTTTTGATATTTGCCTGAGCACTACGCTTTTTAATTTTTAAAGTATTTATTTCAGCATTTATTACATCAATACTTTGTGAAAAACTACCAAATGTAAAGAACATTAACAGTATTATTAAATATGATTTTTTCATAATTCTTTATTTATAATTAATGACATAGCAAACCTACATAAATTTTTTCTTAAAATATACATAAACAACATGAAAAAAAATTATGCGTAGGTTCTCTCGCAAAAAACGGAGCAGGCTCTCTGACAAACGTGAGTTCATAGCTTGTCCAGTTTTATTACGGTAAGCACCTTTAAATAATTAATATTTAGCGAACTAAATTAAATCATTTTTTTACAGAGGAAAGATAATAAAAATTAAAATAATAATTATCCGTTCACAGTAAATTTCAATGGAAATGTATGACAAATTTATCTTCAGATAATAATTTGGTTATCGTTTAATGTTTATTTTTAATGTTTTATAATTTTTATAACACCAACAAGTTATAAATGTTTTAAATCATGCAAATAATTACAGTTATTATTATCTTTGCCCTGCTAAGATTTTTTTATGTTACGATTAATCGAAGATTTTGTACAATTAATTTATCCAAAGATATGTTTATCGTGTGGGGTAAATTTATTAAGAAACGAGACTACAATTTGCACAAAATGTTTGTATCAAATACCAAGAACAAATTATCATAGTGACATTAATAATACTGTTAGTCAGTTTTTTTGGGGCAGAGTTCAAGTAGAGATTGCCACATCTTTTTATCATTTTCAAAAAGGCAGCAAATTTCAGAAACTAATTCATCAATTAAAATATAGCGGACACAAAGAAATTGGTTTTGAAATTGGCAAACATTTTGGCTCGGAATTAAAAAATGTTGATAATTTTAAAAATATTGATTTGATAGTTCCTGTTCCACTACATCCAAAAAGAAAGAAAAAAAGAGGTTATAATCAAAGTGATTGGATTGCTTTTGGTTTATCCGAAACAATGGGCATTCCTGTTGATACTAAAAACGTGTACAGAAATATAGAAACAGAAACTCAAACAAAAAAAAACAGGATAGAACGATGGAAAAATGTAGATTCAATTTTTAAAATAAAAGATTTTTCAGCTTTTGAGAATAAACATATTTTATTAATTGACGATGTTATTACTACCGGAGCAACAATAGAAGCATGTGCTACTGCTTTGCTTACGGCAGAAAATTCAAAAATAAGCGTGGCAACTATGGCTGTGGTTACTTAGAAAAATTTGAACAAAAACGCGCAAACAGCTGATAATCTTCCCGTTGTTGCTTGTTCGCTTTGCTCACGTCATTCATTGTCATTAGTAGTCATTGATAGTGGTTGATGTCCAATGACAATAAATAACACGAAGTAGAATACTACTTGGGATTCCAACGAAATGTGTCAATTTCAAAACCTGCAATATCAATAACTCTGTCAATTACAGTGGAAACTAATTGTTCAATACTTTTTGAATTACTGTAAAATGAAGGATTAGCAGGGCAAACAATTCCACCGGCTAAAGTAAGTTTCCTCATGTTTTCAATATGAATAAGATTTAGTGGTGTTTCTCTTGTAACAAGTATAAGTTTTTTCCGTTCTTTTAGAATAACATCGGCTCCACGACTAATTAAATCATCTGATATTCCATTTGCAATTCTTGCTAAAGTTCCCATTGAGCATGGACAAACAATCATTGTGTCATATTTGGCAGAACCCGATGCAAAAGGAGCATGAAAATCCTTATTGTTATATGTTTTAAATGGAAGTTTGTTAAAATCATTGTTTTTCAACTCACTTTTCCATATCAATTTTGCATTTTCCGAAAACACCAAACTTATTTCAGAATACTGGTTTGGTATTTTAATAAATTTATCTATAAGTGTTTTTGCATATATCGACCCACTTGCACCGGAAATAGCTATTACTATTTTTCGTTGAACCTGCATATTAAAACATGTAATATAAAGCTACACTTAAAAGATTATTATAGCTTCCCCTGTCACTATAATATGTTTGGTTACCCGGATGTGGTCTAATTGGTAAAATTGAATAGGAATATTTTGCGTTAACAATAAAATGGTCGGAAAATTTATAATTGGCTCCAATAATTGCATTTAGTTCGTAATTTTCAAAAGGTGGTTCAGGTTCTAAAAAACCATCACCATCTTTATCTTCTAAGGCTCTAATTAAATATGCAACTCCAAAACCACCCTCAAAAGATATTTTTTCGTCAAATTGATAATTAACAAGTAACGGAACTTCAATATAATCAAATTTAAGTTCAAAATATATTCCATGTTTTTGGCTTTGATTTTTACTGCCTTTTTGTATATATTTTATTTCAACTTGTCCACCCCAATCTTCATTTATCATAAAATTTGTAAAACCCCCAAATTGAATTCCAGGCCTATCATAACCTGCATAATTATCACCATCAACCTGCGATGCTACCAGACCACCTAGAAATCCTGCATGAAATCCGTCAGGTTTTTGCGCTAAACAATAATTAATAATAGATATTAATGATATGGTTAAAATAATGTTCTTCATTTAATTTTAATTATTCTGTTACTTTATGCTTTTCTGCCTGGATAACTTCTCCAGTGGTTTCATCATATATATAAGCTACAATCATACAATTTTTTTCAATCCAAGCGGCATCTAATGTGTATGTATAACTTTTTTCAATTTCTTCCTCAGCAACAATGCTTCCTGAAACAATCACTTCGCCCCAAGTATCCGTAATTGAAACCCTGAGCACATGCATATGAACATAATTTGCAATAATATTAGCTCCATCAGCCTGAGGCGAAATTAAGCTATCTTCTGTTATAACAACAACCAATTTAAGATTTGTACTAAAATCAGTTAAAAAAGTAGACTTTATTGTTGCATTAAGTTCGCGCGAAGTAACATTAAAAGAATTCGATATTTCCATATTTATTTTTGAACTTGTTCTAAGAATAGAATCGACATAAGATGCCCAACTATCATGTGATATTAAAGGACTACTTCCTTCTTTTACTCTATTTACAATTCCCGTGGGTAATCCCTCATTTTCCGCATCATAAAAATCGCCTAACATATCACCTGCATCGCTTGTGTAATCAGGAGGGTAAGTTGAACCCAAAGGCTGAGCAAAAAACCCATAATGCATTGCAATAGGTATTATTAATGAATCGCCATATGTTTCAATTAATTGATGTAATTGTTCGTGAGCATAAGGACAGTTTGTGCATCTATGACCTGTAAATTCTTCAACAAGTACTTTTTGATTTCCTGGTACAGGAGGAACAGGTTTTGTATATGGTTTGTTAATTTTATCACAAGATAAGATTACTGATAATATAATAAAAATTGAAAATAGTCTTATAATATTTTTCATAATATTTTAATTTAAAAACTACTTGTAATTGACAATGTTAAACCATTAGCTGCCGGAACATTCCGACACACTCCGCCAATACACATAACACCCTCTCTTTGTTTGCCATACCCAAGTTGTATTCTGTTTGTTCCTTTTTTATAACCAATTGACACCTTTGGATAATGGATTTTTTTTTCCAAGTCAGTATTCCCATAATTATATTGGTCCATAACTGTAAAGAACCAATTTGGAATATTATATTCAATTAATCCCGAAAACCACTCGCCATATTGATCTTTAGTATAAAGTTCCTGCATTTCAAGGCGAATAGTATTTCTTGATTTAATTTTATAAGTAATATCTATTATTCCAATATGAGCATGAATTTTTCCGTGCCAATCTCCTGCTCCATGAATAACTGAATTATTATATATTTGATTTTGATAAATTACTTTACCTTTTATTTTTTTGTTTACTTTTTTACTAATCTCAATATTTAAATCCTGATAAAATAATTCATCTCCAACTTTGAAAAATTCTGAAGTATAACCATCAGTTCCTTCTTGTCCGATAACTAATGAATCTACATCTTCAACTTCAATACCTTCCTTATCTATACTATAAACGGTTGAAAAATTTATTGAAAGCCTTGTGCCATATTTTCCACCCAATGTTGATTTTTTCTTAAATAAATAGTTGATTTCTCCTTGAAAACCAAATTCTCCATTAAGTTGAGTTGCATAAGGGTACATTGCTGCTAAAGAATATGTGTGTGCTTTTGTTATGTCAGGGATATAATTTAGATTTAAATTAGCAAGAGTAGCGTTTCTATCTAATCTGTAACTCATATTATCAACTCGTTTAGCGCTTAAAAATACTCCAAAACCTTTCTGAGAAAATGAAGTATTAACAATTAATGCTTCTCCGGGTTTATAGATATAACCATTGTCGGAAGAAGGATCATTAATTTTGTATGCATATTCTGTACTGAAACTTATTTTTCCGGCTGTTAAATTCAATCTTCCTGCACTCGCACTAACGTTCTCCGGTAAGTTATAAAAAGGATGATCATTATCATCTTGGAATTTGCTAACAAAACTTCCTCCTATAGAAATTACAAATTTGGATTCGTCCATTTTTTTAAACAGTTCATTAATTGAAACTTCACCATCAATTCCTCTAATAATTCCATCGCTAAATTCCCAAAATGAACGTTGTTTACCAATAAGTCCTTTTAAATAAATCCCATTAATGGGTTTATATTTTACTTTTACACCCTCAAAAGCGTTATCATAGCCAAGATTCTTTTCTTCATACGCTCTCAATACCAACCCATTGCCGAATTGTTCATAGAAGCTTCCAACAACAACATCAAGTTCGTCCTTTTTATATGAAATATATTTATAAGGTATTCCAATACCATCATATCTTGAATCATAACCATTTAATGCCGGCAAATATCCTTCATATCTAACTCCTGCCGAAAAATTGCCAAGCACATAATTGAAATTTGCATAGGAATTTAATCCTATTTGTTCGGCAGGCACTATGGCTCCAATTATTGAATCTTCATTGTAATATTGAAAATCACTTTGAAAACTACCATGCAGTTGCCCTTTTTCAATTTGTCCAAAAGTTAAAATTGATGAAACCAAAAGACAAAATAATACTAATAAATTTTTCATTAATGAAATATTTTAGAATAAAACCCTTGTGATTTTTCTTTAATGTTAAGCTAATTGCAAATTACATTTTACTTAATAGATTCACCTTTAGAAAGTTTTTCAATAAGTTCATAAAGTTTTTCTTCGTCACCATCACTGTATGATGCATGTTTCCAAACGATATTACCTTTTCCATCAATTATAAACGTGTGTGGGACATTAATAACATTCATAGCTCTTTTGAAATCACCATTCGGATCTAGTAAAATTTCATATTCCCATCCTTTTCCATTTACAAAAGGTTTCACTCTGCTCATGCTTCTGGTATCGTCAACTGATACTGCAATAAGTTTAACACCTGTTTCTTCCTGCCAATCTTCATATTCATCAGCAATTGCATTTAATTCTTTTACACAAGGCTTACACCAGGTTGCCCAAAAACTAATGATAATTGGTTTTCCATTATTTGATATGTTTTTACTATTAAATGTTTTTCCATCAATTGTTTTTAAATCAACTGAAGGAAGCTCACTTTTTTGTGAAAAAATAATGCTACAATAAGCTATTAAGATTAAAATTATTAATATTTTTTTCATTTTTCATTTTTAAAAAAATATATAATCCAAAAATAAAGCCAAAAATGGATTTACAAAATTATAAGCTTTTTTGAATATATACCTGCTTCATTTTTAATTACAATATTATAAATTCCTTTTGCATAATCAGAAACATCTATTTCTAAATATTTATCATTAGTATTTTTAATTTCCTTATTAAATAAAATTCTGCCGTAAATATTAGAAATTTGAACTATGTTACTATTCGATATTTTATTATTAAAATCAATATATACAATATCTTGAGCAGGATTTGGATATAAGTTCAAATTATCATTTTCAATTTTTTCAATATTTGACGTTAAACAAAAATCAAGAGAAATATAATCATTGTCAAATGAACTTGCAGAAAAAGAAACAATAGTGCTGCCATTCCACATAATTAGACCAAAAGAATTGCCTCCTAGTCCATTATTCCCCGAGTCGTAAATTGTAAAGATATAACAGCTATCTTCAAATAAACAAGCATAATCAATATATATATGATTTTCGTCTTCAAAACTTCCTCCCGAAGCTACAATAGTTGAACCAAGTTTAATATCCCAACTTGTTTGAGTAGGAGAATCATCCGTTTTCACCTTTATAGTAACTTCAGTTCCTAATGAATTTGTGCTAAAATTAGAGTTTAAGTTGTTATTACCAGTATCTTCATCATTTAATCCATTTGGATTAGCTGTTGAAAATTCAAATATATGATTTCCGTCAATTAACACGGTAATAGTATTTAAAGTAATTTGCTCAATTTCATACATCTCAAGATTCCCTGTCCAGTTTAATGTATCGATTGTAATACCATCAACAATAGAATATATATCTAATGATGTTAAAGTTGATGTTCCATAATTTTGTATTTTTATTAGCGGAGTTATTTCTCCTGCACAATAATCTTCTGCAGGATTAATAATTTCAAACGCTTTTACGTCATTAATATTTGTTGATAATGCCGGGCATTGTTGTGCTTCAGTATAAATATTAGCAGCTGTTAATTGTCCAATTTCCTTAATAACTCTATCCGGGCAAATTAAATAAACTGTAGGGAAATAATGTATATCATACGAGTTATTAATAGCAGTACTATTAATAATTGGGTATGGAGTTCCTGTTACCCAATCTCCATATGTAGAATAATTACATCCGGGGTTATCATATAGACAATCAAGATTTGTACTTCCATCGCCTTCAATATAGAACACCATAACATCATCTGTTGTTCCACCGTTTACACCAGGAAAACCTGCCGGACCATGCTCTTCATAAACATCTTTGAGAGCATGAGTATTATGATATGTCCAACAAGGAGGACACCATGTTGCAGAAACGTCAATAACAACAGAATATCCTTGATCAAGATAATCATATAATGTATGTGTACTATCATTAATATCCGTTAATGTCCAGTTGGGTGCTATTTCTCCATCTGCTAATTGAGAAAAGCCTGTATTATTGAATAGAAATAATACAATTGAAAAAATAAAAAGTTTTTTAATCATAAGAAAATAAATTAAAAAAAACGGCAACAATAAATATGTTACCGCTTTTTGTTGTTAAAATATAAAGATTATTTTTCTAAAACAATTTTTTCAGTTACAACAGAATTCTCAGTTTTAACTTTAATAATATATGTTCCATTGCTGTAATTTGATAAATCAATTTGTTCAATTGAATTTGCGCTTTTAATTGTTAGTACAGTTGCTCCCAGAATGTTATAAATATCAATACTTGAATTTTCAACATTTATTAAATTAAGAATTCCAGTAGTTGGATTAGGATACATTTGTATACCATCTTCTAAGAAGATTGAATTATTTCCTGTTTGACAAACAGCAATATCTGATAATTTTACAGTAAATGCATTATGAATTTCTCTGTTATTTGGATCGCCTGCATCAATTTCATTAACGAAAGCTACTAAATAAAGCTCGTTGTATGCCCATGAAGCATCTACATTGAAATTATATGTTTCAATATAAGAACCTCCTACTGTAGTTGGAGTAGTTATCTCATCTCCCCAAGCATCAGATATAGCATCCCTAACGGCATAATAATGTGTCCATGCACTTGTTGCACCTGCTTGACCAGGACTAACGCTTTCAGGAATATTGTTCTCAGTAATCCAAAAAGAAACACCAATTGTTCCCGTAAAATCATTTACAAAATCACCAAAAATTTCAGCATCTAAGGCATGAGTTGTTTGACTATAAGTACCACAGATTTCAACTGTTGTAAATGCTGGTTCCGCAACTCTTGCAGCAATAGCATTTCCTCCGTATGGATTACCACACCAGAATGCAGGACCCGGATCTGTATCACCTGTAATACCGGCATCATCAAAGAAATATCTGTCAGCACATCCTGCCGGTGCATAGGTTGATCCTCCATCATTAAATAGTTCAACCATATCGTTTTCACTTTCCGGAATAGTTAAGAAGTCATCATAAAAACCTGAGTGATGTGTCATTAAAAGCATATTCGGTTCTGAAGCCATATAGTTATGCAAATAAGTTACTACCGGTGGACAGTTTGAACATTGTTCTGTTGAGAATTCTTCAAAAACAACAAGTCTTTGTATCATGGTACTTGTAATAAGTAAATTCTTTGATAAAACGTTATTTGCCAAATTTGTTTCACCACCACCATTAACATTAGAAATTGTAACTTCAATTAAGTAAGTAGCTTCAACAGCATTGTTAAATACTACATCATGAGTGAAATCATAGGTTTGACCTGTAGCTATATTGCAAGTAGCAGAATAAGGGCCTATTGGTGCACCACCGTTAATAGTATAAACTACATCAAATGAAGTAATATTATCTGTTCCAATATTCTGAACAGTTCCTATAATATCAATATCTGTGCTAGGCATTGCATAAGCAGGGAAGGTTAGAGCTGTTAAGCTTATATCTATTGGAGGACAGTTACCTCCTATCCCAAATACAGTCCAATCAGCAGTAGCTGTAGTTGTATTAACAGTAGCTCCATTATATGTAACAGTTACATCATTAGAGCCTGAAAGTGATCCATGAAACCAATAAAATGTATAACAATCATCGCTCAATAAACATACCGTAGTTATATCATTAACAAGGTCCCATTGATAATGTGCATGAGATGCTATTAAAACATTTGTACTGTTATAAATTTCCCAAGCTTGGTCACCTTGATTATCAGTAGAAACGATAACTTCTATATATGCATCACCATTTGTAACTGTTCCTCCTAGATTATCATTACTTCCATCAGAATCTCCTGTTAAATCAACACTAGCATTAATAATATAATAATCTATTGCAGAAAAATCTCCGGTTTGAGCAAAAGTATAATCATAATCAGCAGCTGGATTAATTGTGGCTCCAACAGTTTCAGTAACCGCAGTGCCTCCGTTAATTGAATAACTTACATCAAATCCGGTAATTGCAGTACCTCCATAATTTGTAATTGTAATTGTTACATTTTCTGACGCAGTTAATGTACATCCTCCAGAGTTATTGGGTGCAACAATATTTGTTATTGCTGCATCAATTATTGTATTCTCATAAACAGATACATCCTCAATGTTGATTCTAAACATGTCAGTACAATTTGTATGAACAAATGCCAGATAAATTTGTTGTCCTGAATAAGCAGTTAAATCTACTGTTCTGAACCAATAATCATTTACTTCTGGACCTCCAGCTTGAACAGTTTCTGTATGAAGAGTTGTAGTAAAATCTACTACGCTTGTTCCTGTAGTTGAAACTTTTACTTCATAATATTCTGAAGGCCAACCTTGATCCTGTGCATTTACATACCACTCTAAGAAAACAGTTGCACTTGCAGAACTAAGATCAATTTGTGGAGTAATTGCGTAATTGTCAGGGGTTACGGGATTTGGGTCAATCCATGATGCTGAAGTAAGCCCACAGGTACCACCATGTGCAGTCATTCCTGAACAGGAAAAACTCCAGTTATTTCCATCTCCATCATTATCGATTGTAACCCAGCCTGCTGCAGCTAAATCACCACCTTCAAAATCTTCTGAAAAAAATGTAACCATAACATCCTTATTTGTATTCTGAACTTTAGGAGCTATACATTTTTTAGTTTCTTTAATGTTATTTACGGCATTTTGCTTACTAGTATATTGGGCAAAAACAACACCAGATACCACCAGTGCTAATAATAAAACATAAATTTTTTTCATATTATTTGATTTTTAAAGATTAATTAATAATAACAAAAATACAACATTTTTGAATTTGTTGTAGAATATTTGTCAATAATATTCTCCAGTAGAAATCCGCATTATCTTAAGTAATTCATATTCTACACATAACAAAGATGAATGTAGAAAAATAAAAGAATATTTTATGTCAAATTCATTTTTTTATCCTTTTGAATATTATGAATATACATAATATTAATTTCTACAATTTAGTAATAAGCCAAATTTTGTTGTATATTTGCACACAAAATTTATACACACATTTAATTTTTGAAGGTTATGAAAAAATATTTACTATTAACATTATTTTCAATTTTTTTCTTGAGTTTTTTACAAGGACAAAATTTAGTATTTGTAGATGGAAATCATCAGAATGTTTCCGGCGATACAGTTGTTGTAACTGGCTTGGATACACTTGATCTTATGGCTGCACATTTTAAAGTTACTAATCAAGGTAGCGCAAGTATTGATGTTAAGATAGCAAAAAGAGAGATTAATATTGTATCGGGAACATCAAATAATTTTTGTTGGGTAGTTTGTTATCCCGCTACAACAGATACATCAACAAAAAAAGAAACTATTGCTCCCGGTGATACTTCATTTGCTTCCTTAGATTGTGATTATTATCCTGCGGGTAATTCAGGAAGTTCATTAATTGCGTATACAGCTTTTGATGAAAATAATTTAGGTGATACTGCAATTGTTTATGTTAGATTTAATGTTTTAGGATTGGGAATAGAAACACATAATAACAATAATAATATATCATTGTATCCGAATCCTGCAAATTTGCAAACAACATTTAATTATGATTTGAATGGAGCAGAAGGATATGTTAGAATTTTTAATATAGTTGGTAATGAGGTTGCTAAACATGCACTAAAAGGTAATAGATTTATATTAAATACTGAAAATTTTCAATCAGGTATTTACTTTTATTCAATTGTGATTGATGAAAAAAAACATAAAACTGATCGTTTGATTATAACACATTAATTCAATAACCACATAATATATTTTAAAAGCCGACTAATGTCGGCTTTTTTGATAATCAGACAGATAAAAGTTATTAACAAATAAAAAAACAAAGATATAATTTTATAAATTAGCATATATTTTACTTGAAATATAAACTAATAGTTTATAATAAATTAACAAAATTTGATAGATCATTCTACAATAGAACATATACTGGATTCGGCAAATATTGTTGATGTAATAGAAGAATTTGTTTCCTTAAAAAAACGAGGAGTAAATCATATTGGTTTATGTCCTTTTCATGATGAAAAAACCCCTTCTTTTACTGTTTCGCTTTCAAAAAATATTTATAAATGTTTTGGTTGTGGAAAAGCCGGTAATGTTGTGAATTTTTTAATGGAACATGAAACATTGTCATATCCTGATGCTTTAAGGTTTCTTGCTAAAAAATACAATATTGAAATTTACGAAAAAGAACAAACCCCTGAAGACATTGAACAAAAAAACGAACATGAAAGCATGTTGGTTTTAACATCCTTTGCTCAAAAGTATTTTTCAAATCTTTTAGAACATAATGAAGAGGGAAAAGCTGTTGGATTAAGCTACTTTAAAGAAAGAGGTTTTAGAGAAGACATAATTAAAAAATTTCAGTTAGGATATTGTTTAGATAAAAAAGATGCTTTTACAAACGAAGCATTAAAAAATGGATTTAAAATTGAATTTCTTGAAAGCACAGGATTAACAATTAAAAGAGATGAATGGAAAATTGACAGATTTAAAGACAGAGTTATTTTCCCTATCCATAATATAGCAGGTAGAGTTATTGGGTTTACTTCAAGAACTTTAAAAAATGACAAAAAAATTGCTAAATATGTAAATTCTCCCGATTCAACAATATATCACAAAAGCAAAGTATTATATGGATTATATTTTGCTAAAAAGGCAATTTCAAAGCTGGATAAATGTTACATTGTTGAAGGCAATACCGATGTAATATCCTTGCACCAGTCAGGCATTGAAAACGTTGTTGCATCGTCAGGAACTGCGCTAACAGACAGACAATTAAAATTGATTAAGAGGTTTACTAATAATGTAACAATTGTATTTGACGGCGATGATGCAGGAATTAAAGCATCATTACGTGGAATTGATTTGATACTTGAAGAAGGATTGAATGTTAAAGTATTAGAATTGCCCGAAAATGAAGACCCTGACTCATATTCTAAAAAATTAAATATAGAAGAACTAACAGATTATTTTAATAAAAATGAAATTGATTTTATAAGTTTTAAAACTAATTTACTGATGAGCGATGCTAAAAACGACCCTGTAAAAAGAGCTCATTTAGTAAATGATATTGTTAAAAGTATTTCGGTTATTCCCGATACTATTTTACGCTCCGAATATATAAAAGAGTGTAGTACAATGTTAAATGTAAATGAGAGAGTTTTATATAATGAAGTTCGTAAACTATATTTGAAAAAATACAAACTAAAGGAAGACTATACAAAAACTGCTTTTGAAAGAGAAGAATCTCAAAAGTTGCCACAAATTCCGGGTTTTATTGATAAAGTATATTGCGAAGCTCAAGAAAGAGAGATAATATATTTTTTACTAAATTATGGTGAGCACAAATTTACGAGTGATGATGATGAAGAAAAAATGCCAAATATTACAGTATCTGAATATATAATTAGAGAGATACAAAATGACGAACTTGAATTTAAAAATTTAATATATAAAAAAATATTTGAGATATATAATGAATATTTACTTAAAAACGAAACTGTTACAACTAGAATATTTATAAATCACGAAGATGATAGTGTGCGAAAACTTGCTGCAGATTTGTTAAGTAAATCTTATCATCTTAGTCCTAGATGGGAAAAAAACGGAAATATTATTGAGTCAGAAGAAATGCGATTAAATAAAGATGTTCCCAAATCATTAATAGTTTATAAAAGTAAAATACTGTTAATTGCAGAAAAAAAATTCAGAGATAAACTTACCGATATTATTTTAAAAGAAGATAAGAATGAAATACAACGCATGATGGTTAAAATTAATGAGATAACAAAAAATAAAAATCATTTATCAAAAAGTTTAAACAGAATAATTTTGTAGTAATACTTACTTGTTCGTCACAAGTTAATTTTAAGCATTATTCTAAACTTTTTCCTATACTGTCAGGTGGACCTCCATGTCTTTGACCTCTCAATTCTCGCAAAAGTCTATGATTAAATTCTTTTTCGGTATGATGTAAAATAAATACCTTTTTTATTGGTAGAACTTTTTTATATTTTTCAAAATATTCCACTTCTAACTTGGCTATATCTAACTTAATATTTACAAGCCTGCTTGTTTTTTCTTCTAATTCTTTTTCGGAAACACTTTCAATATCATGGTGCAATGTTTTCATAATACTTTGTTTTTCTGTTCTAAATTTTTCAAGTTTTTTTTCCAGTTCATTATAAACCGGCCAGAATTTTTGTGCTTCTTCAACTGACAAATCAAGTTTTTCTGTTATAAATGCAATTTTTTTAGCTTTAATTTTTTCTTTCTTTTCTGCATAAGTGCATTTCTGTGCATTAATATTTATAAGAAAAAACATAAAAACGGATGTTAATATCAGAATTTTTTTCATAATAATTAATTTTAATATTCGTCAATAATTGTATTATAATCTGTGTTGTATGCGAGATAATCTAAAATTTCGTCATCAAAAATTTCATCATCATTGTTTGTTTCGGTTTCTTCAACTATTATATCAATAATAGTATTATCATCAATGTCAAACATCTCAATATCTGCTATTTCGGAATCATCTGCTATATTATTATTGTAAGTATTAGAATCTTTTACAAATGATTTAACTGCAATAACTGCAATTAATGCAAAAATAGTAATGCTGGCAGCCAGGCTAAGATTGGGTTTAAGAACTTGCAAAAATCTTTTTAAATACGGGAGTTTTTCTTTTTCAGAAATTTCATTTTGAATTTTGGAAGGAAATTCATCAAAATAGTTATCAGGAACACTAAAAGGATTTTCTTTTTTAATGTTTGATAAATTTGGAGCAATATTTTTCAATTCATTATTTTCCATAACTTATTTTATTTGACTTATAATAGAGTAAATGGTTTAATCATTTTCAAAAAAAATTGAAATTTTTTTTACTGCATGATGATACGATGCTTTTAAAGCCCCAACAGATGTTTCAAGTATTTTAGACATATCTTCATATTTTATTTCATCAAAATACTTCATATTAAATACAATTCGCTGTTTTTGAGGCAATGTAAGTATTGCTTTTTGTAACTTCTTTTGTATTTCATTTCCATCAAACAATCCATCACTTTCAATTGTGTTTATTAAAAAGCTATCTTCTTCATCAATACTATAATGATTTTGTTTTCTTTTTTTATTTAAAAATGTAATAGCCTCATTTGTCGCTATTCTATATAGCCATGTGTATAGATTTGCTTCTTCTCTAAATTTGCCTAAGTTTTGCCATGTTTTAATAAAAGTATTCTGTAAAACATCATCTGTATCATTATGACAGATAACAATTTTTCTGATATGCCAGTATAATTTTTTCTGATATTTGTTTACTAACAAATTAAAAGCATAATTCGCATTGTCATTTTTGAATATTTCAAGTAATTCATTGTCAGAATATTCTGTCATAATAAAAAATCATAATAATCGTTCACATGATTTAAATAGTTTGTCGTTAGCCGTTTGTCGTTAATCGTTAATCGTTATTTGGATAATTTTCAGCATAACTAAATTTCTTATCGTTATAGGATATTTTGTAAAAACGGTGTCTTTATTTTATCATAAATTGGAAAATCGAAATTTATGAGAATGTTTGTAAATTCAGCCAAATTTCCAATTTCAAGTTTCATCAGTTAATAGATATTATTAAAGTTAAACAACAAACAATTTATTATTTATTAATATGTAAATGCTTGCAAGTTATTTTCTCATAATAACAGTCTCTGAAGCAGCTACAATATTTGGAATATCAATATTATATTTTTTCAGTAAGTCTTCAGATTTTCCGCTTTCTCCAAAAGAGTCATCAACAGCTACCATTTCTATTGGTGTTGGTAAATTTCTCGATAAAAATTGTGCTATACTATCTCCAAGTCCACCATTACGTAAATGTTCTTCTGCGGTAACTACAGCTTTAGTTTTTCTTACGGATTCTATGACTGTATTCTTATCTAAAGGTTTAATTGTGTGAATATTAATTACTTCAGCAGAAATACCTTTGTCTTCAAGAATTTCACTGGCTTTTAATGCTTTCCAAACTAAATGACCAGTTGCAAAAATTGTAAGATCTTTTCCTTTTTTGAAAAGAACAGCTTTACCAATTTCAAATTTTTGATTTTCTTTTGTGAAATTCGGAACTTTGGGTCTTCCAAATCTAATATATACTGGTCCGTTGTATTCAGCAATTGCTATTGTAGCCGCCTTTGTTTGATTATAATCAGCAGTATTTATAACTACCATATTAGGAAGCATTTTCATTAAACCTATATCTTCAAGTATTTGGTGTGTGGCACCATCCTCACCAAGAGTTAATCCTGCATGAGAAGCACATATTTTTACATTTTTATTTGAATATGCTATTGATTGTCTAATTTGATCATAAACTCTTCCTGTGGCAAAATTTGCGAATGTTCCAATAAAAGGTATTTTTCCTCCAATAGTTAAACCTGCAGCAACACCTGTCATATTAGCTTCAGCTATTCCTGCCTGAAAAAATCTTTCAGGAAATTCATTTTTAAATGCATCCATTTTAAGCGAACCAATAAGGTCGGCACAAAGTGCAACTACATTTTTATTTTCTTTGCCAATTTCAAGTAATCCTGCCCCAAAACCTGATCTTGTATCTTTATTTTCTGTTGAATTAAATTTTTGCATATTTTTTTAATTTAATCTTATAGCTGTTGACTTGCCTGAAGATATTTTAAATGATTTTTTTATTGTATATAATGTTTTTTTGGCATTTCTTGCTCTATAAACAACTTTATATCTGCCCGGCTGTAATGATATTGTTTCAGAACTAACATCTTCTTTAATATTATATATCCACTCCAATTCATTATTTTTTTCAACATAAATACTTCCATAGCCGGTTGCTCCTAGTAAAAGAGTTATCATGCCGGGCTGAGGAATTTCAATAGTTGTGGCATAACTTTGACTTATTGCAACATCTTTAACATATACACGCGGTAAAGTTAAAACTTCAACGTCATATTTTCCTACAATATATTTTTCTTTCCTATTAATATTTTGGACATTAAGAGTTTGCATGTTGTCTTTTTCTCTCACTATAAAATTCAAGTTTTGATATTGTATTCCACTGGTTTTTAATAACAGAGTTCCTTGTGGTGCATCACATGCAATTATTTTATGTTTTCCGGGAACAAGTCTGAAACTATCAACTTTTACAGGAGGAATAGTATGAACAATCATTTTGTAAGTGATAAATGGGTCAAGAATAATAGTATCAGGATTTCCTCTGTGATTTATTGTGTGTATATAGTTCTGTTTTATTTTACCTGAATGAGTATCAATAAATGTCATGTTCACATTTGTTTCGGTTGGCAATCCTGTAACATCCAGTAAATTTACCTGACAAGTTGTATTGTTTAATGCCTGAGATATTACAACACCTAAAACTTCTTTAAATCTTTCCTCGTCTGATGCATCATAATATTGTCCTACACATTCAAAAGTCTTTTTAAATTGCAAGTCTAAACCAATTCCAATTACAAAAGGTTTAAGTATTATTCCTTTTTCCTGAAGAGCTAATGAAACAGCACATGGGTCGCCATCACATGCTTCAATACCATCGGTAATTAAAATTATAATATTTCTGCAATTTTTACAAACCGGAAAATCATTTGCAGCAAGTTCAAGCGAACGTGCTATTGGCGTTGTTCCTTTCGGATAAATTTTATGTAACTGATTTTTAATTGCTTTCCCATTTCTATATCCAAAACGCACTTCAAGTTTGGTGTCATCACAACGTTGCGGTGGTACAATATATTGATGTCCATAAACACGCAATGCTAATTGAACATTATCAACCTGTTGCAAACTATCAACCATATTGATTAATAAATTTCTGGCAATGTTTATTTTTTTGCCGCTCTGCCAGTTACCCATCATACTTTGTGAGCCGTCAAAAACAAAAAGGATACGTGTTGTTACTGGATTGTTTTGGGCATATAGTGAGGCATTAAATGCAAATACATTACATAAAACAAATAATATTAAAATTAAATACTTTTTATAAAACGTCATAATTTTAGGCATTTTTAATTTTAGTTCACTTTAAGTACTAATTTTTTAGAAATCTCCAAGAGTTTCTTCAAGTTGTTCTAATGCTGATTTTAATTGTTCATCATTTGGAGCAACACCATGCCATTTATGTGTTCCCATCATAAAGTCAACTCCCATTCCCATTTCAGTTTTCATTAATATAACGATTGGTTTTCCTTTTCCTGTATATGAAATAGCTTTTTTTAAAGTTTCTATAACATCTGCCATTACATTTCCGTTCATTTGTAATACTTCCCAATCAAATGCTTCCCATTTTGCTTTTAAATTACCTAATGATAATACTTCATCAGTAGGCCCGTCAATTTGTTTTTTATTATAATCGACCGTTACTATTAAATTATCAATTTTTTTATGTGCTGAAAACATTACAGCTTCCCAAATTTGCCCTTCCTGTAATTCTCCGTCACCTGTTAAACAAAAAACAAATTTATTATCTTTATTCAATTTTTTTGCCAAAGCTGCACCTGCTGCAACAGATATTCCCTGACCAAGAGAACCTGATGCAATTCTAATACCCGGTAAATTTTCTGCTGTGGCAGGATGCCCCTGTAATCTGGAATTTAATACTCTAAAAGTGTTAAGTTCCTCAATATTAAAATAACCGGAACGTGCAAGTACGCTATACCATACAGGAGAAATATGTCCGTTTGAAAGGAAAAACAAGTCTTGATTGTTTCCATTTATCTCAAAATTTCCGGAATCATGCCTAAGAATATCAAAATATAATGCAGTTAAAAAATCTGTACAACCAAGCGAACCTCCGGGATGTCCACTATTTTGAGCATGAACCATTCGAACAATATCACGCCTGACTTGTGATGCAATTTTCTTTAACTTGTTAAAATCTGTCATAATAATATTTGTTTTTTTTGTAAAAGTAATGGTTTTATACTTTGCAGATATTTAAAGTTGATAACTTTGGAAAAGTTTCAGAAATTAATCAAATTGCAAAATTATTGCTTGTTGCTTGCTTAAAAATTTAAAAAAATGGTGCAACCTTTTCAAAGAGATTTCGTCTTATTATATATAACCTTTAAAAATGTATTATGAAAAAACTTTACTTTAATGTTTCAACACCGATTTTACTTTTCTTAAGTATTTTCTTTTTTCTTTCTTTTTCTAATTTATTAGTTCAGGCTCAAACAGGGAATTGTACTGTTCTTAATCACCCATGTTATAATGATGGAGTTCTTGCAGTAAGTATTACTTCAGGTTTAACACCACCATTAACATTTAATTATTGCGATGGAGTTATTGTTCATTCCAATATTAATGTAATGCTTGATACTGCCTACGGTTTAAATTATGAACCCTATAACAATGTTATTGTTACTGATAATTTTGGAGGATGGCTATATCTTTGGACAGGTTTTCAAGCACCTTTTAGTATTGATTGGGCAAATATAACACACGCATTATGTCCTGATACTTTAGGTACAATTGAATTTACAATAAACGGAGGAGCTTATCCTGCTTCTGTTGAATACTTCTCATTAGCAGGAACACCTTATGGAATCGGGAATCCAATGGATTTGCCTGTTGGCTCATATCAAGCTTTTATTACAGATAGTAATGGTTGCGTAAGAGAACATAGTGATTCCATATATGCATTATCAATAAATCAATATTCAAATATAGATTTTGATGTAACAACAACAGAAGCAAGTTGTACCAATGGAACAGCTACGGTAACAAATATTACAGGAGGAATACAGCCCTATACTTATCTTTGGTTTAATGGTTTATCATTGAGTTCAATTAATAATTTATCACAAGGAAATTACAATGTAACAGTAACAGATTCAATAGGGTGTTCAACTTCTAAGAATGTAAATATAACTCAAAATCCTAATATTAGTGCTTTTTTCACGACAGTACCTGCAACTTGTTTACAAAACGATGGCAGTATAACCGCTTATGGTTCAGGTGGAGTTACTCCATATACATATTTATGGGAAAATGGGAGTCAAACACAAACTATTAGTGGATTATCAGGAGGAACATCTATGTGGGTAATTGTTACTGATGCTAATAGTTGTTGGAGGAAAGCTTACAAAAATTTGAGTAATACCACACCAATAACTGTAAATTATTCAACTACTACATCTTCTTGTTCATCACCTACAGGCTCTGCAACCTTATCTATTACCGGAGGAACCTTGCCATATAGCGTTGTTTGGAGTACCTTTCCTGTACAAACAGGCATAACGGCATCAAATTTACCATCGGGTACATATCATTTTGAGGTCACAGACTCTGTTGGATGTGTACGTACAGGAAATGCAATTATTCCCGATGAAGGAAATTTATCTGTAAATGCTTATATTGACCATGCAACTTGCAATTTATCAAATGGCTCTATTACTGTAAATGTAAGCGGAAACAATCCTCCATTTACTTATAATTGGAGTAATGGTGGAACAACTCAAATTATAAATAATTTACAGCCCGGCTCATACACTTGTACAATAACAGATGATATTGGTTGTTTTATAATAAGAACTAAAACTGTTCAAGAAATATCACCAATTGATCTGACATTTGTTACCAATCCTGCTTCATGTATTTATACCGCAGATGGAAGTATAACTGTTAATATTATAGGAGGGACTTCACCTTATACTATTTCCTGGACAGGAGGACAAACAACTCAAACTGCTACTAATCTTATGCCTGATTTTTATCATTGTTATATTGTTGATGCAAATAATTGTTCAAGAATAGAACATATTTATTTAAATTACGATCATAATAATGATTCATGTTATTGTACATTAACAGGAGTAGTTTACGTTGATGATAATAGTAATTGTATTTATGATGCAGGCGAAGAATTAGTACAAAATGTAAATATGCATTGCGATTATTTCGGTCATAATTTTACTGATACAGCAGGCGTTTATTCATTTATTGTACCAACCGGTAATTATACATTATCAGAAATAGTTCAAAATTATTATCCATTAGCAACTTGTCAGAATAATTTAATTAGTGTTAATGCAACTGCTGCATCAGGTTGTGTTATTACAAATAATTTTGCTAATGTTATTAACCCTTTACATGACATTAGGGTAACATCATCTCCATATTATGCAATACCTGGCAATATATACACTCAACATGTTATAGTTTCAAATAATGGTACAATAACAGAAAATGATATTCAATTAGGATATGCACATGATGGTCAGTTGCCATTTTTAAATTCATCAATACCATTTTCACAAACTTCTCCAATTAGCTATCCAAACTGGTATAGTATAAATTCAGGATTCCCGACACTTGAGCCTACAGAACATCAGTCAATAACAGTAAATTATAATGTGCCAACAAATATTCCTCTTGGTACAGAGGTTGTATTTTATGATACAGTTGCTTATGCTCAACCCATATCATTATGGACAACAGATTATTCTCCATGGAATAATGTATTGCTTTATCCGGTTACAATAAAAGTTTCTTACGACCCAAATTGCAAAGAAGTATTTCCGAGAGGAGATGGTGCTGAGGGATTTATAACTACAGATGACACAACACTAACATATACAATTAATTTTGAAAATACAGGAAATTATTATGCTTCAAAGGTTGTATTAGTTGATACTCTTGATTCGAATCTTGATTGGATATCATTACAACCCGGTTATTCAAATCATTATTACACAGCAGATTTGAGTGAAGATGGTATTTTAACTTTTACTTTCAACGATATAAACCTACCTTGGTCAAGCGAAGCAGCAAAAGGCTACGTAAGTTATTCAATCAGACAAAATCCTTCACTAACAATAGGAACAATTATTGAAAACAGAGCTTCTATCTTTTTTGATTACAATGCACCAATAGTTACAAATACGGTTATTAATACGATTGCTGAATCTGTTGGTATTCCTAAAGATATAAAATCAAATAATATATATGTATATCCAAATCCAACAAATGATATCCTTTATTTTAAAAACATCGAAAATGCACAAATTACTATTACAGATTTAACAGGAAGAATTGTAAAAAAGGAAAATAAAGTAAATAAAAGTATAGATATTGGGTTTTTGAATCCAGGATTATATATAATTACTATAAAACAGAAAGAAAATTTAGTAACAACAAAAATAATTAAAAATTAAATTTTAAGTAAACCCAGAATTGTTCTATCTAATTATGTAATACAATATAATATTAAGAACAAGTTTGGAAAAGCTTCAAAAATTAGAACGCAAGCCTGTATAATTACTTAATTAAAGCCAAACCTTCAATTGCCGAAGTATTATCGGGAGATAACATTATAACTTTATTAAACAGGACTTTTGCTTCACGAAGTTTGCCAACAAAATAATTACACCAGGCATACATTATCAAAGAATCATAAGTGAATGGATAATGATTTACATTTTTCTCAAAATACTTTAATGATTTTTCATAATCTTTTTTACCATAATAGATCATTCCGAGTCTGTAGTTGGCAGTTGAATTTTCAGAATCTAATTCAAGAATTTTTTCATAAGCTTTTATTACCAAATTCCAATTGCCCATTGATGATGCGGGAAGAACAATTCCAAATCTGGCTTCAATAGAATATGGCATTAAAGTAATAGCTTTATTGTAAAAAGCTTGCGACTCAGTAAATAATCCTGACAAATATGTTAACCATCCCAAACGCAGATTAATCTCATAAGAATCCTCATTATAAACTTTTTTTAATTCTTCAATACCTTTTGAGTATTCACCATTTGTTTCATTTGTATAACTTGTTTTAAAAGCTAACTGAACTTTTTCATAATCCTGAGAATAAGCATTACTTGAAATAATTAATGTCGTTGCTAAAAATAAAAGTGTAAATTTCATAATAATTAAAATTTATAGTTTAAACTAAAAATATATGATTGGCTAATATAATCATAAAAATCCGGGATAACATATCCTGGGTTCATAAATTGATCTGTATATGCATTATAAAAATACTTATTAAACCTAAAAGATAAATTTACTTTTTCACCAATAGAATAAGATAATAATAGGTTTATTTTACGAGTAATCTTATCTGCACCATTATAAATCAAATAGGCATTATTCTCATTATAATTTTGTTGTTTGCCAAGTGTTATCGATGCCTCAAATTTAAGTTTACTTAATTTAAATGCAATTGCCTGATCAAATACTGTATTTGTTGTTGTATTGAAACACTCAACAACTTTAGTTCTTGTGTAAAAATTTGTATTCCCAAATGGATAATATGTATATGCTAATCCAATTTGTTTTTGTTTTTCAAAATTAAAGTTTGAATATGAGCCAAATAGATTAAAATTCGACCTGTTTATTCTTTTGTTTATACCTAAAAATAATACAAACTCTGTGGAGCTATAATTTTCTTCTCTAAAAACTGGCTCTGGTGGATATAGAGAATCGAAAACCATTCCTATTCTTGTATATTCACTATTAATATTTGCAACATGTAAAGCTATATCATAATTGTAATTATCTTTTAGTGTATTGTTGAGCCCAATATAATATTGTATCTGATTAACTTCATGATCCGTTCTTTCTTCAAAAATATCACCATGCACAGTACGTTGAAGGTTTTGAATATTTAAGTATGTAAGACTATGGATCATTGTTGCTTTTTCACTAAATGGATGTGTAATTCCTGCATTAAAATACGAACTGTTTTTTATTAAAATTTGATCATTAACAAGATACATGCTTCTAATATCTGTTTCTAAAAGTTTCTCATAATCTACATTTTGGACTATTCCTCCTTCCATAAATAAACTTGTAATCTTAGGTGAGGGAGCTTTATTAAATTTCATTTGCTGTTCAAAACTTAATGTTCTTCCATACTCTTTTGCCTTATAGCTCATTCCTGAAAACAAATAAGAATAATACAAATATTCTTGAAGGAGTGTATCTGTTGCATTAAATGTTATTGCTTTTTCAAAATGCTTATATGCTTTTACATAATTCTTTTTTTCATAATAAGCTATTCCTATTCGCATACGCAAGTAATAATAATCAATATTGTTTTCAAGACCTAACTTGCAGGTTTTAATGAGTTTATTCCAGTCGCCTTTTAGATATTGCTCATAGCTGAGTTCATCAATATTTTTATAGTTTATTGTATCTTGAGAATAAGCGAAGATAGAAAGAGAAACCAATATGATAATGTAGATTACTCTCTTATACATTTGGCAATTTTTTGTTCATTCTTTTTTGTAATGATTATTTTATCAATTCCTTTTTTGTCAATATGAAACTCAAAGCTTTTGCTTTTCACGATTTTGTTAAACCTGTATGAATCAACTTTTGATTTTAATATGATCTTTGAAGTACTGAAATCATCATCAATAGACTGGTAATTTATTTCATATTTTGGTTTTAAATAGATTATAAATGGTGCAATAAAGTCCTGAAGAAATAGAGCCAATTTAGAGAACACAGTATTTGAAGGAAGAATATCTTTAAGTGTCATGTCTTTATAAAATCCAAATTGTACTTTGTATGCCGCCAAAAAGAAATTGAATAACAAGGATTTTTTATCTCCTGTAAAATGCTTAAAATAAAGCATATTGTCATTGGTTTCAAAATATGCTGTCGATCTTGAATTTTCGCAATACAAGTATGTATTATTATAAATATCAATTAAAACTTTCCATTTCTCTTTTTTGTTGTTTATTTCAAATTCAAGGGTCTGACCCGGTATCAATTTAAAAGCTTTAATTAGCAATTGGTTCGATTCAACATTTGAAACAATATCTTCTTCTTTAGGCTTAGAAAATTCAATAAATTTCTTTTTCTCCTCATTGTGATTTATATAATACCCTAATGGATAATTTAAAGTTTCTGAACCAATATATGGTGTTGCCTGAACTTGAAAATGGAGATGTGGTTCGGGCGACCTGCCGGAATTTCCAACATTGGCAATTGAGTCTCCCTTTTTAACAGAATCGCCTTTTTTTACTTTTATTGAACCGGATTTTAAGTGAGAAAGCTTTGTATAAAGACCATCAAGATGTTTGATAATTATAGTGTTCCCCCAGTTTTGATGTAGATTTACTTCTCCAATTGTATTATCTTCAATACCATCATTAATTTCTTCAATAATTCCATTTGCCGGAGCAATTATAGCTTTATTGTAACAAAAGTAATCTTCAACTAAATCTCCTGAATTTTTATAGCTTTTGTTATCTGTATCCTTAATTATAAAATCCCAAGCATGTTTCCATTTATCTTTGTGCGTGTGTTCTCCATCATGACCCTGAGAAACTGTCCATTCGCCCCAAAATGGTAAGGCAATTGGGAAATTCTTATAATTTTTGAAACGTTGTTTATGATTTAACCAAGCATAAAGATTTTTTTCAGGTGAGTTATGTTGAATTCCTGTTTCTGTAGGACCTTTTTTTACATCTAATCTAAACTTAAGAGCATAAATAAAAAGCAATACAACAATATTAAATGGTAATGAATAAATTGATAATTGATAATATGAGAAAACAATATTTGTGCTTATTGTTATTAAAGCAATAACAGGAACCAACAATATTGTCCATAAATATGATTTATATGATGGAATTAAGAAGAAACCGCCAATTGCTATTGATGTAAGAATATAATTAAATCCAATATATGTATAGTTAAGGTCAGTTAGTTCCGCACCAATGAAATCATAAAAAAGGAAGGCTGCATAAAACCCAATTAATGAAAGCGAGAAAGCAATTCTTGAATAATATAATAGCCCGATAGAAATTAATATTCCGGCTAGAACATTATACTGGAAAAATATTGCACCAAGTGAAATAAAATAAACTCTTAGCGATTCCAGAAACTCAATACTGTTCCACCAATTATAAACATTAACTAAACTTTCTCCGCCCAGTATATACATATCGTTAAGAGCATAAATCCCCCTTGTACTTATTCCGAGAGCTTCAAAATCTCTGGTAGCAAGTGTTATTATCCATATTGCAAATAAAAATGGAATACTTAAAAACGGCAAACCGTATTTTCCTATAATTCCTTCTAAGGCTATGTTCAATAAAAAAGTTAACAGTGATGCAAAAAATAATACTACATAGAATTCTGTGCTGGGGTCGAAATATATTCCAAGACCTAAACCAACCAATAGGGCATTAAAGCCATATAAACCTTTTGATATTTTAAGCTTGTCAAAGCCTAAAAGTAATCCCAAAACATTTACAATTACAACTGCAATAAGTCCTGCCAATCCTGCCCAAACATCTATGAAACTTGCAAGAATTAATATTACTGCAAACAACTTATTATTTGAAAAGAATATTTGCGAATAACTTTCAGTAATTCCCTTTAACAGTATTTTAATTGTATCTTTCAATATCTATATTAAAAATTTTAGCATTTGTCAATGTTCCACTAAATTTATAGTAGTACACCTATAAATCAATCTTTTTTAAATGTTCAGGAAGTTTTTCCAGTTTAGTTACTGTCTCTTTAGTTTCACTATCGCGAATAATATGTGATTTACCTTTCATATCTATCATCACAATTTTTGGTCGTAAAGTAATAAACTGCATCCATTGTGTCATATTATATGCCCCTATCCTGCTAACTACAAATTGATCTCCTTTTTTCAATAAAGGAAAAGTAATATTTTCTCTTAAAATATCAATATTCATACAAAGAGGTCCGTAAAGAACAGTGTTTTCTGTATGATGTGTAAAGGGCTGTGCCGGTGTTATTTTATGCTCATACCAAAATGATGTAAACAACAAGTTTACTCCAACATCCATAATCATAGCACGTTTGCCATCAGCAAGTCTTTTATTTGCCAGAACTGTACCAAGAATATAGCCCGCATCATCAATAAGTGCACGCCCTGTTTCAAGTATCAATATTGGTAAATTATCGGGTTTAATTTCAGAATTTATCAATGCATTGGAAATTGCTTCGGCATAATCGTCAAACGAGGGACAAGTATCTGTCCCAGGCAAATAAGCACCTTTCAATGTATTTTTTGAAGCAAAACCACCACCTAAATCAATATACTTTATTACCTGATTATATTTTTGTTTAAGCTTAACTGCAAGGTCTGCCATTTTTGAAGCTGCTACTGCATAAGCGTTTGGAACCATAATATAAGTGCCAATATGTGCATGCAAACCAATTAACTCAAGTTTATTGCTCAACATTATTCTATTCAATGCATTCCAGGCTTCTCCATTATCATAATTAAATCCAAAACGCGACCATTGAGGAAAAACACCTGTATCCATGTTAATTCTAATAGCAACTTTTGGAGTCTCTTTAAGCTTATCAGCTAACTCTATAATTGTGTACAGTTCATCAGCATGGTCGATATGGATTAAAGAAGCGTTTTTTATTGCTTTTGTTAAATCTTCTTTAGATTTATCAGGACCATTAAAAATGATATGTTCTCCTTTTATTCCATTTTCTAAAGCTTTATCGTATTCAAAACCAGAAACCACTTCAGCCCACGAACCTTCCTGATGATAAACATTGCAAACCGCATTCATATAATTTGTTTTATACGACCATGCAAATTGCACTTTAGGATATCGTGTGGTAAATGCTCTTTTTGCTTCACGGTATGTTTCCCTGATTGTCTTTTCTGAAACAACATAAACAGGAGAATCATACTGGTCAATAATATCTTTTACTGCAACATTATCAATATGTGTTATTGGTTCATATTCTGTTTTAAGACCAAATTTATTTGGCATTCCTGTGTTTAATTTTTTGATACTTGGTCTTTCAAATAATTTTTTCATCTGTTTGTTTGTTTTATTTTATCATTAAATCATTTACGCATTTTATAATTATAACTCTCCATAAGTAGAAAGCTTCTCAAATTCTTTAATATCTGTTATCAAATCATAGGAATATCTAATAAACATTTTACCCACGTCATATTCTGTAAAAGGCTCCACATCCATTCCTAATGCTAATTTTACTAAAGCTTCGGGAATATTCTGTCCTGCTCCAACAGCAAGATATACCCAAGCCGGGATCCTGGGATTAATTTCAATAATAAACAACTCATTATCTTTAGTTTTTATTATTTCAAGCTCCATTCCTCCTCGCCATTTTGTATCTTTTATTATCTGTTTTGTTAGTTCTAACATTTTATTATCACCAAGAGTAATTCCTCCCCAAGCTTTGCCCTTATCGGTAATATATTGTTTTCTCATGGGAACGGCTCCAATAGTATTTCCTTTTCCATCGCCCAGAGCAACAACATTAACTTCGGTACCGTAAACAAATTCCTGAATTATTACCGGAACTCCCCATTTAGAACTAATCTTATCATAATGCATTTTTATTTGTTCAATATTGTAAGCTATGTATGCATCATAAAATTTACCTTTTACAAGCAATGGGAATTTAAAATCATCTTTAATGTCAAATATTTCTCCGGCATTATATATTGTTTTACTATTAGGGATCTTAAGATTATATTTTTTGCCAAATTTTGGAAGGTCTGCTTTATGTCTTTCCTCAAATTGTTTTAATGTTGGCAAAAAAGTACTTATCCCTAAATCTTTTAGCTTCTCTGACGATTTCATAAAAGTATATAATTCAGCATCAAAGTTTGGTATTAATACATCAATTTTCTCAATAGAATTAATGTATTCTAATCTTTGCATCAGGTGTTCTGTACCAATCGAAGGATATGGTATTTGATATGATTTTGGAACAATATCCCGCATATATATTCCTGGTTCAAGACTTTCGTAAGCTAAACCAACAATCTCGGCATCAAAGTCTTTTGATTCCAATATGCTGCGTATTACAGGAATACCAGGTCCCGGATTATCGGTATTGTTTAAGCCTGTTGCAGCAATTTTTATTTTTATTTTACTCATCCTTATCAATTAAATCGTATTGTCCAATAATATTTAGAAAGTCAAATATTTCTTTATCAACTTCAAGTTCTTCTACTTCGTATTTGTTCATTAAAAATGACTTTATTTCATCAATCGATGAACCTTTTTTTAACTGGGTAAGAATATCGCCACCTGTTTCATTTAATGAATATGACTCTCCTGTGCTCGGGTCAAAAATAAATCCCGATTCACTTAATGCTATGTTTTCTTTTATTTTCATATTATAAATAATTTACGATGTAAAAGTACTGCATGTTCTTTTCTTAGATGTTATAAAATTTTGTTCAAATGTTACGATATTTTTATAAGTTCATTAATTGCAGTTCGTGGAGGTTTATCCATCTGCTTAAACTCACTTACCGAAATACCTGCTATTTTTTTAAATTGATTTGAAAGATACTGCACACTATTGTAATCCATCATATAAGAAATTTCACTTAGTGTATATTCCTCGCTAAGGATTAATTCTTTTATTCTTTCAATTTTGTTTAATATTATATATTTTTCTAAAGTTATGTTCTCATATTTAGAAAATAGTTTAGATATCTGCTGATAACTCATTCCTAATTTCTCTACTATATAATCCGATTTTCTAACAATAGAATCTACATTGTTCAGGTAATGAATTAATTCAATTACTGCGATTTTTGTTTGTTCTACTATTTGCTCATCTCTCGACTTTATAAGCTCAAAACCACAATCTTCAAGTATTTCAATTAAACGTTCTTCGCTTATCTTTTTTGTATCATACTTAATATTAGCATATCCCAGATCAATTTCTTCAACAATAATTCCTGCATGTTCAAACTCATATTTAAGCACACGAATACAAGATTTAGAAATCATATTCTTGACCTTGATATGTCGTTTTTTTGTGCTCACAGTTTGTTTAGATATACAAAAAGACAATAAGTTTAATTAAACTCAAAAATAAATTAAAAATTGTAAGTAAACTAATTATTTGGTGGTATGTGTGTATTTTGGCTGAGCTTGTAGATATAGTCCGAAAATTCAATTAGTAAGTGCGACAGTTCCTCTTTTAATTTAATTTTACTAACTTGCATTTGCAAAAAAAACATTACATAAACGATGAGCCATTATCAATAACTCTAAAAGCGACAATAAACAAACAATATATTTATGGAATATATAACATAATTGTATCCTAAATAAAATTGATATTAAAACAACAACTATGAAAAAACTTTTGACAATTTTATTTGCAGCAGCTCTAATAATAAATTGCTATCAAACAAGCAGTAATGCTAACACTATTAAGGATTATTTAACAATGTCACAGATTGATACTACCTCCCAACATTTAATTTACAAAGGAAAACTTGTTGAAATATATGTAGAAAAAGCAATTTTTCATTCTTCAACAAACAATAACTTTCTTATGAAGTTTTCAATAAAAAATATAGGCGATAAAGCAATAGGAGTTGACCTTACAGATTACTGGAAAGTTATTTATCCTAACCAATGGGGTATTTATAAAAAACCATACAGGGAAGTTGTTAATGAAGAACAAATCATTCCTGATACTATATTTAACAAAACGGAAATATTTAAAAAGTTTGAGGAGAATTACTTTACATTGATAAAACCTAAAGAAACCTCAAGCTATTATAGAGATTGGAATGGCAGTGGTGAAAAAATTGAATTGGATAACAAAGAAGAATTTTTTATTATCACCCTTGATGGTCAACTCTTATTAACTAATGGTGAAGAGCTTGAAAATATAACTTTAAATGAAGCAGACGAGAAAAAAAGAGCTATAATATTTAGTTATCCAATACTTTTTAAAAGTATTTCTGAAAAAGAAATTATAATTAAACATAATTAATATGAATACTATGAACACATTTTTTATTTTAATACTTGTAAGTATATTTTCCTGCACTACACCGCAAACTTCTAAAACAGATAACAACAATAATCAATCTCCTGACACATTAGAATGTAGTAATTTGTATCCCTTTCAAGGCTACTTTATTAACCTTGATGAGAACAATGCTGATTTGATTAATGATATGTCATCAATAAATTTTAAAAACTGCTCAAAATATGCACACCGTTTTTCTAATCCAATATCAGATTCATTATTTCTTAATGGAAAGTCTTTTGTTGTTGAACAAAACAAAGAAAAGAGAATATATCAGATAAATATTTTTGAAAACAATAAACTCATAAATATTATTAAACTTCCAGTTGAAGATCCTTTACCCGAAGTTCATGACTATTACGTTTATCTTTTACCCTATAAAAATGATATTATATTTTTTATGGAAGATAGATACACTACTCACTACCAGATTTGCAAATACACTACTGATGGTAAAAAACTTCTCTACAAAGAAATTGAGCACACATATATTGACCATCCAGAACCTAATACAAATAATTATAATCGCTATCTTTATTATACAGATTTAACAGCATCTCAAATGATTTTTACCTCGCATATCGCCTTTGCCGATACATTTAAAACCATAATACTATCAATGGATGATTTCACAATAACAGAATATGACAAAACTGCCAACGGACTGATACTTGACGAAAATGAAGAAAATCTGCTTGGTTTCGTCACTCAAGATAAGGACCTTTTTAAGGTTCAGATGACAGACAATACAAAATATGAATTTGAAATTAAGTATGGAGATCCTGCCTGTGAATTTATTTTAAAAGACAATTTACTTTATATTGCAAATTATCACCCTATAGCAACCGGATCAAGCCTACATTGTTTTGATATGAAAACTGGTAAAATGAAATGGACAGCAGATGTAAAACAAATGAATGTAGGTCATTCCAAATATTCAAACAAAGTTACATTATCAATGTACAAGAATAAAATTATTATGGAAGGTAATGAATCCTTCGGTAACTATGTGCAGATTTTTGATGCAGAAACAGGCAAAAGACAAGCTGTTTTTGGTGATATTTTAGAAACCCCCGAGTAAATTAATTGCTTAACCCTAAGCCTTGATATTTTTAAGGATATATATTAAAGGTATTGATAGCAAATTTTAAACAATAGTATTGAAGATATAATCTATTCATTTAACATAGGATGCCTTCTTCTTCCACATGGATGAGGACAATTAGCACAATCTCCGTTGCATCCTCTATATTGAATTATTTGAGGCTGAGCACCTACATAAAAATTATTGACTACCGACCAGTTGCTGTAAGAATTTTTATTTTTAAAAGCCCTCACTTTCCAGAAAACTGCTCCCTGAACAATATCATTTACATGCTTTTTTTTAATTTCCGCTTTGCGGAATTAAGTGGGTAAACTATACAAAATTGATAGCCATGAGTGGGCGTGAATATAGAAATAGGCTAAATTTTCATGAAAAAGTCACATTAAATTCTTGCGTATCTAAAAAAATAAATAAATTTGTAAGAAATTCATAAACGAAAAAATATGAAAAAACTACTAATTATCATTATTGCTTTAGTTAGCATTTCTTATTTATCATTTTCACAATCTCCACAAACATTCAATTATCAGGCTGTAGTTAGAGATGCTGCAGGGGATGTAATTGTAACCCAAAATGTAAGTATTAGAATTGAAATTCTACAAACAAGTTCAAGCGGAACATCTGTTTATAGCGAAGAGCATTCTGTTACCACAAATCTATTTGGTTTGGTAAATCTGCAAATTGGAGGAGGTACACCTTTAAGTGGAGATTTTGCCACCATAGATTGGGGAGCAGATATTTATTTCTTACAAATAGAATTAGACGAAACTGGCGGTACTGCATATCAGCTAATGGGTAATTCACAACTGATATCAGTTCCATATTCACTTTATGCAAATGAAGCAGGAAATGTTATATATTCTGATACTTCTGCGACAAACGAATTACAGGATTGGGCTACATTGCCAGGTATTCCTGTAGATTTTTCAGACAATATAGATAATGTAGATGATGCTGATGCTGACCCAAATAACGAGATCCAAGTACTTTCTATAAATGCAGATACTTTATTTTTAAGCAATGGGAACTTTGTAATTATGCCAGATAATGTAAATGATGCAGATGCTGATCCTGCAAACGAATTACAAGATTGGGCTACACTGCCAGGCATTCCTATAGATTTTTCAGATAATATAGACAATGTAGATGATGCTGATACTGACCCAAATAACGAAATCCAAGTACTTTCTATAAATGCAGATACTTTATTTTTAAGCAATGGAAACTTTATAATTATGCCAGATAATGTAAATGATGCAGATGCTGATCCTGCAAACGAATTACAAGATTGGGCTACATTGCCAGGCATTCCTGTAGATTTTTCAGATAATATAGACAATGTAGATGATGCTGATATTGACCCAAATAACGAAATACAGACATTAAGCTTGTCTAATGATTCTGTTTATTTAAGTAATGGTAATTCTGTTTATTTAAACACATTAAGTGACACAAGCTACTGGGAAAAAACAGGGAATGATTTATATTATGATATTGGTAATGTAGGAGTAGGAACAGTTACACCCAATGGTAGATTACAGGTTAATAGTGATGTTAGTGCAGGAATAAATGATGTTATATTTTCTGTACTTAATGCAAATGGCGACACCGTATTTGCTGTATACCAAGAAGGAGTAAGAATCTGGGTTGATGACAATGGAGGAACCAAAGCAAATGGAAGCAGAGGAGGTTTTGCTGTTGGAGGTTTTAATCCTACCAAAGCAGGTTTTACTAACGAGTATTTAAGAGTAACACCAGATAGTGTGAGAATTTATATTGATGATGATTACGTTGCTGCAAAAGCAAATGGAAGTAGGGGTGGTTTTGCTGTAGGTGGATTTAATCCTACAAAAGGAACTGCAACCGATAATTATTTGTTTGTTCAAGATGATAGTACTAGAGTTTATGTTGCCGATTCTATGCAAGGATTTGGAGTAGAAAATATTGAATCTGCAAATAACCAGAGAATTATGAAGCTAACTACCGATAATTATTTAATTGGCCATGAAAGTGGAATTAATCTTAGTGGAGAATATAATTCCTTTTACGGATATGAAACAGGAAAGAACTCTACAAGTGCTAATAAAAATGTTTTTATAGGTTTTAAGGCAGGTTATAACAATACCACTGGTCATTTTAATAATTTCATAGGATATAAAGCTGGTTATAATAATACAACTGGTTATAATAATATTTTTGTAGGACATGAGGCTGGTCATGATAATACAACTGGACTCTTTAATACTTTTGTCGGCTCTAGTGCAGGATATTCAAATCTTGATGGAGGTTTTAATTCATTATATGGAGTTAATTCAGGTGGACTTGCTTTACTAGGAACTCAAAATGCATTTTATGGAAATTCTAGTGGTTGTAAAGCAGATAGTACTGGGTGGTGTGTAATGTTAGGAGCACATAGTGGTTATTTCGCTGACAAATCAAATGCCTCAATATTTATAGGGAATATGAGTGGGTATAGGGCAGACAGTTCAATACATAGTGTAGCTTTAGGATATCAAAGTAACTATAATGCTAATAACACAACGAGATGTGTAAATGTTGGATATATGAGCGGTTATGACGCAGACAGTAGTTCATATTCTGTTTCTATTGGTGCTTATAGTGGTTATAAAAATAATACAGGGGCTAATGTTTTTATCGGCAGTTATGCTGGTTATGATAATACCACAGGTTCTAGTAATGTTTTTATGGGGTATTATGCAGGTCATGATAATATTGATGGTGAATACAATAATTTTATTGGGAGAGGAGCTGGTAATATGAACATAAGCGGAGATAGAAATAATTTCTTAGGTCATTATGCAGGGTATAATACTACAACAGGGAGCTCTAATAATTTTATTGGAGATGAAGCAGGTCTTTCTAATACTGATGGTTTTAGTAATAATTTTGTAGGATTCTGGGCAGGTTATAATAATACTTCAGGAAATAATAATAATTTTATAGGTCGTTCAGCAGGTTATAATACTACTACAGGTTATTATAATAATTTTATAGGCTATGGAACAGGTCATAATAATACAGTAGGTCATAGTAATACAATTATTGGAAATTTTGCTGGACATGATAATGTTTCAGGAAACTCTAATGTATTTCTAGGAAGTAATGCAGGCTATAATGAAACAAGTAGTGATAAATTATATATAGAGAATTCTACAACATCTAGCCCGCTTATCGGTGGCGATTTTGCAGCAGACAGAATAGGTATTAATAGAATGCCAACCACTTATACTTTGGAAGTTGGTGGTACTATATGGGCTAATGGTGCAAGCATAACTGCAGGAGCAACTACATGGTCTGATGTTAGATATAAAACTAATATTAATACATTAGAGAATGCTTTAGATAAAATATGTGACCTAAGGGGAGTTACTTACGATTGGAGATATTCAGAGTTTCCTGATAAAAACTTCCCAAATGGATTACAAATTGGTGTAATTGCTCAAGAAGTTGAAATAATATTTCCTGAATTAGTTAATACAGATAATGATGGCTATAAATCTGTATCATACGAAAAATTAACACCGATTTTAATTGAAGCAATTAAAGAACAACAAAAAGAAATTGAACAACTAAAAAAAGATAAAGCTGAAACAGCAGAATTAAACTCAGATTTATTAAATAGATTAGAGAAAGTAGAAGCAAAATTGAATAATACAGCTGAGAAATAGTATTAACCTAAGTTTGATTTTAAAAAAGTACTAATTGCTTAGATTTTACAGTTTCATATTTAACATCTGGGTTTTTAGGAAAGAAACAATATGCAATAAGCCCAAAGATAAGATTTGTTATAAAGTTATAAAATGACCTATAACAAGAATGTTCTATACAACAAATATTTTTCAACTCATCATTAACAGTCTCAATTACTGATCGTTTCTTTAACAATATTTTATCTTTCATTATTAAATGTTTAACACTAAGCCTTGATATTTTTAAGGATAGATAATGGAAGAATTAATTAAAGGTATTGATAGCAAACTTTAAACTATAGTATTGAAGATATAATCTATTCATTTAACACAGGATGCTTTCTTCTTCCACATGGATTAGGACAATTTGCACAATCTCCGTTGCATCCTCTATATTGAATTATTTGAGGAAATTGGGAAGGGCCTTTAATATAATAAATGCTTATTGCCTGCTTTTTTCCATTTTGCTTTGTAGTCTGCATCAACAAAATATATTTTTAAGTCAGCTTTGTAATCAGCATCAACAAAATATACTTTTTTGTCGGCTTTATAATCGGCATCAGTAAAATACCATTTACCTTCGTTTCCACTTGCTTTGTAGTCTGCATCAACCTTATAAACACACAAATCGGCTTTGTAATCTGCATCAACTGCAAAAACTTTAATATCTGCTTTGTAATCTGCATCAACCGAATATATCTTTTGTGCAACTAACTGGTTTGTTGTAAAAATAGCAAGAATAGTAATTAAACTTAATAATAATTTTTTCATAATTATATGTATTTTGTTTTTTCAGTAATTTCAAATACAAAAACTATTCCAATACTATATTTCACAGCATAAAAGCAATAATATCTCTGCTTTAGCTTTTGATGTATTGATATTACTTTTATATTTTAATATTAATCTGAACTTTTATCTTTGTGAAGTGTATTACTTACATTAAACATAAAACAAATTAGTTATGATAAGTAAAATAAATCAAACAATTAAGCTGAATTTAATTGGAGTAATAATTTTTATGTTATTCGGATTAGTCTCTAATGCTAACGAATCAGAAGGCTGGATTAAAAGAGGATCTAAACCTGATGATTATGAAATTGGAACAATAAAGGATAATGAACGAGGCAAAGAAGTACATTTTATAAAATCTATTAAAAATAAAATTGATGGCTTTGGTACAATAATGCAAAGTATAAGCCCCAATAAATATAAAGGAAAAAAAGTAAAGCTTACCGGATATATTAAAACAATAGATGTGAAAAAATGGGCAGGAATGTGGATGAGAGTTGATGGACCTGCTGGAACAAAATCTTTAAGTTTTGATAATATGGGGAAAAGACCAATAAAAGGAACAACAAAATGGACTAAATATGAAATTGTACTAGATGTACCTGAAGAAAGTACAAATATTAGTTATGGTGTTTTGATACATGGATCTGGACAGGCTTGGCTGGATAACTTAAATATTGAAATTGTTGATTTTAAAGTCAAGTCAACAAGTATGAATAATACTATTGGCGGCTGGTTTATATTAGGATCCAAACCTAATTCATATGAAGTAGGAATTGAGAACGATAAAGAGAGAGCAAATGATGTTAAATATATGAAATCTATTAAAGCTAAAATTGATGGTTTTGTTTTTTTAAGGAAAGATATAAATCCTGAAAAATATTTAGGAAAAAGAGTTAAACTTTCAGGATATGTCAAGACACAAGATGTTAAAAAATGGGCAGGCATGTTAATGAGAGTTGGGAATGATGGAAAAGATAAATATAAAACTTTAAGTTTTGATAATATGCAAAATAGACCAATAAAAGGAACAACAAAATGGACTAAATATGAAATTGTATTAGACGTACCAGAAGAAAGTAAAGATATGAACATCGGATTTTTAATTAATGGAACAGGTCAGGCATGGATAGATGATTTTGAAATTGAAATTGTAGATAAGAGTTTAAAATCAACGGATTTGTATCTTACTAAAGGGGCATGGATAAAAGCAGGAAACGAAGCTAAATCATATGAAATAAGTATGGAGAAAGATAGTGAAAGAAAGAATTTTGTGGGATATCTGAAATCAACAAATGCTTCAATCCCCAAAAAAGGTTTTGGCACCATTATGCAATGTTTCGTTGCTGATAAATACAAAGGTAAAAGAGTAAGACTTACAGGATATGTCAAAACAAAAGAGATTGAAAAATGGGCAGGAATGTGGATGCGTGTTGATGGACCAAAAAAAGGCAAACCATTAAGTTTTGATAATATGAAAGAAAGACCAATAAAAGGAAAATCTGATTGGACAAAATATAAGATTGTACTTGATGTTCCAAAAGAAAGCACTAATGTTTGTTTTGGTGTTCTGATATATGGTACTGGAGAAGCATGGATTGATGATATTAAATTTGAAGTAGTTGATAAAACAGTTCCTGTTACAAATATGTTGAAAAAGTAAGATTCTGGTTTCTAAATTTGAAGAATAAGTGAAGCAAAAATAAATGCCTGAAAAAGATAAAAGCTATAATAATATTTCTGATGAAGAGTTAATGAGATTTTCTTCTGCTGGAGACAATGAGGCTTTTTCAGAATTATATGAAAGGTACAGTAAAAAACTGTACTTTTTTTTCCTTAGAATGTTGTTTAATGATGAGGAAAAATCTAAAGATTTTGTTCAGAATGTTTTTATAAGAATTATAGAAAAATCGGAGAGTTTTGATAATACAAAAAGTTTCAAAACATGGGTTTTTACTATAGCTGCAAACCTTTGTAAGAATGAATACAGGCATCAAGAAATAAAAGAAAAGCAAGAAAAATCCTCAAATTCTAATATATCTGTAAATACTGAAGAAAGTATAATAAATAATATTGATATAGATTCATTCAATAATCAACTAATAATTGAAATCAACAAGCTTGATGATGAACACAAATCTATTTTCACTCTTAAGTTTCAACAAAACTTATCTCTTGCTGAAATTAGCGAGATAGTTGATTGTCCCTTAGGAACAGTAAAATCAAGATTGTTTTATACTTTGAAAAATATGGCAAAAAAATTAACAGTATATAACCCAAATATTAAGTAATATGAATCAGAATAAGTTTGACATAGAACAATTGTTAAGTACGTACTCTTATTATGAATTGTCAATAGAACAAAAACAATTTGTAAACGAACAAATGACAGAAGAAGAATACGATTCTACCAAAGAATTAATAAATAATTTGCATGAAAATCATAATATAGATATACAATCAAGCAATCTTCCTGTAGATTTAAAAACTTCTCTTCTAGATAAACATACAGCTTACCATAAATCAAAAACTAGCTCAAGTAAATCCATATTTAGAAATAGAAAGAGAGTTTATCAGATTGCTGCAGTTTTTATAATCTTAATTATGGCAGGAACATATATAATTGCAGATTATCTAAACATTGACGAAGATATTTCTATAGAAGAATTTAATGAATATTCTTCTGCTGAAGATTATTTCTTTAATGAAGAGTTTATTATGCTTGGCTCAAATTCGGAAGTTATTGATGATATTGAACAAATGAACGAGTTTACTTCTTATGAGTCTTATATTGAATCCGAGGAAAAGATTTACGAGCCAGATGTTAATTTCAATTGATGGCACCATTACAGCTCTTATCTTTTGTAACTACTACCCCTGCCTTTTTTCTTTTGGGGATTTTGTGTTACATTAAATCAAAAAATATTAATTTCGTCCTAACAAAAAAAGAATTATAATTATGAGCAAACCCCAAATACTAATATTAGAAGAACAAGGTATTTCGAGATCAGATTTTGAAGAAATTTTTAATAAAGAAGATTTAGCTTTTGAAATTGTTTGGTTTGATAGTGAGAGTATTTTAAATAATAATCTACAAGGAATTATTACTGTAAAGACTAAAGTTAATAATCAAGTTCTTTTAAAATATCCAAATGTAAAATTTGTTGCTGTAGCTTTTACTGGCTACGACTGTGTTGATTTGGACCTTTGCAAACAAAAAGATATTGCAGTATTTAATGTTCCTGCATACTCAACAAATTCTGTTGCTGAACTTGCAGTAGCTCTTACAATTTCATTATTAAGAGAAATTCCAAAAGCAGATAAAATTTTAAGAAAAGGTCAATGGATGCTAGAATCTCCGGGGATAGAACTAGCTGGTAAAACAGTTGGAATATTAGGAACAGGAAGTATTGGAATAAAAACAGCTCAGATTTTTAAAGCTATTGGTTGTAATGTTATTGGCTATTCAAGAACAGAAAGAGACAATTTTAAAGAAATTGGTAAATATATTGCAAGTATGTCCGAATTATTTACAATGTCAGATATTATTTCAATTCATGTTCCACTTAATTCTGAAACTAAAGGTCTGGTATCCTACAAAGAGATTGTAGCTATGAAAGAAACTGCATTTATTGTGAATACGGCACGTGGACCAATAGTTGATGAAAAAGAACTTATTAATGCTCTTAAGAACAAAAGAATTGCAGGAGCAGGAATTGATGTTTTTGAAACTGAACCAACAGATGCTGATAATGAACTCTTAAAACTCCAGAATACTATTGTAACTCCTCATATAGCATTTAAAACTATAGAAGCCCTTAATAGAAGAGCAGACGTTACTATTAATAATATAAAGTGCTATATTGAAGGAAAAGATATAAATAGAGTTTGTTAATTTAAGGGGGCTTCGCTTTGACCTAAAATCCGCATGTTGCATTTGAAAAAAGCTGTAGAACTTTATTAAACAAAGTTCTACAGCTATAGTATTTTCACCTAAATTGGTGTTGTCCATAAAATACTGATATGAAAGTAC
>Ga0307990_1000097_pt1 | contig 83223 bp, 62 predicted proteins | sample EllFjometagen129_FD_203168 | JGI IMG/M metagenome (GOLD analysis project Ga0307990, IMG submission 203168) | Marine microbial communities from Ellis Fjord, Antarctic Ocean - #129 | ecosystem: Environmental > Aquatic > Marine > Unclassified | place: Southern Ocean | collected 2014-10-08
AGAACCAGAGTTCACCCCATTCTTTTTTCAATAATAAACAAAATTGAAGTTATGAATCTCACCTTAGAGATACCTCATCCCAACAATGTTATTTTTTAATAAATATTCAGATTGTAAATCTAAAGGACAGAACCGATGCAATCCTCGATAGGGTTGTTCATAGTTCCCATCGAATAGAACTTAAAACTGAAAAATCAATGCGAGAATCGTATAAAAACTACTAAATTAGAGGAAATATTTATGCGAAAAACAGAGATGAAAGAACTGTCCGCTTTGTACAAGACAGTGTGTCCGTTTTGAGCAGGACAAGGTGTCCGGAATCGCAGGAATATGCATGTGATGATGTATTCATGAAAATAAGCACAGAATGAAATTAGCTTTTATTGGCACTTACCCACCCCGGGAATGTGGGATCGGTATATTTACGAATAACCTGTTCAACTCAATATTATCGAATAGTGAAAAAAAGGAACTTGGGTATGAGGGTTTTGTTGTTGCCATAAACGACAACGGCCTTACTTATGAATACCCTGATGAAGTAAAAGTTATCATCAGGCAAAACCATCAGGAAGATTATTTAAAGGCCGTGAAGTTCATTAATTTAAGCGGCGCTGATATCTGTATCCTTGAACATGAATTTGGCATTTTTGGCGGTCAAAACGGGGTGCAAATCCTTCCTTTGCTTCACAGATTGAAAGTTCCTCTTATTGTAACATTACATACCATTCTTAAGAATCCTTCTTACAATGAAAAAGCTGTTTTACAGGAAATTTGTAAAATGGCAAATAAAATAGTGGTGATGAGCCATAAAGCTATTGAGTTCCTGGTTAGTATTTACAATGTACAGGAAGACAAAATTGTTTTTATAGAACATGGCGTACCAGATATTCTCTTTAACCAGGAAAAATCGAAAAAGGAGTTCAAACTTGACAGTAAGATGGTGTTGCTTACTTTTGGCTTTATTGGACGTAGCAAAGGAATTGAAACAGTAATAAAAGCACTGCCCGAAGTTGTTAAAAAACACCCGGATGTTATTTATATAGTTTTAGGCAAAACCCATCCCAATGTACTGCGACAGTCAGGTGAAGAATATCGTATTTTCTTAAGGCATTTAGTTAAAAGTCTTCATCTTGAAGAGCATGTTATCTTTCTTAATAAATTTATTGATGAACAGGATTTGTTCAAATACTTGTATGCTTCTGATATTTATATAACTCCTTATTTGAACGAAGCCCAAATTACCAGTGGAACACTTTCGTATGCTATTGGAGTTGGTTCGGCCGTTATTTCAACACCCTATTGGCATGCCTCAGAATTGTTAGCAGAAGGAAGGGGAAGGCTCATTGACTTCAATGATCCCAAGGGACTTACTTCCACTTTAACAGAACTTCTGGATAAACCTGAGGTGCTTAATGAGCTTAAAAGAAAAGCCTATGACTATGGTCGGAAAATTACCTGGCCGAAAACAGGAGAGAAATATATAGAGGTTATCAGGGATGCTTTTAAGGAACAGCAGAGTGTAATGGTAAATAATGATACCGAACTGGATCTTCTTGCTATGCCACTTTTTTCTCTATCACATATCAATTGTTTAACAGATGATACAGGCATTATCCAGCATGCAAACTATGGCATTCCAAATTTAAAAGAAGGCTATTGTCTGGATGACAATGCCAGGGCCTTGCTCATGGTGTTAATGGCATACAGGCAAATGAAAGATAATCGGGCCCTTGAGTTATTACCCATCTATTTAAGCTATATCCATTTCATGCAGAATGATGATGGTACTTTCAGGAATTTCATGAGTTTTAACAGAAACTTTCTGGATGAGGTTGGTTCTGAGGATTCTTTTGGCCGGACCATATGGGCATTGGGATACTTGTTGAACAATGCTCCCAACGATGCTTATTACCAGACTGGCAAACAGATATTTTTCAATGCATCGCCCAATTTTGAAAAATTGAAGTCCATCAGGAGCATCGCCAATACCATGATCGGAATAAGCCATTACCTGAAAAGCAACCCCTTTGACGACTCAATGACTGAAAGGTTAAGAAATCTGGCCCAGATCTTAATTAAACATTATGAGGAGAATGAGTCCCCTGATTGGAAATGGTTCGAATCACTGTTAGCCTATGATAATGGTATCTTGCCATTAGCTCTTCTGCATTCAGCCGAAATATTAAATGATGATAAAATAGAAAGAATAGCACTCGAATCTATGGACTTTCTAACAAAACATACCCTTATTGAAAATTACTTGTCGATCGTTGGAAATGAGAAATGGTATCGAAAAGATGGGGAGCGTTCTGTTTTTGCCCAGCAACCCATTGATGCCATGGCCATGGTATTAATGTATCATCAAGCCTTTCTATTAACAAAGGATAAAGAGTACATCAATAAGTTATATACCTCATTTTTATGGTTCCTGGGTGAAAATGACCTGAGATTGAGCCTGTATGATTTTGAAACCAAAGGATGTTGTGATGGATTTGAAAGCTATGGTGTGAACCGTAACCAGGGTGCCGAAAGTTCGCTGGCATATTTAATCTCTCATTTAACCACAATGCAGGCATATGCAGAAATTCATGTGTCAGATGAAAGACGTAGCATCAAAAAAGTAGTTTAATCGCAGTAATGTTAATAAATTAATCATGAAAATCGCAATACTCTCACCAGTTGCCTGGCGAACACCACCACGAAAATATGGCCCATGGGAACAGGTAGCATCCAATATTGCTGAGGGAATGGTTGAACAGGGCGTTGATGTCACATTATTTGCCACAGGCGATTCTTTTACAAAAGGCAAATTAGCAGCTGTTTGTGACCGACCGTACGCCGAAGATTCGAATATCAATGCCAAAGTTTCAGAGTGTCTTCACATCAGCTCTCTGATGGAGAATGCAGATCAGTTTGATCTGATTCATAATCATTTTGATTTTCTGCCTCTGAGTTATTCCCGATTAATTAAAACACCCATGGTAACTACTATTCATGGTTTTTCTTCTCCAAAAATTCTCCCTGTCTATAAAAAATACAACAGCACCGTTAATTATGTTTCCATCAGTAATTCCGACCGCAGTCCCGAACTCGATTATATCGCAACCGTATACAATGGCATCAATGCAGCAGAATTCAAATTCAGTCCTGAATCAAGTGAATATTTGCTTTTTTTTGGCCGCATTCATCCAGAGAAGGGGGTCTATGAGTCTATACAAATTGCTAAACAATCAAAAAGAAAACTCATCATTTCCGGATTAATTCAGGATCAGGAGTACTTTGACCTGAAGGTTAAACCATTTATCGATAATAACAATATCGTCTATATTGGTAATTCCGGGCCAGATGAAAGAAATAAGCTTTTGGGTGATGCGTTTGCCCTTTTACATCCAATTAGTTTTGAGGAACCTTTTGGCCTCAGTGTGGCTGAAGCCATGTTTTGTGGAACACCCGTTATAGCCTTTAACAGGGGTTCAATGTCTGAATTAATTTTTGATGAGAGAACCGGTTTCTTAGTGAACACTGTTGAAGAAGCCGTGGAGGCAGTAAAAAATATTAAATTGATTGACCGGAAATATTGCAGGGAATGGGCTAATTCAAGATTCAGCAGGCAGAAAATGACAGAAGGATATATGGAGGTCTATCAGCAGATTCTATCTTGAATTTTTCAATTCGCTCAGTAGTTCATTTAAATTTACAGTGGCATAAGTTGATGCGTAATCGGACACTGCGTAGGGTATGATCAAATCATTGTTATGAGTCATAGATCCGCAGGAATAAACCACATTGGGTACATATCCTTCTCTCTCATCCACATTGGGCATCAATAAAGGTGATTTTAGCCTTCCTATTTCTTTCTCCGGATTATCAAGATCGAACAGAGCTGCCCCAATCACATATTCCCGCATCTGGCCTACCCCATGTGTTAGTACTAACCACCCCTCACTGGTTTCTAAGGGCGATCCGCAATTTCCTATTTGGACGAATTCCCAGGGAAATTTAGGTTGCTGTAACAATTTTGCTTCACGCCAAATAGTAATTTGATCAGAATAGGCGATGTAGTTATTAACTCCATCCAACCGGCAAAGCATAGCGTATTTTCCATTAATTTTTCTTGGAAACAGGGCCATTCCTTTGTTCTGGGCTATTTCTCCATGCAATGGGCATATCTTAAAATGATAAAAATCCGTGGTTTCCAGTAGCTTAGGCAAAATCGAGTTACCGTCATTAGCCGTGTAAGTAGCATAATATATGACTTCATCATTATCATCTGTAAATTTCACAAAACGGGCATCTTCAATACCATTGGTTTCGTTGGAGGATACAGGAAAAATAACTCTTTCAGATATGTTTGTGTCTAAAGAAAATTTTAGTTCGTAATGCGATGAAGCCAGCCACATAATCTGATTAAAAAACATCTCTTTATAGGCGGCAAGGTGCGGTCTCTTTTTATCCTCTTCAATGCATCTATAGAGTTCGCCATAGGTAAATTTATCATTTAGCTTATCCAGTATTAAACCAGATGGAATAATACCCTGAAAATCCTTCATTTCATCCAGCTTGGAACTAAATGATTTCTTATCGTATTTATGTCGCAGGATATGTTCAGCCTCCTCCAGCATATTACCTACGGGTGTTATTGATAGATTGTTATCCCGATCGAGAATACCCATCCGGAAAACTATCGATGAAATATGCCCCTCCCCTGTTGCTCTGAAACTTATGATTACTCTTTTTTCATCTACGCCAGTTTCGGACTGATCTGGATGTTCAACAATGGAAGGATTAAAAATTGCTGATGCTTCAATCGAATATTCCATCGTAAAATAGGAACCAATAATTAATTTTTGGGATACATTAAGCGATTCCGGATCAACGTTTAACTGGGCAAACAGATGGGTAATGTTATTAAAATGCTTTTCAAAAATTTTTGAAATATTCCGGTGACGCACTGAAAAATCCCTCAGTACCTGTTTTAAGGCTGTAGATGTCTCTTCGTCAGACATATTTAGTACAGAATGTATGACACTTAGGGCCCTTTCATCACCCATGTAAAGAAAACGCGCAATTACCCTACTGGAATCTGGTAGGAATTTTAAATCCTTTCTGTTTACGGAAACTTGCATTAGCTAATTAAATTTATCATTTCTCTAAAGATAGTAGCTAAAGTTTAATACGCCAATTTTTTTGTATATGTTAATAATCACGCAGAATCAAACGATATATGAATTGAATTTTTCACCAATGCTTGGATCTAATAGCTTCTTGCTAAAAGTATTGTACCTAATAATTGGAGTAAATCGAGCTTGCTTCGAGGGGGAAAGAAATAGACCCGGCTATATTGTGTAAAAGATAAATATCCTGGAGGAGTAATTTGTTCGATTTATCTCCGCCATGCCCCACAGAAATAAATGAAGACCCTGCTTTTTAGCAGGGTTTTTTTTATTGTATAAAACCATGGGAAGAGACTGTCGAATCTTATAAGCCACATGCAAACTGGGTTTCACATTTAGGATTGCCCTGTCTCCGAAATATTTGGTTGACAGAACATTGTTCTTTTAAGAAATCAAGTCCCAATAGCGCTAAAGTAGGGGAAGCCGGGAGTTTGCACAGCTCAATTCCTGTTACTGAAACTTTAAGACCTAACACCAAATAACACTTTCCTATTAATTTCATCAATGGTTTGTTTGTTAATTGATTTTGCACGCATTCTAAATACTTAAGCTTGAATGGTTTTGAACAAATTACCTGTACTGATTCATTCTATCTACATCGACCTTCTCATACTTTCTGTGCAATAACCACATTGGTCTTTCCAGTGTCAATTCCCACTCATATAAGAGTTTGAACATTTCCCTTACTTTTTCGGGGTAAGTACTCGCCAAATTATTGTGTTCACCAATGTCTTCTGAAATATCATACAGCTCTGCGGGCCTGTCAGAATAACGTAGTAATTTCCAGTCTCCCTGGCGAACCACAGCCCTGGTTTCCTTTTTCCAATATAGTATCTCATGTGGATGTTCTTTCTTTTCTCCTTTTAAATAAGGAAGGAGATCCACACCATCAATGTCATTCAATGCTTTTGAATCACCCCCGGCAGCAGCGTAGAAAGTTGGTAAGAGATCAAGGGTAATGATAGGGTTTGAATACTCTGACTTCTTTTTTATATGACCGGGCCACTTCATAAGAAACGGAACCCGAATCCCCCCTTCAAGATGATTTGATTTAGTGCCACTTAAAGGATCATTTATAGAGGCATTTTTATCTGATGGCCCTCCATTGTCATTCGTGAATACAATAAGCGTATTTTTATCGAGATTCAGTTCATCCAGCTTGTCAAAAACCATTCCACAAGCTCGGTCCATCGCCAGGGTCATCGCTGCCAATTCTTGTCTTGTACCGCTCAATTCAGGGAATTCCTGCAGATCTTCTTTTGTAGCCATCATGGGTGTATGCACCGCGTTGAATGCAAGAACTACAAAGAATGGATTGTCCTTGTTCTTTTCAATAAAAAAATTCGTTTCCTCCGCAAGGACATCAGTCAAATAACCTTCATGCTCCTTGTAATTCCCAAAACCTCGTTCCATTTTATCAAGGTGGCTTGGTGGTGGATTTTCATAGGCAAAGTAACTTCGGGCACCACCCCGGAAACCATAGAACTCTTCGAAACCGCGTTTTGTGGGATGAAACCTGTCTGCTCCACCAAGGTGCCATTTTCCAAAGTAGGCAGTATTATATCCCAGGGTTTTCAAATGGTCTGCCATTGTTGTTTGATCAAGAGGCAAGCCCATTTCTTCTCCATCCTTAGCTGAGACTTTGCTCATGAATCCAGGTACATTGTTTTCTTCAAACCCAAATCTCTGTTGATACTTTCCTGTTAGAAGACCGGCCCTGGATGGTCCGCATACGGATGCTGAAACATATCCTTGTGTAAACATTACGCCCTGCTTTGCCAACTTATCCAGGTTTGGAGTTAAGATCTCGTTGCTTCCATGAAATCCAAAATCCGCATATCCGGCATCATCTGACAGGATAAGTATAATATTTGGTTGTGTATTTACCTGTGCTATTATCGGGCATATGGAAAATACAGGCAGGATAGAACACATTAATAACGACTTTCCTGGTCTCATTATATTCTTATATTAATTTGTGAAATTTAAAAATAACTTATACCTCTTTCTTAAAGGTTTCCTTCAAGAATATTGCACATACAATGGCAGCAATAAAAGCAATGGGCATCACCCAAATAGCAGATTGAAAAGCTTCCTGCATTTGAATCGCACTACTGCCCTCTCCTCCGCCAAAAACGGCCACCAGCTTTCCAAACAAGGGCTGTCCAATAGCTCCAATTCCCATCAGAACAACAGATGACAGTCCATTTGCAGTACCCAGAACATTATCTTCATTCGATTCAGCGATAACAGGATAACCAATGCTTTGAGCAGCGGTGATTATTCCCAGCAGGAGAAACAAAGCATAGAAAAATCCGGCATTTGTCGAAAGGGGGAAAATAATTAATAACATGATACCCAAAGACAAAACGCCTCCTCCAATCATGGTGTATTTCCTGGTTCTTAGTTTATCGGAAATTAGTCCACTCAGTGGGGAGCCAATAATTGTTCCAATAAAGATCATTCCAATAATACCGGTAAAGGTAGCTTCAGAGAATTCAGGATTAACAATTTTTAAATATGTGGTTCCCCACATTGCGCCGAGCAATAATACTGACAAATTCAGTAAACCGATATAAAGTCCAGCTAACCAATTCTGCTTGTTCTTAGCTGCAATTTTTAATCCTTTCAATAATGACAGGTCCCCAGATGTGCTCTCATTTTTATATCCAGAGGGAAAATCCTTCAAAAATGCGATTGCCAGAATCAAAATCACCAGGCCAAATCCTCCATTGATTAACATGGCTGTTTTTCCACCAAAGGCATTTATCAATCCTAACATCGGCGAGCCGGATATCCAACCACCAAAAACACCAAAGGCAACAAGTAAGCCGGATACTAATGCTAATTGACGAGAAGGAAACCACCGGGGAGCAAGACGAAATGGCGCCATAAAAGCCACACAGTGCGCAACACCGGTTAAAAATCTGAATATCATGGCCAGGTATACATTGCTGGTTAATGTTAGTCCTATCGTACTTATAACCACCAGTCCGATCATCGAAATTATTATCTTTCTAACCGGAAATTTGTCTAAAATAATTCCGATAGGTATCAGCATCAATACCGTTCCATAAAGATACATTCCGGCAAAATTTCCAAATACAGTTGTTGAGTCAATAGACAAAGCACTCATGAAATATTCTTTCATGGCTTCTGTACTGAAAAGCGTCATCTGAATAAAACTGTAAAAGAAAAATGCCCCGGCAGTAAAGACCACAATTGATGACTTCAATGAACTTGTCTTTGTTGTTTCCATGTTTTTATGTTTAACTCCGCTTAGTTATGTTTGTTTAAATACTGCTATACTAGCGAACAACCCGGCCTGAAGCAGACCCTCCCATTAAACTCTCAACTTCAGCACGGGAAGAATAATTGAAATCTTCATTGATGGAGTGACACAGACAGGAAGATGCCACTGCAAATCTGATAGCTGTTTCTAATTCAGCCAGCTTAGGAGTATTTAATGCAAAAATCAGTCCGGCTCCAAAGGAGTCTCCTCCACCAACACGGTCAACTATTGATTTTATCTCGTAAGGTGCATAGTCCCCATTATTATTCAAGGGAGCAAAATGAGCGTTATCCAATTCGGCATCATACAACATTGCTCCCCAGTTATTGTGTGTCGCTGACAAGCTTTCTCTTAAGGTAATGGCTACTTTTTTAACATTTGGAAACTGTTTAACAATTTCTTTTGCAACATCAATGTATTTATCTACATCCAGCTGTCCCCCTTCAATGTCAGTATTATCAGCTGATATACCCAGCACGTCATGAGCATCTTCTTCATTAGCAATTACAACATCTACATATGGTAATATTGTCCTCATTATTTTTTCTGCAAGCGATGAGGCTGAAGTTCCATTTTTCCATTGCCATAATTTCTTACGAAAATTCAAATCACAGGAAACTGTTAAACCTTTTTCTTTTGCTGTTCTTACAGCTACTTCTGTTGCACTTGCAGCCATCTCAGATAATGAAGGAGTTATGCCTGTAGTGTGCAACCAGCCAGCATCCGCCATTAGCTTATCCCAGTTGTAAGCATTTCCCGGGGTCATGGAAACTGCAGAATAATCACGGTCGTATAAGACACGACTCGGACGCTGATTTGCTCCGCGTTCAACAAAATATAATCCAAAACGGCCCTTGTTTACTTTCTTAATTCCACTTACATCCACATCAATACCCTTTAACACATCAAGACAAGCCTCTGTAATTTCATTATCAGGCAATGCTGAAATAAACTTTACCTTCCCTCCCAAAAGGGCTATGGAAGCCGCAACATTTGCTTCAGCCCCGGCAAATGTCATATTCAATTTTCCCGGCATACTCTGTCTAAATCTTTGAAAATTCTCGGGACAGAGACGGCCCATTATCTCTCCAAATGTTATTATTGTCTTCATCTCTCTACTATTGAATGTTCTAAAGTTGTATTATTCTTTTTCTCCTATTTTCTCAATCAATACCCTGGCTGCCTTAGCATTATTACTTATTTCACCCCAACTCCTGTTTTGTATCAATGATCGATTTGCCAACCAGGAGCCTCCAATCGCTGTGATCAAAGGAGATTCCAGGTATGAAACAACATTTGACATATTACATCCTCCCAGGGGGATAAACTTCAAATTGAGATACTGGTAAGGTGAGGCCATGTTTTTCAAATGTGCCATCCCTCCTGACGATTCAGCAGGAAAATATTTGAGTACCCTGCAACCCTGTTCAACAGCCACTTCAATATCGGTAGGTGTCATTATTCCAGGAGCAAAAGACAAGCCCTGCTTGATCGCTTCCGAAATTACCCGCGGATTACATCCAGGGGCAACGGCAAAGTCTGCTCCAGCGCCTACGGCTGCTTTAACTTGCTCTGTGGTTAATACTGTTCCGAAACCCAGGGTGATCTCAGGAACTTCCTTTTTAATGACCTCTGCAGCCTTTATTGCTGCCTCTGTACGCAAGGTCAGTTCAATCGTGTCAACACCTCCCTCCAGTAGAGCATGAGCTAAGGGAACGGCGTTTTGAACTTTGTCGATGACCAGGACAGCTATGATCCCGGTTTCATCAATTTTATCAATAATTTCGGCCGTCATGGCCTTTTGACTAATGGGCTGCATTAAGAAAATTTTATTTCCAGATGATGGGCATAAACACGGTCATTTCAGCATGTCCCCTGTTGCTCCAGGAGTAATAAGGCACAAATTGAGTCGTATACTTTTCGAATTCAGGTTTCTTTACCGTTTGGTACATCCTTTCTTCGTTATTATTTTTACGAAGCAGTACGTCTCCCTTAATAACTGTAACGCCATCCAAAAAATCAGCTTTAAATTCTGCTGTTAAGGGAGTGTCACTCTCCAGGTAAACGTCAACAATCTTTGTGTCAGCAGGTAAATCAGGAGACTCAATACAGTAAACTATGGGCCCTCTCTTAATAGCAACCTGGTTGCGTACTTCTTCTATACGAGTATGTCCTTCAATAAAAGTTATCTCCATTGGCATTTCCAGGGAAATTACGTCTCCCTTCTTCCATTCACGACTAATAACTGCAAACTGTCCCGTTTCCACATCAACACCAGCAGCTGTGCCATTAATACTGATCTTTGAGCCGGCAGCCCACTCTGGTATACGGAGCATAATATCAAAAGCGTCTTTCTTGCACTTGTCTACAGTAATGTTCACGGTTCCTTCCCATGGATATCGCGTTACCTGGCACAGTTCAATTTTTGAACCATCCAGCAATGTTGTAGAAAGTGTATTTCCTCCATAAAGATTCACAGTTATTCCATTTTCTGATTTACTGTATGCCCATCCGGAGATTTTGGCTACAGTACGAACCAGGTTGGGAGGACAACAGAAACACTCAAGATATGGTTGGCGTACCGGAAACTCTGTCACCATTTTTTCATAGTCTATAGAACCATCGATCATGCGAAGCGGGTTGGCATAATAGTAGTCTTTCCCTTCTAAACTGATTCCGGAAAGTCCACTATTGAAAGTCACCAGTTCCATAATATCAGCATATTTTGATTCGCCATGTAAGCCCAACATCCTATAGCTAAACATCGAATTACATATGTTGGCACAAGTTTCATTGTATGCTGACATATTAGGCATCATATATTCATCGATGAAACCTTCCTGTATTAAATCCCTGTTCGTAGATGCTCCGTAATGTGTTTGTCCCACAGCTCCTGTAACATACATCTTTTTATCTGTCACATTTTCCCAGAGTCTATCCAATGCTTTTAAGAGGGCTTTTTCTCCGGTCTCAGCATAAATATCTGCTGCTCCCGCATAATAATATAATGCAAGAACTGCATGTCCAACGGCTTCTTCTGATTCACGAAGAGGGGTTCTTTCCTGCACCATATCACCAATTGGATATCCCTTTGTTGTTGCATAATCCTCAACCTTGTATTTCCCACGGTTATTAACAAATTTCTCCGCCAGTTTCAGGTATTTTTCTTCTCCGGTCGTCCTGTACAATTCCACCAGTCCCATAATTTGAGTCTGGTTAAATCCAAAACGACCATAATGCTTATCATCTGGCATGAAGTAGGTACATAGCAAATCAGCATTTTTGACTGCAACGTCAAGAAAATTTGTTTGTCCAGTAATTCTATAGTGGATACAGGCGCTGGTTAATAGATGTCCGGTATTATACATTTCATGATACTTCCTGTTTTCATATCGATCGACTTTTGGATCCAATTGAACTTGTGTCTGCAGATACCCGTCCTCATCCTGGGCCTTAGCAATAATGCGAATATATTCGTCGAGTTCTGCAAGGTGTTTTTTATCCCCGGTTTGGGCATATACATAGGTTTTTGCCTCCATGTATTTGTAGAAATCGCCATCATGCCATCTCATTCCTTTATGATTACCTTGCTTTTCTCCTGCAGCAATTTTAAAGTTATTTAAGGCGTGTCCTGTTTCTCCGCAAAGTAGTTCTCCCATATAAGGAACCATTGTTTTTTCCGCCACTTCAAACCTCTCTGCCCAGAATCCTTCAGTCCAGATACAGTCTCCCATGTCAATAGACTTAAGTTTTACATACGGACTTTTTGAATTATTAATTATTCCATTTTCCTGGGAATAAGAAAATTGAACCAGGAAAATGCTCAATGCAACAAATAATACCTTTTTCATTATATGATTCTTAAAATATATTTCTATCCAGAACTATTTATAAGTAGTTTATCAGGCTCTTTAAAACCGGCCTATAATACAAACAAAATCAAAAACAGGTATAATTTATGCATGAATATTAACATAAAATTGCACTATTTTACCCATTCAATACTAGTTCAGGGCACTTAGCACAAACTTGAAGTTATACTGCCCCGGCTTGATGGAGTACTTCGGCAGAATATTTGAAAGGGTACCCCCCAACGGTCTTTGCACCAGATCAATATTTAACGTATAAAACCCTTGTGCTTTCAAATCAAATGGATGATTAGATTTTTCAATATTCTCAGCTGAATAGGGCCAGATTGAAAAGCCAAACAAAGGCATGCCAGTAACTTTTATGCCCTTCTTTTGATTTATCGTACTCATCTCTAGCCAGCGTGTTTCGCTCCTGTGGCCATTCTCTTGAGGCTTAGTATAATTAGTAAACAAGTCATCTGTCATGACACTGTATTGTCCCACTTTAGCACTTCGCTTTCGATCGCTATAATTCTCCCACGGACCCTTCCCATAATAGATTGTGGATTTATATTCTGGAAGTACACCCATAGTCATTCCAAAACGTATCAGGTCAGGCATGTTTTCATCAGCTTTCAAGTTTATTTCCACCACTATTTTACCATCATTTAATACAGTATAAGTAGTCTCAAATTCAGCTATGCTCTCATATCTTTGCTGCACATGCAATTTCACATATTTTTGATCAACGAACTCGATATTAGTAAAATTGGTGATCAAATTCTCAGAAAATTGCCCCCAAACTTCCTTCGACATCTTAAAGTTGTTACTGTCGGCTCCCCGCACATCATTATCAATTGGTGGGCGTGAAAAACATGGACGTAAAGGCGATGCCAATTGCTCCTCTCCAAAGATCTTATAGGAAATTAATTCACCATTAAGTTTTGAGACTGTCACTGAAAAATCTTTAGCCGAGATAAAGTATTCCGTACTGCTTTCCTCAACAGATATCTTGTCTTTTGATTTAGAGTCAGGAAACTGAAGAATCTTTCTTTCCCTAATGAGGAATTGCTCATGAGCAAGCTCAAATCCAGCTTTACACCATTGGCGATCCTCTTTTTCATGCAAACTCAGATTTAGCCAATAGTCAGCATCACTTCGATATTTCAGTTTTTTAAATACTATTTGAGTATTTTCTGATTCCCCGGCTTTAATATCCAGGTTAGAAAGCGATCCGGATTGTAATATTTTTGCATTTTCAGAGACGGACCAACGAAGTTCATATTGATCTAGATTAGTAAAGGAAAATCTGTTTTCAATCTGTAATATACCTTTCTCAATGTTCAATGCTTCAAAAGCAACAGGTTGAAAAATGTATTTGCACTCGTAGGCATGGGGATTGGGTGTACGATCTGATGCGAAAACGCCATTCATACAAAAATTCTTATCATTTGGGATATCACCAAAATCGCCTCCATAGGCATAAAATTTTCCACCATTATTATCTTCTTTTTCAAGCCCTTCATCTATCATATCCCAAATAAAACCTCCTATAAGGTTTGGCCTGGATCGTATTGTATCCCAGAAATCTCCTAATCCACCGAGAGAATTACCCATAGCATGCAGATATTCACACATCACAATCGGGCGATCGATATACTCACTTTGAGAAAGGTTATACAACTGCTGAAGATTCGGATACATGCGACTTACCACATCTACATAAGCCCTATCATCCGGGTTCGCCATAGAAGGCCAATTCGTTACTTCATAACCTACATTCTCGCCTTCAATATAATCCTTATGCAAAGGATTTCCCTGAGCTCCTTCGTAATGGATGAAACGTGAATGATCATATTCCTTAATCCAGGCAGCAGCAGCGGCAAAAGCCGGGCCCGTGCCTGACTCATTTCCAAGCGACCAGGAAATTACACAAGGATAATTCTTATCCCGTTCAACCATGCGATATACGCGGCTAAGAATTGGTGCAGACCAGGAAGGCGTATTGGGAATATAACTTCCAAGATGATGACACTCGATGTTGGCTTCATCCATAACATATATACCATATTCATTGCATAATTCAAGAAAAAATGGATCATTTGGGTAATGAGAAGTCCTGACAGCATTAAAATTATATTGCTTTAGCAACTCAACATCCCTGCGCATATCTTCCCTGGTCAATGCTTTCCCTCTTAAGGGATGATGATCATGACGATTGACTCCCATTAATTTTACAACTTCTCCATTGATCAGGAGTTCGTTTTCCGGGCTAAACTCTATTTTACGAAAACCAATTTTCTGATTTCTTGCCTCAATTATTTCCCCCGAAGAATTCCTGACAGTGAAAACCAGATTATATAAATATGGATCTTCAGCAGACCATTGTCGTGGCTTTGAAACGTTTGATTCCATCAGGGCCCAAACAGGCATATCCCTTGGCGGCCAACGTTCTTCATAAATCTTTTTAACGGATACTTCTAAAGGATTACTCAACACTTTTGCATTTTCAGCGTTGTACAGCATTGCAGAAATCGTCCAATTCGCAAGATCTTCTTTATTGGTCTTCACCCACACCTTGGGCCGGATTTCTAATTTAGCGTTTTCGAAATTATCATTGAATTTCGTCCGAATAAAAAAGTCATTTAAAGCAATTTTTGGTTGAGCTAATAACAATACCTCACGGTGAATTCCACTTAAACGCCACATATCCTGATCTTCCAGATAACTTCCATCACTCCATCGAAACACCTGTACTGCTAATCGATTTTTCCCGGGCTGAATATACTCGGAAATATCAAACTCAGCAGCCAGTCTGCTTCCCTGGCTATAACCAACTTCTTTCCCGTTGACCCAAACATAAAAAGCAGAAGACACCCCCCCCAAATGAAGAATAATTGAAAGGTCCTCCCACTCATCAGGCACCTCAAACTCCCTGAAATAGCTGCCTACAGGGTTATCACGATAGATTTTAGGAGGCATTGGCGGTTGAGGCCCCTTCCAATTGTATTTCAGGTCAGGATCGAGGATGCCGGGAGTAAAGGGATAAGTAATATTTGTGTAGATTGGTTGTCCATAACCTTTTAACTCCCAATTGGATGGAACTTCAATATCATCCCAGGAATTCCCATCATAAGAAGCGGTAACAAAATCCAAGGGTCTTTCTTTGGACTTAGCCACATATTTGAATTTCCAGATTCCATTTAATGATTTGACTCGTGCTCTTTCTCTGTCACCCGTCAAAGCATCTTCAGCGTTTACATATGAATATGATGGCACACGAGCACTTATCTTATTCTTCTCAATGACATGCTCATTTTCCCAATCAACTTGTGCATGAAGTCCTTGAAAAATAATAATCAGTATAAAACCAACAACACAAAGCCTTGCATTCATAATTCAGCTTTTCACTTATACCTTGTCTTTACTATATTGAAAGATATTAATAGTTCACCCTACAACAAAATAACTATAAAATGTTTAACAAGAATTTACCCAAATTGCCTTTTTATTGTACTATTTTATCTTCAAAGACAGGTAAAAAAAGAGCTGTCAAAAATTGACAGCTCTTCCTTGTTTTGGATTTTTATCTATTGTATTTGAATCTTTGTTGTCTCTGACCACTGCTCTCTAGAGAATTTGATCAAATAAATACCTGCAGGTATTTCAGAAGTATTCACAATTGTCATTCCTGAGGTTTTGGAAATTTGCTCGACAGCACTTCCAAGCATATTATAAATAATAATTTCACTTCCATCAGGAGCAACAATATTCAAATGATCTGTTGCAGGATTAGGATAGACTTTCACCTCACCATCAATGATTTTGTTTGAAACCGTCACTGCTGCTTCTACAGTTGTAAAAGTAGTACTGGTAGCTGCAGTTATGTTTCCGGCAGCATCTTTAACCATATTATCCAGTAATGTTACTGTGTAGCTCATGTCATTTGCCAGGTTAGTAGCAGAAACAATTGTAATAACTCCGCCAGATATTGCAGCGGTAAATGTTACAGTATTTGCTGGAGTTGCAGTTTCCGTAAAGGTGAGCATTGCAGTAATATCTTCATTTTCGGTAAATGAAGATCCATCGCCACTCTTGACTACATCTTCGTTAAAAGTTATTGTCACGCTAGCATCAACAGCTATATCTATTGCATCAGTTGCCGGAACAAATGTTGCTACTGGAGCATCAATATCCGGTTCAACTTCTGTAGTAAAATCCGCACTTACCACGAGATTCTGGTTTCCAAAAACATCTTCAACCACATCTGCCAGGACAGTAAGGGTATATCCGGTACTGTAATTCAGATCAGCGGCAGGCACAATGGTAGCAACATTACCCGTTATAGTAGCGGTAAAGGCTACGGTATTGGCCGGAGTTGCTGTTTCAGTAAAGGTGAAGAAACTTGCCACATCGTCGCCATCAGTTAAGGCTGTACCATCCGCTTTTAAAACGACTTCACCAAAATCAACTGTTGGGTCTATATCAATGGCAACGCTGCCCAATGCAACTCCTGGAAGGATTGCTGGTACAGGTGGATCGACATCAACAAGAATTTCAAAAACCTCACTCTCAGAAGAATGAATTATACTACTTTTATCATCAGAGATACGAATTTGGTAAGTTGCAGAAGCAGTTAAATCTGTGGGAATAGCCCAGGTATAGGATCCATCATTAGTTTCACCTGTGGCAATAACCGTATAATCTGTACCATTGGTAGTATATTCAATGTCAACAGTTCCGGTTCCAAAATCAGAGTTTGTTGACCATGTAATATCCTGCGAAGTACCTGCATTCCAAACTTCTCCCCCGGTAGGTGAAGTAAGCTCTAAAGGATCAGGGAAAATAGAAAGAACTGCATATTTGTCCAGATACATTTTCCACATACTTGCAAAATCGAATCCAGTGTAACTGGCCTCAAGCTTTAATGCGGCTGCATCCAGGGGAGTAGCGTCTTCATTACCTGCAATTCCAACAGCAACTGTTGCATCGTAATAGAAATTTCCTCCAGCTATAGAAACCTTTACACCACCTGGTGCATTAAACTGTGGACATATCGCTCCCACAGCCGTACCAGTTGCAGCTGGTCCTAAAGCTACAGTACCATAAAATGCAAAGTTATCAAAGGTTGCTGGATCTGTATTATCTGATAGTGCCCCAAAAAGACCTCCTGCCTTGTTATCTAACGCAACTATATCTACATCAGCGAAGCAATTTCGATAAGTTCCCAAACCAGGTAAAAAGCCAACGAGTGCAGCAACATTTTTTAATCCGGTAATGGTTCCTCCACTTACATAACAATTCTCAATATAACGCAAAGCATTATTATTTCCCCAACCAACCAGGGCAGCAACAAAGGATGAGGTCGGGGCATTAACTGTGACATCAATCAGTCCAAGGTTCTTTACTCCGCCTCTCATATCAGATATGAATCCTACATTTGCGCTTCCGTCCAGCACCTCAATGGTCAGATTGCTGATAACATGACCATTTCCATCAATATGGCTATGGAAAAAATTTAGACCAGAACTCTTAAGTGGGGCCCAGTCTTCCCCTGTCATATCTATATCCGCTGTTAACTTAAAGTGTTTTTCCCAACCTGCTGGAGCGAATGCCCTTAGTCGTTGCAGCTCAGCAGCATTAGAGATTAACCAGGGATCACCCAGAACTCCCGTACCTCCTGCATATTCATCTGCAGGCAGTGTTTGAGCGCTGAGGTTTAATGACATAAATACACTGTTAGTAGCCATGAGAACTACAAACAATATTACAATTTTCGCTAAGTAAAACTTTTTCATAATAGTAGTGTTAATTTAAACTTATTGTTTTAGTTATTTATTCTCATAATCTCAGAAGATTACTTTAATTACCATTATATCAATAACTTTGATAATTTCCAGTATACTAAATAATGAAATCAAGACAATAGCCAATTCCTATAATTATTCTACTATTGGTACTATTTTACCCGAATCTGTACAAGAGTTACTCTAGCTTGAATGTTTGATCAAATCTCGGCATCTGCAGTTCCTCCCACTCAATTCCTGTCTGATCATCATGAAACCATCGTGGTTGCATATTAGATTGGCTCCATTGTTCTGCTTCTTTAACCATTGACTCCAGAACTGCAGGATACTGAACACTCAGGTTGTGCTCCTCTCCCAGGTCTTTCTCAAGATCATATAACTTCCATGTCTTTTCGCCTACCCGAAGTGCTTTCCAATTGTCCTTCAAAACGCCAACATCAGAATATCCTTCCCTGTGACGCAAAGTAAATATCATCTCGTGTTCATGTGGATTTCCCCCGTTTAACAATTTATCCAGGATATCTTTACCATCCAGAACTTTATCATCGGGAATTTTCGCTTCGGCCAACCGGGCAAATGTTGAATAAAAGTCCAGCGTTGAAACATGATAAGTGAATTTTTGTCCTCCTTCTATTTGGTCTGGCCATTTAATAAACATAGGGACCCTGTGTCCTCCCTCACAAGTACTTCCTTTTCCATCTCGCAGGGGATAATTGTTTGCACCAGCAGAGACCTTACCTCCATTATCACTTAAGAACACGATAAACGTATTTTCTAATTCCCTGTTGGCTTTAAGTGCATCAACAATCTCTTTTACTCCCCTGTCTACAGCATAAACCATTGCAGCATAATTCCTCCTCTTCAGATCCTGTATATGTGAAAATAATTCCAGATCATCCTTTTTCGCCTGCAAGGGTGTATGGGGTGCATTGTAAGCGAGAAATAGAAAAAATGGCTGATCTTTTTCTGAGGCAGTATGAATGAATCTAAGGGCTTCACGCGAAAAGGCATCTGTAATATATTCTGTTTCTGCAATTTCTTTTCCATTATGTTGCATGGGTACCATATATTCTGGGATTTCATATCTTTCTTTTCCCTCTTTTACCAGTTTCTCATATCTTTGCTGAGCCTGATCCATATAATAATTGTGTCCTCCGCCCAAAAATCCAAAAAATTCATCAAACCCCCTGTTATTCGGATGAAAGCGTTCTGCTTCTCCCATGTGCCATTTACCTACCATTCCAGTATAGTATCCAGACTGCTGCAATACCTTTGATATATATGTTTCATCTACTGAAACCCCTTCGTCAATCATGTAACTATGCGGAGGTAAATTAAATTGTGCACCTATCTTATGTGGATAGCGACCTGTCATCAATCCCGCACGACTGGGACCACAAAATGGATGACAAACATGAGCTGATGAAAAAATTATACCTTCACTGGCAAGAGCATCAATGGATGGAGTTGTTATATCCTTTGATCCGTTAAAACCTACGTCTGCATAACCCAGATCATCACACATAATAATAAGAATATTTGGACGAGTGTCATTCTTACAGCCGCTGACAATGCAGACCAGGCTTAACAATACAAACTGTATTTGAAGTTTTAAATATAGTTTCATCATACCTGTGCTAATTTCTGATTATAATCCTTAAATTGTTTTATGACATGCCTTCCATTCCTCGTTAAATTGAGACAATAATTTCTTTAACAGTGAAGGGTCATTGTATGCAATATTTTTTGTTTCCTGTGGATCAACATCATGATCGTACAACTCTACATACAAGGGTTCAGATTCCGGTTTCGTATAGTCTTTCCAGACAATCAGCCTGTAGCGGTCAGTACGCATAGCATAGCCCATTAAATTATTCTCGAATAGTTCCCGGTCCCACTTTTCTTTTTGTTGTAATTTAATTCTTTCCTCTACCTCAATAATGAGGGGCCCGAAATAAGTCTCACGCATTTCAGGTGAAAGAGGATTTGCTGCCCATTCTCTTAGTGCAGGTGTGGGAAACTGGCTAAAGGCCACAGATTTCCATTCCTGATCAGGATCCTCCAGCAGAGGTGCATAGCTGAGACCTTCAAGGTGCTCAGGTTTATCGACTCCTACCAAATCACATAGTGTTGGAAATATATCCACTAATTCAACCAAGGCATCAGTCTTTGATCCACGAACTTTATTCGACATATCGGGTGTCCATATCATTAATGGAACCCTTGTTGATATTTCATAATTAGTTGCCTTACCCCAAATTCCCATATCTCCCAAATGCCAGCCGTGATCTCCCCATACAACTATAATTGTGTTATCTCTTACACCCGCTTCATCTAATGCTTCCAGTACCTTGCCAATTTGGGCATCAATATAACTAACACATGCCAGGTAGGCATGTATCAGTGTCCTTGCCATCTCATCATCGATATCTCCCTCCTTAGGAATACCATATCGAACCCTGAGCTCAAAGGAGGGATGCAAACCCATTTCTGCAGCACCTTCAGGAGCGCTTACCTGACTTGCCAAAGGAATCTCTTCCGGATCATACATATCCCAGTATTTCTTTGGTGCAACCCAGTTCAAATGAGGCTTGAAATAACCCAGGCCAAGAAAGAAAGGTTTGTCTCCTTGTTCGACCATTTCTCTTATAGTAGCTATAGCCAATTCAGTATTATACCCGTCCAAATATGTCTGATCAGGAACATCTGCACATTCATAGGCAGGTCCATTTCCCAAGCCCCGTTTTGCCGCTTCCCCATATTTGGCTATCATATCGGTTTTATTATTTTCAAATATCTCTTGATTCTCCTTAAGGGCATAAGCTCCCGTAAGATTAGGTTTCTGAACATCCACCTTATCTGTAGCTGGTTGTCTGCTCCATGAAAAATCTGCATCATTGTATGACCCATGATAGATCTTTCCAATATTGACCGTCTCATATCCATTAGCCCACATATGCTGAGGCAGGGTAATAATAGAAGGGTTTACATCACGAAAGTCTGTATAGTTCTCAATAACACCAATTGATTCAGGCCGGGCACCTGTCATTAAACTGGCCCTTGATGGGCTGCAAATTGCCTGTTGACAATATGCCCTATTGAATAACAAGCCTGTTTCAGCCAATTTATCGAGATTAGGCGATATAGCTATTTCTGACCCATAACAACCCAATTCAGGACGCAGATCATCAATAGCAATGAACAATATATTTGGCTTTTTTTTCGTGCTATCTACTGAATCACAAGCTGAAAGACCAAACTGCAGGCATACAGCAAGCTTAGCAAGATTAGTAATTGAAAACATTCTTCTCATCACACTGAAATTAAATTGATAATATTCTTTACTGCAAATCAGAAATAAGGGCCTGATAGCAAACTGATTATTCTGTGCTGAATTCTCTAGATACTGTAAAATAAGTGTGTTGGACGATAACCAAATAGATATATTTTATCATACATCTACACTATTTTACCTAATTCTTATATTATCTGAACTTACAGGGTTTGTTTGAAACCATTTGGCGTAGTTCCCATGATCCGTTTGAATTGCCTGTTGAAATTTGTAATCGATTTATATCCAACAACATAGCACACTTCGGATATAGGTAAATCTTCCTGGGCAAGCATGCGTGACGCATTTCTAATTCGCACCTCATTTAGAAACTGCGTAAAAGATTTATTTGTAGCTTTCTTAAAAAACCTGCAAAATGAATTGCTGGTCATACAAGCTATATCAGCAACATCATTTAAGCTGATGTAGCTTGTGTAATTATCAGATACGTATTTAATCACATCGTCTATTCGTTGTGAACCCTCTGTGGTATACTGACGCATATCTGAGGAGGAAAGTACTTGTTTGTCTTTCGTCATTGATAAGCGACTAAGAATATCCAATATTTTAATTGATTGTTGCGCTGGGGTAAGATCGAGTATGTTTACAAGTTCATCGTGAATTTTATCACTCACTATATTCCCAAAATACACGCCATACTTAGCCAATTCGAGCAGGTCATTAATTTCAGCAAACTCCGGATTATTAAAGGTGTCGACACCAATAAAATCCTTTGTGAATTTAATAATGATCGTGTTTACTTTATTGACATCATCTTCATTATAATAAGAAAGGTCATTTCTCCAAAGATGAGGCAAATAGGGACCTACTAAAACTAGATCACCAGGAAAAAAATGGGATACATTATCACCAACAAATCGAATGCCATAACTTTTAGAAATGTACAACAGTTCATACTGGGCATGGTAGTGCCATGATGAATCCAGGCAAGGAATCTCCTTTTTTGTGATGCTTAATCGCTCATTGGCAACGCTTTCAGTATTTTTTAATATTAGCTTCATTCATCATATCCTCATTAAAACAACTTGAAAATTGCTAATAAAGTTACTTCAACATAAAGATATTATTTAAACACGTAAAGCCAAAATTTAGCTATCTGTTTAACAAGTTTGAGCTAAGTTTACAGAGAGTCTTTTTCTTGAGTTACAACTTGAGACGCAATTACTTATATATTTAAATTCGTATAGTAATACGCTTCTTTTCTAAATAATCGTCCAAAGCCAGATGCGAACAATCATGCCCCAAGCCACTTTCTTTAACTCCACCATGAGGCAAATAGATGGCATATTTGAATCCGTTTACATGAACTTCACCTACTTCTAATTCATCTGAAAATTTTTGAATACGAGTTATATCTTTTGTGTAAATGTAGCTTGACAAACCAACTTCACAATCATTGGCCATGTCTAATACCTCATTCTCAGATTTGAATGAATATATGGCAGCCAGGGGACCGAAAATCTCTTCTTTGAAAATAGTCATCTCGCGTGTTACCCCTGAAAATACTGTGGGCTCATAAAAGAATCCTTTTGGTTTGTCTTCCGGAATTTTACCCCCACACTCCAACTTTGCTCCCTCTGAAATCGTTGTTTTGGCCAACTTTATAATTCGATCCCTGGAACGTTGGTCAACAATCGGTCCCATTCCAATTTTTGAGTCCTTGCCAAAGCCCAGTTTTAGCCCTTTAGCCTTTTCTACAAAACGTTCAACAAACTCTTTATAAAGGCTTTCATGAACAAAAATCCTGTTTGGAGAAACACAAACCTGGCCACAATTACCAAATTTCAAAGCTGATAAGTCATTGACTGCCTGCTTTAGGTTGGCATCTTCAAATACGATGGCGGGTGCGTTTCCACCCAGTTCCATACTGAAATGCTTGATGGAGGTAGCCGCTTGATGCATGGCAATTCTGCCTGATACTGAAGACCCAATCATGGTAATTACCCGAGGTATCTTACTAGACGACAGGGTGAGTGCAACCTCCTCATTTGACCCTGCAATGATATTCACTACGCCTTTCGGAAAACTTATGCTTTCCATAATCTCACCAAGTACATAGGCTGAGAGCGGAGCGTTTGCAGAAGGTTTTAGAATAAGCGTGCAGCCCGCTGCCAGGGCTGGTCCAATTTTAAAACCAAAATTCAGAAGAGGGAAATTCCATGCCAGGTAGCCTACTGCTACTCCAGCTGGGTGTTTTACAATCTTATGTGCATGTGTACCGTCAGGATCAGGAATAATCTCGTCTCTTCTGTGCAACATTTCCTGGGGATACCATTCCAGCGCATTGACAACCGTTTCATAATCCTCCATTGCCTGGTTATAGGTCTTCCCCATTTCATACATGACAGATTCCCTAATTACCTCTTCATGCTCCTTTACGGCATCTCGCAAACGATCCATCCACATTTTGCGGGTTGTCAAACTCATTTTGGACCATTTCAGAAAAGCCATCTGGGCAGCTTCCAGAGCCAACTCAGCATCTTTTGCACCTCCCCAGGCAATTTCTGCAACAGCTTCCTCGGTTCCAGGACAAATAACCTTCTTTGTGCTTTTATCAACAGCATCCACCAATTCACCTCCGATGTATAGCTTTTTGTATCCGAAGTCCATATGCTAATCTTTTAAAGTGTATTTTTTTAATGCGTCTTCATTTAACTCAAATCCCAGTCCGGGCTCATCTGAAATTTCAATGACTCCATCCTTTGCCACCATTTTAGTAGTGGTCAGTGCATCCCGCAAACCATTTTCTGTCCTGTCGTATTCCAAGTAAAAGACAGGCTTTTTCATCCTCCCGGGAAAAGTATCCAAGTTACTGATAAAATGTGTTGCGGCTGCAATGGCTATCCCGGTACCCCAAGTATGGGGAACCACCTCAACTCCGTAAACCGATGCAAGGACTGCAATTCTTTTTGCTTCAGTCAGGCCTCCCGTTGCACATATATCCGGCTGAACAATATCAACAGATTTAGATTTGAGCAATGTCTGAAATCCAAAACGAAGGTATTCGCATTCTCCTCCTGCGATAGGAATTGTTGTTTTGGATCGTAATTCCGCATACTGTTCATAATATTCCGGTGAAATGGGTTCCTCAAACCAAAAGATATTAAAGGGTTCAACAGCTTTTGCTAAATAAATTGCTTCTCGCAAGTTATATGCATGATTTGCATCAATCATCAATTCAATGTCAGGACCAATTGCTTCCCTTACCTTTTTAACATTTTCAATATCATCTTCTATACAAAGTCCCACCTTCATTTTCATGGCTTTGAATCCAAGTTCAGCATATTGCCTGGCTTCTTTTGCTAGAATATCACCTAAGTGCTCACCATTTCCTTTAGAGAAATACATGCCTGTAGCGTATGGTATAATCTTGTCTTGCTTCTTACCTCCCAACAATAAATGAACAGGTTGCTCCAATAATTTACCTTTCAAATCCCAAAGTGCTACATCGATGGCACTTAAGGCTGAAACAAGAATTCCCCTACGCGCAAAATCCAAGGTGCGACGATACATAATACTCCAAATAGTTTCTGTCTCCAAAGGATTCTGTCCAACTATGAATTGAGTAAGATGTTCTATCCCCGCCCGTATAACTTCTGCCGGACCATAACCTTCTCCCCATCCTACATGACCTGAATCACTCGTTACTTTTACAATGCATATACGCCTCTCGGAGTATTCCCATTGAGAAAAGTAAAAACTTTCCTTCAATTTATCCGATAAGATGAAGCTCTCAATAGATTTTATTTTCATAGCAATATTATTTCACAATCAACATTCCGGTTATTAGATCATCCAACACCATTTGCATAACCCAAGATTATTGTAGCAATGATCAGGATTAATAATCCGAACAATAGCCACATAAATGGTTTTTTTGCATCTTTCCACTCTTTATTCAGATAAGCCCATATATTGCTTATGATTAATGATATCCCCAACAATATCGGCCATCCAATGACGGGTCCCATTTCGCCCATTAAAGTGGCGCCCTGTCCATAAACACCCAGTGCAGCAAACCATAATAATCCTGCTGCTATTGACCACAGATAAGCCTTCTTCGATTTAGGAACTGAGAAGGAATTCCATGTTTTATTCTTAGACAATAAAATAATTGAATAACCCGCATTCATTATGTACGCTCCAATGAGAACAACTACCCAGGAGGCCAGGCTGCTATTCCTAACTAAAGCTCCATTTTCCCGGGCCAGTTCAGCAACAGGTTGTGCATTCACAAAACCCACATTCAACAAAGCGGAAAGTACACCACTAACGATTGCTATAGTTAAACCTAATTTTATGTTTTTTGCGGCCTCATTACTTTGACGCGAACGATCCTTCAATATTCCGGCATATGCTGTAATCACAACTCCTATAAGCATCACAACAACTCCAACAATAATATATGGAAATGCCGGCAGACTGCTTGCGTTCTCAATCTGCAGCAAAGGAATAATAGATCCTACAGCAGAACATGTTCCCATAACTATTCCATAAGTTAAAGAGATGCCTATATAGGGTATGCTCTTCCCAAACATGATTCCGCCGATACCCCAAAGGAATCCGAACAACATTCCAATTAAAACTGCTTTTGAAGGGGCTGATGCGATAATTCCAAATAAATCGGGAACCACAATAAGCGCCCATACTATTGGGAATACCAGCATGGCAACTGTTGCGTGGACCAGCCACCAGGATTCCCATTTCAGGGGAGCCATGAATTTCATTCCCAGGCCAAAAGAGCCCTGGAATATACTGGCAAAAAGGACTATTGCTAAAGGTAAAAATGCAAATTCCATGACATTATAATTTCTATTTTTCAAATAGACTGGAATTTTAGCAAAAGTAATTCACATAAATTACCCTGCTCTTACATTATTTTACCTTATGCACCTTTACTAAGAAATATTCAAGAAATAGAAATTTAGAACTTGTCTGTTTGTTGGTTCATTTTACGGTTTGAATCCCTCTTAAAGACAAAGATCAAGCGCACTTTAGAGTTTGCTGATGAAATTATAAATTTTATCTGGTGATTATAAATTTTTCTGTGTATGAACCATTTTTCGTTTCAGCTATCAACACGTAGTAGCCCATAGGAATACCACTAAGGTCTATTTCAATAGATTGACAAGTTTCGGGTGTTGACAGGATTGATTTTGAAATTATCCTTTGTCCTAAAGTATTTACAATATGAACATGATGAATACCTGATTCTGCTCCAATTAACTCAAGCCAAATATGATTGCTGGCAGGACTTGGGTACACGTGGAGGTTACCCTGCTCATAGATTACTGATTTATCAATAGAAACATAAGGATTGTCTACTTCATATTGGTCCAATTCATTCAACACATTTGCATATCTTGCTGCGATAAAATATTGGGTATTATTAACATCCTCATTGTAATCAGATAGTTCCTGGCCTGAAGTATTTGCTGCTACTCCAGCAGAAAGAGAATCAATAATTTCAGTGATGGAGGCAACAGTTAAAAAAGATTCTATTGCCTGTTTGTATTCATAAATATACTGATTGCGAAATTTCTCAATTTCCATCAATCTCCACACCAATGGCCTATCTAGAGGTTCAGTTGGAGTATAATTGTATGCTTCAATTCCATCAAAGTAGTAAAAAACACTTCCCGTAATCCCAATACTATTTCTACCGGTCCCCACTTCCTGGAAAGTACCATCTAAATCCCATGGGATAAAATGCCATTTTCTATCCAGAGGATTTACATAGAGAAAATAGTTTTTTGGTCGAAAAGGATAGCCGTCCCAATTGGCAGTGAAGTTTGCTACAACAAGGTAATTGATAAATTCCTTTACATCAAATTTGTCCATTATTTGATTTGCGAACTCATCATCGGTGGAATAATTTATGAAATATATGAACTCTCTAATGGAACTGTAGTCAAATTCCTTTTCAGCATTATTATTGGTTTGTTTCCTGTAGTGCAAAAAATAGTCTTCATCATTGTCTCCCAGATAAGTTAAATCGGCAAAATATTTGTCCTCCCCAGGTATATCGTACGCAGCCTTATAAAGATCTCCTTCATCATAGCCAAATGCATATGACAACCAATCTTTATTATCAGGATCCTCATATTTTAAATATAGTCCTTGTCTTTGCCCATTTACAGAAAGAATAACGTTTTCTGTTGATACGCATGGTACACCTGCCTCCCTGAAAATGTGATAGGCTAAATTCTGTCGAATATAGTTTTCGTAATTAAAATTCCACTCTCGCCTGTTTTCCAGTTTTTCAGACTTGGAGAATTTGATCTTCCAATTGCGTAAAGAACCTGTTCGTATTAGCTGCCACAAGTTGTAGGCGCCTCTGTAGTGAATTTCAACAGTATCAGTGCTTACCCCATCAATAATGAAACTACCGTGGACATCTTCATTTGTATATGGGTGGCTTTCAAGCTCATCTATGCTATCTTGCTCAATCACAATATTAACCTGTCGAAAAGATTGTGAACTTACTGAAAGTGTCGCCAGTAAAGAGAGACAAAGAATAATAAGGAGTTTTGTGAAATATTTTGACATGTTATTTTGTAGCGATCAATAAATACTTACTATCGAATTATTAATTTTTGAAAATATACTTCTTTCAAAGTTAGAATTTTACAGATATATGTACCCGGTTTAACAATAAGACCAGATAGATTAATATCTAGTATTGATTTATTCGTAAAATCATGTTCATATATGTTATTTCCTTGTATATTAAACAGTTGAAATATTCCATCAGCGCTTTCTGCCATTTTAATACTTAATGTGCCATCAATATATGGATTAGGGTATATTATAATTCCGGTTTGCTGTGCCTCCAGATTTGACTTTACACTTGTGGCTGGAGTCACAGTTATTCCTGCTGAAGTTGTTAATGTTTTATTTTCTACAGAAATCACTGTAACCGTAGCAGTTCCTTCACTGATAGCTGTTACCAATCCATCTGCGTTTACTTCTGCCACCAAATTATCATCAGATTCCCAGATAATTGTTTTGTAACTAACGCTGTCGGGAGAGAATATCGGGCTAAGCTGTATGCTTTCACCTACCTCAATATCGACCTCAGACTGAGACATACCAATTCCTTCTATGGCTACCAGTGTTGTGTCACCCACAATTATTAATCGAAAATCATCAACATAAATCTTATGTTCTGCGTCACCGTTCCACACCCAGATATTGGCTGTTGTAGCCATATCAGTGGTTGTGAAACTAATGGTTTTTTTATCATAGAATGTTTCAGTAAACAATGCATTTTGTACATCAGCACCATATTTACTGACACCCAGGTAAGCATTATATCCATCTTCAAGCACTTTGCCCCAGCATGAAAGCTCATAGCTAGTATTTGGCATCACATTAATCAGCTGTTCAAAGGCTCCATTCCCACTAAGGTATCCACCGTAGAATCCGGAATGCACATTCTCTGTAACCAGGCCGGAATTTCCATAACTCAAATCCCAGAATGGATCAAGATTACCAGATTCGAATCCCGGATCAAGTATTTCCTCATTTCCTAATTGTGGACCTTGAATTCCGTAATCTCTTTGCCATAGCCGCAGGTATTCAATTTCATAATCTACTGTTCCATCAGTTCCTATCTCTTCTTTTGAATCAGGAATCCCAAACCACGTAAAGGTTTCCTGATCAAACCATAATTTCATGGCTTTGGTAAGAATCCAATCATCCCCAAGTTCTTCTGCAGTAACACCTGAAAACTGTTCACCATCAACATAGAATTTTAATCCTTCAGGACTCCAATCTATTCCATATACAGCAAACCTGTCTGCAAGACGGAAACCTAAATCATGGGTTTTACGCATTATTCGTCTGCTTGGACTCGACGACCAGTCAATAAGGTTCCACAGATATTCTCTGTCTTTGTCTAAGTTATTGGGGTCCCTGTGATCACCAAATAATTCAAACATATCTAATTCTTGTTTATTTCCAGTCGCCCAGAAAGAACTGGTAATTTCCGCATCTGCAACTTTGCATTTTACTTCCATATACCCATAGGTGAATTCAATTCTACCAAGAATACATGCAGTAGTTATATTCTCATAAGTTACTCCGTCATTGTCTGGTTCTGAACTAAAAGGAAAATCAGGTTCCCATCTGGTTTCCAGTTTAAGTTTTCCGTCTTCAAGTCGGTAATTACGACCTGAAAATTGAGATGGTCCTCTTCCTTTCCATAAATCCTTGTTTGGATTATCTACATTCGTATAAGTTGGGACTCCTTCCACAAATTCACCAGCAACTTGCCATCTATCCCTATTTAGGGAAGGATCTTCGAATTCATCGCTCAATGCTTCATTTAATACCCATTCAGCGATATTTGTAGGATCAGAAATCGGGTAATAAGCCTCCTGGCCAGACACATTCGTCATAAAAAATAAAAACAGCAGGCATACGGCAAGAGATAGTTGTAGGCCAGTTTTTTTTATATCATTCATGATATTGCATTGATAGGTTTTTACATTTTCTGTTGCTTTCAATACTTCTCTAATTTTCGTCCACTCAGATAAGCTACAAACAAGACGGATATAATAAAGGCCGGTTAAAAACCGGCCTTTATTTCTAGAATTTATTTCCCGGTAATTATTTTACCATAAATTTTTGAGCCGATGTACCAACCTGCACAAAGTAAATGCCAGGATTCAATTTGGAAACATTAACACTCATATTTGCGTCATTTGCAATAGTAGAAATCACTCTCTGACCAGCAATATTCATGATACTGACATTGGACCCAAGTTCAATATTCTTAATGTTTAGTATCTCTGATGTAGGATTCGGATAAATGTTGAATGCTAGATCTGATACTTCAATATCCTTTATCCCAACTATTGTTGAACTGATAGTAGCACGACTTATATCTTTAGGTATAGTCCACCAAGTTGGCTGATCTTTATCATGATTTGATCCAATAGTCCACTGTGCATCCCTTCCGGTTGCTGTTGCTGGAGCCCAACCTGGAGGAGGAATAAGCTCATTTGCATCACTGTCATTATGTTTACAATCGAAAAGCATCGTACGACCTGTAAATGCTACGCCATCTACTGCCGAAGTTGAGTCAAGGTGTACTAATGGGATTGCTACTTCAATAACATAACCAACATCGGCAGTTATTTTCTGAGCAGCAAGAAGAGTATCATCCACAACTGCTAATGGTTTACCCGTGCTGTTTTGGTAAGCCATAATTGTAGAAAACGTAGTATCGGTATTTACTCCGTGCTCCAGTCCAATGGTAACCCAGAGAAAATCTGATATATCAGAACCAAGAGTACCTTCAGTATTACCAAAACCAACAGCCATATCAAAACAATCGTCAGTATTACCCCATATTTTACCTACTGGTGAATCTTTGGACAATACTTGATCATTCACATTGATAAAAACATAGAGAGTTGTAGGACTCATTAAAGTCATTACTGATCCTGATGTAAGATCACTACTTGCATTATCGTCAGCAAGAACCGGAATTGATAAATATGGCCATTGTTCAGCATTATCCCAGAGAGATTCCTGTACACCGTCAACGGTGATTTCACCTTCAATCTGTATAACCTCGCCAACAACCGCTCCCTGTGCCATCAAACCAACACTGAAAGCACACAGAAAAATAAGACATAGTAGATTTTTTTTCATAATAGTAGTATTAAATTAATAGTAGTATTCTTTTTTTGAATCACATGATTCGATTAGCGTATTTATTTAATAATAATACAAAGTTTGTTTATTAAGTGTTGCAACTATTACCAAATTTTACCCATAAATAGCTGTATTTTATCTATTAATACATTCATCAAGATTTGGGATAATTTGCAATATCATATTTATTAAGCAAAAGGGAACAATAAAAAGCGCTGCAATTATTTATTTAATTATAAACAGATTAGAGCTGCAAAATTCAGTTTTAATAATGTATAATCCTTTGGATAATCTTGAAACATCTATCTGCTCATTTGTATCGTTTCTCAGCATCCTGCTTGAAATCAGGGAACCGGTTATATCGTAAATAAATACTAATGTTTCAGTGTCGCTAAGATTATTAACTCTAACATTTATTTTGTCTGAAGCAGGATTCGGATACACTTCGATATATTCTTTATCTGTTTGATCCATAGGAATACCGATGCTGATATCATCGACTATCGTAATATTCCTGATTCCATTTTCTATAGTTATGGTGGTATTTTCGTTTGATGTTTTAAATGCAGGGACCAGGACATATGAATGACCAGCCGGTAAATCAGCAGTTGGTATTAAATCCGCAAGAGTGAAATCAAACGTGCTCTTCCCCGCTTGATTTCCAACTCCGGTAGCATCTACTAATATAATTTCATTAACTATGGCACCATTGATCATGACCTCTTTCAAAGTACAGCTTATCCCTCCATATTCATCAACTAGTACCTCATAGCCATTACCTGCATCCCAATAACATTCAAAGCTCAGTATGCTGTCAACATGAAATTCACTTTCCTGATATTTTTGTTTATCTGCTATTAAATATGCAGGAGTGTTCCACATGCGCACATAATCGCAATACATTTGAGTGGGGAATCCGGGTTCTGGAACATCATCAGGATAAGGCATTATAGTGCGTACTCCGTCAATATATTTCTCATATGGTGTTCTCAATCCCATTGAAACAGTCATATGCATAGGTAAGTGCCAGTAATAATTCTTCTTTGATCCCCTTTGTACGCCATCTACATACCAAAAGATAGAATCCACTCGGTTTAGCACCCCGTATGTATGGTACTCATCTCTTGGGTCCCAGGGGGCAAGCCATGTATTATGGCAGAGTTCAGTATCGCCCTGACCTGGCCGTTTCCAGGTTAAAACACCATCTTCTATAATTCTAGTGTGCAGGTTCATCTCTAATCTCTTGATATCATTCGGTATCTGAAAAATCTCAACCACATCAATTTCACTGTACTTAACTCCTCCCTCTTCAGTTGGAGTGGGCTGACCGACACTATATAACCAAAAGGCGGGACACGTGCCCTGACCCTTGGCGCTGGCTTTTATTCGTGCTTCAAAATAACCGTAAGTAATGGTTTTATAATTCTGGATGATTCCCGAATTGAAGTAATACTCTGAGCCTCCCCTCGTATGGGTTTTCTGCTGCATTTGTAGGACAAGTGTAGTATCCTCCACCCAGGCATTTTCAGGTTCCCATGACCAGGTTCCCCAATCTCCTACGTTATTATTCCATTTACTTTGATCCAGGGTTCCACTAAACTCATCGGAGTACTCGGAATCTAATTCCCACAAAGCAGTGGGATGTGACGTGGGCTGTTGGCCAAAAATCTGGACTGATGCGATGACCAATATGCATAGCATAAGATTTAATCTCTTCATAGTATTCTCCATTTATAATGATGCCATGCGCTTTGTCATGCTATTTATATTAAACAAGTTAGAATACTAATTATAACCAGGATTTTGATCCAGTATTGATATACGGTCCATTTCATCCTGTGGGATTGGCAAATAAAACAATTTGTCGTCCCAGTCTCTAATATCTGCTACAACGATTTCTCCCCTTAATCCGCCATCTGAAGCTAAGACAATTGAATCCTGACCACCTATATCCAGAAGTGAATCAACACGCGACCACTCAACACCAAGTATGTCCGTACTAAGAGCGGCAATATCCATCCATCTTCTCAAGTCGAAGAAACGATGTCCTTCGAAACAAAGTTCCCACATACGCTCATCCTTGATGGCCTGTAAAAGATCTTCACCAGAAGCAGTTACCTCCGGCATATTAACCCTGCTGGTTATCATGTTCAGGTATGTTCTTGCTTTTCCTTCTTTTGATGTATGATAGAGAGCTTCGGCATAATTCAGGTACAGCTCTGATAAACGAGCCAATGGATATGGCCTGCTTTCAGATGCTTTTGTACTCACATCTTCAATAGATAATGACTCGTCCTGGAATTTACGCATGAAATAGCCAGTTTTTGCTGAATGAGCTCCGGTAGGAAGAGGTCTGTCTTTGGAATCATAACCATTTGGAACCCACAATTCCACCTCACGACCCCTGTACATAGCACCATTAGGGACAAAATTTGCATAAAATCGAGGATCGCGATCAGCATATATTGCTAATGTATCATACATTATAGTCGGATCCAGCTGTGTTCCATCTGTTTTCTTAAATGACATTGCCAGGTTATGTGAAGGCTGACTTGTGGCCCAGAATCCATCACCACTTACTCCTTGAGCAAAATCCGGCAGGGAAGCAATACCCAGACCGAAAGATCCAATATCTGCAGCATACGTACCATAACTTGTGTTATATGTACGACCAAAGATTAGCTCAGAACTGGGTGTAATAAACATATCCTGGTAAGCTCTTGAATTGCTTCCAGTTTGCGGAAGAGAATAGCCGGCGGCTTCAGCCAAATCAATCGCTTCTTTAGCAGCATCAGCGGCATCCTGCCATTTACTTGCTACATCATAATCCCAATAACTTCCACTTGGCTCCGTACCTGGATCATGTAATTTACTTGCTGCGTATAATAGGAGCCTCGATTTCAGTGCAGAAGCAGCTTCTTTTGTGACCCTCCCAAAATTACTAGCATTTCGATAGAGGTCTTCTGTAGCACTTGGCAACAAGTCTATTGCTTCATCCAGTTCATCTGCTAGGACTTCAACAATAGTCTGATAATCATTACGCGGCACTGCAAAATCATCATCTAATTCGAATGGTTTGTCAAGGTAAGGTACACCACCAAAATAATTTATCAGTCTGAAATATGTCCGGGCACGCAGATACTTCATTTCACCTTTAAGATGCTTGGCCTTGTTAACTACAATCGGATCAGATGAATTCATCACCTCACTATCGTCGATTTTTGAAAGAAATACATCTGCATTCCGGATATGCTTGTATCCATCTCTCCAGGCATTTTCAAAAGCAGCTCCTACTGAAGAAGGACTTACATAATCAGGATAAGCAAATGAAAACTCAATATATCTGACCTCCTTAAAGTGAAACATAGCCTCATCGCTGACATTTTCCAATCCACAACGAGCTGTCCACCAGGTAGTTCCTAATTTCCATCCTTCCAGGGTATTATACGTTTGAAAGACCAATGCTTCTGTCAAGTTAATAGTTCGATATATATCAACCTCAGAGTATGAATCTCCAGGCTTTGTGTCTAAGGCCGGGTGATCTTCGCATGATTCCAGTGCGAAGAATCCCAGTACAAACAATATTAATATTCCTAAATTTTTCATTTTTTGATGTTTTTATATATTAAAATGTTGCATTGAGTCCAATTGAATAACTACGTAATTGAGGATATAATCCAGCATTAAAGTTGTGATATGCAGCCATTTCAGGATCTAACCAGCCGATATTGTCAATTGTAAACAGATTAGATCCACGTGCAAACACGCGCAGCTCTATCCACTTTATCAATTCTTTCGGTAAACTATAGCTGAGTTCCACTTCTTTTAAGCGAATGAAATTAGCGTTGAAAAGATATACATCAATTAAACTTCTATTATAATAGTCTACATCTCTTGCATTAAATGGATCTCCTATCTGAAATGCACGTGGAAAGATAGAATTCCGGTTGTCTGGTGTCCAGCGTTCAGTAAACCAAAACTCTGGTCTGTTTTCTATTGAGTAGAATATCTCGATTTCTGATTTGGCTTGTCCCTGGAAGAGGAAGCTTAGTCCAATTCCTTTCCAGGAGAGATCACCATATATACCATATTGAATTTCCGGCACTGCAGATGAGTGTTTTCTGATCCTGTCGTTGGAAGTAATCGTTCCATCTCCATCTGTATCAATGTAATCGATGTCACCTTCCTTGGTTCCTATGATTGCATCTGGATCATTATCAACGGCCTCCTGATCTGGATAAATACCATTAGTAGGGTACAGGATGTACGAATCGATAGGATGTCCTTCACGCTTTCTCCATGCTGGCACATCAACTGCTTCATCCAGATACTCCACCCGGTTTTTAGCATTGGTGAAGTTACCACCAAATGAATAATTAAAGTCATTCAACTGGCCGCTATAAGCTAATTCGAACTCCCAGCCGTAATTATCTACTATACCAAGATTCTCCTGCGGCAATGTAAGAGCTGCATATGAAGGGATTGAAGCGCTCCTCTGTACCAGGATATCGCTACGTTTCTGGAAGAATAAGTTTATGTCTCCGGAAAGTCTTGAGTTGAATAAAACAAAGCTAAGCCCAAGGTTCTTAGTGTCTGCTTTCTCCCACGTAATATATGGATTGGCAACCACACTTTCATAAAATGAATTATATAATATTGGAGTTTGCCCAAATACATAGAAATTTGGGTTCCAGTTACTACCATTGACTCTGACGCCTCCGAAGGTGTACCTGCTAAAGTACTGGAACGCGTTTACCCTGTCATTACCCATCATCGCCCAGGATGCACGAAGCTTTAAGTTGTTTAACCAATCACCCTTAATATTATCCATGAAAGATTCTTCAGTAATCACCCAACCCAGCATTGCTCCGGGGAATAAACCAAAGCGGTAACCTTCCGCAAACCTGTCAGAACCATCATATCGCAGGGTAAAATCAAGCAGATACTTACTTTGATAGCCATAGGCCAGTGTTCCAAAATAATTTACGCGGCCCCATTCAATGGCTTGTCCATTGGCCTGCAATCCTTCCTCGCTCCCTGAGAAAAGGTCCGGATGATCTGCTGAAATAAGGCCTTTTTTATATGCTTCGAACCAGTTTTGATCTCCCCCCGATTGCTCGTATGCCATAAAGCCGCGTACAGTGTGCCCGCCACTGAAGGTCCTGTTATAATTTAACTGGGCATTTAACTGGTAACTCTCTGTATTTCTATACCAGTCTTGTACGGAAATCGTATTTTCCCCAAAGAAACTGGGAATTGGATTATAAGTATCGGTACCTGCAGCATATTCGTATGTTGTCCAGGTATTACGGAATGATTTCGTGAATTCATTAGTGATTTTATAATATGCTGCACCTGTCAGGCTTAAACCCTCAGTGATCCAGTCAAGGTCCCAGTCAAAATGAACTTTTGCCTGCTTCATTGAAGCATTACTATTTTCAGATCCCGATTCATTACCTGAAAGCATGAGGGGATTATTTCCATTCTCACGAGCCTTCGCTACTAAACCATTATCATATATTCCAACAACATTTGGCTGTGTATTGTATATAGCCTTATATATTTCAGTCCTTTTTGTGGATGGTGATGTACGCGTAGACTTATTACCACTCACATCAATGCCAAGTTTAAAATTCTTATGTAATTGAAGATCCAGGTTGGCTCGACCCTGGTATTGTGTAAAATCAAGAATATCTGATTCAAAAAGACCACCCTGGTTAATCGCATCCCCACTAACAAAGTATTTAACTTTATCCGTACCACCTGAAATAGATAAAACATTGCGCGATTGTGGCGAATAATCTCTTAAAACGATATCTATCCAGTCAGTATTTGGGTACTCCAAGTTATCCGGGGTTTTGTAGTTTTCAATATCTTCTTCAGAGTATGGAGGACGTAAACCTATTCGTTCGTTGATCTCATTCTTATATGTAGCATATTGCTCAGAGTTCATCATCTTAGGTGTACGTGTAAACTGGTCCCATCTGTATGATGAGGAGAAATTTATTTTTGCTTGTCCGCTTTTGCCACGGTTGGTTGTAATTACAATTACACCATTTGCTGCTCGTGCTCCATAAATCGCTGCTGCCCCATCTTTCAAAACAGATATACTGGCAATATCCGAAGGCGATAAAAAAGAAAAACTGCCTACTGCTAAACCATCCACTATAATTAGAGGGGCATTGTTGTTCAGTGTTGATTTCCCCCTGATAAGTAGTGTGTTATCTTGACCACTTGTTGATCCTGGATAACCACCACGGTCCTGAACAATAAGGCCTGATACTTTTCCGGATAATGATTTAGCAAGGTCACTGTTTGAGGTTTTTTGAATATCTTCTGAACTAACCGTGCTCACTGACCCGGTAAGTTCTCCGCGCTTGCGACTTGAGTAACCTGTTACAACAATCTCTTCCAATCCAAGTATGTCTGGCTGAAGCGTAATATTAATTACGGATTCAGTACCTGTTTCTACCTCTTGGCTTAAATATCCGATATAAGAAAAAACTAAAACGCTACCGACTTGATCAATGGCAATTTCATAATTTCCATCATAATCAGTGATTGTACCAAGAGTGCTACCTTTAACAGTAATGTTCGCACCAATTAACAGTTCTCCAGTCTCATCAATTACTGTACCTGAGACTGTGATTCCCTGAGCAAAAACACTCGAGAAACTAAGTCCTAGGCAAAGTGCTAAAGTGAATGTAACCCTGAGTAGACCGGAGGCACATTTTCTCTTCAAAACCGAAACTGTTTCTTGAGTTTGCTTTTTGTTAATACTTTTCATTGTTTTATTTGAGTTGGTGTATAGATTTATTCAGTATTTCAATATCGAATATAGTAGTTTATTGCAAATGACTAAATTCATACTATTTACTAATACAAAGAAAAAGAGATGAATCAGAATTAGATTAATGAATGTTACCCTCTATTTACACTATTTTACCTTTCTTCGGTTTTTGTGAGTAAGAGCCAAAAGACAATCTTAATGAAAAAAGTCAGCCTAGGTAAATAAGAAATTATGGTATACAAATTATCTTCGGAGTATGGGCTATTGGTGGATGGATGTGGGGTGGAGCAGATCAGGAGGATGCAGTTGATACCCTTTATGGATCAGTGATTATTGGGATATTGACGATTGATACAGCACAAGTATATAGCAAAGCAGAAAAGGAGGCCCTGGTAATCTTTTTTGATAATTGAGCTGAGATACTAGAAGCCTTTGTGGATTGCCGAATGAGAAAAATGGGTGTATCAATAGAAGAAGAGTATGAAAAGGGGAAGCTCCTCAGGCGTCTTAAGTCTATACTTTGAGACATAACTTCTCCATTCTTACGAGGATGAATTTCGCCTCATAAGGACAAATGATAAGCGTGCCTCTGCAATCATCCTTCATTAAACAACCTCATAGGGATCCCAAACAACCAGAACTAATGCACCCTCTTTAGAATAATAAGGACCATGATTTTCATGCGCAGTAAATAGCTGGTAGGAACCTTCGTGATATGTTATATCGTTATAAGTAAAGGAACCTTTAAGTACAAGGTTTTGTTCCACAGTTATGTGAGAATGCTTTTCCATGCTAAATCCAGCGGGCAATCTTAACAAAATTGTTTTAGCCCCGTTCTCATCTCTTAAGGTTTTCTTGAATGTACCTTCTGGGTAATTGTCTGCTTTCTCCCAGTTCATCTGATCAAATAAATTTTTTAAATTTTTCATCATACAACGCTTTTTTATTTATACCTGTACATGTAAAAATTCAAATCAGGTTCTCAATTTAAAGAGTCTATTTTTTATTCTTGACCAACTCTTCCCTGATCATAATATGACCACATCGGGGGCACTTCAGCTTAGTGCATTTTACCCCTCTGCTGTGTGTGACTTTTTCGCCACACTTTGTGCAAATGCAATATCCACCGGTGCCATAAGAACCACCGTTATTACGGCCTTGTCCGCCGCCATAACCCATTCCCTGGCCCTGACCTGTACCAGAAGCTGATCCCTGGCCCAGGTCCATCTCTGAACGTTTTCCTGACTTTTTCATAATTTCTGAAAATTTTACTTTTTTTCTCCGATGCCAGAAAGCCGGCCTTCAAGTGCAGACAATTGGTCTTTTAGAATACGGATTTCATTCTCAACCAGGGTTTTTTCAGATACATCTGATACACCTTCGTCATAATAATTTCCCATACCTCCCCTAAATCCAAAACCTGCTCCCCGGCCATTTCCTGGTCCACCGCGGAATCGTCTTCCATATCCACCTCCCCAATTCGGGGATGAGTTCATATAACCAGGATGATCATTGCCTGCGCAATAGCCCATCCCTCTTCCTGTGTTGGGTCCTTCACCTGATGGACCCATTCTGTTACCTCTTGGCATAATTACCTCCTTTTTTTATATAATTTATATACAACATTTACCATGGCCAAAATTCCCGGCCATATTTATAATTTTCTTTGAATTACATACCGGACATTCCTTAATTTTTTGTTCAAAGTTTACCTTAAACATATGTCCACAATTCTTACACTGAATAATATTAACCCTGAAATGAACCGTACCTCCATCAATTCTTAGCTGTCTCCCAAGAACAATAAAATCAGCTATTTTTTTTCGTGCCTTTTCAATCAACCGGGAAAAAGTAGAACGGGAAATATCCATTTCTTCAGCAGCCAATGCATGCGAGAAACCCAATTGATCTGCCAGGCGAAATGCTTCAAATTCATCAAGTGTTAAAACAATCTGTTTCAACTCATTCGCTCTTACTCCGATAGGTTTAAAATCGGTATACAGCGGTGGTTCATTTACGATTCTATTATATTGAGGTCTTGACATTACATGAATATTATTTTTCAAGATTACAATCATCCCGATGACCAAATAGTTTTGTTCCCACCCGGACCATATTAGCACCTTCTTCAATTGCAATCTTATAACTATTGCTCATACCCATTGACAGATAACGCATTTCCACATTGGGTATTCCGGCTTCACTTAATCTGTCGAATGCTAACCTGGTTGCCTTAAAATAAGGCCTTGCATCTTCCGGATTTCCAAAGCGAGGCCCCATAGTCATTAATCCCTGGACTCTCAGGTTAGGAAGATCATGTATTTGCATAATCAGCTTGTCAACATTTTCCGGTAAAACACCAGTTTTATTCGACTCCTTACCACTATTTATTTCAATAAGTACTGGCATTACCTTGCCTTCCAAAACACATCGGCTACTTACGGATTCAGCCAATTGAACTGAGTCGATCGTCTCAATCATGTCAAATAACCTAACCGCTCTTTTTACTTTATTCCTTTGCAAATGTCCAATCATATGCCACTGCACTTCATTCCCGATTGTTTGATAAATATTTTCGGCCTCCTGAACATAATTGTATCCTAATATCTTAATACCGGCATTTAAACCAGCCCTGACCTCTGATGGTAACCTGGTTTTTGCTGCAGCAACCAGCAATACTCCCGGAGGAAGTGATTGACGAATTTCATTGACGGTTGTTTTAATCATATGGGCACTGTTCCTTTCTGTATATACATTTTGCACATTCGTTCATTATCCATATTTAAAATATTATTAAGTCATGGATAAATAGTAATGCATTCATTTTTAGCATATTTATCTCCATTATGTGATCCGGTTAAATAAATATTATTACAAATATAATGCACATATGCTCATTATTCAAATAATATCGACCAATATTTCTGTTTTTTTTACGAAGCTGATAGTAATCCAACTGCCCGGTTATTATATTCGGCTTAATTGATGGAAAGAATTTTAGCTGTTTTGCAAGCGACAGGGCAATTAATTCATTTGCTGTTGAATGCTCACAAACAAGTTCTCATTTGGTTTATAGCCCGGATGCCGCTTGAATTTTTATCAAACAAAAACAGGAAGTCGAAAACAATGCTAAGCAAATATAGAAAACTGCCCTTTTAAGAAAACCATCTATATAGTTTAATTGAATTGATGTCTCAATTTCCCAATGGCTCCTGGCAAGGGGGTGATGTCTTTTATTTCATTGTCCCCTTCCTCACAACATAATCTCCTTTTGTTGTACCCATCCTCTCTCCTATCAACTCGCATTTTGTTACAAACAAAAAGTAAATGTTAGGGTGGGGAATTTCTATCAGCCCTTCCAGGTTACCCTGTCCTTTTGAAATTACCACATCCACCTTGCCAAACAAATCTTTGAATTCCTTAGAAGAAGTGTCCCATGCTACTCCCGGAGAATCATCCCCGGTGGTGATTACATCAGCTACCTGTTCCATCTGTACAAAACTGGCATCTTCAATCGTAACATCATTGATGATTGGGGCTCCCCTCACCACGAAATATTTCTTAGCAACATCCATTTGTTGAAGAAACAACTTGTCCATCACGATCTCGCCACAATTGTCACCAATATACATCAACGAGTCAGCTTTACTAAGCGCTTCCCTCAATATTTCTGAATGATCAACGGCCAGTTTTTTATCAAGGATCTGCGATATGGCCTCCAAAATATTATACTGGTACTTGGCCCCAAAATCAATTACATTACCGGCAATAGCCAAACGCAAAGCTGTATTAAAAGAATCATCCGAATCAGTGATTTTCTTCTCCAGTTCAGGCACCAAATCCATTATTTGCTTATTAAAACGCTCTTTGATTGCCTTATAAGGATCCGGATTATTTAGTTCCCGGCGTAACATTCTATGAATCTCTCTTCCCAGGGCCGGGGGTGACAATTCATAAGAAGTTTCTGAAAGAAGGAGCAACAATTTTCTTAATATCTCCTCCCTTAACTCTTCTTTTACAACCCCGGTCTCACATAAACGCAAATAGCTGTTCACCGCACAAGGGATACACTCAAATTCTGTTTTCATATGCAAATCATAGTAAAATATTTACCTGGACACTGTTTTTGCCTTCAAAATGCAATTTCAGCGGAGGTTTCGAATTATGCCACATAATTAATAAAAATATTATGAAAAGAGGATCCAATATGGATATTAAATCAGGAATAGTTTAGCATGAAAAATGGAGGTCACCCTGGCAACCTCCATTAATTAAACACTTCAACTTTATCGAATTATTTTTTCAAAAATTTCCTTACCACCATCTTATCATCCATCTCCAACGTGATCATGTAAAGTCCCGTTGGCAGCTCCGACACATCCATTACATCGCCATCTCTTTCAACATCCTCACTGAATAATAGTTGGCCACAAATATTATATACCCCGGCATGTGCAGAGCCAGTTAATCCACTTATTATTAGCTTTTCGGACACAGGATTTGGATAAACTACAACCTGGTCAGAGACAGATTCAGTCATACCAGTCGAAAGATCAATAGTTTCCACTCTTTCCCGGGCATTAACCATCATCCTAAAAGTTATTGACCCATTTTTATTAAATGGAATCTTCAGAATAGCTGTCCCTTCAGCCGGAGATACATCAGTGCAAATTCCTACATTGTATTTTGCCTCTCCAATATTGATTGCTGACATAAAATTATCCAAAATGACTGTTGGTATTTCAAGTCCGTGATCTTCTCCCGTAACACTTACATTCAGGCCGATCAGGTCACCTCCAGAATAAAACACAATATGATTTTCTTCCATGGCAAGGGTAACTTCAGCATTTAACAGGGATTTTTTTTCCTGTGCGGTGAAATCTGAAATAATTCCGGCTGAATATTGTAAGATCAGGCCAGCATCATAAGCGGTAATAACCCCGATACCGTCCACATTGGCAGTACTGTCTCTCCAATTCTCCCAGGGCAGAGGATCCGTTTCAGGCAAAGGATCCAGCCCAACGGAATGCTGCAGGGTAAGTGCCGCATCATATGCCTGTATCTCACCATCATCATTTACATCTCCAGGTCTGAGTGCAACAATAGTAAAAATTTCACCGGAGGTGGGAACAGCCATGACTTCATTTCCCCAGAGATCAGTTCCATTGCTCAATCGAACACTGACAATCCCTGCTGAATTCGGGATAGAATAAAGATACGCATAAGATGTGTCATTCAATCGGGTCATTGCTGCATTTGCGAGGGTCGCTGCACCATCCATGCTGAGCCAAACTGGATTCGCAATATCCATTGCTTCTGTAAATGTAGCAGTAATCATGAGCATGTCCGCTAACCTGTTCTCACTATCATCATATGTGACTGCAGCTGTTGGCGGGGCTGTCTCTGCTATAAGTATCTCCCCATTTGTTAAGTCTGTCACAGGTATATTATTCAAAAAAGCATTGGAAATCTGCAGTCCGGTTGTTCCCATTTGCAATGAATTAAACCGAAGTATTAAAATCTGCCCGGTACCCGTAATTGGCTCGGTATTCATATAGCTAATTGAAAGTTCTCCTCCTGTACCATCATTGTCTGCCAATGTTCCTCCCTCAGCAAGTGTTCCCAATACTGAACTATAGCTATATTGCAATACAGTATGATCATATTCAATGTCAAACTGGAAAGAAATAATATCATCTTCACTACTTAAATCACTCACACTGATTGCAATATCTATGGGCTGACCGGATTCCACCGTATCGCTGACTACCTGGAGTGCAAAGTCTCCAGGTTCCGGACCAGGATTCACCGGTGTAGAGCCATTGTGTGTTCCAGGATCGCAATCTGCAATGTTTGCCGGAGTGATATCCCATTCAGTTGCAGACCACAGTATCCTGGGATCATCCACATCGGCATTCCTTACCGCCCTGGAATCAGTATATTCCCATGATTCTCCGGTCCCATCAGTATCTGTTTCACCAAAAATATCATGAATCATTCCTGATTCATGTCCACCGCCCTCATACAAAGAGTATGGATCATTACCATTACCTGTCAGGATGCCAGTAACTAAATCCGGCGAAAATCCATAGAGGGATTCAAAGGCGGAGCCACCAATTACATAGGTTGAACCAGCTGCGACTGATCCGGTAAGCTGAACTTCGCCCCAGGTAGTCCCGCCGTTGCTCTGTCGGCTCAGGTAAAATACAGAATTCCCGAAATCAATATCCTCACTTCCTGCATTAAAGAGTTCAATAAATCGTCCGGTGTATTCATCTGCCGGATCTGCGACCTCGGAAATGAATAATCCATCCTGTGCCTTAGCTGAAAATGAGCCAATCAACAATGCACCAATAATTACATGTGTAAAATTTTTCTTCATCATAATAAATGTTTTTAATGATTAATGTATGCATTGGTTAATGTGATGAAGAAGGAAAATATCGGTGCGGGGAATAAGATATTTTAAAATTAATATAAATAAGCCCGGTAAAATTGGATTAAAACACTCCTGATTTCAGAAAATAATGTTGCGCTTTATAAAATATATTATATCAACATATTAATATTTCTTATTGATTATCTGGACATTACAAAATTTTAATTACGTAATTAATTACGTAATTAATTATGTAATTCTTTAGATCCAAAAGATGGGGTTAAAAAAAGCACCTGAAAAGGTTCATATATCAATCATAAAGTTAAAAATCAGTATAAGAATCGTACTTAAAACATTTTTATTATCTTGGATTTACTTAGTCTGCGCAATGCAAGCGAGCATTGTATCCTCTGACGCGTTTCTGTACCTTGTTTTTTGCTAACGATGACCCCCTCTCCTTAGTTGTAATAAGAAAATCGGATTATATGTCAGTCAAGAACAATCACATTCATCTGGGCCTTGATATCGGCTCAATTTCTATCAACACAGTTGTAATGGATGGTAATGCGTCCATCATTGATAATCGCTATGATTTTTGTCACGGCAAACCCTTTGAGTTATTAAAAAGTATCCTCACGGATATTGAGAAGACATACACAAAGGAGCGTATCGGTATGATAGGAGTCACCGGAACTGGTGGCAAATTAACTTCGAAACTAATCGGGGGTGAGCATATCAATGAAATCGTGGCACAATCGTCATCAGTGGCCAGGCTTTATCCTCAGGTTAAAACCATCATCGAAATGGGTGGTGAAGATTCTAAACTGATCTTCATGGAACAAATCGATGAATCCACATCACGACTGGCCGAATTTGAAATGAATGCCCTTTGTGCTGCCGGAACCGGATCATTTCTGGACCAGCAGGCAAAAAGAATTGGAATCTCCATAGAAAATGAATTCGGAGAATTATCACTTAAATCCGAAAAACCACCAAGGATTGCCGGAAGATGCAGTGTGTTTGCTAAAAGTGATATGATCCACCTGCAGCAAATTGCTACCCCAGTGCACGATATTGTAGCCGGATTATGCTTTGCTGTTGCCAGGAACTTTATCAGCTCATTGGGGAGAGGGAAGAAATTTGAATACCCCGCCGTATTCCAGGGTGGTGTTGCTGCCAACATTGGTATGGTAAGAGCTTTCAGAGAATTGCTGAAAGTGGATGAGGAAAATTTAATTATTCCTGAATATCATGCTTCCATGGGAGCTATCGGGGCCCTATATGATATTATGGATAAGGGAGAGGATGAAGCGATCAAACACCCCTATAAAGGTATCGACGAACTGACCAAACATATTGAAGGCGAGAAGTCGAAGGGAAAATCATTTAAACCCCTGAAAGATCCTAAATCTGAATACCGAAAAGAGGTATACAAATTACCTGAATCAAAAGAAAAATATGAAGTTTACCTTGGTTTGGATGTTGGATCTCTCAGTACCAACGTTGTCCTTATCGACAAAGAAAACAGGGTAATTGCCAGGCGTTATCTTCCTACTGCAAGCAAGCCCCTTGAAGCCATCAGAATAGGAATGTCTGAAATTGAAGAGGAGATTGGACACAGAGTTGTGGTGAAAGCTGCAGGAACAACAGGATCAGGTCGATACCTTACCGGCGACTTTATAGGTGCCGACCTTATCAGAAATGAAATTACTGCCCAGGCAACAGCGGCAATTGCCTATGATCCTGAAGTAGATACCATTTTTGAAATCGGCGGCCAGGATTCTAAATATATCAGCATTGACAATGGTGTTGTTGTCGATTTTGAGATGAATAAAGTATGTGCAGCCGGAACAGGATCATTCCTGGAAGAACAAGCGGAAAAACTTGAAATCAATATCATTGAAGAGTTTGGAACTATGGCCCTGGGCGCCAAAAGACCAGCTGGCCTGGGTGACAGGTGCACTGTGTTTATGGAATCTGATCTCAATTCCTTTCAGCAAAAAGGTGTGGAGAAAGACAACCTGGTGGGTGGCCTGGCTTACTCAATTGTACATAACTATATACAGAAAGTTGTCAGAAAAAAAAGGGTGGGAAATCATATTCTTTTCCAGGGAGGTGTTACCAATAACCGGGCAGTTGTGGCCGCGTTTCAGGAAGTTACCGGGAAAAAAATCTTCATACCGCCTCATTTTGATGTTACAGGAGCTATTGGTGCAGCCATGCTGGCCAGGGACCATGTACTGAAAAACAACCTGAAAACAAGTTTCAAGAGCTTCGATATCAGTAAAATTCCTTACAAAGTCGATATATTTACCTGCAAGGGATGCTCCAACCAATGTGAGATTCGCAGGGTAAAAATCGAGGGAGAAAATAAGCCCCTTTATTTCGGTGGAAGATGTGAAAAATATGAAGTAGAAGAAAGAAAAGGTAAGGGAGCAGGAATTCCTAACCTCTTTGAAGAACGATTGGAGATTTTGCTCGATGGATTTGAATCCAAGCCGAAGGAAGAAGGGAAAACCACTATTGGTATTCCCCGTGGTTTGATGGTTTTCTATCAACAGTTTCCCTTCTGGCGTACCTTCTTTGAAGAGCTGGGATTCCAGGTGGTCATCTCTGATGAAACAAGCAACCAAACTATAAAGATATCCAAAAAACTTGTTGTTGCTGAAACCTGCTTCCCAATAGAAGTCATGCACGGCCATGTCCAGGAATTCCTGGATAAAGGCATAGATTATATTTTTACACCCTTCATGATAAACGCACGGGCAGAAGAGGATAATCCAACCAATAATTGTAATTGTCCATGGGTACAATCTCTGCCATACATGGTGAAATCTTCAATGACTAAAGAGCAAGAAGATAAGTTACTTATTCCTACGCTGACATTCAGGTATTTTGGAAAAGTTACTGCTCAACAGTTATATGAATACTTTGGAAAGAAATTTAAGATCTCCAAAAAGAAGATAAGTAATGCCATGTACCTGGCTGACGATAAGCAGGTGGAATTTGAAGACAGGGTAAGAGCCCGTGGTAAGGAAGTCATGGCTAACCTTCCTGAAGACAAAGAGTGTTTAGGAATCATTGGAAGGCCATATAACACAGGGGACCCTGCTTTGAACCTGAGCCTGGTTGACAAGTTGATCAACATGGATGTGTTGCCTATTCCTTTGGATTATCTGCCAATAGACGATGAGAGCATTACCAAGGATTATGTAAGAATGTATTGGCCCAATGGTCAAAGAATTTTAGCTGCAGCCAGGATTATATCAAATCATCCAAAACTGCATGCCATCTATATGGGGAATTTCCGTTGTGGTCCGGATTCATTTTTATCACACTTCGTACACGAGGAAATGGCCGGTAAACCATTTATGGAGATAGAAGTTGATGAACACAGTGCTGATGCAGGGCATATTACTCGTTACGAGGCATTCCTGGATAGCTTAAGGGGTTCCAGGATAGTCAAGAAAGAACCGAAGAAAGTTATTGTTCCCAAAACAACTGCCACTACTCCAATGAAGGACAGGATTTTATATTTCCCATATATGAATGACGCTTCTTATGTGATTGCTGCAACCTGCAGAAGCTTCGGGATTAATTCAGAATCACTGCCACCACAAACGGCTGAAGATGTTGAGCTTGCAAGGAAATATACCTCTTCAAGGGAGTGTTTCCCAATGATTGCAACAACCGGAAGCTATTTGAAAAAGCTTATGGAACCCGGAACTGATCCTACCAAGGTAAGTTTCTTCATGCCAGACCACAATGGCCCGTGCCGCTTCGGACAGTACAATAAATTCCAGAGAGTACTCTTTGACAGGTTGGGTTTCGATAAAGCTGAGATCATATCTCCAAGTAACGATAATTCTTTCGCAGATATATCAGCCGGACATGGTACAAAATTCCGCTACAACAGTTGGCGGGGATTTGTTGCTGTTGACATCATCAGAAAGTTCAAACAAGAGCATAGACCCTATGAATTGATACCGGGTCTAACTGATAAAGTATACCAACGTGGCCTTGATGCTCTTGTCAAGTGTATGGAAAATGATGCAAAGGGACTCGCTGAGACCCTGGAACAAATCGGCAAATCATTTAGCGAAATTCCTTTGCAGAATGGAAAAAGAAAACCCGTTATATCCGTGATGGGTGAAGTATTTATGAGGGATAATCCCTATTGCAGTGCTTTCATGGTTGATCGGCTTGAGAAGTTTGGTGCGGAAACCCTGATAGCCGGTTTTTCACAATTCCTGGTCTATTTCACCATAAGGTACCTGAGAGATAGCAAATGGAAAGGAGACTACGGAGGTATTCTGAAGTCAAAGATCCAGGAATTCACGCAGACCATGTCATCAAATAGAATTACAAAAGCTATTTATGAAATGTATGACAATAAATTGGATGTGAGCGTAAATGAAATGCTGGATTCCAGCGCTCCTTATATTCACAGGCACTATGACGGAGACCCGGCAGTGAACCTGGGAACCTCTGTTGCCCTTGCTAAACGGGGAGTATCCGGACTGGCGAATATCATTCCATTCACCTGCATGCCAGGAGCTATCGTTGAAGCAGTCTCTCATAAATTCAGAGAAGACTACAACCATATTCCTGCTGTACATATCGCATTCGACGGCCAGGAAGATACCTCTATTGATTTACGTCTACAGGCATTCATGCACCAGGCCTATCAATACAGGGACCAGCATGGATTAACAGGATTCAGTGAATCAATGAAGACACATCTGGAAAATCAGAAGGAATTTGTCCCTTAATCTTTAAAAAATGCAGGAAATAATATTTTCCTTATTCAAATAGGTCGTATCTTCATATCAAAATTACGATCATGAAAAGAATAATAGCATTATTGGTAATCAGCATACTTACCATAGGAATAAACCAGGTGAGTGGCCAGAGCTTAAAAGATCTTGTAAAAAAGAAGCAGGACACTAAAAAAGAACAGACGGAGGAAAAGAAGGAGAACAAGGCCGAAGGTGCCGTTAGAAAAGGGGTTAATAAAGGCCTGGATCGTCTTTTTGGAACCAGTTCAAAAGATGAAAAAGATGAGCAGGATGAAGTAGAAAAAGATGAGAGTAATGACTACAAGGAATCTTCAGATTCCAACGATAATGACTTCACATCAAAAACCAGTGCTACTGGAATTGGAATGAATACAATATTATCAGGACTGGGAATTACGGGAACGACGAATGCGAAAGACTCCTATAATTTTGATGCCTTCATTGAAATGACCATTACCAATTATGATACAAAGGGCAAGGAAGGTGAATCGGGGAAGTATATCTCTTATATAGATGCTGACTCACCCGATTATGCTATTGCTTTTGCCGATGACGACAAGGAAGAAGAAATGTTGATGATCTTCGATACTGAAAATCAACTTATGCTTACCCTGATAAACTCTGATGGTGAGAAAACCGGTTTTGCCGTCGCATATACTGAAGATCAGATAGAAGCGATTAAAGAAGGTTCCGAAGTAGAGGAAAATGACAGTGAAGTTGAATCAGATTCCTACGATGTTAAGAAAACAGGCAAAACAAAAAAGATACTTGGATATAAGTGCGAGGAATACGTCACAGAAGATGAGAATAGTATGGTTAGCATCTGGGTAACGGATGACCTGGGTAAAAATATTGACAAAGCATTTATGAAGAACTCCAATTTCAGTGGTCTCTTCATGTATGCCCATTATACAGATGGATTTGTAATGGAATATGTCATCGAAGAGAAAGACGACCATGAAAAGACTGTAATGACAGTGACCGACATCGATGTTAAGAATGAAACCAGGATCAAAACCACTGGCTACACTATCATGAATACGGGTGCCCTGGAGGGAATAATGGGAGATGACGAGGAGGAGGAATAAACCCGAAGAATGGATCAAAAAATCATATTCATACTATACAAACCGGCTGTTCCTGGCAATATTGGTGCAAGCGCCCGGGCAATGAAAACAATGGGGTTTACGCAGCTGCGTTTGATAGACCCCGCCAATCACCTGGCCGATGAAGCCCTGATGATGGCACATGGATCAAGAGATATTCTCGAAAGTGCACAGGTTTTTGATAGTTTTGAAGAAGCCGTCGAAGACCTTGACTTCATTATTGCCTCAACAGCAAAAAACAGATCTGCAAAAGAAGACTATTTGAGCACCAGGGAACTGGGCGATTTCATTGCCAACAAAGAAAATTCATTAGGAAAAACTGCAGTGCTCTTTGGAACTGAAGAAAGTGGTCTGCCCAATCGGCTTATTATTCAATCCCACATTGCCGTAAACATTCCCATGATTGATTCATATCCTTCTTTGAATCTTTCCCAGGCGGTAATGATAATGGCATATGAATTATCACAATTATCTCTTTCAGCATCTCGTCCCAGCAAAGATGTGATGTCACCCGAAGGATGGAAACAGTTGGATATACGGGTAAAAAATATGCTCGCGGCTGCAAAAATTAATCCTCAACATCCTTTGTATAACAGGATATTAGAAAGAGTTTCTTTCCTGAATGCAGGGGACGCCGGGCTGCTTCACTCGGTTACTAGCAGGTTAGAGAAAAAATAAACTACGAAAAAAGGCACCCTTGTTCGAGGTGCCTTTTTCTATACCAGGAGATAAAATCTACATCAATTTCCATCCTTCTCTATAGTCGTGCTTGATCATCTCTTCTGCAAAATGCTTTGCATCGATCTCTTCATGCTTCGTATCAAAGCTTGGATGTCCGTTATGGATAGTAAATGTATCAGATTTAACGATTGAAACTTTATCAGATGCGCTGATATTGGTGATTTTCATCGCCTCTCCATCCCATTTCAATTCACGCTTGAGTCCTTGCAGGCGTACTGCCAGGTTACCCATAACAACCATTTCATTTAATGGTCCTGAGTAATCAAAGTTTGAGCTTGATGGCACCCTGTTTTCAGTACTCTCCTTACATGATCTTACCCAATCCATTTCGTGGGAAGTCTTAATTCTTCTTTGCATCTCAGGTGCATTGAAATCTTTTGTAGCTTCTTTATCACCGATCCATAATCTTGGGTTTTCACCATAGCAGCCACACATAATTTTGCCTTTGGATCCGATAAAGACAACTCCACCACTCCAGTCTCCCATCATCTCTCCATCTTCCAGTTCAGACATTCTCTTTGGCATCATACCTCCATCATACCAGGTAACATGTACAGCAGGCATCTTTAATTTGTGATGTTTCTCCCTTTCCGGAAACTTATAATCCACTACCTCTGCCTGGGGAGCACTTTCAGTGTTGAATTGTGTAGAACTAGCCTGTACTGCACTTGGATGACCTAACTGCAGCCCCATAAATACAGGATCGAGAATATGACATGCCATATCTCCCAGGGCACCTGTTCCATAATCCCACCAGCCCCTCCAGTTCCATGGAGTATATGCTTCATGATAAGGGCGCCATTTGGCTGGTCCTAAGAAAAGATCCCAATCCAGTGTGTCAGGAACTGCCATTTCTTCTGTGGGCCTTTGTAGTCCTTGCGGCCATATCGGACGATTCGTCCATGCGTGTACACGCTTCACCTCTCCAATAGCGCCATTCCACAACCAATTACAAATATCGCGAACTCCGTCGCCTGAATTTCCCTGGTTACCCATCTGCGTGGCAACACCATACTCTTTTGCTTTCATACGAAGCATTCTTGATTCATAAACTGTATGAGTCAATGGCTTCTGCACGTATACATGCTTTCCCAGTGACATGGCAGCCAGAGTGGAAATGGCATGGGTATGGTCAGGAGTAGCAACAACTACTGCATCAATCTCACCTGACATTGTATCAAACATCTTGCGGTAATCCTTGAATTGTTTAGCATTTGGATAATCCTTGAAGGTTCCGGCTGAATAAGCCCAATCTACGTCGCATAAGGCAACAATATTCTGAGATTTCATATTGTCAATGTTGGAATGTCCAACACCACCAATACCAATAGCGGCAATATTTAATTTATCGCTTGGGGCCGTTCTTCCCTTTGCACTGATCACACCGCCAGGGAGAATAGTAAGACCAGCTGTCGCAACAGCTGAAGTCGCCACAAATTGGCGTCTTGATACCTTAGCTTTTCCTTCGCTCTTTTCAGGTTGTTTCATAATTCTGATTTATTTTATTTATTAGATTGTAAATTTCAGCTTGTGCAGATCGCTATTTATAAAGCAGCCAGAAAGTTAATAATTCATCCCAAAAAATCCTATTTGTAAAAAATTTCTTTGCCTGTTTTAACTCTTATTAAGAAATGGTTTTAATTAGAATAGAAAGGAAAATATTATCTTCGAGGCCACATGAGTGATGAAGAAATCTATATTGAAAATCTCATCTTAGAGGGTGAGCACCAACAGCAGGATTTCAAATTTGAAATCACAGAAAAGGGAGTGTTTTACCAATTATCAGAAAAACCTGTCTGACAAATCAGGTGATTGACATTAAAGATTCCAAAATCTTTTTCCCGTCAGACGATCCACTATAGCCCATGAATCCCCGTTCAGGCTGAGGAATCATTCCCACAACATTTTTTTCCCTGTTGCAGATACCCGCAATATTGTCAACAGATCCTGTATAATTAATTGATTCCGTGATTCTTCCGGAATAATCACAATATCTGAAAATGATTTGATGTTCCTGCCTCATTTGAATAAGTTCATGATCTGCTGCCTCGTAATTCCCGTTATAGCTTGCTATTGGAATCCGGTATGGCTTTTCGTTATTCAGATACTGGGTTAAGCTACCCTTATCGTTGTCAGGTTTTATATAAACCGGTTTACAAATGTATTTCCCCGATTTGTTCTTATTAAGCTTCCCAGGCAATAATCCTGCTTCACATAAGAATTGAAATCCATTCCCAAATCCAATGATTATTTTGCCTTGCGCAGCGAAATCTGTTAAGTAATTAAGTGCCGGTGACTCTCTGAAACGTTCAAATCCGGAACGGCTTTCCCTGCAAGGGAATCCACCCGGAATAAGCAATATATCAACATCAAACGGCCCGGCATCTTTATGCCAAATGGTCTGCACCTCCTTATTAAAGTGATGCTCAAGGACGTCCCTTAAATCAAGGTCTCCATAGCCTCCGGGAAATATGAGAATTCCGAATCTCATTTGAGGAATGTTTGATTTCTTCAAAGATATATATTATCCTGAATGGTACAAATATGCCTTATAGCTTAATCCTGACCCCTAAGGGCTCATACCTCACGCTTCATACCTCCTATCTTCCACCTTTGTCTTTAACCTTTTAATCATTAGATTTACAATTCAATTCTTCCTTTAACGGTATTGATGAAATATGGATATTGAGGATCGTGATATAAAAATCTTCCAGGAAACTATTAGTGATTGCTCATCCTACGATTTCACAGATTATTCAGTGAATTCCCTGAAGAGGAGAATCAGCAAAGTTCTTGAAGAATATACAACTGACTTCTACTCCTTGATTATAAGAATGCGGAAAGACCCGGAATTCATAGAAGAACTTGTCAGGCACATTACCGTAAATACAACTGAACTATTCAGGGATCCTGCTGTCTGGAAAAAACTTCTTTATAATGTACTTCCACGGTACAATCAACTCTCTTCTATAAACATTTGGCATCCCGGATGTTCCACCGGGCAGGAGGTCTATTCGATGATGATCCTTCTGGATCATATCGGACTACTGGACAAATGTATTATCTATGCAAGTGATATCAATTCAGACGTACTAAAAGTTGCAGAGAAAGGGGTGTATCGTTATCGTTTTAATAAGGAATATATTAACAATTTTAAAGAGGTATTTAGTTCTGTCGGGAATGTGCCCGAAACAAAAACATATTTCAAAGTAGACGAGACAAAGGATTTAATAATCATGCAGGATTTTCTTAGGAAGAAACCTGTCTATACTAAATTTGACCTGGCAAAGGATAAAAATATCTCCAACATAAAATTTGACATTATAATTTGCAGAAATGTGATCATTTATTTTAATTACGAATTACAAAACCGGGTGTTGAATATGTTCCGGGGAAATCTTCATTCCAACGGATGTCTTTTACTGGGCCTGCATGAATCAATCATTGGTCCCTATAGTAGTTCGTATATAAAGGATGGGCAGTTCTATTTCAAAAAAGACGTGTCTGGAAATGAATATTAATTTACCAGAAATCGAAAATTTAATGTGTAATTGATTAATAATGCATAATTTGTAATATTATCGGATAAATGAAAGGTTCACGACACATATCCATTCGCTTAAAATTTATCATTCTTGCGCTGGTAGTTATTGGTTTTGGAATTTTTTCGGGCTTATATTTCCTGCATTCTGAAAATTCCATCAAAAAATATCGTGAGGTAGAAATAAGTTTTGAAGACTATTTTTCTGCCCTCCCCGAGATGGATGAAAGTTTAATTCACCTGAGCTGTATGAGCTCAGTAGACTCTTTATCAAATGAATTATCAGCAGAGCTCAATAGTTTCTACAAATCATCTGATGCGCTTGTTCAACATTTAGAAGCATTGAAGCCATTATCATTAATTGAGGATGACACCACCATTGTGAGCATTATCAATGATGTTCAGACCATGGCAATGAATTTAAAATCCAGTGTTAATCGAATTGCCAATGACAGCAGCGTCCTACTTACAGATATCACCTTAGCAAGTTCCTTTCATCAGGTAATTGACCAAATTTATCTTTCGAAAAAAGAAATTCACGAAAAGATCAGCCAACAGCGCATACACAATCATAAGCAGTTCACTAAGAATATCATTGTTGTATTATTCATCTCTTTACTTATTATGCTCCTCGGAATCCTTGCCTATGCATATACCTTCGACAGGGATCTTTATAAGATTCTTAACTTCACGAAAAAGTTGGAAACAGGAGAGAAACCTGACAAACTACATATTTTTTCAGGAGATGAGTTCCAGGATATTTCAGAGGGATTAAACAATTACCTGGATCAGCAGGAAGCAAAAATTTTGTTCTTAAAAACTATTGGGAAAGGAGACGAGATTAGCACTCCTTCTCTTAATAAAAGTGATGTGCTTGGACATGAACTAACTGTAATGGCAGATCGGCTGAATAAAGTTCGGCAGGAGGAAAAAATTCGGCAGGAGGAAGAGAAAAAAAGAAGCTGGAAAACTGACGGAATTGCTCAATTTGCTGAAATTCTCAGATCGGAAAGAGAAAATGTTCTTGAATTATCATTTAATATTATCCAAAAACTTGTTACTTATCTGAAGATTGAAATGGGAACACTGTTTCTAACCTCAACCATGGAAGATGAAGAGCAGATTCTTGAGTCGCTTGCTTCATATGCATATGACAGAAGAAAATATTTAAAGAAAACATTCAAATTTGGTGAAGGTCTTCCGGGAACATGCGCCCTCGAAAAAGAAAAGATCTACATCGATGAAGTACCTGAGGATTACGCAGATGTAATCTCTGGTGTTGGACAGACCAAACCTCGATATGTGCTTCTCGTTCCAATGAAAATCGAAGAAGAAATTTTTGGAATTCTTGAACTGGCATCTTTCAGAGAACTTCAGGAGTTTGAGTTGGAATTCGTTGATGAACTTGCTGAAAGTATTGCATCAACCCTTGCAGGAGTTAAAACCAATGAAAAAACTGCGGCACTTTTGAAGCAATCCCAAAAACAGGCCGAACAGCTCCTGCACCAGGAAGATGAAATGAAGATTAATGTGAAGGAGCTCGAGAAAGCACAGGAGGAATCCCGTAAAAAAGAATCAGAAATCACTGGAATTTTGAATGCTATGAATGAATCATCTCTTGTGGCTGAATTCGATATGAATGGCAGGTTCTTCAAAGTCAATGATAAATTCCTTTTTTTGCTTGAGTCTCCAAAGGAACAAATACTTGGTAAAAATCACCATGAATTTGCCATGATTGATAAATATTCTAAAGAGTACAAATCGTTCTGGGACACCCTGCGGAATGGTGAAATCATCTCTACCCAGGAGCAGTTTAAGTTATACAGTGGAAAAATAGTCTGGCTACAACAAACGTATACTCCTATATACAATGACCAGGGAAAAGTTTTTAAGATCCTGAATATTGCGGTAGACATCACTCAATCTAAACATCAGCAGGATAACCTGGAGAAACAAGCTGCAGAAATAACCAGGAAGAGTCTTGAAATGGAAGGGCTGAATGAAGCTGTCAATAGTTCGATTATTAAGTGTGAGCTGGATCAGGATGGTATTATTCTCGACCTGAATAACAATTATGCAGAGATAAGCGGTTTTAACAGGAAAGAATTGCTGGGAAGAAATTACCGTCTCTTCCTGAAGGATATTGAAAAGGAACAATTCGAAAAAATATGGATCGAGGTTCTTAAAGACAAAATATATGAAGGAGCTATTCGACGAACAAAACCAACCGGGGAAGAGGCCTGGCTCATGTCCACCTTCTCGCCTGTAAAAGATGAAAGCGGTGTAATTTATAAAATATACTTCCTTGCTCTTGATATAACCGAAAAGCGTTTAAAATACTCACTTCTGGAAGAAGCTAACAAAGAAGTTGACCGCTTAAGAGAAGAACTTCAGAAGTATGAAGGTTGATTATCATCCACATATTACCCTGGCCGAAACCAGGAACATCGTTATATCTGTCAGGAAACTCTTCTCTTATGACCTAAGCGTTCTTTCTCCTGCCAATCTTCAATTATTATTGAGTTTATATATCAACGAAAAGGGAATAAAATTTCCAGATGTACTTATCAGCAGATTAACAGAATATCCGGATGTATTTAATGATCTCTTGCGCTGGATTGATGTTCCGGATTCTGAAATGTTTCGCAATCCGGAAGTATGGCGCTTTCTTCAAACAAGCATACTTCCCGAACTTATAAAATCGGAAGAGAACCCCACAATCTGGTTCCCTTCATGTTCTGCCGGAGAGGAACTTTACTCCTTTGTTATTCTAGCCATTGAAGCAAAATTCAGGGAGAAAACTAAGATATTAGCCACCTCCGTCAGCCAGGAACGATTAAATGAAGCCAGCAGGGGCTTATTCAAAGGAAGTAAATTGGAAATAAGCAAGCAGAACTATACTGATTCCGGAGGGAAAGTTGACCTTGAGAATTATATTGATATCATTGAGAAGATTATTGTAAGAAAAAAAGAAATCAGAAAAAATATAGAATTTGGCCTGCAGGGTTTAATCCCTGAAAAAAGAAAAGATACAGTAGATTTGATAATCTATAAAAACCGGCTGATTTACTTTACTCCTGAAGCTCGTCTAGTGGTCCTGAAGAATTTGATCGACTCAATTAGTGAAGGCGGATATTTGGTACTGGGATATAAAGAGAATATTTTAGATGAAGAATTACTTTTAAAGGTTCAGCCGGTGCATGATGAAGAAAAAATATACCGTATAATTTGAAAATATGTATGGAGCAATTATCATAGGAGGTTCGGCCGGTAGTTTTAAGATCTTATGCAAGGTCATTGATTCTTTGCCTGCAGATTATCCTATTCCCATTATTGTTTGCGCCCATCGTTTAAGAACTGTGAAAATCGGGATTATCAGTGCACTGTCCAGTAACAGCAGGATAAAGATTTGTGAACCCTGTGATAAGGATCCAATCGAACCGGGAAACGTTTATATTGCACCAGCCAATTATCATCTACTCATTGAACAAGGCAATTTTTTCACTCTTTCTACAAGCAAACCCATTAATCACTCTCGTCCCTCCATTGATATTATGATGAAATCTGCCGCTGGAGTATATAATGAAAGACTGCTGGGAATCTTGATTTCGGGAGCCAATTCTGATGGGGCAGAAGGAATGATAGCTATACATAATTCTGGGGGAACAACCATCGTTCAGGATCCCGATGAAGCAGAAATTTCATCCATGCCCGAGGCCGCAATTCACTCCTATAATCCGGATTATATCTACAATGCTGATAAAATCATTAATTTTATTGGAAATTTAGCCCAGAGAAAATGAAATTTAGGATCGTAAAATATAGTATTTCCTGGCTTGCAGTAAGCTTTCTTATTGCAGGAGCCACTATGGGCCTCATCGTAAGTTTTAAGCATATTGAATCCAGTTGGTCAAGTGCCATGCTACTTTCTTTGGCCTGGCTCATGGTTGTCGCCTCGGGAATATATCTTTTTAACTATGCGTCAAAAGAGATCCTTCGCAAAGAATTAGCCAAAGAGGAAGAATTATTAAACAAAGAGCATCCTGAGATTAAGAGAGAAAAAAAGAAGCCCATCACGGAATCGGAATCCTTAAATATTGACCAGGTGGCAAGAAAAATAGTTCGAAGACTATCTACCGAAGATTCGCCTTCTGATTGGGGAAATGAATTGTTGGCTATGCTCTCAACCGAATTGGAAATCATGTCTGGAGTATTTTATTTTAGAAATAAAAAAAACATATTTGAATCCGTAGCAACCTTTGCCTTTGTTCATGCCCACGAACCATACAGCTTCATCGAGGGAGAGGGGCTTACAGGACAAACTGCCTCCAATAAGGCAATATCTGTCTATACAACAATACCAGATGATTATTCTGAAGTATTCTCCGGGTTGGGAAACGTAAAACCGACTTACATAGCCATGGTACCCATTGTGGTAAAAGAAAAATGTATTGCAGTAATTGAATGTGCAGGATTCAAATTTCAAGGAGAAGAAATTGAACATCTTTTTCAAATAGTAGCCCGGGAAATATCAGCGAAAATTTCAGATACAGGAGAAGCAGATAACGTAAAGAAATGAGTGAAACAGGGAAAAAATATAATCAAATACTAAATACCAGGAATATCTGGCTATTCACCCTGGTAGGAATGGCCATCGTTCTTATAACATGGATTACACTCGCGATTGATCCAAATCTGGATTTCTCACTTTCAAACTGGGTAATCGCACATAAAAACAATCCTGCAATCATCTTTTTTGATGGTTTACCGCTCTATATCTATATGATTCTCTCTCAAGCAAAGAAGCAATTCGATAAAGAGATTAATGACTATAAGGAAGAAAAAGCAGCCACCCAGGAAATTCTTGACCAAAATACTGAATTTGCAAAATCGCTTGCCGAAGGGGATAATCATCCTGCCTCAGAAAAACTACTCTCATCTGAGCTTGGCCAGTCATTGAAACTTATTCAGCTGAATAGCAAATCAAACAGAAGGAAAGAACGCGAAATTACCTGGATTACAGATGGTAAAGATATGATATCCCGGATATTGAGGGTAAACGATCAAATAGATGAACTGGCTTACCAGATCCTGAAAAATCTCAGTAAGTATATCAATGCAGTGCAGGGTGCAATGTACCTCTATGATGAAGAAAACAAGCAATTGGAAAATATCTCCCTACTGGCATATAACAGGCAAAAATTCATTAAGCAGACTTTTAAATTAGGTGAGGGGCTGGTTGGTCAATGCGCCTATGAAATGGATTATATCTATAGAACTGAGATACCCGATGATTATGTTACAATTACTTCCGGAATACTGGGAGATCAAAAGCCAAAATGTGTTTTACTCGTACCATTGATTACCAATGAACAGTTGCAGGGTGTTATTGAATTTGCTTTTTTTGAACACAGGATACCAAAACTTACCATACAGTTTCTTCTTGAACTGGGTGAAATAATCGCACGTACATTCTACAATCTGAGGGTAAACGAAAGAACAAGATTTCTATTGGAGGAATCCCGGAAAATGACTGCGGAACTACAAAACAATGAGCAAATCCTGAACGAGAATGCTGAAGAAATGAGGGCCACCCAGGATGAACTTCAGAAAGCCAACATTCAGTTAAAAGCAAAAATTGAAGAAGCAAATAATGCGCAAAATCGTTTGCATTGGTTGCTGGAAAATGCTTCTGAAATAATATCTATTTACGACGAAAACTTCAAATTAAAATATATTAGTCCTTCAGTAGATCATATTCTTGGCTATACTGTAAAGGAGATGATCGGGGGTAAGGATTTCGAAAGAGTAGACCAATCAGGAAGCAATGAAATCCGCAAAGCATTCGATAATCTAATGGTTCATGTCGACCAGGTTATGGAGATTGAATATACCTTTGTAAAAAAAGATGGCAAGCGGCTCTACCTCCGCTCTACCATTCGCAACAGGATGTCTGACCCATCTATTAACGGATTTATATTTAATACGAGGGATATTACCGAATCCCGTAAAGTTGAAAAAGAACAGCGGCTCAAGACCCGGATGCAATCTCTTTCTGAGAATTCCCTGGATATGATCCTTCGAATCAGCAACACGGGAACAATCCATTATGCCAATCCAATTGTAGAAGACTATTCCGGCATTTCACCTGCTGCACTCCTGAATAAGCCAATACATGATGTTCCCTTCCCGGAAACATTGTCTGAAATAATACTCAGTTCTCTGCACCAGGTAACAGAAAAACCAAGGAAACTAAACAGAACAGAGAGTATTCCTGTGCACCTTGGTGATAAAGCAAGTGAACGCATCATTAACTTCGATGTTATACCGGAATTTGATGAAGGTGATCTGGAGACAGTTCTATTTGTGGGACACGATATTACCGAAGCAAAACGTATCGAGCAAGAAATAAAAATCACCAATCGAAAGATTCAAGACAGCATTAACTATGCCGAGAGAATACAATCATCCATACTGCCGGAAATTGAACAGATACAAAAAGCATTCCCTAAAAGTTTTGTTTACTATAAACCAAGGGATATCATTTCCGGTGACTTTCCGTGGATGTACGAGACAGAAGATGCATGGTTTATCTCGGCAATCGACTGCACAGGACATGGTGTTCCGGGCGCATTGCTTTCCTTTATTGGCTTCTTTCTCCTCAACAATATAACAGCACTGCACCCTTATATGTCGGCCGGCCAGATTTGCGACAACTTAAACAGTGAGGTCAGAAAAACCCTGAAACAAGATCAGAAAAATCCGGACGCAAGGGATGGAATGGACCTCGCCCTGGTTAAAGTATTTAAGAAGGACAATAAAATTGAGTTTTCCGGGGCACACCGACCCCTGTATATATTAAGGGAAGGAGAAATAACAGTCTTCAAAGGAGATCGGAAAGCTATAGGCGGACTGAGACACCCAAAAAAGAAAGAGGAAGATTTCATTACCCATGAGTTCGAGTACAGAAAAGGAGATAAAATATTCTTCTTCTCAGACGGATTAACTGATCAAATGGGAGGCCCTGATGGCAATAAATACAGTCCGTCCAGGGTGAGAGAAACCCTTCTGAACAATCCCGGGTTTACTATTCGTCAGTTTCACAAGTTTTTTGAATACGATTTTACCACCTGGTTAGGTGAGGAAAGGCAGCTTGACGATGTGCTTCTTATCGGTATTGAATTTTAATTTTATAAACTGCGCGATAACATTTTTAGCATAAAAATACCCTCTATTACAGTGATATTCCTTATCTTTAGATACCGTCAGGAATAGATGATTTTTCATCAAACTGTCTTAAAAACGAAGTAGAGTTAACAATTCGTCAAGTTATGAAAGACACAAAAGGATACCTGGAACTGATCCATAAGCCATACAGCCAGTTGCTTGCGAGCCAAATCATTATTGCCTATGAAGGAAATGTTACGCACCAGGTGATGAAAACCTTAACATCAGTAGTAGAAGAAAGATTGGATGATGAAGATGAAGGTGAAGCGGTCCAACGTAAAGTTTACCACATCATGGTAGAGTGTTTGCAGAATATTAACCGGCATGCAGAAGCATTCAATAACGATGAAACAGAGTATCCCGGCAGGGGAGCAATGCTGGTTACAAAGCAAGAAGACGACTATACGGTCACAACGGTGAACCTTACAAAAAACACACTGGTGACTGACCTGAAAAAATTCCTTAATACAATCAACCCTCTTAGTGAACAAGAATTAAACAACCTGTATAAGAGTCATCTTACTGAAGGAAAAATAAGTTCAAAAGGTGGTGCGGGACTTGGATTTATTGATATCCGCAGAAAAACAGGAAACGCGCTGGAATTCAAATTTGTGGATCACGATGAAGAGAACTCCTTTTTTATTTTCAAAGTAATTATTTCAAGATAAAGTATCATGGAAGCTTTAAGAATTGACCCAACTGATGATTGTCCATCTGTTTTACTTGACAAAAGCAATAACAAATTTGAGATCTCCGGGAAATCGCTCCCTGAAGATGTGGTATTCTTTTATCAGCCCATATTAGACTGGCTGGAGGAGTACAAGGAAGCACCCCTGGATAAGACCATCTTCGATTTCAAACTGGTCTATTTCAATACTGCCTCTTCAAAAATGATCCTCGATGTATTGTTGGTTCTTGAAGAGATCAAAGAAGAAGGAAAAGATGTCCTGGTAAAATGGCATTCTCTTTCAAAAGATGAAGACATGCAGGAAGCAGGAGAGGAATATGCAGACATGGTTGAAGTAGATTTTGAATACCTGGTGTACGATATGTAAGCTATAAAATAGATGAGTGAAGAGATCCTAAAGGCATTGATGGAGCTGTTTGCCATCATTATCAAGCAAGATGGCGGATTAACGGAGCAGGAGAAGGAATATGTCCAACGATTTCTTATTCAGCAAATCGGCGTTGAATCAGCAGAAGAATATTTTAACCTGTTCCTCAAAACGGCCACTGAACAAAAAGCACCTGATCCCGAAAAAGCCAAAAAGAAACTTACCTCGGTACTTGACTCTGTCAAAATTCTTCACATTGGGAAAAAAATAAACAAAACCCTCAACCAGAGACAGAAAATCGTTGTCCTTGTTAGAGCCCTCGAGCTCATTAATACGGAATATCACCTTACCGACCAACGCCTGGGAATTGTCAATACACTTGCTGATGTATTCAAAATCAGTAAGGAAGAGTACAAAAGCATTATAACTTTTGTTACTGCAACAGACCAGGAGTCGATTCGTGATGACAATACACTTGTAATATACAAAGACCCAGTCAAAAAAGCGGAAGACAATTACCTCGAGGCAAGCGCTATTGATAAAGAAATTTTTGTGCTTCGAATTCCATCTGTTGAGCTATACTTCATGAGATATGGAGGAACGATGAATATCCTGCTAAATGGACGACCCATAAATGCAGCGGTCATTTATCTCCTCGCAAATGGAAGCAGTATTCGGCTACCTGTCGGCTTGCCCATCTACTACAGTGATATTACCACACAATTTCTGGCAGACAGCAGTTCTGCACACTTATCACTGGAGGCGGAAAACATTCACTATACCTTTCCGGGCAATGTAAAGGGACTTCAAAATATTTCTTTCGCCACTGAGCAGGGCAATCTCATTGGCATAATGGGATCCAGCGGATCCGGGAAAACGACATTGCTTAATGTTCTATCAGGCATCTACCAGCCCTCTGAAGGGAGCATCAAGATCAATGAAATTGATATTACCAATGATGATGGTCGCCTGAGAGGAGTAATTGGCTACGTGCCACAGGATGACCTGCTCATTGAAGAACTTTCGGTTTTTGATAACCTCTACTACAATGCCAAGTTCTGTTTTCGCAATCTCTCAGAGAAGGAGATCACCGGGAAGGTAGAGCAAACACTGAGCAGTCTTGGTCTCTTAGAGAAAAAAGACCTGAAAGTTGGTTCTGTGATGAATAAAACCATCTCCGGGGGACAGAGAAAGCGCTTGAATATAGCCCTTGAATTAATCAGGGAGCCATCAGTATTGTATCTTGATGAGCCCACTTCAGGACTTTCATCAAGAGATTCTGAAAATGTACTGGATCTGCTGCGTGAGCTCACCCTGCGGGGAAAACTAATCTTCGTTGTCATTCACCAGCCCTCATCAGAGTTATACAAGATGTTCGATCGCGTTATTCTCCTTGATGTGGGAGGACGACTGGTCTATTACGGAAATCCGGTTGAAGCCGTTATTCATTTTAAGCGCATAGACAACCAGGTGAACTATGGCGTTGGCGAGTGCCAGGTTTGTGGTAATGTAAATCCGGAACAGATTTTTAATATCATCGAAGCACAACAGGTCGATGAGTTTGGAAATTATACGGGACAACGAAAAATTAGTCCCGGCAAGTGGGAAGAATTATTCCAGGAGACCAATGTGCTAAATGAAAAAGCCACAAGTAAAGAGATACCTGCCAACAACCTGAATGTGCCGGGGTGGTTTGGACAATGGATCAATTACCTGCGAAGGGATTTTGTGTCAAAGGTGAGTAACCGCCAGTATCTCATCATGATGCTCAGCGTTTCACCAATTCTTGCCCTAATCCTGTCTTATATCATCCGGTACATAGCAGATCCAACCAGTCATAGATATATTTTCCGTGAAAACGAGAATATCCCCATCTACATTTTCATGGCGCTGATTGTTGCACTGTTTTTGGGACTGATTATGAGCGCAGAGGAGATTTTTAAAGACCGGAAAATTCTCAAGAGAGAAAAATTTCTAAACCTGAGCCGCTCCTCCTACCTGCTGGCAAAGATTATTAATATCCTGGCCCTTTCAGCTCTTCAGTCTATCATATTCGTTTTGATTGCCAATTCCATTCTTGGAATCAAGGAAATGACTTTGCATTATTGGCTTGCGCTATTTACCACAGCAGCATGTGCCAATATGATCGGGCTCATCATCTCCTCGGCCTTCAATTCAGCGGTAACCATCTATATAATTATTCCACTGGTAATGATCCCCATGATGGTTCTCAGTGGAGCCATGTTCAACTTTGAAAAACTCAATCGCAATATCACCAGCGTCAATAAGGTACCTCTTATTGCAGAAATAATGCCCACAAAATGGGCCTATGAAGCCCTGATGGTAAGGCAGTTCAAGAACAACCGATTCAACAGCAACTTCTTTGAGCTGGATAGAGAAATCAGCAGTGCAAATTTCAAATCTGCCTACTTAATTCCCGAATTGCAGGAACGTATTGAAGTACTCTACGATACGTATGAAGACGGTGGTGAGCTCAAAGAGCACATGGCCAGGTTTGAGGTGTTGAAAAATGAAATATTGAGGGAACAGGACAATATTACCGGCTATTCTTTCGCTGCAGAAGATTTTACGCCTGAGATGTTTGGTGGTAAATTTGCAGCTACTGTGAATGATTTCCTCGATGACCTTAATGACTTCTACCTTCAACGGTATACCAAAACCAATAAGAAAAAGCACAAGTACCTGGATGAGCTCATGGAAGAGAAAAGGGAGACCTATTTCAGGTTACTAAACCAATATCACAATGAAAGCGTAGCCGACCAGGTGAAAAAGATTTATGAAAAAAATCCAATTGTCGAATCGGAGGGTCGTCTCTACCAACAGAAAAATCCCATATATCTGTATCCTGAATCCACACGGTCACATTTCTACGCACCCGTCAAGATGTTGGGAGGAAAATACTTCGACACCTACTGGTTCAATATCAGCTTCATTTGGTTTCTCACCATCATACTTTATGGGGTGCTTTACTTCGATTTGGTCCACAAGTTGATTGATGCACCGCTGTTTAAAAAGAAGATACGGCATCGACTGAGAGCTTGACTGGAGAGTGAATTCACAGGAGAACAGATTCACCGCAGAGTAAATAGGAGGCGCTGCGCTTAGGCGCAGAGTTAAACAGAGTTTTTATCTGCATGACGTGGGTGGAGTAATGATGGAGTTGGAGATAAATCTCCAAGGAGAATTGGGTTCCTTCCATTGGAAATTCCATTCCTTCAAAGGGAAATTGGGTTCCTTCCAAAGGAAATTAGGCTCCTTCCATTGGAAATTCCATTCCTTCAAAGGGAAATTGGGTTCCTTCCAAAGGAAATTGCGTTCCTACCTATGAGAATTGCGTTCCTACCAATGAAAATTGCGTTCCTACCAATGAGAATTGTGTTCCTTCAAAGGGAAATAGAATTTACCGCAGAGTTTAACGGAGGCGCTTCGCTTAGGCGCAGAGTTACGCGGAGTTTTTATCTGCATGATGTGAATGGAGTTATAATGGAGTTGGAGATAAATCTCCAAAGAGGGGGGGCGATTTTGGAATGGAGTAATGATGGAGTTGGAGATAAATCTCCAAGGAGGGAGGGGCGGTTTTGGAATAGAGTTTTGATAGAGTTGGAGATAAATCTCCAGGGAGAGGTAAAAGCCTCTCTTGATAAAAATAATTTAGCTTTTCGCCGATATTTTGGTTTTTGATCACATTAAGGATTAAAAACTATGGAAACAAATTATTTAACTTATGAGATCCTGAAATGTGCTTATAAAGTTCATTCTGTTTTAGGTCCCGGTTTACTTGAGTCCTCATATGAATTCCCTTTGTATTATGAATTACAAACTGCGGGATTTAATGTTGAAAGACAAAAGCCCCTGCCTTTGATATATAGGGACAAACGACTAGAAGTAGGTTATCGCCTTGATATCTTAGTGGAAAACAAGGTAATTATCGAAATTAAATCTGTTGATGCATTTGAGGATATTCATGAAGCACAAGTACTAACCTATCTTAAACTTTCGAATTGCAATATTGGATTACTTCTCAATTTCAATGTGGTTTCTCTAAAAGATGGAATTAAAAGGTTGGTGAATAATTACAATCCTAAAGAGGAGCGCTAAGTCTCCCACCCCACCCTCCTTGGAGATTTATCTCCAACTCCATCATTACTCCATTCACGTCCTGCTGATAAAAAACTCTGTTTAACTCTGCGCCTAAGCGAAGCGCCTCCGTTCAACTCTGCGGTGAATCTTTTTCTAGGTGAATTCTTCTGTGGTGTATTAACTTTAGTGTACTCTTCATTTGAAACTAAATCCCATTCTCTGCGTTTAATCAAAGAGTGAAACATTTTGTGCGAGAGCGCATATGCTGTTTTACACTTTTTTACTACATTTGAATAAACAAATGCATATTATGAAAATACCTTATACCGTGTTGTTCGTTCTCTTGCTATTCATTGCAGGATGCGGCAACAGCAACAAAAAAGAGGACCTCACTGTTCAGTATGAAGAGGAGGACCTTACACAACTTGTTGTCTCAGATGAGGCAATGAATGAAGTGATACAGAATATTGCCTCCCCAATTGAGGTAGCATCCCTCCTGAATGAGCTGGAAGTACCCTTTTCTGTCTCTTATCTTTCAGATCCGGATAAGATGTCGAATCATGCCACCAGCTTTGAGATGGCATACAATCTTGGGCTATTAAGTTCCGACCTCGGGTATCTGAACATGTACAGCAAAACGGGATCGTCCATCAACTATTTAAGCACCATTAACAAACTTGCCGACGCCCTTGAGGTGGGACAGTTTTTTGATTTCGTGTTGATGAAGCGACTGGCCACAAGCGACAATACACTTGACTCACTGATGTTTGTTTCCATGAGCAGCTTCAATCGCATGGATGAATTTCTGCATCAGACAGAAAGAAGCAACCTGAGTTCGCTGATGGTTGCAGGAGTTTGGATTGAAGGTTTGTACCTTGCCACGCAGGTGGTTAACAAGGTAGATCATGCAGATATTCGCAATATGATCGGCGAGCAAAAGCTGATCCTCAATGACCTGATGATTATCATGCAGAACTACGCATCTGATGAAAAGTTTGCCGGCATACTTGAAGATTACAAGGAAATCAAGAAATACTACGACGAGGTATCCATAACCTACGAAATTGGTGACCCGGAAACTATAGAAATTGACGGTATGCTGATGGTGGTGCAGAGCGAGTCCAGCACCATAACAATGAGCGATGAAACCCTCTCAGAGATTATTGATGTCACAGAGAGAATTCGCAACAAACATTTAAATATCTGATGACATGAGAAAATTTTATAACATATTAGCCATTGTACTCTTTTTCGCAGTATCCGCCTTCATGCCAAATTCTGCCGGGGACGACATACAGGATTGTGCCTCCAGGGCAGGAGATAATGCTTTGTACCTGAAAGACTTTCCGGTTAAACTTGCCGCCTCACAACCCAACCAAAAGCCCCAGATGTTTCGTCAGGCTCTTGTTTTAAGGGGAAACAACGTTTACAGGTTCAACGTCTGTAATACGCAAGGTGAAGCCGTTATTCGCGTCTATGACAGTAGTCAGATGATTCTTTCCTCTTTTAATGCCTCAACCGGCAAGGAGGACAATCCCATCAATTTCCTCTGTAAGAAGACTGGTCCGTATAATATTATCATTACGTTCAAGAATGGCAAGGCCGGCGAGGCCATCGGGATCATGAGTCATGTGAATATGAGTCCGAGTAGGAGAAGCCGTTGAGCAGTTAGTGGCCACCCATAAATTTGCGTATACGCCAGCGTTGGATGATGCTCCATAATACTGTCCATTTATACTTAAATCCGGGTTTAAGGCCAAGCAGGAACCTGTGTCTTGCTATTTTTAGCTTCAAAGTTTCTGTTTCGGGTCCGCAGATACGTTCATGACAGGTATTTATCAAGCGCTGATCTCTTTCGGCCCCAAGAAATTCTGAATAGGCAGCAGGGGGCATAACATCAAAATAGTGTATCACAAGATTGATGCTTATACCAAGCATTTTTCCCAATCCTAATTCCTTCATTCGTTGAAGGATGCTCTCATGATCCAGGTCCCATTTTTTGATGCACTCTGCCACATCCCGCAGCCAGAATAGTCTGAAGTACTGGTGCAGACAACCATGGTACACCAGGTAGATAAAAGTTGATTCCTTGTCGAGCACTACCACATCCTCATTTTGTATGCGTATGGTCTCTGTGGCTTCGATCAGGTGATATTCTTCTTCCTTTTTCAGCAATTCGTGCACATAGATCCCATAATGCAGCTCAATAAAGATCCTTCGCTTTTTATTGTGCAATCCGATATCCTTTTTATACCTGAAGTAGATTTTTTCCTGTCGCTGGCTCATCTCACCGGGATAGGCAAGCGAATAGCCAATCTTAATCAGGGCATCCCTGGTTTTTTCAAGATCTGCCCTCTCAACAAGCAGGTCGATGTCGTTGAAATGCCGCATTCCCACATCACCATACAAATTACTCGCCAGCACCGGTCCTTTCAATGGAATAGCCATGATGCCCAGCTCTCTAAAATGATCAATGATTTCAACCGTTTCAGAGGTGAGTTTAAGTGATTTCAGGGTCAGTTGCTGATGGATCTCCTTCCACTTTTCCTTCTCCTCCCCTTCCAAAAGTTCTTTTACCGGACCGGAAATAGCGAACAGCTTATGCCTGCGAAACAATTTAAACAGCTTTTCATGGTCCAATGACACCGGCAGGGAGACTTCTTCACCACGAAGCAATTGAAATAAAATTTTATGTTCCGGCGAAATCATGATCATAAAACGAAGGTAAGAAAATTACCAGCACCCCTCGCCCCCAATCAACCATGGAATACTTATTATACCCCTGATACCTCACACCTGATACCTCACACCTCTTTAATACCTGATACCTGATTTATACTCCCCATTCCGTTCCATTTCCTGCAGGAGGAGAATTTGGAGGGAGTTGAAGAAAGGTCCACCAAATGCCAGTTTTTTATCCTTATATCTTCTATTCTTTACTAGAACCTGCCATTGCAACATTTTATCGTAATCAAGATAGTGATATTTATTGTGCTCTTTACTTCGAAGAATTAGTTGAGTAATTTCTTCATAATCCTTCATAAAAAGCTGCTGTACCGCTGGAACTATCGCCCCTGTTTTATCATTTCGGAGACGAATTATATCAGGCAGGATTCCCTTCATCGCATCTCTGTAGATGGCTCTACCTATTCCATTCCTGAATTTAAACTCAGCTGGCAGGGAGTAGTAGAACTCCAAAAGGTCAATATCCCAGAGAGGATAGCTATACTCAATAGCATAACTTTTCGCATCTAAATAAGAATATTCGAATCGCTGGGAAACATGATCGTGCATAATACGTTTATACTGACGAGCACGGACATCAGGATCATCTGGGAAATCTATACTTTCATAGAAGCGATCTATAATACTTAATCTTTGTTCAAATTCATGATTGATTCCAAATCCGGGATACTTTATATCGTTCCAGTTGTTGTTTCTAATAGTTCCCTTAAGAATCTTTATAACAATAGGTAGATTTCGCTTCGAAATGTATTTTAATCGGCTAAATAATATACGCTGATTATTTATTTTTGCTTTTGCAAAATACTCTTTTCGGAAAGTCTCCCACTTTCCCAATAAAGCCATTTCCTCAAAAAAACCTCCTGCCCTAGATGTAACCCCCTGATCCCCTCCAAATCCGGATAATAGATTTGTAACTCCCATCTCCTTGCCTTTTTTGTATAAATCGGTAGATATCCTGCTGAAGCCCTGCTGTGTTGGACCTGATTGTACAAAGATATTTTTCTTCAGTAAACCTAGTATACTATAATCGGCACTATCACACAGCACGTGATTCTTCAAACCGATATGTTGACACAATGCAATACTAAACTTACGTTCATCCTTAAATGGGATAACCTTACCCAAAGATTGGTCGGCTAAAGTGTGTGAAAGTGCAAAAAAAGGAATCTCTCGACTATTTGCATAAGAATAAGCAAGAGCTGTAACTCCGGAAGAATCTAGTCCGCCACTTAGCTCTGCAGCCACTGACCCTGACGATTCAATACGACTTAGCACTGCTCTTTTCAGCATTTTTCGAAGTAAATCTACAGCCTCTTCATATGCTATTGTTTCAAATCTATTAATTATATTAAGGTCCCAGTAGGACTCCATTTCTAATTTATTTTTAAAAATAAGCATGTTCCCAGGAGTCAATCGTCGAATATGCTCATAAGGAGTTCTCCATTTCTCAGAAGTTACATGTGAAATTGTATCAGCAATCCACTGTTCATCTATCTCAATATTCGCTTCATGAACAACTTTTAAAACCTTCATCTCTGTGGCAAAGACAAAAAAAAGTGGAAGGTCTAAATAATAGAGCGGTCTTGTTCCGAGGTGGTCACGAATTAGTATTAGCTTATCCTCTTTTAAGTTATATGTTACAATTGCAAAATCTCCGCGTAAGTTTTCAGTGGATTTGTAAAGATGTTTTGATAAGTAACTATATATATCCTTTCTTTCATGTTGTTCAAGGAAATTATCAATCCTACCGTTAAAACAGGAAATATATTCTTCGTCCTCATATATTGTAAGATCTTTTTCCGCAGCGCCTATGCAATCATCCTCTATTACTCCCAATGCAAACCGTTTTGAAAATTTACGCTTCGCGGTTTCTGAGTTGTTGAACACAGACAGCATTGTATCCAACATCTTAGGATCAACTTTCTTCTGGTTTTTCATCAATATCCCGCAAAACGATTTCATTCCCATATTCTCAAGCTTTTGGATGCAAAGAATTCTTCATATTCAAACTGTTTGAAATTACACTATCTTTGCAATAAAAACAATTGGACTCTATTTTTAAATACACCTCCTTCGGCCTAAATATCCAGTCCTCCTTCGAAATTCCAGAATTGATCCCCTCCAATTTCGAGATTCCAGAGGTTAAAATCTCTTTCGGGAATAACCCATTAGAATTGGAAAATATTAAGGGCAGGGGACTACTCTACCAAGCAAATAAAAAAGATTTTTTGTTTCGCTTGGATACGGTTGGTTCATACAGGGTACAAAATGGCAATTCAATTACAGTGAAAAGATTGAATAATTCCACTGATGAGGAAATACGGCTATTTCTCTTAGGATCTGCATTTGGCGCAATGATTCATCAACGAGACCTGCTACCTATTCATGGAAGTGCCGTCGTTAAAAATGGTAAAGCAATAGTCATAGCAGGAACCAGTGGTGCAGGGAAATCCAGTCTGGCAGCAACCTTGATCAAACGAGGATATCAGCTGTTGGCCGATGATATTTCTGTAGTAAGAATCGAAAATGAAAAAGTCATGGTTTATCCCGGGATTCCCCACTTGAAACTTTGGCAAGATGTAATGGAGAAACTGGATGAAGATATCGACGCCTATCCAAAAGTAAGACCTCAACTCCTCAAGTATAGAAAACCTGCTGAAGATCAATTTATCAACAAAGCGATACCCCTCCATCGAATTATTATTTTAAGCCCTAAAAACAGTCTTGGATTTGAGGTTGAAGAGAAAAAGGGAGTTGAAAAATTCGAACTTTTGAAAAGAAATACTTACCGCCAACAGTACCTTGAAGGGTTAGAAAAAACAGGGCCTCATTTCAAATTTACAAGTATCCTTGCTGCAAAAAGCAGAGTATATCATATTCAAAGACCCAATTCTTTACTTCTACTAGAAGAACTTGCCGATTTTATTGAAAAATTAGGGTAACATTAAGAGTACATTACGATGGGAATAGACCGAAAAAAAATAGTGTGGCTCGCCTCTTACCCCAAATCAGGGAATACCTGGTTCAGAATATTTCTCTCCAATCTGTTGAATGAAGATGAGTCTTCTATTAATATTAATAACCTTAAAGCCGCACCTATTGCCAGTTCCAGAATATTGTTTGATGACAATACTGGTGCTGCTAGTTCTGACATGACCACAGAAGAAATTGAAGAGCTTCGCCCCGAGATTTATCGCCAGGTTGCAGATGAAGCAGTTGAAAAACTTTTTTTTAAAGTGCACGATGCCTGGAAGTTAACACCTTCTGGAAAATCCATGTTTCCCAAGGAGATCACAAAAGCTGTCGTCTATTTCATCCGCAATCCCCTTGATGTAACGGTATCATATGCATTTCATTCCAACCTACCTCCATCTGAAATAATAAAGCAGGTCAATAATGAAAGAAATGCCTTTGCTCAAAAGTCAAATCGTTTAAACAAACAGATAAAACAAGATTTATGCGACTGGTCAGGACATGTAATAAGCTGGGTAGATGGATCTGGCCTCCCAATTATTGTATTGCGCTATGAAGATATGATTACAGATACATTCTCAACTTTTCAGAAAGCATTGCAGTTTATCGGAATTGAAAAAAGCGAAAATGAAGTACTGAATGCAATTAAGGCCAGTAGCTTTAGTAAACTTCAGGAATATGAAAGCATCGATGGTTTCAAGGAAAAACCTATAGGAATGAAAGCCTTCTTTCGAAAAGGCAGTATTGGAGACTGGCGTGAACATTTGAGCAAGAATGATGTTAAATCACTTATTGAAAAACACAAAGTATTAATGGAACGTTATGGTTATTTGGAAGAAAACAATCCTGTTTTCAAGTAGTTATATTGATATTTTACTAAATTTGCCTGAAGGAAGTTTTTTTGCAATCATTTAGTTATGAATCTCAAAGAGAAAATAAATCATATAACTTTGGAAACTATTGTGCAAAGAGATCCAGAGCAAGAATTCTCTTTCATTGATGACGAAATTGTAATGTTAAGTTTAAAAAAAGGACATTATTTTACTCTAAATCCTGTTGCCTCCAAAATTTGGGGCTATTTAGAAAAGCCTATTAGAGTAGAAGATTTGATCGGTAAACTTCTCACTGAGTATAACGTTGAAATAGAAGAATGCCGGGAAGACACCTTGGAATGCATAATGGATCTTGAACAAAAATCTTTACTGAAGAAAATTTTTGATGCTTAGAAGATTGCTTAAATATCGAATACTAATCATGCAGGTATTATGTCTTACGTTAAAATACCAGCTTATGATATATTTTTTACCAAGCCGGATAATTGCTCAAACAGTTATGCGTAAAAATAATTTAAAAATTGCAACCAATAATGAATATGAAACCATGCAACCAAAATGGAGTTTAATTCGTTTAACTGATAGAATAATCGACATTATTTTTGTTAAGTCGAGTTGCTTGGTCAGAAGCTTAGTTAAAAGAGAAATATTAATTAAGTATAACTATAACACACTAATATCACTTGGGATGGCTATTGATGGAGGTCATATTAGTGCACATGCATGGATCGAAGAATCGAATGGTAGAAACTTTTTAAAAGTACTCTAGAAATGAAAGAGAAAAGCAATCACAAAAAGCCGTGGGTGAAACCAAAAATAGACATGCTGAGCATCAAAAATACTTTTGGCGGAAGTGGGGCTTGGCCCGAAGGTATTTTAACTGCAACACAGGGTTCATTATCATGACATTTTAAAAATTAAGATATGAAAAGAATATATATTACTTTAATCTGTATTGTAATTTCAATACCATTAATGTCTCAAGCTTGGATATCTTCTAACATGCTGTTTAGCTCCTCAGATATTACTGAAATTAAATCAGCGGCTACATCTGATGGTGGTGTAGTGACTTTTGGAATCTATTCAGGAACATTGGAAACAAACTCTGGGTTATCATTTGAATCCCTAGGATTTAATGACTGTTTTATCGTAAAGTTCAGTTCAGATGGTACGATCGAATGGTTAAAATCTTTGGGCAGTATATCAAATGCATTCCTCAATGGAGGAATTGCTGAAAATTCTCCGGGATTCATTTATGTTACAGGTAGTTTTCGAGATTATATAAAATACACCCCTGAAGATTCAATAATCAGCACAAGTGTTTATGATACTTTCCTTGCTAAGTATAGCCTTACAGGTGAAACAATTTGGTTCAAAAACATTGGGTCAGGAGTAAAGAGCCAATTATCCTCTAGCCTTATTCTAGATCAGTTTGGTGATCTTTTAGTCTCCGGCTGGTTCTCTGACAGTATAAAAATGGACGATAGTTTTACGCTCATAAATAGTAATACTAAACCTGATACATACTATGCAAAGATCAATGCTTCAACTGGTAACGTTATTTGGGCAAATCAACTTGCTGGAATTACAAACTTTGCAAGAACTACGGCCACATTGTCTAATAATGATTACTATATTTATAATTCTTTCTTTTTAGACTCTATTCAAATTGGGGAAGATACTATAGTCTCCCAAAATAACTCAGAGGATATAGTATTTTTCAAAACAGATTTAAATGGAAACATAATTTGGAAAAGAACAATTAGTGGTGCTAATAGTGAATATTCTTATTCCCTTTCCGTTGATCAAAACAATAATATTTATTTAGCAGGATATTATAATAGTGCCAGTATAATATTCCAATCAAATGAAACAGAATCATTTACAATTGATCAGAACTTTGGTGATTATGATCTGTTTATTGCAAAGTACGATATTGACGGCAATTTGATTTGGGCAAAAAACAATGGAGGAATAGGTGAAGATAGAATCTATGACCTAGCCTTTTTCGACAATGAAATACATGTTAGTGGCTTTTTCTCGGACGCTATTACATGGGGTGGTACAACATTAACCACGGCTGGAGCTGCAGATCAGGATATGTTTTATGGAAATCTTGCTCTTGATGGAAATTATAGAGGAGCCAGTAGTTACGGAGGAAGAGACAACAGTGTAGAGGAAGCCAGGGCACTGTTCCAATATGGTGACAACCTACTTACTGTAATGCGTTCCAATTCTGATATCATGGTCCTGGGAGATAGTACCTATTTAAATCCTGCTGAAACTTATGCTATGTATTTAGGTATAATTGGATGCCTGGAAATTACCGGAGATGCTACACCAACTGATGTTATTGGCTGCAATGGGGATGCAACCGGAGAAATAGATTTCACCGCAGATGAAGGATTTGGCGGACCATTCTCTTATTCAATTGACAACGGAGCAAGTTACCAGGAAGGCAATCCAAATTTCGACGGACTGGTGGCAGGAGAATATGTTGTATTAGTGCAAGATTCAAAGAACTGTGTGGAGGAATTTGGGACGATTACTGTTGCTGAACCTGATGAACTCACTATAACACTCGTAAGTCAGGAAGATATTACACCAACCACGGATGGTGAGATCGTTGTTTCTGCTGCAGGTGGAACTACACCCTATACATATACGCTTGAGCCAACAGGAACGGAACAAGTAGATGATGGAACATTTGTACTCATACTGGGTGAAAATGGAGTGTATACCGTAGAGGTTGATGACGATGAAAATTGCGGACCGGTAAGTACTGCAAGCATTACTATCCTAAGTGTAGATGTGGCTAACATGACTATACGCGAAGGAAAAATCTATCCTAACCCTTCCAATGGTATGATTACCGTTGAGTTTAATTCCGATAAGCCGGAACTTGCTCTTGAGGTCTTCAGTATCAACGGACAACGCGTGATGACCAGGCAGGTGTTCAGTGCAGGTGGACAGGTGTCTGAGACATTTGATATGTCTACGCTTGCAAAAGGAACATATTTGATCAGGGTGGATGGCGAAACGCTTTCAAGCGGTGTTATACTAAAATAAATACTCTTGACTACCAGGATATAAAGGCGGGGCCGTGTGGCTTCGCCTTTTTTTTTGGCACCACCCCGTCCCGCAAGCGGGACACCCCTCCTCAAAAAGGAGGGGAAGTAAAAAAGGCCGGAATAAATTCCACCACTTTTTACTTTTTACTTTTTACTTTTTCCTTTTTCCTTTTTCCTTTTTCCTTTTTCCTCTTACCTTCGTAACTGAAACGTAAAACCTATCACAATGAACATCCTCATCCTTGGTGCCGGGGGGCGTGAACATGCGCTGGCATGGAAAATCGCTCAAAGTGATCAGCTAACAAAATTGTTTATCGCTCCGGGAAATGCCGGGACGGCAACGGTCGGAACAAATGTGGATATCTCTACAGATGACTTTGAAGCAGTGAAGATGCTTGTCCTGGATAAACAGATCGATCTGGTAGTGGTTGGTCCTGAAGCTCCACTGGTAGCGGGAGTGCATGACTTCTTCCTTGCTGATGATGAATTGAAAAAAATTCCGGTTATTGGTCCTACGAAAGCAGGTGCTAAGCTGGAGGGCAGCAAGGACTTTGCAAAAATGTTTATGCGAAAATATAACATCCCCACTGCTGCATTCAGAACATTTATCGATTATTCCCTCGACGATGGAAAAGAATTCCTGGAAAAACTGAACCCTCCCTATGTGCTGAAAGCTGATGGTCTGGCCGCAGGAAAAGGGGTGCTGATCCTCGATGATCTGGAACAAGCTAAAACAGAACTCGAAAATATGCTGCACGGGAAATTCGGACAAGCATCCAAAAAAGTGGTGATTGAAGAGTTTCTCAGTGGTATAGAAATGTCGGTGTTTGTGCTTACAGATGGCGAGGGTTATGTAATCTTGCCTGAAGCGAAAGACTATAAACGCATTGGTGAAGGTGATACCGGCCTCAATACCGGTGGTATGGGTGCCGTTTCACCGGTTCCTTTCGCTACTACAGCATACATGGATAAAATTGAGTCCCGCATTGTTATTCCCACCATACAGGGCCTCAAAACCGAGGGGGTTCCCTATAAAGGGTTTATCTTCCTCGGACTCATAGATGTTAAAGGCGAACCCTACCTTATTGAATATAACGTGCGAATGGGAGATCCTGAGGCAGAAGTTGTGTTGCCTCGTATTAAATCTGACCTGGTAGAATTGCTCCGGGCAACAGGAGAAAACCGCTTAAAAGATATGAAAGTGGAATTTGAAGAGGAGACCGTCACTGCTGTAATGCTGGTTTCAGGCGGATACCCCGGATCATATGAGAAAGGGCAGGTAATGACTGGCTTTAGTGATGTTACGGACAGCATCCTGTTTCACGCGGGAACAGCATTTACAGAAAATGAAACAGTAACAAATGGGGGTCGCGTGATAGCTGTCAGCTCTTTTGGTAAAAATATGAACGAAGCGCTCTCCCTTTCTTATAAAAATGCTGAAAAGGTGAAGTTCGAAGGAAAGTATTATCGAAAAGACATTGGTTTCGACCTTTAAACCATGACATGATTCTTTTAAGATTACTAAAAAATAACCGGATCGGTGGGGCCATTTTCATAAGCCTTCTATTGCTGGGACAGTGGATGCAATCCATCATCTCTCCTCCTGCAGTCACAGAATGGAATACTATGCCATTCTACCACCTGATTTTTGAACCACTGCAAAATCTGCCCCATCTTTCTGTTATAGTGGCCTTACTGATCTTCAGTGCCATGGCTATCCTGCTGATCAGGTTAAATGTGAAATATTTTCTCATTGCGGATCGCTCATTCATGCCTGCATCCATGTTTATCCTAATTGCCGGGTCATTCCCTGAATTACACCAGCTTAGCCCGGTACTGATAGCTAGCTTATTCGTGTTAATTACAATTATTATCCTCTTCAATGCACAAGAGGATAAACCAGATTCCTTCCGCATCTTTAACGCTTCGCTGGTCCTGGGCCTTGGAAGCATGTTCTACCTCAACCTTATCTGGTTCATTCCAATAATCTGGATCACCATTTTAATTATTCGTCCCATGCGCTGGCGAGAACTGGTATATCCCCTGGTTGTCTTTGGAATGATTGGTCTTTTCATGCTTACCTACTATTGGGTAATATTAGATGATACCGCTCGCCTGGGCGAATTGCTACTGGACAACCTATCGATACCTTCAGCTTACACAGTTTATAAAAACAGCTGGCTGATATTCACAGGATACCTCCTTTTGTTAATCATAATTGCCAGTGTTTATGCGCTTCAGAGTGCTTATGCAAGAAAAAATATCATTAGAAAACTCTACAAGGTATTTCTTGCCATATTTATCTTCACAATCCTTTTTGATCTCATCATTACAAAATTCAGGATCGAATCTTTCTATATCCTGGCACTTCCAACAGCGTATCTATTGTCGAATTTCTTTCACAGGAAGAAGAGTCACTGGATGCATGAGTTGCTGATGTGGGTGTGGGTTGGGATCATTGTGTATATACATGTAAAGGGGTGATACGAGTAATACGATTTAACCGCACCTACTTCGCTGAAGCTTCGTAGGTCAAAGAGAGTTTTTTATCAGCAGGACGTGCATGGAGTGTTTTAAGAGGAGGAGATAAATCTCCTGAGGAAGAAGCGAAGGATTACTGCAAAATGGCCTTCATCTCATAACCGTTCTCCTGCAGATACTTCAAGACTTCCGGTAGGGCGTGATACAAATTTTTCCTTGCTTTATCTGAATCGTGGAATACTACGATGGATCCGGGCCTGACATTGTTGATGACATTTTTACTTACTGTATCTCCGCTGATCTTGCGGTTATAGTCAACACTTAACACTTCCCACAGTATAATTTTAAACTCAGGGAGTATGGCTTTAACCTGACTACGGAGAATTCTCCCGTACGGGGGACGAAAGAGCTTAGATTTGATGAGTTCATCGGCCATATGAATATCATCCAGGTATTTGGAGGTGGAAGCACTATATCCCTTCATATGGGAATAGGTGTGGTTGCCGACTGAATGCCCCCTTTTTACAATTTCACTGAAAATTTCCGGATGGGCATCAACATTGCGGCCCAGGCAGAAGAATGTTCCCTTTGCCTTGTATTCATCGAGCTTGTCAAGGACCCAGTGCGTAACTTTCGGTGTGGGTCCGTCGTCAAAGGTGAGATATACGCTCTTGCTATTGTCCCTGATGTTAAAGGTCATTTTCTTAAATGACCGGGTAATCAGTGATGGTATCCTGGCTATGAGCATACTCAAGATCTAACGGTAAATCATCTCATAATTCATAGCATACTTATTTACCTTCTCTTCCAGGCGTTTAGCTGCGTCTGTCTCGCCATAGCCCAAACAAATACTACTCATTGTACTCAAATCCCTGATGGTTTGAAGGTAATCGTTATGCAACTTGGCGGCAGTTTTCGGCTTAGCCCTCAGAATTGATTCGTAATAAATTAACTCCTGCTCGCTGATTTCTTCCATCTTCTCCAGTATAACCATGGCTTTATCGATAGCGTTAGCAGAAAAATAGCTTTGTAAAATCGGGACTATAGAAAAATTATAGGGTACCCGCTCATGTGGCATATACGCCATACAGTAATCGAGAACTTCGACCGCTTTTGCATTGTTTCCCTCGTCAGCGTATGCTTTGGCAAGGGTAGCAAATGAGTACCTGTATTTAATGGTCATCCTCAGGTTATTCTCATCCATGTATACTTTCGGATCATCAATTCCTCCCCACTCAAATTCTGTCACAAGTCGCCGATACATTTTCTCTGTATCTACAACTCCAAGCACCGAGGCACCCTGGGGAACCTTGATAGGTGCAACCCTATAAGCCAAACCCTCCTGGACAAAACTCTCTTCCAATCCAAGGAAATTATCATTTGAAACTGTGTTTGAGAAGTAAATGGGCCTTTCCCAGTTGTTAGTTGCCAGCATATCCATTTGAGCAATGCTGTTTTTGTAAACAACGCCTTCGGTAATTTTAAACCTGACCTCATCAACAACATAGTCTTCTATTACCCCTGTTATTACACCTTCCGGCATAGTTGATGAATCAACCGGGATAATGAATTTTTTTGCAGGAATGAAATATTGCCCATCCTCGAACCTCGGATCATCTGAAGCCAGGAACCTGATTCCGTCTTTCAGTGGAACATAGTCTGTGTCCAGGATCTTTACAAATTTCTGTATATCAGTAAGGACAAGACCTATACCCGCTCTGTCAATATTTATCCTTGTAGCAATCTCTTCATTATTGAAGGTATGCATGTAGGAAAGCAGCTTAAATGGATCCATGTTTCCTTCCAGTGCAGTAAACGCCTTGTAATCGTTTTGGAACGCAGTAGGTAAAGTTGAATTATCAACAAGTTTTTTTGAATCAGCATACAAGCGAAAAGCTTCCTCTTCATATTTGGACTTATTGGCTTTGTATTTCTGAGAGATCAGTGCCCCTGCTGTTTCAACCAGGTAGGCGTAATCGCGCTGACCTTGCTGATACTGCTCCTTGGTCATGCTCAATGGAAGTGCATCTGAATCATAGAACTGGCTGGCCATTTGTTCAATATACCAGTCTGCCGTAAGATAACTAAGATTCACCACCCTGACGTCCGTCCTGTATCCTTCAACTTCCTGTACATACCACAATGGGAAAGTATCATTATCGCCATTGGTAAAGATTATTGCTCCCTCATCACAGGAATTCAGATAATTTCTCGCAAATGCCCTTGCAGTGTATCGACCTGATCTGTCATGATCGTCCCAGTTCTCTTTTACCATGATTCCGGGTACAAGAAACAAGGAAGCAAGGACCACAACAGTAGGAACAATCACTGATTTGGATTTTTTCCTGATCGCTTCAATAATTCCTACAGCCCCGAGTCCGATCCATATTGTAAAAGCATAAAATGATGCAGCATAAGCATAGTCACGCTCCCTCGGCTGGTAGGGATTTTGGTTCAAATAAACAAGAATGGCAAAGCCAGTCATGATAAAGAGCAAGGCAACCACCCATGCGTCATTTATTTTTCTTCTGAAGTGAAATACCATGCCAATCAATCCAAAGATTAGAGGTAGCATGTAATATTTATTATTCGCCCAATTATTCGTAATCGAATCAGGGAGATTATCCTGTGGACCAAGCCGTGCTTCATCAATAAACTTTATCCCCGAGATCCAATTCCCTTTATGGGGCTCTCCATTTCCCTGGATATCATTTTGTCGACCTGCAAAATTCCACATGAAGTAGCGCAGATACATATGTCCAACCTGGTAGTCGAAAAAGAAGCGCATATTCTGACCAAAACCTGGCTTATCCTTTGGAGATGAACGATCGAATTGCCTATCTCCCATTCGGCCAACTAAAGGATTACCATTGGCATCTACCTTTATGTTATAAAGTTCAGACTCGCTCAATTTCCCCCAATAAATATACTCGTTGGTATGCTTGGCTTGTGTACTCCACATCCTGGGAAAAATTCCTTCAAACTTGTCGTTATAAATATATTCACGGTCTTTGTCCACTTCAAAATATTCTTCTTCCCCGCGATAGTAAGAAGGTTTCCCTTTATTGATAGATTCAGGGCGGGCGTTAAAATAAGCACCATATGCTAAGGGACGATCACCATATTGTTCACGGTTCAGGTAACTGAGAAGTGAAAATACAGTCTCGGGATTACTTTCATCAAGCGGTGTATTGGCTACTGACCTGATTACTATCATAGCGTAAGAAGAATATCCCAATACAATTACAAACAAGGATAATCTCAGGGTGTTCCATAAGAGGCTTCCTCTTTTCCATGGAATATATATGAAAGCAATCAGTAGTCCGAAAAGTAAGACAAGGTAAATTGCTACTCCTGAGAAGAACGGCATATGCAGGCCATTCACAAACATCAACTCAAATTTTGTCGCAAAATACGGAATGCCAGGTATGATCATGAAGAGTATAATGGCCAGGATTGCAACAGAAACCAGCAGTGAAGCGATAAATCCCTTATATGAAAAGGTGTATTTTCTGAAATAATATATGAAAACCAGTGCCGGGATAGCCAGCAGGTTCAAGAGGTGAACACCAATGGATATTCCCATCAGCAGTGCAATCAGAACAATCCACCTGTTGGCAAAAGGTTCATCTGCAACATTCTCCCATTTTAACATGGCCCAAAATACTACTGCAGTAAACAGCGACGACAAGGCATATACTTCCGCCTCCGCCGCAGAAAACCAAAAAGTATCTGAGAAAGCATAGGCCAAAGCGCCCAGCACTCCTGAACCAATAATTGTAATTAATTGGGGAAGAGCGTATTTTTCTGTTCTGTCATAAAATTTACGTGCCAGGTGCGTGATGGTCCAATAAAGGAAAAGTATTGTAAAGGCGCTGGCCAGCGCTGAGAGTATATTCACTGAATACCCTACTGCCATTTCATTTCCTCCTGCAAATAGCGTGAAGAATCTTCCCAAAATCATAAAAAACGGAGCTCCCGGAGGATGTCCTACTTCAAGCTTATAGGCAGTGGCAATAAACTCACCACTATCCCAGAAAGAACTTGTAGACTCAATGGTTAAGAGGTAAACAACGGCCGCAACAATAAATACTGTCCAGCCAGCAATCAAATTATAGAAACGAAAATTTTTCATATGCATATTTTATTCAGAATCCCGACAAAGATATAACGATATATTAAAGAAAAAATGGCGGGAATGCGGAAAAAGCAAGAAAGTGAGAGAAAGTGAGAGGGGGAGGG
>Ga0307990_1000098_pt1 | contig 82254 bp, 74 predicted proteins | sample EllFjometagen129_FD_203168 | JGI IMG/M metagenome (GOLD analysis project Ga0307990, IMG submission 203168) | Marine microbial communities from Ellis Fjord, Antarctic Ocean - #129 | ecosystem: Environmental > Aquatic > Marine > Unclassified | place: Southern Ocean | collected 2014-10-08
TTATTAATAATTTCAACCATATGGAAAGAATGGAACCAAAAGAAAAAGAATAATAATAGTAGATCCATAATTAAGAATAAAAGACATGACCCAAATGAGAAAGGTAATATACAGGGATTACCAAAAATAGAGAAGCATCTAATCGAATCCCGTGCCCGGGTACCATTGGATTGCTTCCCAGGGTCAACCATTGAATAAAAAGTACAATCAATGAGCCAACAAAAAAGAATAATAGATAAGCTAGTCCAACTATCAGCAGAAAACAAAAGATTGACTAAATCCATACTTCTGCATATAGAGATCAGTAAGGAAAATGATGAGGCAATTCAGGATGAGCTGAAGAAGTTGGACAGCTTAATGAGTAAGCCATTAAAGGGGGAAGTGGATAAGAAAAATAAGAATTAGTAGCAACAAATAATATAAGTAATAACAGTAGTAAGTAAGTAGTAACCAATAAAATTAATCAGCTATGGGACAATCTTGTAGGGTGTGCATGCATAAATCAAGGATAGAGATAGATAGACAACTAGTAAAAGGTATTAGTAAGGCCCAGTTATCTCGTGAGTACAATATAAGTGAAGATAGTCTAAGGAACCATTTTGCTAACCACCTATCTAGGCAGATGAAAACATCAATAGAGCTAAAGGGTAAAGAAGAGGGTCTGCAGGTGCTAAACTTGCTTGAAAACATGATACTTGGTGTTCAGGCTGTTGTTGATAAGGCCTCTAGCAAGAATCAAGACGCTAAATACCTAGCTGCAACCAAGGAATTAAGAAATGGGTTGGAGCTTCTAAGTAAAATACAGTTTGCAATGTTTACCCAGGAGAACCCAAAGAATCAATTAACTGATGAGGAGCTTCTCAAAAAAGAGAGAGACCATGAGTGGGAAGAAATGGTGTCTCATAATTGGGAAGGATTGGAAGAAGAGGAGAAAAAAGCTTATAATTCTGTTTGGCTGAGAATGATGGGAGCAGATACAAAAGGAAGACTTGACTATGTTAATTACTACGATGGCAATAATAATGAAATTACTGATTGGGGTGCAGTTGATAATAGCGATGCTATTTATGATCCACATAAAGATACCACCCAGGAGGAGAAAGCTCAGGAAACAGCCTCTACTACAGCTGACAATGAGAATGAGGAGGAAGTTATGGGAGTGAAACCCATTGAGCCCACACCAATTGAAGTTGGCTATGACTTTCACAGCACACACGGGGTGACAGTTAAAAGGAAGAAGTAATTAAACATTACATAAATAATTCAAATAGTTCTATTAAAAACCTTTATAATTCAATATTTCTTTATATATTTAGGTCGAATTACTAAATATAAGCACATGAAATACGTTGTTTATTATCGAGTTTCTTCCAAGCAACAAGGTGAATCTGGCCTGGGATTAGAAGCACAGAAACAAGCAGTCGAATCATTTCTCCAAGTGAATAAGGCTGAATCCATTCCACCATCATTTACAGAAGTAGAGTCCGGAAGGAAGAATAATCGCCCAGAGCTACTCAAAGCAATAGAGAGATGTAAAGAGACAGGATCCACTCTACTCATAGCTAAATTGGATAGATTAGCCAGGAATGCATCATTCATTCTCAACCTCAAAGATGATCTGGCAAAGTACAAGATTGGATTCACTGCAGTAGATATGCCAGATGCTAATACGTTAACCATTGGGATCATGGCATTAATGGCTCAACAGGAAGCTGAATTCATCTCAGAGAGAACCAAGGCAGGATTGAAAGTAGCAAAGGCCAAAGGAATAGTGTTAGGAGCTAAGGGCAGGTACAACCTCACTGATGAAGCCAAACGCAAAGCACATGAAACGATTAGTCGCAACGCCCGGGAAGATCAATCTGTCCGTCATGCCTGGCATTTCATTAGACCATTACGAGAGCAGGGAATAACATATCAGAAGATAGCAGATGAGTTGAATAAGGAAGGATACAGGACAAGGACAGGCAAGCAGTTTCACGCTCAGCAGGTCTTGAATATATACAGAAGATTCCAAGCCTTAGAAAACAAGACACAAACCAAATAACCAACAATTATGAAAAACTTCAGATATGTACTTTCTCTAGTAGGACTAATCGCAGTTAATTTTGCAGGATACTTTTTATGGTCAGAAAAAGGATTAGATAAATGGGATGGAGCGTGGCAGGACTTATCAGTGGGATTTGGAGCCAGCATAATAGGAATAGTGATAGCACATTTAATCCCAGAAAAAAGTAATGTTAAGATCCTTCTAGTGTTTGTATTCTTAACAATTCTTGGCTATATAATATTTGCCCATTCAAAGTCATTAATCATCGGAGCCTATGTTGGATCAATCGTTTGTCTATTATGGTTCTTAGATATTTCTCATGAAATCGAGAAAGAAGACATCAGTAAATTTTTAAAAACAAAATTATAAAAACAACGTAATCCATTAATCACATGGAAACAATAAAATTTGCCCCGTTGATCAGAGTCAGTACAGAGCAACAAGAACAAAAAGGGGAATCACTGTACACACAGAAAGAGCAGATTGAAAACTATGTTAGTCAACTCGGAGGAGTAGTGCCTGACATTTGCTGGTCATACTCAGGTCAGGAACATGCCACACCGAATCAGGAACGAGTGAAACTGGATAAACTTCTCCAGGATGCAGGGAAGGATTTGTTTGATGCAGTCATTGTATGTGATGTAAGTCGGTGGAGTAGGGATAACAAGAAAAGTAAAGAGGGTCTTGAAGTATTGAGGAAAAACAACATTAGGTTTTTTGTTGGAGGAATGGAATACAACTTATTTGATCCAACAACAATACTATTGCTTGGAATGAGTGCTGAAATAGGGGAGTTTCAAGCTCGTCAACAGGCACTCAAATCCATACAAAATAGAATAGCAAGAGCGAAGAAAGGTCTCCCAACAGCAGGGAAATTGCCGTACGGAAGAACATACACAGCGGAACATGGATGGGGAATTGATGAGGATAAAAAGTTGATAATTGAACAAGCGGCTAAACGCTATTTAGAACGTGAGCAATTACCAAAGATTGCTGAGTCTTATTCCATGAATCATTCTAATCTGTGGAAAATATTGACTCGTCGTTGTGGTGATAGATGGGAACAAAAATTTGAAAACAAAAAAGTCAATATCAGTGAAACTGTCACCATTACAATCCCCAGGCTACTTGATCAGAAAACTATTGATGATATCAAATTACGAGCTACTGCAAATAAGACATATACACACGGACAGAAAATACATGATTATTTATTAGCTAGAATGATCTTCCATGAGAAGTGTGGATACACAATGTTCGGTTATATAAATAGCTCTGGAACGAAGTACTATAGGAGACAATACAGGAATGGATGTACGCTTGACAAAATGCTTCGGGCAGATATGATTGACGATATAGTTCTGCTCCACCTGGCAAGTACATTTGGTAACCGGGAGAAGATGAAGAAGGCTATTAATGATGCTACTCCTTCACTTGAGAAACTTACATCATTAGAGAAGGAGAAAGCCCAGCTTGAAAAGCAAATTCTGAAGGCTGATAAAGAGCGTCAAAATTTAATTTCAAAAGTAGCTAAAGGTCTTATTGAGGATTCAGATATTGAGATACAAATTACGTCCATAAGGGAGCGAGAGATAGCTTCAAAAGATCGGATTGCTGTAATAGATTCAATCATTGCTGAGATTCCTGATCCAGCTGTAATAAAGAAGCAGATCAATAATCTTGCAAATAAGGTTGGATTGCAGCTTTCTAAGGACGAACCAGATTGGATTCTAAAGAAAGATTTCAAATGGAAACGAGCATTTGTTGAGCAAGCGTTTGCAGGAAAAAATGCCGAAGGAAGAAGGTATGGAGTATACGTAGAACACCTTGGAGATAACAATTGGAAGTATTATTTACGTGGTGCGTTTGGTGAGCATTTGCTTGATATGACTGACAAAGAGACTATAACAAAATATGCTATGTATTTACAAGGCATAGCCCTTCGCTTATTTCACTTTCCCTTAAACACTCATTTACAACATGCGTGATGTTGATTAATTCTCTCCTGGCTTTGATATCGAACCAGAGTTCTTTGCGGTAGGTTTTCATGGTTGTAAATATATTACCAACTTTTTAAAATTTTCTTATTATCTTGTATTTAAATCAAAACCTAATCAATATGACAATTTTAGGAATGGTAGGAGCCTGGCAAATCATTATTATTGTTGCAATTCTGATAGTGCTTCCGCTAATGCTTATAGCTTTAATTGATGTCTTGAGAAATGAATTTACCGGCTCGAATAAACTTATTTGGGTGCTGCTTATTTTACTGCTTCCGGTATTAGGACCACTATTGTATGTCCTGATAGGGATAAAGCAAAAGGTAAAGAAATAGACCTGACACGATCAAATAGATATGTTGGCTGATATAAGGATGCATCATAAGTCTATATGATACATCCTCGAAATTGATTATCCCTAAACCAGGCCCAAATCCTTCTTCAAATTCTCAATTCTGGCTTCAAGCTCTGCATTCAGGGCTTCATAATCTTCTTTGCTGGCCAGGGGAGCATTCACACTGAAATAAAACTTGATCTTGGGTTCAGTACCGGATGGTCTGATGGATACTTTTGTACCATTCTTTGCGATATATTGCAGCACATTGGATTTCGGTAGCTGGATGTCATATCTCAAATGTGAAATCGTATCGTAGGTCTGTCGCTTCAGGTAGTCGTGTACCAGGACCACATCAGCGCCATCGATAGTTTCCGGAGGTGTTGACCTGAATTTCTCCATCATGGCAGCAATCTCCTCGGCTCCTTCTTTGCCTTGCCTGTAAATAGAAACGAGGCCTTCTTTGTAGAAAGAGAATTCCAAATAGATATCCTGGATGACATCGAAGAGGTTTTTGCCCTGTTCCTTAGCCCAGGCGGCAATCTCTGCAATCATTGAACAGGCAGAAACAGCATCCTTGTCTCTCACGAAATCACCAATCATGAAGCCATAACTCTCTTCACCACCACCAATATAAGTCATGTCTTCTTCATGCTGCCTTATAACATCTGCAATCCATTTGAAACCGGTCAGGCAATCAAAATATTGAACTTCGAATTTATTGGCAATATCTGTGATCAATTCTGTAGTTACAATTGTTTTGGCAATGAACTCCTTGCCTTTCAGCTTGCCATTCTTTTTCCATTGAGAGATGAGATAGTAAGAAAGCAATACAGCAGTCTGATTTCCATTCATCAGGATCAGTTCTCCCTTATTATTTCTTACTGCAATTCCAACCCTGTCGGCATCCGGATCAGTAGCCATTACCAGGTCTGCACCTACTTCATCCGCTTTTTTAAGCGCCAGGCTCAAGGCGGCAGATTCCTCCGGGTTTGGAGAAACAACCGTTGGAAATTCACCGCTCACTACATCCTGTTCAGGCACATTATAAATATTTTTGAATCCAAGGCGTTTCATTGCCTCCGGTACAAGCTTTACGCCGGTACCATGAATAGGAGTATATACGATTTTTATGTCTGAATGTTTAGCAATCAGATCCCTGTTTAATGACTGACTAACAACCTTTTCCAGGTAGATTTCATCTATCTCTTCACCAATCATTTCAATTAGATCAGGATTGCCTTTAAATTTCACATCATTGATGGATTTGATGTTCTTTACTTGTTTAACAATATTCTCATCGTGCGGAGCGATGATCTGCGCACCGTCTTCCCAATAGGCCTTATACCCGTTATATTCTTTTGGATTGTGTGAAGCTGTAATAACAACGCCACTCTGGCAACCCAGCTCCCGGATGGCAAAGCTAAGTTCGGGCGTAGGCCGCAGTCCGTCGAACAGGTATGCTTTAATGCCATTTGCACTGAAAATATCAGCGGTGGTTTGGGCAAACAGGGGACTGTTATTGCGACAATCGTGAGCAATGGCAACTTTGATCTGCTCCAGGTGTTTGAACTCTTTTAAGAGATAGTTGCATAATCCCTGGGTAGCCATACCAACAGTATAAATATTTATTCGGTTGGTACCTGCACCCATAATCCCACGGAGTCCGCCTGTACCAAATTCCAACACTTTGTAAAAGCTTTCTACAAGTTCTTTTTCGTCATTCTGCAACATATTGATGATGGAGGTTTTTGTCTCACTATCAATATTGCTTGCGAGCCACTGCTGTGCAGTTTCTCTTACCTGTTCTATCATACTTTTGTTTTCCATTTTGTAGTAATATCTATTTATCAGTCATTTTTTTCAAGCATACTTCTAAGCTATCCTTCCAGGAAGGAATCTCAATTCCGTATGCTTTTACAATTTTTTCTTTGCTCATTACACTGTACATAGGTCTCGGAGCCGGCAGGGGATAATCTATTGTATCAACCGGATGTATTACACAACCTGATCCAAGAAATTTCTTAATCTCTCCTGCCAGTTCAAACCATGTTGTTGATCCTTCATTCGAATAATGATAATAGCCGGGTTTAAAGTTATCCTCGTTTTGATCGGCACTCTTAATGATTTGAAGAATAGCCCCGGCCAGGTCAGCAGCATATGTCGGGGTCCCGTACTGATCAAATACAATTTGTAATTCTTTTTTCTCAGCCATCAATCCGACCATCGTCTTAACAAAATTTTTTCCATAGGAGGAGTAGAGCCAGGATGTCCTGATAATTATGGATTGTGGATGACTCTCCATAATAAACTCTCCAATCAGTTTTGTTCTCCCGTACACACTCTCTGGTCCGGGAACATCTGTTTCCTTCAATGGAGTGTCACCCTTACCGGAGAAAACATAATCTGTAGAAATATGTATCAACCTTGTTTTTTTGTCCCTGGCATAAGCGACCAGTATCTCAGGAACAACAGCGTTAACGGCCAGGGCCTGCTCAGCATCGCTTTCGGCTTTATCCACAGCCGTGTATGCAGCACAATTAATTATATAATCCGGGGAAATTGAATCGAGATATTTCCTGGTGTCGGTTTCAGAAGTAAGATCCAGTTGACCGATATCAGTATAGTAAAATTGATGCCCTGATGAGGGCGCAAGTTCTCTGAGTTCATTGCCCAGCTGACCATTGGCTCCTGTTACTAATATCTTACTTTTCATCTGTTTATCCTAAATATGATCTGAAGGAGGGCAGTATCTTATCCTTGTCTGAGACACTCATCTTCTCCGCCGGTATTTTCCAATCAATTGCCAGTTCCGGATCATCAAATTTGACTCCTATTTCCAATTCCGGATGATAAAGTTCATCACATTTATAAAATACTGTAGCTGTTTCACTCAGTACTGAGAATCCGTGTCCAAAGCCCTTTGGGATGAGTAGTTGAAGATTATTTTCTTCATTGATTTCAACACCAAACCACTTTCCAAAAGTCAAGGATCCTTTTCTCAGGTCTACAGCCACATCATATATAGCTCCTTCAAGTACCCGCACCAATTTAGTTTGCGCATGTGGCTCCGATTGAAGATGCAGCCCGCGGATAACACCGTATGATGATTTGGACTGGTTGTCCTGCACAAAAGTTTGTTGCAGACCAGCTTCTTCATGCATTCTCTTGTTGTAACTTTCAAAGAAATAGCCACGACTATCTTTGAAAATTGTCGGCTCCACTAAATATAATCCTTCAAAATCGGTCTCTATGATGGTCATGATTACTTAACTAATAAAATTGTAAATTCTTTCATTGGCTATTGAAAAAAGGTACTGACCATAGGCGCTCTTCTTCAATCCTTCGGCAAGCTTTAGAAGTTGTTCCTTATTAATATACTCCTTTCTATAAGCAATTTCTTCAATACAGGATATCTTTAATCCCTGGCGCTCTTCCATGGTATGAATAAAATTAGATGCCTGCAGTAAACTCTCGTGTGTTCCTGTATCCAGCCAGGCCATTCCCCGTCCCATGATTCTTACCAGTAAGCGCTCTTCTTCAAGGTAGAGCCGGTTGAGGTCGGTGATCTCTAATTCTCCCCTGCTGGATGGCTTCAGTGATTTTGCTTTTTCTACAACGTCGTTACTGTAGAAATATAAGCCCGTAACAGCATAGTTTGAATTCGGTTTCACCGGTTTTTCTTCTAAGCTGATTACTTTCCCTTTCTCATCAAATTCTACGACACCATATCTCTCGGGATCGGTTACATAATATCCAAAAACAACAGCTCCGTCATCCAGTGCCGCAGTATCAGTCAACGTTTTTTCAAAACCATGTCCATAGTAAATATTATCGCCCAGGATCAGGCAGACATTGTCATCTCCAATAAACTCCTCACCGATAAGAAATGCCTGTGCCAGTCCGTCAGGTGAAGGTTGAATTGCGTAGCTAAGCTCAATACCCAGCTGGCTTCCGTCGTCAAGTAAGGTTTGATACAGGTGCAAATCCTCGGGGGTGGATATGATCAGGATTTCACGGATACCTGCCAGCATAAGAACTGCCAGGGGGTAATAGATCATTGGTTTATCATAAACAGGAATGATCTGCTTCGAAATACTTCTTGTGATAGGATAGAGTCTTGTTCCTGAGCCGCCGGCTAAAATAATTCCTTTCATTGCTAAAGCGTTTTTTGGAAATAATCGATGGTTTTTACCAATCCTTTTTCAAGCGTCATATTTGGCTCCCAGTTATTGAGCTTTTCTTTAGCCATGCTAATATCAGGTTTTCTCTGAATCGGATCATCATCAGGGAGGGCTTGATAAGTAATCTTTGATTTTGAACCGGTCATTTGAATAATCTTTTTGGCAAGTTCCAGGATGGTGAACTCAATTGGATTACCAATATTTACGGGACCTGTAAAACTGTCTTCAGTACCCATCATCCTCATCATACCTTCAACCAGATCGTCAACATATTGGAAACTACGCGTTTGCGATCCGTCTCCATAAACTGTAATATCTTTGTTTTTTAATGCCTGTACGATGAAATTCGAGACTACTCTTCCATCATTCGGGTGCATACGGGGCCCGTAGGTGTTGAAGATTCGTACAATTTTAATTTTTACCTTGTTCTGAAGATGGTAATCCATGAACAGTGTTTCAGCGCATCTTTTTCCTTCATCATAACAGGCACGTATTCCAACAGGATTAACATTTCCCCAGTATGATTCCGGCTGTGGGTGAACGCTTGGATCTCCATATACTTCACTGGTGGATGCCTGCAGAACTTTCGCTTTGATTCTTTTCGCGAGTCCCAGCATGTTGATGGCTCCCATGACGGAAGTTTTTACCGTTTTTATAGGATTGTACTGGTAATGAATTGGAGAGGCAGGACAGGCCATATTATAAATCTCATCGACCTCTGCATAATATGGCACTGTTACATCGTGCCTGGTCATCTCAAAGTACTTATGATCCAGCAGGTGTACGATATTTTTCTTTGAACCGGTAAAGTAGTTATCAATGCAGATAACGTCATTTCCTTCATTCAGCAATCTTTCACATAGATGTGATCCGATGAATCCGGCTCCCCCGGTTACAAGAATTCGCTTCATTAACTATTCGGTATTACTGGTTTCCTACCGATGCTGTAATAGGAGAATCCATTCTCCTGCATTTCAGTAGGTTCATAAATGTTTCTTCCATCAAATATAACTGTTTCTTTCATCAGTTCCTTCATCTGGGGATAGTTCAGTATTCTGAACTCTGACCACTCAGTGATCACTACCAATGCGTCAGCATCAACGAGAGCATCATATTTATTTGCGCAAAACTCAACACTGCTATTCAGCATTCTTTCAGCTTCTTTCATGGCAACCGGATCAAATGCTTTGATGATGGCTCCTGCTTTTAGCAGATTATCAATGATAACCAGGGAAGGTGCCTCACGCATATCGTCTGTTTCCGGTTTAAAGGAAAGACCCCATATGGCGACCTTTTTACCCTTCATATCTCCATCAAAATGAGCCATTAGCTTCAGGGCGATTACAGATTTTTGATGTTCATTTGCTTCTTCAACAGATTGAAGAATGCGCAAAGGAGAATGGTATTCTAAGCCGGTTTTTACCAGGGCCTTAACATCTTTAGGGAAGCATGAACCACCGTATCCGGCACCGGCATAGATAAATTTATTGCCTATTCTTGAATCACTTCCAATACCTTGTCGAACCATATTCACATCTGCCCCGACAATTTCACATAGGTTGGCAATTTCATTCATGAAACTGATCTTTGTGGCAAGCATGGCATTGGCTGCATATTTGGTCATTTCTGCAGAACGAATATCCATGAAAATCAGGGGATGGTTGTTGAGGAGGAAGGGCTTATAGAGCCGCTGAATCATTTTTATTGCACGTTCAGAATCTGTGCCTACGATGATTCGGTCCGGTTTCAGGAAATCATTGATGGCAGCACCTTCTTTTAGAAATTCCGGATTGGAGGCCACATCAAATTCCAGGTCTGAACCTCTTTTTGTCAGCTCAGCTTGAACAGCTACCCTGACCCTTTCAGCTGTGTTGATGGGAACAGTGCTTTTTGTGATTACAACCAGGTAATCTTTCATGTATTGGCCAATCTCAGCTGCAACAGATAACACATATTTTAAATCAGCACTTCCATCTTCATCAGGAGGAGTACCTACAGCGATAAATATTGCCTCACAGTCAGTAATGCTCTCTTCCAAACTTGTCGAGAAAAGTAGTCTGCCTGTTTCAATATTCTTGTTTACTAATCTTTCCAGACCAGGTTCATATATGGGTATTTCACCATTGTTTAATCTGTCAATCTTGGATTTATCAATGTCAACACAGGTCACCGTAATACCTGTTTCGGCAAAACATGTTCCGGAAACAAGACCAACATATCCCGTACCAATAACTGCAATTTTCATACATGTGATTTTTTGAGAATGTAAAGTTAGAGTTTTTAGTCAATCTATTGAACGTAGTTTTAGCTAAAATATGATGGAGCATGAAAGCTTTCTGTAAAGTGCTCTAAGACACTGATATTCTGATGAAAATTAGTAATTTTTAGCAAAAAGTTATATCTTTGCGCCTCGATATTCGTACAATATATAGTCTAACTTATTAATTTTAAATTATTTAACAGAATGACCGAAAAAGAAAAAGACACATTGAAGGACGACCAAGTCGCCGATCAAAGTGTTGAAGAAACAAAAGCCGAAGCTGCCAAAGCCGAGGAAACAAAAGAAAAAGCTCCAGCGAATGATGAAGTAAAAGAAAAAGTTGTTGAAGAATCCGCTACCACTGAAGCTAAGGAGGACAAGGAAGAAAAGACAACTACTAAGAAAGAAACTGCGGTTAAGGAAGATTCCGTCACCGCTGAAGCTACTGAAGAAAAGCCCGCCTCCGCTAAAGCTACGGAGGACAAGGAAGTAAAAGCTGAGGAAGTTGTTACAGAAGAAGCTGCAAAAGAAGAGCCAGTTGCTGAAGAGTCATCTGACTTGTCATCTGAAGCATTAGCAAAGGATGAAGCTCCTGCGAAGGATGAAAAAGCTAAAGCTGAGAAAAAACCTGCAGCGAAAAAAGCTACAAAGAAACTTGAAAAAGGTGTTACAGAGACTGGTAATGCTGAATTCGATTGGGATGTACATAATTCAAATGCAACAGAGGAAGCTATAAAGGATTATGACAAGTACGAGGAGATGTACAACAGTACACTTTCAACAATTAATGAAAATGAGGTAATTGATGGTAAAGTGATTTCTTTGAACAAGAGAGAAGTTGTTATCAATATTGGTTATAAGTCTGAAGGTGTTGTTTCTGTGAATGAATTCCGTTACAACCCTGAGCTTAAGGCAGGAGATACTGTTGAGGTATATGTTGACAGCCAGGAAGACAAAAAAGGCCAATTGGTACTTTCTCATAAGAAAGCCCGTGCTATGCGTTCATGGGATCGCGTTAACGAGGCATTGGAGCAGGATGAAGTTATCAAAGGTTATATTAAGTGTCGTACAAAGGGTGGTATGATTGTTGACGTATTCGGAATCGAGGCATTCCTGCCTGGTTCACAAATCGACGTGAAGCCAATTCGTGATTACGATGCTTATGTAGATAAGACTATGGAATTCAAGGTTGTGAAAATCAACCATGAATTTAAGAACGTGGTTGTTTCACACAAAGCACTGATTGAAGAAGAACTCGAACAGCAGAAGAAAGAAATCATTGCTAAACTTGAAAAAGGACAGGTTCTTGAAGGAACTGTTAAGAATATTACTTCATACGGCGTATTTATCGACCTCGGTGGAGTTGATGGTTTGATTCACATTACTGACCTTTCATGGGGCCGTGTAAATCATCCGGAAGAGGTTCTTTCACTCGACCAAAAGCTCAATGTTGTAATTCTTGATTTCGATGATGACAAGAAGCGTATCGCTCTTGGTCTGAAACAACTTACTCCTCATCCATGGGATTCTCTTGATGAGAAACTTGCCATAGGTGATAAAGTAAAAGGTAAAGTTGTAGTGATGGCAGATTACGGTGCATTTGTAGAGATTGCTACTGGTGTAGAAGGTTTGATCCACGTTTCAGAAATGAGCTGGTCACAACACCTGAAAAGTGCACAGGAATTTATGAAGGTTAGTGATGAAGTAGAAGCTGTGATTCTGACTCTTGATAGAGAAGAGAGAAAAATGTCACTTGGTATCAAGCAACTGAAAGAAGATCCTTGGGATAAGATAGAAGAAAAATATAGTACTAATTCTAAGCACACAGCGAAAGTTCGCAACTTCACTAACTTCGGCGTTTTTGTTGAGATCGAAGAAGGAGTTGATGGCTTGATTCATATCTCGGATCTTTCCTGGACTAAGAAAATCAAGCATCCTGCTGAGTTTACTTCTATTGGTATAGATATTGAGGTTGTTGTTCTGGAGATCGACAAAGAAAATCGCCGATTGAGTTTAGGACATAAACAGTTGGAAGAAAATCCATGGGATGTATTTGAAACAGTCTTCGAAATTGATTCGATTCATGAAGGTACTATCATTGATCTGATGGATAAAGGAGCAGTAGTTGCTTTACCTTATGGCGTTGAGGGATTTGTAACTCCAAAACACCTTGTTAAGGAAGATGGAAGCCCTGCAAAAGCAGATGAAAAACTATCTTTTAAGGTGATTGAGTTTAATAAGTCAGCAAAAAAGATTATCTTGTCTCATAGTCGGATTCATGAAGACTTGGTGAAGAAGACTTCTAAGCCTGCTGGAAAGCAGTCAGAAGCTGGTGAAGTAAGAAAAGCAACTAAGAAAAGCAAGAGTAATCTTGAAAAAACAACACTGGGAGATATCTCAGATTTGGCTGCTCTGAAGACTATGCTGGAAAAGAACGAGAAGGATCAGGCTGAAAGTAAGAAGAAGTAATATTAGGTTTAACTACTAAATTTTCAGCAATGGAGTTCAATATTGAAAAATTTGAAAACCATACTTTAATCAAAGTATTGGAGGAAAAATTAGACACTCACATAGCACCAACATTGAAATCGGAGCTTGTGCTGGTGTCAGGTAATGGCGAGAAAAACATTGTTCTTGATCTGAGCAATTGTCGTTATTGTGATTCTTCTGGGCTTAGTGCTATCCTTGTTGCAAACCGTCTCTGTAAAAATGCTAGCGGTACTTTTGTACTTACAGGTTTGAACGATGCTGTTGAAAGGTTGATTACCATATCACAGTTGGATACTGTACTGAATATTTCTTCGTCAGTTGACGAAGCGGTGACAATGATTAAAGATGCTGATTAACTTATAGACAGCGTGTCTTTTGAATTAACAATCTTGGGTAGTAGTTCTGCACTGCCTACATCAAAACGTAATACTACCGCTCATTTATTGAATATAAATGAGCGGTTTTTTTTGATAGATTGCGGTGAGGGAGTACAAATTCAATTGAGAAAATTACACATCAGCCCAGCCCGGATCAATCATATCTTTATATCTCATTTGCACGGCGACCATGTGTTTGGATTGTTTGGACTCTTATCCAGCCTGGGCCTTATGGGCAGAAAAGCCGACCTGCACATTTACGCTCCTGAAAAGATGGAGGAAATGTTGAATAGTCATTTGAGCTATTTCGGTCCTTTGCCCTATGTCCTGAAATTCCATATACCCTTGCCAGGAGAAAGAGTGTATGAGGATAGCAAGACAGAGGTTCATGCCATTGAGTTAATGCATCGAACCCAGACATTTGGTTATATCTTCAGGGAGAAAGACAAACTGCTTAATCTTAACAAGGAGAAACTCGAAAAGTACAATATCAACATCGAGGAGAGGGTAAAAATAAAGAATGGTGCAGATTATCTTACAGCGGAGGGAAAGACAATTCCAAACAAAGAACTTACTATGAAACCCTGGCATCCCAGGTCTTACGCATTTATCTCAGATTCAGGATTCAAATCTTCGATAGCCAGTCAAATTCAGGGCGTCGATCTCTTGTATCACGAGGCAACATTCCTGGAAAGAGATCGGAAATTAGCAAAACAGACGCTGCATTCAACGGCCAAACAGGCCGCAGAAATTGCCTTACGGGCAAATGCCGGAAGATTAATAATAGGCCATTTCTCTACCAGGTATAAATCAGAGCAGGAGTTTGCTGATGAGGCACAGGAGGTATTCGGTGAGACGGTAGCTGTGAATGACGGTGACGTTTACTCAGTTCCTTTAAAAAGAGAAAAATAATGTCGATAAAAAGCAGGCGCTTTCGCATCCATTATCTAAACTTATGTGTTATTTTTACCGACTAATTAAAACATTGCAGCGTGGTTGAAAAGATTATTATCCTGGATTTTGGTTCTCAGTATACTCAGCTGATTGCGAGAAAGGTACGTGAGAATAATGTGTACTGTGAAATACATCCTTATAATCATTACCCGGAGATTGATGAATCTGTAAAAGGTGTCATTCTATCTGGTAGTCCATATTCAGTGCGTGATGAAAATGCGCCTATTCCGAATATCGATTCAATCAAGGGCAAAATTCCATTACTGGGTATCTGTTACGGTGCACAGTATCTTTCACATTATTACGGCGGTGAGGTGCAGGCATCTGACTCAAGAGAGTATGGTCGGGCCCGGCTAAGCGAAATTGACGAGGACAATCCTTTACTGAAGGATGTTCCGCTCAATACCCAGGTATGGATGTCGCATGGTGATACGATTATGAACCTGCCGAAAGGATACAATATTATTGCCAGTACAAGCGATGTTGCCATTGGTGCATACGCAGTTGAGAATGAAAATACATTCGGACTGCAGTTTCACCCGGAGGTATATCATACTACTGAAGGGATAAAAATACTGGGAAATTTCCTGAGGGAAATTTGTGGATGTGAGCAGTCCTGGACACCAGAATCTTTCATTGAGGCCACTATAAATGAACTGAAACGTACATTGGGGGATGATGAAGTTGTGTTGGGATTATCGGGTGGAGTTGATTCATCTGTGGCAGCAGTATTATTGCACAGGGCTATAGGTAAAAACCTCACTTGTATCTTTGTAGATAATGGACTGCTGAGGAAGAATGAATATGAGGATGTCCTGGAATCTTATATGGACCTTGGATTGAAAGTTATCGGTGTAAATGCACAGGATAAATTTCTGGATGACCTGGTAGGAATTGTAGATCCGGAAAAAAAGCGAAAAAGTATCGGGAAGAATTTCATCGAAGTATTTGAAGCAGAATCGCTGAAATTAAAAAACATTAAATGGCTGGCCCAGGGAACTATTTACCCCGATGTTATCGAGTCTGTGTCTGTGAATGGACCTTCAGCTACCATTAAATCTCACCATAATGTGGGTGGCTTGCCTGAAAAGATAAACCTGAAAATTGTGGAGCCGCTTCGACTCTTATTCAAAGATGAAGTCAGAAGGGTTGGGTATTCACTTAATATTGGTTCGCATATATTGAAAAGACATCCTTTCCCTGGCCCTGGATTGGGAATAAGGGTGCTGGGCGAAGTAAGCCGTGAGAAAGTGCGACTGGCTCAGGAGGCTGATTATATTTTTATCGAAGGACTAAAAAGCTACGGATTATATGATCGCATCTGGCAGGCAGGAACCATGCTCTTACCGGTTCAATCTGTTGGTGTAATGGGTGACGAACGAACCTATGAATTTGTTGTTGCACTAAGAGCTGTTACTGCAACTGATGGGATGACTGCTGATTGGGCGCACTTGCCTTCGGAATTTCTCAGTCGCGTCTCCAACGACATAATAAATAAAGTAAGAGGGATCAACCGGGTTGTATATGACATCAGTTCAAAGCCGCCAGCTACAATCGAGTGGGAGTAGTATGCAACATTATTGCATTCTGCAGGTTATTATAATACACAACTTTTTAAGAATAACACGATGAAGAATATCAGATATATACTGCTTGTACTAGTTGCGATGTTTATTTTTTCTACATCGTTTGGACAATGGCATGCCGGTGGCTTGAAGCTGATGGAAGTGATGGATAAGATCAGTCGGTTCTATGTCGATTCAGTCGATGAAGATGCACTCATTGAGAATACTATTGAGCAGATGCTTCACGAACTGGATCCTCACTCTTCATATATCAGTAAAGATGATATCAAGGAGATGAGCGAACAGTTGAACGGGGAATTCGAAGGTATTGGAGTTTCATTCAATATACTTCAGGACACTATTTTCATTATCAGCACTATAGAAGGAGGGCCGTCTGAAAGAGTAGGAATAAGAGCAGGCGACAGAATAATCAAGGTTGAGGATGAAATTGTTGCAGGAATTGGCATCTCTACAGGGGGAGTACAGAAGCGGCTTAAGGGAAAGAAAGGTACCAGGGTAAGGATTACGGTATTTAGAAAAAATACGGGGGATGAACTTGATTTTAATATTGTAAGGGATAAAATCCCAATGTATAGCCTGGATGCATCATATATGGTGGATAAGACTACCGGGTATATCAAACTGTCGAGATTCTCACAGACAACTGTCGAGGAATTCGAAAAGGCCCTGAAAGAATTGAAAAGTGAAGGATTGGAAAACCTGGTACTCGATCTTTCAGGAAACGGTGGTGGTTATCTGAGTAGTGCGGTTGCGCTTTCTGACCATTTCCTGGAGACGGGTAAAGAAATCGTAATAACAGAAGGCGACAAGTACCAGCGGAAAGAGCATAAGTCAAAAAGAGGCGGATTGCTTGAAGAGGGACGGCTTGTAATTATGATTGACGAGTACTCCGCGTCAGCAAGTGAGATTGTCAGTGGTGCGATACAGGAGTGGGACAGGGGTGTCCTTGTGGGAAGAAGATCATTTGGAAAGGGCCTGGTGCAACAGCCCCTGCGCTTAAGTGATGGATCAGAGATCCGGCTCACCATTGCCCGTTACTATACACCAACAGGAAGATTGATACAAAAATCATATGAAAATGGCTATGAAGATTATGCCATGGATATTATAAACCGTTTTAACCAGGGTGAACTGAATACTGCCGACAGTATTCTATTTCCCGATTCCCTTAAGTTCAAGACCCTGGTTCTGGGAAGAACAGTGTATGGTGGTGGCGGAATTATGCCGGACTATTTTGTTCCCGTGGATACAACAGTTGTTTCCGATTACTACAGCAAGCTGTTTAGCATGGGCATATTTAACCAGTATATGCTCCAGTATATTGACAATTACAGGGATAAGCTGAAAGCAGATTACGGAGCATTTGATGATTACACTAAAGATTACAAGGTAGACGATGAAGTATTAGCAGGTCTTATTTCCTATGCTGAAGAGGAGGGCCTCGATTTCAGCCAGGAGGACTGGGATATCTCAAAATCACAAATTATAATTTTATTCAAGGCATATGTTGCCAGGGACCTATGGGATACAGAGAAATTCTATGAAATTTATAACGAGACAGATGTCATCTTTCTTAAAGCCAAGGAGATTCTTTCGCATCCAAAACTTTATAAGGAGAAGCTAAAACAGTCCAGTTGATATGGTAAACTGGTTGATTGAACACTATATAGAGGTACTGGGAACCCTTCTCAGTATTGCATACCTGATACTAAGCATCAAACAGAATATTTTGTTGTGGCCCCTTGGGATTCTGAGTGCCGCACTTTATGTGATTGTTTTCTACCAGTCGAAGTTTTATGCTGATATGGGCCTGAACGTATATTACCTGTTTATCAGTGTTTATGGCTGGGCCAGCTGGGCAAGTGCCAGAAACAAGACAGGGGAGAAAATGCCGGTGCGCAAAATTCGAGGCAGACAATTGCTCATGGCTGCAGTATCAATCATTGTTTTATTCGTGGCAATTGGACTGGTACTTGATCATCTGACCGATTCGCCCCTTCCTTATTGGGATGCGCTTACAACATCAGGCAGCATAGTAGCAACGTGGATGTTAACCCGGAAATACATGGAGCATTGGATATTGTGGATAGCTATAGATTTTATTTCAATGGGATTGTATATTTACAAAGGGCTATATCCAACATCCATCCTGTTTGTTATTTACACTTTCATGGCTTTTGTTGGCTATATTCAGTGGAGTAAAGAACTAAAGATGGCAGTATGACGACAAAGAAAATAATTGTCACAGGGCCTGAATCAACAGGAAAAACAGTGCTTTGCGAGTTCCTTTCAGAGTATTTCGAAGGGCTATGGATACCTGAATATGCCCGGCAGTATATTGAAAAGCTTGATGGATCCTACAAGAAAAATGATGTAGTTGAAATTGGCAAAAAGCAGATTGAGCAGTGGAACCGGAACTATAATGATCATGAATGGGTATTCTTTGATACAGGTCTGGTTATTACCAAAGTATGGATGGAGCTGGTTTATAATGAATCGCCTGCATGGATCAGCAAGGCCCTTAGCGATTATAAACCAGATCTCGTGCTGCTCTGCTTTCCTGATCTGGCATGGGAACCTGATCCTGTCAGGGAAAATGGGGGAAGCATGAGAGATCATCTTTTTAGCATGTATGAGCAAAACCTGGATCAACTTGGATATTCTTACTACATTGTCAAGGGTGAATCTGATCAGCGCAATCGAAATGCAGTTAATGCAATAAATAATCATTTTAAGAGATAAGAGGATCAATGGAGACATTTCACGCAAAAACGCTTAAAGGATTGGAAAATATCCTTGCTGAGGAACTTCGCTTATTGGGTGCAGACAATGTTGAACCCGTTAACCGGGGAGTTAATTTTACAGGTGGAAGGGCATTGTTGTATAAAGCAAATTTTTGTTTGCGTACAGCTTTACGAATCCTGATGCCGATTTCCAGGTTTTCTGCACACAATGAACAGCGACTCTATAACAACATCTCTCGGATAGACTGGTCACAGTACCTTACTGTGAAGAAATCTTTCGTTATTGATGCAGTTGTCTTTTCGAAAGTATATACTAATAGCTTATATGTAGAGCAGAAAATCAAGGATGCCATTGTTGATCAATTCAGGGAAAAATCCTCTCTCAGGCCTCCCGTTAATACGAAAACCCCCGATGTCAGGATAAATGTTCACGTAAATGAAACGTCTTTCTTAATATCTCTGGATAGTTCAGGAGATTCTCTTCATAAAAGAGGGTATAAAACCAAGAGTCATATCGCATCTATCAATGAAGTTCTGGCAGCAGGAATGATTCTTTTAACCGATTGGAGAGGAGAGAAACCTTTTATTGATCCAATGAGTGGCTCAGGTACAATTGCTATTGAAGCTGCCCTGATAGCTGGAAATATACCTCCCGGCGTTTTCAGGAAGAAATATGCATTTGAAGATTGGCTTGACTTTGATCCTGTTTTATATGAGCGTGTTATGGAGAATCTTCCACCCACAAGGGAAATTAATGTTCCTATCCTGGCAACAGATATTGATGGTGAATCAGTGAGTATGATCCGGGCAAATGTAAGGTCTGCAAAACTTGAAGATGTTATTACAGTGAATAAGCAGGATTTCATGGAATATCCTGAACAACAGGACAATGCCATCCTTGTTATAAATCCTCCTTATGGAGAGAGAATAGTAGTGGCTGATATTGAAGCAATGTACAGTGGTATAGGAAGTACATTAAAACATAGTTTTGGGGGATCAAAAGCATGGCTTTTCACTTCAAATTTCGAAGCAATAAAACATATTGGTTTGAAACCAGATAAGAAACTGACATTATATAATGCCAATTTAGAGTGTAGATACATTAAATATTCTCTATTTAAGGGAAAATTGAAGGAACACAAAAGCAATTCAATTATGTGATTTAGTACAATTGTCAAAGAAAAACGTTGGTTTAATAAAAAAAAATGAAATAGTTGACAAATATTGTGCAGTACAAGAATTTTTAACTATTTTTAGTAAACAAATTTGAGATGAAACTCATAATAAAGTTCCAGTAGGACTTGTTTTGAGTAGCCATAATTTTTTTTATATTTGCTGAGCAAGAAATTTTGCATAATTTACCTGAAACAAATAAAGCTTAAATGAGCTTTGATGTAAACGATTATTACTCCAAGTTAAACGGCGATGACGTCCTGATTGCTTACAAAGGTAATGTTACCAGTGAGTTGATTAGTAACGTGCTGGAAGTTGTTGAGGCCAGGATGGATGACTATAGCGAGGATTCAAAAATTAGGAAGAAAGTATACAATGTATTGGTGGAGAGTTTACAAAACCTTTACCACCACATTGATGTTTTACCTCCTGGTATGCAAGAAGAATATGAAGAGAAGTTTGGAATCCTTGTTGTTTCTCGTATAGGATCCAAATACAAAATTTCTACCGGTAATTTCGTTTCTACCGATAAAATTGATGTTCTCAAGAACAAAATTGATAAGATCAATACCATGTCAAAAGAGGAGTTGAAGGATATGTATAAGTTTATACTGAACCATCAACGGTTATCTGACAAAGGCGGAGGGGGGCTAGGACTTGTTGATATTGCAAGGAAAACGGGCAATCCGCTTGACTTTTCTTTTCACAAGTATGATGAAGACTTTAGTTTTTTTAATTTAGATGTATATATTGATTATAATCCTTGATAAAATTTTTAAAATATAGATTATGGAACCATTATCAATTGAAGGAACCGCTAAAACACCAACAGTAAAATTTAATGCACAAGACGGTGTAATTGAAATTAAAGGGCGCTCAATCCCTGAAAACTCAATTGAATTCTATAAGCCGCTTGTAGAATGGTTGGAGCAATATAGTGGCTCACCTCTTGAGCTAACACAGGTGAATGTGCAGTTAGAATATTTTAACACAAGTTCATCAAAGTGTATTCTTGATGTGTTTAAAAAACTCGAAGCCATTCACAAAGGCAAAAATGAAGTAATCATCAACTGGCATTATGAAGAAGATGATGAAGATATGCTTGAAGCAGGAGAAGACTACGAATCTATTATCAGGGTTCCTTTTAAAATGATCGAGATCGTAGAATAAGTTCTCGTTTCATACAATATTAAAGTGTGGGTATTCCCTATTGAGGAGGATACCCATATCTTTTTTATGCTGAGGCAACAGTAATAAATACAAGAAAGAGGCTGTATCATAATTTAAATGATACAGCCTCTTTTTAAGATAATTCATCAACTCTATTTCTTTCTGGTCAGATTCCCCATCATATCCAGAAGCTTCTTTAATACCCTGAAATAAAGGAGTATATAAAGAATTATTGTCATAAACCATATGATTATTACATTGGCCCACAGCGTGCGGATGAAGGTTCCAAATATCATCTTTCGAGGAGCGTAAAAATGCGCCTTAATAAACTTGGAAGAAGGATCCAGGTAAATTGGGGAAGCTTTTTGAATCAGCTGTCCTTTATACTCAACTATCTTCTCAAATTCATTCTTATTGGTTACAAAATCAGCCAATGCAGTGTTGTGATGCTTTCTCTTCATCTCCTGTAATTCTTCCAGGTCGAATTTCTGCTTGATTGCATTGCTCTCTCTGAACGCATCCCTGTATATATCAGTATATGCTTTAGACAGTGCCTGGAGATATTCATCAGTATAAGTAAGTATAGTATCATTGATTTCTCCCGGGACCAACTGATCAAGGTATTTCATCTTGTAGCCGGGAGCATCTTCACAGTAAGTTTTGAATACCATTCTGCTCTTATATTCCTTGTCCAATTCATTGCGAATTAAATCAAGGTGCCCTGCAATGAGCTCTGCTTTCTCGGGATCCTTGTAATTTTCACTTATTACAACCAGTTTATTCTGAAGGTTTTTCAATAAGAAATTAGATTTAAACTCAGCGACACTCTTTATCTTTTCTTGCTGGTAGAAGTTTTTCTGATAGTCATTTTCCATGAACTGGTATGTGGCCAGACCCTCATAAGCCCAGCGTGCAGTTATAATTTCACCGTAAATTGGAATTCTGCTTGGGGTGGAAATCTGTGGATTCAGATTCTCGAATTTCACAATGATACCGCTGAGAATGATTTGCGGGATAACCAGGAATGGAATGAGTATGTAAATAGTTACTACTGTTTTGAAGCTGTCGGATATCAACAACCCCGTGACATTGGCAGCGGCCCATGAAGAGAAAAGAACAACCCAGTATTCGAAATACATTCCCTTGATCTCCATAATACTGTTACCAACAAGTACAAATGTTGCTGCCTGTATAGCCGATAGGGCAAATTGAACGCCCACTTTAGAGAAGAGATATCCCGACCAACTCAGGTTCAGGAAGGATTCCCTTTTAAGAATTTTTCGATCTTTAATAATTTCTTCAGCACTTACCGTGAGCCCCATAAAAAGGGCTACGATAACTGACATGAAGATATAGACCGGCATGTTGCTGTTTTCCGATATGGTATAACCAAATTTATTGGTCACACTAACACTGTAGTATTTCACAATAAAAGCCAGGAGGAAGGCCAGTAAAGGTGCTTCCATGAAGTTGATAACGAGGTACTGGGTATCACTCAGCTTCTTGAGTATGTCACGCTTGAGGAAAACCAGGAACTGCTTGAACCTGTTGGGAGTTTTAAAAGATATTTCTGGAAGGTCTTCTTTGGTAGCGACGGGTTGATCTGCCTCTTTGTATTCTTCCCTGAAATACTCGCTCCATTGCTTGGGAGAGATCCTTCTCGTATGGGTCAGTTTCCCATATTCATCCAGAACATTGGTTTCAACAATATTAAATACCTGCTCCGGATTTACATTACCGCATTCATGACACTCACTTTCATTCCAGTCGGCATGCTGTACTTTCGACTTGAAGTACATGATGGAATCAATGGGATTACCATTATATATAAGAAACCCACCAGTATCCAATATCAGCAATCTGTCAAACATCTTGAAAATGTCTGATGAAGGTTGGTGTATTACAACAAATACCAGCTTTCCTTTCAGGGAAAGTTCCTTCAGGAGGTCAAGTATATTCTCACTGTCCCTGCTGGAAAGACCTGAAGTTGGTTCATCAAGGAAAAGAACTGCAGGTTCACGTATCAGCTCCAGGGCAATGTTCAGGCGTTTTCGTTGTCCGCCACTAATTTTTTTATTCAGCGGAGAACCAACCTGAATTCCCTTGATTTCAAACAGTCCCAGGCTCACTAATACGTTGTTGACTGTTTCTACCAATTGCTCCTCATTGTAATTGTCGAAACAGAGTTTGGCATTATAGTAAAGATTCTGAAAAACACTGAGCTCTTCAATCAACAGATCATCCTGTGAAACATGTCCTATGATTCCTTTTACGGCCGGATCGCCGCTGTGAATATTGATGCCATTGATGAGAACACCTCCACTGGTGGGCTCGTGAGTTCCGTTTAGTACATTCAGTAGGGTAGATTTACCTGCACCACTGGCTCCCATGATTCCTACAAGTCGTCCTGACGTCTCGGCAAAATTAATATCATGAAGCCCGATAGCTCCATTTGGAAACTTAAATCCAATATGATCTGCTTCAAAAACAATTTTAGATTTTATCCTGTCTCCAACAAAGGAACTAACTATATCACTGTAGTATACCGGTTTAATTTGTTGGTTTCTAATCGAAGAACCGGTATTTAAGGGGTATGATTTGTATTGCTCGAGCAATTGTCCATTGATATATATCTCACCTTGTCCGATATACTTTACAAAATAAAGGTTAGTGGAGAGTATATGAATTACCCGTATCTGTCCTGATAAATTCTCCCTAAAAATGTGTTTTGCCCCTGGCGGCAATCCACGGCCTTTTTTTGAATCATCAACAAAAAGAAAATGAACAGAGGGGATGAGTTTATCATCGTTTAATACAAATTCGCGAATAGATTCGTATTCTTCTGCGGCTATATTAAAAGTATCGGCAACAGTGAATAGGAATTCCAGTTCCTGCTCCGTCACTTTTTCATTATCTGCCTTAATAAACTCAAGCAACTGAATCAGAACCACCACTTTTTGCTGTTGTGTTAATTCTTCATTTATAGCAGTACAAATCTTTAAAACTCTTACAGACCTGCGGGCAAGTATGCGACTGGCTTTTTTTGTCTTCTTACCATCTTCTTCGGTGAATTTGTTGAAATACATGTCGTAGACTTCCAGGAATTCTGCCACCAGCTCCTGGTTAAGTTGTTTGCTAAGAAATGATTCCACAACAGCCCTTCGATCTGCTGCTAAACTTTCGGGTTTGGCGATAATGGCGAAAAGCTGCATTAGCGCTTCAAGAATCTTTTCACTCATTTTGAATTAGTTAAAGGTGAGACACTATATTTCAAGAAAATACCACAAACTACCCGAAGATAAGAAATTAATCACAAATGGCACAAGCATATGTAAAGCCTGCCTCACACACAGAAACTTTTGTGAAGGTTTGATGTAAGATACTGACAATTGGTGTCCAGTGCCCAGTGTCCCGTAGAGACGCGATTTATCGCGTCTATTCACTGAATCCAAATGTTCCCTGACACCTAATACCTAATTCCTAAATCCATAAATACAATGTCAGAAAAATCAGCGGTATCAATACACCGATGATAACCAGCACTGCTCCCTGGCCCGTAATCCCCTTTTTACCACGTACCATGAACAGCCCGCTAATAGCCATCAGCACAAGAGATAATCCGAATATATCTGAGAACCAGGTCCATAGTTTTTTTGGCTTGTTATAGTGTAGAAAATTAAACTCTTTGAATACAGGTCTGTTTCGAACCTTCGTCAGGTAGGCCTCTCCCGAGCTGATATCAACAGTAATGTGTCCATTTTTCAAATAGATCATTACTGATGAATCATTTGGCATATAATACTGCTTGAAATTATCTCTTTCTCCCGTGAGCAATAAGATATCAAGTACATAATTTCTGTTTATACCCTCAGTAGAGACCTTTTCAATACCTTCAATGTGTTCCGATTTTGCTACCAGGGAAGGATTCCAGTGTTTGGCTACGCCATGATTGAGAGCGATGCCTGAGACCCCATATATTATAGTCATTCCAAAAAATATATACCCCAGCTCACGGTGTAACCACCGATTCCATTTACGCCATTTCATACAGAGTCCGTATTTTATTTAGAAAGAAAATTAAATTATTTCAGCAGCTAATTCCTTGTATTCAGTTGCTTCAATAAAATAACTGGCACTCTCAGCTTTTGCATGAGCCTCATCTCCTGTGTGATGATCTTTCTCTTCATTCTCCTTTGCCAGTTCAGCAGTTTGCTCTTCTTCCATTATTTTGAATGTTCCAATAAACTCAACAGTGCTGCCTTCAAGCGCTTTGTCAAATTCAGCAATTCCTTCTCCAACATTAATGCGCAGTTGTTGATCAGGATCATCTCCAATAATAAACAGCTTTTGTCCGCCATGTGAGCATACATGCGTAACCATTCCTGTAATTTTAATTTCGCTGTCTTCATAATCTCCCGGAGATTCGAGAATTCCCTTAACAGTAAGCATGCTTGCAGAAACTTCAGTTTCATCTATAGCATCAGTAACAGCTGCCTTTTTTTCTCCCTGATTACAGGAAACTAAAGCAGCGAGTAAAACAATTAAAACAAGTAATTTTTTCATGGTTTTTTATTATAAATTAAGGGAACAATATTAGTAACAATTTTAGTAATTAAAAACTAGCTAAACACTCATCTAGTGTTTCGTACATTTCAAAAACATTGTGTAATTGCAACACCTCGAATAGTTCCTTCACTTCAGCATTTACATTACAAATCTTAAACTGTCCATTGCTATTGCTGGCAGCTCTCATGGCCGATAAAAATACGCTGAATCCAGAACTATCAATGAACTTAATACCCCTGAGATCAAGTGCTAATTTTGTTTTCGGGTTGCTGTAATATCCTAGTAAGCGCTCTTTTACCGGCTCAGCAATAAGTGCATTGAACCGATCAGTATCTTTGAAATTTACAACTAAAACTCCATTTGATTCATTAGTATCTAACATGGTTTTACTGTTTTATGGATATGTTTGTTCAAGTTCACTAATGGCCTCACTCGTTTGTGTAATAAAGATATTGATCATCTCTGCATAATCCTCCGACTGCTTACCTGTTTTGCTGAGGATTTCAAGTTTTTGCAATATGTCTGCTTCACTTGTCATTCCCATAACTGCAACGGAAGACTTAGCTTTGTGGGCCATCTTTGAGAGATTATTGAAATCGGATTTTTCAAGCAGATCAGGCATTTCAATCCTATATTCTTCGAACTGCTCTTTGAAGATATTTATCATATCTCTGATAAAACTCTCATCATTATTTGCTAGTGATTTTAGATACGATAAATCTGTGATCATTGCTTAAAACTCCTTTCGTTAATAAATATAGATAAAACACTAAAATTATTTTTTTATTTTTAGAAAAGAAACGAACAGGTGGATTATTTTTCGGAATAATGAAATATGACAAGAAATAGTTTTCCCGGGAGTTCTCATCCTACTTTTTATTAATTGTAGTATTGGATGAAACCTTTTTAGTATTAATTTAGTTATAAATATTGTGGTGTTAGATTCAAATTTGAAAATAATACCATAACTTATAGCACGAAATAATAGTACATATATAGCTTCGTTGAGCCTTTGGGGTTCATGTGGCAAACAAAAATAAATTTTATTCACATGAAAAAATCATTCTTAATTGTTAGCTTCCTTGTGCTGTTTGCTGCAGTAACAGATGCTCAACTTACTTTTAAGGAGCGTCGACAGCTGGCAAGATCGTATAACGCAGGGCTTGAGAATATCTACAATCAGAACTATACTGATGCGATTACAGATTTTAACAATTGCATTGAATTAGACGATGCTTATGCCGTGGCGTACATGCAGCGTGGCAGGGTGAAAGCTGAACTTGGACAAACAGAAGAGGCCCTGCAGGATCTTGATATTGCGATCTCCAAAGACAGGAGCATGGGAGAGGCATATTTCTATAAAGGTTACCTGATGTCAGCAACTGATACAACAGGTATAAGCATGGAACACCTCCTGGTAGCTATTGAAAAGGGCTTTGAAAATGCAGAAGGGGATTACCAGTTAGGTTTACTCTATCTTCTTAAAGGGAATGATGATAAAGCACTGATATATTTCAATAAATCAATTGACCTGAATGATGAAATGCCTTTGGCATATCATGACAGGGCTGGTATAAAACGTCGCTTAGGTGATTACAATGGGGCTTTATATGATTACAAAACTGCAATAAACTACCTGGGGGAGTTTCCAATTGCATATAACAATATGGGCTCAGTAAAGATTATCCTGGGAGATTATGAAGGTGCCATTGAGGATTTTTCAACTGCGATTGAACAGGATCCAAATCTTTACCTGGCATACAACAACCGGGGTTATGCGAACTACCAGATGGGATATCTGGATACTGCACTGGTGGATTTTTCTAGAGCGATAGAGCTTGAGAATGGATTTATGGAAGCAAAATTAAATACTGCTAGTGCCAAGACTAAGCTGATGGACTACATCTCTGCAATATCAATTCTGGATGAGGCGATAGCAGAAAATCCATCTGTTGGAATTCTCTATTTGAACCGTGGACTGGTAAGAGAATTACAGGGAAATGTGGTTGGTGCCTGTGAGGATTGGAACGCCGCTCTGAATTATGGAATAGAGCAAGCAACGGAGTACCTTAAAGAATGTAAATAATTTATAAAAATATTGGCTATGAGACTCAAAGCCCTAAGCGTATTTATTCTTTTTATTTTTTGCGGAACACTTCTTTCTGCACAGGAAGTAGTGATCATAAATAAAAAGGAGTTTAAGATTAAACAGAAAGAGGGATTTAAAGATGCATGGAAAAGTATCCAGGAAGGTGATGAATTCTATACTGCCGGATTTGGAACATTTGCGGTTGCAAGGGACCTCTATCTTTTTGCAAATCAGTATAACGCTGATAATCCTGAACTAAACTATAAAATTGGTATTTGCTACCTGTATAGCGATAATAAAGTCAAAGCCATTGATTATCTCCTTAAGGCATATGATCTGAAACCGGATATTAGTGAAGAGATCGATTATCTTTTGGGTAGGGCCTATCATCTGATCCTGGAATTTGATAAGGCGAAGGATCATTATCAACTCTACAGAAATGCATTGCCTCCATCTGAGGATCTGATGGATCTTAGCGATGGAATAGATAAGCTGATCATTGAATGTACATATGGAAAAGAGTTTATGAAGGAGCCGCAGCGCGTTATTATTCAGAATCTTGGGGAGAATATCAACTCGAAATTCGATGATTACAATCCAAAGTTTGCTTACCAGGATACTGCACTCTTCTTTACATCCAGGCGCCCGTTTAATGACAAGTCAAAGCGAAATGAGATTGACAATAAATTCAATGAAGATATTTACCTGAGTCCTATTCACAGCGGGATACTCACAGAAAGTTATCCGCTGGGAAAACCATTTAATTCAAAAAGTAACGATGCCCTTGTAGGCGTTTCTCCTGACGGAGCATCCCTTTTTATTTACAGGGGAGACGTGGATGGAGGAGATATCCAGATGGCCACTTTCAAGCCAGATAAATTGAAATGGAAGAAGCCAAAGTCTTTACCCGGAAAGGTGGGTTCCGATTCAGAGGAAACTTCTGCTGCTATGTCGCCAAATGGTCGTGAGCTCTATTTTATTTCTACAAATCCTGAACTAACCCGGGGAGGAAAAGATATTTTGGTATCCAAACTGAATGAAAAAGGTAAATGGGATGAGCCAGAGAATGCAAGCACCTTGCTAAACTCGAAATACGATGAAGAAGGGTTATTCCTCTCTTCCGATGGTAATTCTATGTATTTTGCTTCAAAGGGGCATAACACAATGGGTGGCTTTGATATATTCAAGAGTGAGAAGGGAGACGATGGAAGATGGAGAACGCCTGAAAACCTGGGTTATCCGGTAAATACTCCTGAAGATGAAGTATTTTACACCACAGATATCACAGGTGTCTATGGATATTATGCAACTATCCGGGAAGGTGGTTATGGCGCGAAAGATATCTACAAAGTAATTACACTCGGGTCTGAGAAGGAGGTATCTACGCTGACAAAAGATCGGCTTATCGCGGGAACTGATTACCCCGAAAGATATAGCTTCCTTACCATGCCTGAACTGCTGTCAGTTGATACTACACTGATGGTTATGGGCCAGGTGCGTGATACGATTGGAGGTGTAGATACTACTGTGATGGCCAGGTTGTCATTTATCGATCCCAATACAGGAGAAATATCCGGAAATGGAGTTACCGGGGCAGATGGCTTCTACCGAACACAATTGGCCAAGCCGGGAGTATATGCTATCGAAATCAATGCAACAGGATATCTTTACTTTCTTGATATAATCGATCTGTCTGGTCTGGATCCTGACGAGCAGGTTGAACGCGACTTCTATCTCCAGCGAATAGAGGTTGGAACAAAGGTTGTTTTGGAGAACATCTATTTTGAGACAGGTAAGTCGGTGCTCACAGTTGAGTCTTATGAATCAATTAACCAGGTGGCAAAATTCCTGGAGAATAATGAAACAGTCCGCCTGGAGATCTCCGGCCATACCGACAATACCGGATCAAAGAGTATAAATACCAAATTGTCACAGGCCAGGGCCAAGGCAGTTGTTGATTACTTAGGCGGACAGAAAATCAATAAGAGTCGACTAGAGTATGTAGGATATGCCGACGATCAGCCAGTGGCTCCGAATGATACCCCGGAAGGACGGGAGATGAACAGAAGGGTTGAGTTCGAAGTACTTAGTAAATAAATAATAGCACTAAATAAATAACCCGGCAACTGCCGGGTTATTTATTTAGTGCTATTAAACAATTTTAATCGCTGTAAAGAAATACTACTTTTGTTTTTACATATTTTATTATTTCAACACTTACTATAAAAATGAAAAAAACAGCATTTTTTGATATTCATCAACAGTACGGTGGAAAGATGGTTCCATTTACCGGATTTGAGATGCCGGTTGAGTTTTCAGGAGTTAAAAAGGAACATATTTGCGTAAGGGAAAGTGTAGGGGTTTTCGATGTTTCACATATGGGGGAAGTTTGGGTCACGGGGCCGAAGGCGAGCGCTTTTGTGCAGAGCATAACTTCTAATGATGTAAGGAAACTGGAGAATGGAAAAATACAGTATTCATGCATGCCTACCAGGAGTGGAGGTATTGTTGATGATTTACTTGTATATAGATTTGCGGAGGAGAAATACCTGCTTGTTGTTAATGCCTCCAACCTGGAGAAAGACTGGAATTGGATGGTAGAGAATAATAGCGTAGGGGCCAGTATAGAGAATGGTTCCTCCCAGATTTCTCAACTGGCTGTGCAGGGTCCCAATGCCATAAAAGTGCTGCAAAAACTCACGGATTTAGATCTAAGTGGCATTCCATATTACGCATTTGCTGTGGATAGCATGGCAGGGAAAAATGATGTGATAATCAGCCATAATGGTTATACCGGTGCAGGTGGTTTTGAAATATATATGAAGAATGAAGATGCTGCTCATATCATGACCGAGATCATGAAGGCAGGAGAGGAGTTTAATATTATGCCAGTTGGATTGGCTGCCAGGGATACACTTCGACTTGAAATGGGATTCTGCCTTTATGGTAATGATATAGATGAGACAACTTCACCACTGGAGGCCGGACTGGGATGGATTACAAAACTGACAGATGGTAATGACTTCATAGCAAAAGATATTTTTATTAAGCAGAAAGAGGAAGGAATAAAGCGAAGATTAGTGGGCTTCGTTATGGAGGAAAGAGCTATCCCCAGAAAAGGATATGATATTTTAAATGAGGATGGTACACGTATTGGTATTGCCACCTCGGGAACAATGTCACCTTACACAGGAAAAGGTATAGGCATGGGATATGTTGAGAAACAGTATATAAAGGAGGGAACCAGGATTTACCTGCAAATCAGGAATAAAAAGGTACCGGCTTTGATAGTAAAACCACCGTTTTTATAGCATGAATAGTTGAGGGGAAAATATGAATAAAATAGAAGTTTGTTTTAGCCCGGCACTCTATCCTGCTTATGAAAACAGGGGAGCCATCGTTGTTGTAACAGATGTTTTAAGAGCCAGTTCGGCTATTGTTACTGCATTTATGAATGGCGTTGAAAGGATTATTCCTGTTGGGACCCTGGAAGAGGCGAAGAAATATAAGGACGAAGGATACATGGTCGCTGCTGAGAGAGATGGAATCGTAAGGGATTTTGCTGATTTTGGCAACTCACCATACAACTTTACCCAGGAGATGGTGGAAGGCAAACACATTGTCTATTCAACCACCAACGGTACCAATGCCATTCAGATGGCATCCAGCGCTTACCAGGTGCTTATTGGTGCATATCTGAATCTGCAGGCATTGGCTGATTATATCATTGAATCAGACAGGGATCTCCTGATCCTCTGCGCAGGATGGAAAAATAAATTTAATCTTGAAGATAGCATGTTTGCCGGGGCATTGGCTCAGCAGGTGCTTGAATCAGAAAAATATGAAACTATATGCGATGGTACCAACGGAGCGATAGACCTTTATAATGTTGCGAAGAATGATCTGATGGGCTATATTCAAAAGGTTGCACAGAAACAGCGGCTAAAATTGAATGGATTGGATGATGTAATCGGATATTGTCATACCTTTGACCAGACATCAATAGTACCTTACCTGGTGGATGATTATCTCTCAGTTCTTTAAAATTTTAACAAATCGCAATTGTTAACTAATAGCTTATAACTAAACCTTCTTGTTTTTGTGATGATTTTTTGAAATTGTAATTTTGGCTGTTATTCCTTTAACGATATTTTTTAAACCAAATAGATATGAAGAAGCACAACTTTTCGGCGGGACCCTCAATTTTATCAGAGTATACCATTAAACAGACCTCTGATGCAATTATGAATTTTAGCGATATGGGATTATCCATTATGGAAGTCTCTCACAGAAGTAAAGAATTTGTAGCGGTAATGGATCAGGCTACTGCTCTTTTTAAAGAATTACTTGATATCCCTGAAGGTTACTCCGTAGTATTTCTCGGAGGAGGGGCTAGCATGCAATTTTGTATGGTACCCTATAACTTTTTCGCGAAGAAAGCCGCTTATCTTGATACAGGAGCATGGGCAGCAAAAGCCATCAAAGAAGCTAAAATCTTTGGTGAAGTAGACGTTGTTGCATCTTCGAAAGATGCTACATATTCATATATTCCAAAGGGCTACAAGGTGCCCCAGGATGCTGACTATTTTCATATCACTACCAATAATACAATTTATGGTACGGAGATAAGGGAAGATATCGAGGTTGGAATTCCTTTGATTGCCGATATGTCATCAGATATTTTCAGCCGCCCGGTGGATATTTCAAAATATGCTTTAATCTATGGTGGTGCTCAGAAAAACCTGGCCCCTGCTGGAGTTACCTTTGTTATTGTGAAAGACGATATGCTGGGTAAAGTTGACAGGCAGATACCTACCATGCTGAATTATCAAACACATATTGATAAGGAGTCTATGTTTAATACACCCCCGGTAGTGCCTGTTTTTGCAGCGCTGAAAACACTGGAGTGGTTTAAGCAACAGGGTGGAGTAGACGCAATGTATAAAATGAACGTCGAGAAGGCAAAAGTTCTATACAATGAGATCGACAGGAATAAAATGTTTAAGTCGAATATTACTAATGTTAAAGACCGTTCCATCATGAATGTTACATTCGTTATGGATGACAGCTACAAGGAGCTGGAAGCTGATTTCCTTGCGTTTGCAACAGGAAAAGGAATGATAGGAATAAAAGGACACAGATCAGTAGGCGGTTTCAGGGGATCTATCTATAATGCAATGCCTCTGTCAAGCGTGCAGGCTCTTATAGACACAATGAAAGAATTCGAAAAAAATAATTAATCTTATAGAGATGAGTAAAATATTAATTGCTACCGAGAAGCCATTTTCAAAAGAAGCTGTAGCAGAAGTAAAGCAGGTGTTTGAAGCATCAGGTGATGAGGTAAGATTGCTTGAGAAATATTCAGAGAAAAGTGAATTGATTGCTGCCGTTACTGATGTACACGCACTTATCATTCGCAGTGATAAGATTGATAAAGAGGTAATGGACGCTGCACCTGAACTGAAAATAGTTGTCAGGGCTGGTGCCGGGTATGACAATGTTGATCTTCAGGTAGCTACAGATAAAGATGTGGTTGTAATGAATACACCAGGTCAGAATTCGAATGCTGTTGCGGAGCTTGCTTTTGGGATGATGCTATTTCTTAACAGGAACGGATACAACGGAAAGCCAGGAACCGAACTGCGTCGAAAAAAGATTGGAATCCATGCCTACGGTTATGTTGGAAGATTAGTAGCACAGATTGCCAGGGGAATGGGCATGTTGGTATATGCCTATGATCCTTATGTTGAAAAAGCAGTTATTGAGCACGATGGTGTTACCTGGGTGGAAAATGTGGAAGCCCTTTACAAGAAATGTCAATATATTTCTTTGCATATTCCTGCAAATGAGCAGACTAAGAACTCAATAAATGAACAGCTATTGTCTGTCATGCCACAGGGAGCAACCCTCGTTAATACCGCTCGTAAAGAGGTGATTGATGAAGCTTCTCTTATTAAGGTATTTGAAAAACGTGAAGATTTCAGGTACATCTCAGATATTGCACCTGATTGCAAAGATGAGATTGTAAGTAAATTCGAAGGAAGATACTTCTTCACTCCAAAGAAAAGTGGAGCGCAAACGGCTGAAGCAAATCTGAATGCCGGAGTGGCTGCCGCTAAGCAAATTGTTGCTTATCTGCATACTGGTGATACCACGTATAAAGTGAACTAATTTTTGTTTCTTTATTAATTATCTCTAAAGATTCTTACTATGGCTGTATTAAAACCATTCAAGGGTTTCAGACCCCCCGTGGATAAAGTGAAGGATGTCGCATCCAGACCGTATGATGTGTTAAACTCTGCCGAGGCAAGAGTGGAAGTTGAAGGAAATCCACATTCCTTTTTACATGTGGTAAAACCTGAGGTCGATCTTGATGTAAATATTGACTTGCATTCCCGGGAAGTGTATAACAAAGCAAAAGAGAACCTGAACACCCTGATCAAAAATGGTTTTTTTGTTCAGGATGAAAAGGACATGCTGTATGTATATGCCCAGACAATGTTTGGTAAGACACAATATGGTATTGTTGGTTGTGCTTCTGTTGAAGATTATATGTCAGAAGTTATCAAAAAACATGAGCTCACAAGACCCGATAAGGAAGAGGACAGGATGAACCATATTCGCATTTCAAATTTCAATGCTGAGCCGGTTTTTTTCGCCTATCCTGATCACGAGGGAATTGATAAGATTGTTGCAAGAGTTATTGCCAAAGATCCTGAATATGATTTTGTGACCCGTGACAATGTTGGACACCATTTTTGGTTAATCGACAAAGACAGTGATATCGCAGATATCGTTGGCTATTTTAAAAATGATATACCTTATACTTATGTGGCTGACGGACATCATAGGACAGCGGCCGCAGCCCTGGTAGGAAATGAAAGAAAACAAAACAATCCAAATCATACAGGGGAAGAAGAGTACAACTATTTTCTGGCGGTGCATTTTCCTGAATCTCAACTGTCAATTATAGATTACAACCGGGTGGTAACCGACCTGAATGAACTTTCTCCAAAACAATTTCTCAGTGCACTAGACAAAGGATTTACTGTCACTGAGATTGGAAAGGAGATTTTTAAACCGGACGAACTCCACACTTTCAGCATGTATATGGAAGGCACCTGGTTTTCACTTAAAGCAAAGGAATCAACCTATAACGATGATGACCCTATTGGATGCCTCGATGTAACCATTTTGTCGGACCAGGTACTTGGACCGGTATTGGATATCACAGATTTGAGAAAGTCAAAAAGGATAGATTTCGTAGGTGGAATAAGGGGCTTGGAAGAATTGAGGAAATTGGTGGATAGTGGCGAGATGCAGGTTGCGTTTGCCATGTATCCGGTATCAATGAAGCAACTGATGGATATAGCCGACAACGATATGATCATGCCTCCAAAGACCACCTGGTTTGAACCTAAACTGCGTAGCGGCCTGGTTATTCATTCATTAGATTAAAGATCAAATGGATATTGTAAAGAATCTTAATAGTATCCGGAATAATATTCCTGGTGCTGTTACCCTGGTAGCAGTATCAAAAACCAAACCTGCAAGTATGATCCTTGACCTATACAGGGCTGGGCATCATGATTTTGGTGAAAACAAGGTACAGGACCTGGTAGCAAAAGCAGAAGAACTTCCCAAATCAATCAAGTGGCATATGATTGGCCATTTGCAGTCCAATAAGGTTAAATTTATTGCTCCTTTCGTCTATCTCATCCATGGTGTTGATAGCTTGAAATTGCTGAAGGTTATTGATAGGGAAGGGGAGAAGCTGGGAAGATCGATCAACTGTCTGCTACAGATCCATATCGCTGATGAACAGACCAAATTTGGACTGTCAGGTATTGAATTGAAGGAATTGCTGAATAGCGAAGAGTTTGCCGCAATGAAACATATTAATATCATGGGACTGATGGGAATGGCAACCTATACAGATGATATTGAACAGGTGAAGCTGGAATTTCGGATGCTAAAACGTATATTTGAAGATACAAAAGAAGGGTTTTTTAAGAATAGCGACTTCTTTAAGGAAATTTCGATGGGGATGTCAGGGGACTATCAAATAGCCATCGAAGAGAAAAGTACTATGATCCGTGTGGGGAGTCTTATTTTTGGACCAAGAAATTATTTATAAATAGAAGTATCATGATCGATCTCTCAGTTGATTACGTAGGTTTGAAATTAAAAAGTCCAATCATAGTTTCAAGTAGCGGACTTACCAATTCTGTTTCAAGGATAGAAAAAATAGCATCCGAAGGAGCCGGGGCAATAGTGTTGAAGTCACTTTTTGAAGAGCAGATACAATACGAAATAGGTGAAATGGAATCAGGAAGCGATTACCCTGAAGCTGGTGATTACCTTAAAACTTATGCAAGGGAGCACTCCGTAGAAAACTATTTGAAGTTGATTTCTGAAGCGAAGGATGCGGTTGATATACCTGTAATTGCAAGTGTCAATTGCTATACCAGTGATGAGTGGGTAGATTTCACAGTCCGCATGGAGGAGTCTGGAGCTGATGCTATAGAATTGAATATCTTTTATTTGGCCAATGATAAGAAAAAAGATCCCAGGGATTTTGAACAAGTGTACCTGGATATAGTCTCATCTGTAAAAAGTAAAGTATCTATTCCTGTTATTGTAAAACTGGGCTCACATTTTACCAATCTGACCTGGATGGTGGACCAGCTTTACCAGAGAGGGGCATCAGCAGTTGTACTTTTCAACAGGTTCTATGCGCCGGATATCAATACCGACGATTTAAGCATAGGTGCAGCAGATATATTCAGCACACCAGCTGAAATACGAAATGCTTTGCGTTGGGTTGGAATTATCTCAGCTGAGGTTGATAAGATTCAGATTGCTGCATCAACAGGTGTACACAGTGCCTCAGATGTGGTTAAACAATTACTTGCAGGTGCTGAGGTGGTGCAGGTATGTTCTGTACTTTATAAAAACGGGGTTCAGTATTTAGGACGAATGAATGCTGATTTGAAAGCATGGATGGAGAAGAAGCAATACCGTTCTATTGATGAGTTCAGGGGAAAGATGAATTATGCAAATTTGGAAGATCCAGCTGCGTATGAGAGAGCGCAGTTCATAAAATACTTCTCAAAACATCAATAGAAAACTCGCTATGCTCGTGTGAGATTTTCTCACTTTTTCACCATTTGAATCAACTCCTTTATCAAAGGCAGTTTTTCTTCTGGAGTATTTTTTAATCCCTTTTCTAATTTTTGGAGGCACTTTTTTCTTTCAGCATCTTCAACCTGGGCAATGCTGTTTTCAATAACTGTAAATGCTTCCAGCGCAGAGCCGTAATCACTTTTGATAGCAGCATCTATAAAGACCATAATATGCTCATGATAATCCAGTCCGCTTTGCCAGCAAGAACCTATCAACTCTTTTTGTATCGACACAAAACTATCATCAGCAATAGCATCTATCATTACAGGAATAACTTCTTTATTTCTCAGGTCACTAAGTAGTTTTACAGCAGTATCTTTCACTTCAGCATCTTCAGTGGTGGCCATCAGCTCAAATACTTCAGGCAAGATAGTAGTCCTGCCACGCTTCCGAATCTCTTTAATTATATCAATGATGGCCTTCTTATTGCCAGAACGCAGAGATTGAATATATTTTCTCTCTTCTTCAGTTTGTTTTTGGGCTCTTTCGCTATTTTCCATAATCTATTTACAAAGTTCTTCAATATAATCTCTCGCTTCAAAAATTCCGTATTGCATTGCTTTTCGGAAGTCAAAACATGCTTTTTCCCTGTGTCCCAGTTCCATATCCGTTAGCCCTTTAGCATACCATGTGTCTGCTGATAAAGGATCAAGGTCCAATGACATAGAAAAATCTCTTTCTGCGTATTTATGAGTGCCTGTTGCCGCGTATGCTCTTCCCCTGGCATAATAATAGTTTGCATTTCCTTCATATAGTCCCAGCGCACGATTGTAGGAAGCGATGGCATTCAGATACCTTCCTTGTGCGAAATGGATATTTCCTGTTTCATAAAAGCTATTGTGAGCTGCGGGAAACAGCTCCAAATAAGTATTCATGTCCTTTAATGCACCATCATAGTCATTAAGTTCATTTTTCAATTTGGCCGATAAAATATAGTGCTCGAATGATGCAGGATTCTGCCGGAGTATATTTTTGCAGTCAGACAGTGCGTCCTCAAATTCATCTTGCTCATAATACATATTGGCCCTTAGATTTAACGCTTCCAGGTTTCTATAGTCCGACTTGATGGATTTTGTCAATTCCTCCATCGCTGCCTTTTTATTACCTGTATGTAAATATATTTCGGCTTTATACTGGAAGATCAGGGAGCGGTTGGATCCTTGTTTTTCAAGAGCTTGCAATGCGTTGAGAGCTTCAAGGTGCTCTTCTGTATTCATGAGATAGCGGGCTTCCTGCAGCTCTATTTCGTTTGGACGATACCACTCCTTTTCCCTCCAAAGCTTCTTCCATTCCAAAGTTCCTTCAAGTTTATTGAAATCAGGATCCAAAAGAATTTCTTTTTCCGGAATCTTATAATTTGATTCCAGGTGTTCCCTCAGGTACTTGATAGCAATATCCAGGTGATTCAATTTTGCTTCTGTTTTCGAAAGCATTAGGCTCGCTTTCCCCGGGAAGCGCTTATTTACCAACCTGAAATCCTTGCTGGCAGCAGGAAATTCTGACATAGCATAATAGAGCATACCCCGGTTGAAAATGGCAGTATAATCGCTGGAATTTACGGCAATGGCTTTATTGAAATAGTGCAGGGATGAATCATAATTCTCCATCTGCAATTGAGACATGGCCTTGAGATAATCCTCTGGCTTTTGCTGGCAGGTGACCTGCTGAAAAAGAAATAGGACTATTATGGCTAAAAAAATGTTTTTCATTTTCATATTATTTCTCAATAAAGACATCATTTTCCGTACCTGAGAATACATAGATAAAACCGGTTAATGTGTAGGAAGCATTTACATCCGATATTCGGGGTTCAAAAACTTCGCATATATAGTAATATACGCCCGGGGACACCAGGCGGTCCGTGTTATTTATCTTTCCATCCCAGTTGATATCCGGATCAACGGTATTAAAAACTAGCAATCCCCACCTGTTGTACACCTGGAAATCCACCTTTTCTACGTAAGCGGTTTTTTGTGAAATATACAGGTCATTTTCCATGTCATTGTTTGGTGAAAATACATTAGGGAGGATGAAGTTGGAACATTCATCAAGGCATAATTGCGATGATAAATCAGATTCATTTCCATAATAATCTACTGCTGAAATGTAATAGCACCCAGATAAAGATTCAACATTAAAATCCCGGCAATCTATATAAGTGCTATCTTCTTTCAGAAGCGAGTCTAAGGGATTGATAAGTGTAGGTGTTCCGGTATTTGAAGGTGAATAATAGAGGTTATAATATTTTACATCTTCAAGGCAGCTTTCATCAGAAAAATTCCATGAAAGATAGTTGCAGAATTCATCACAATCTGAATACCCATTCAATATTGGTGTACATGGTGGTATGGAGTCAACCGGCTCAGTGCAGTTGATATGACTGATATTGGAGTTTTCATAAAATCTGTTTTCTATGCTTCTCCACCCGGTGCTAACAACCCTGTAACAATACTCCTGGTTATTTACAAGACCTTTGTCCATATAAATGGGGTCGGTGGTATATCCAATTTCTTCAAAGTCTCCTAATCCATCATTGTACCTGAATATCGTGTAATCATAATTTATCCAGGGAACATTTTTCACCATTTTAATTTCAATCTGGTTGTCTGTGCCAATTAATTCCGGGATAAGTGATGAAGCTATCTCGGGTTTTATAATTGTATCACTTATTGCGAAACGATTACCGGATTCATTATTATATAACACGATGCTATAAGAATGGGGGAAGGTTCTGGTATCAACATCTGTATCAATAAATACAGTATCGCTAATATCTGCTGTTTGTTTACTAAATACCTGGTCCACATTATTTCCGTATAAATCGGGATGCCTGGTGATTATAAATTCGTATGGTCCCAGGGCCGGAATGGTATCGAGATCCCTGGGTTGAGCCCACCTGAGTTCAATGTCGCCCGAAGGGCTGTCATCGGTCACACTGGCCTGTAGGAAAGATGGTGTTCCAGCAATCAGCGTAGTACACGACTCATCGCTTGGGAAGCTGTAAGAACCATCGGGATAGACCGAAACAATAACATAACAGTATTCTGCTCCCTGCTCAAGACCGGAACCATTGTTTTCATCAGAATAGAAGGTTTCAGACCGATCTGTCAGAATACCAATCAATTTATAACCCGTGCTTATCGGAAGTCCGTTTGTGCATGTATCATGTACATACCCAGAGGGCCCCGGTTTTCTAAAAACATGGTAGCCGACCACTGATTCACATGAATCTTCAATCCAGCTTACACTGATACTATTTGAAGAGGGGACTAATACAGGAGCATCAGGCGCAGGACCAATCACTTTAATATTCACAGTTATTAGATCTACCAGTTGTGTCTCACTGTGATTATCCTCTGCTTTAAAAATAACGGTATATACTTGTTGCCTTGCGTGACTGCAGTTGGTTTGCCATGCAAATGTTCCTTCGCTGTGTCCGGCTGATGATTCCTCAGTCGATTGTGTGAACTGGGCCGCAGAAGTGTTTACCTCAAAAGGTCCGCCGACTGCAGTAAGGGAAATCAAATTGTTATCCGGGTCATTTGCCACAACCTTCATGCCCACCACATTTCCGGCTTCAACACAGTAATCGGCTATGGCGTTAATAACTGGTGGCTGATTGTCAGTCTCATGCACCTCAATTTGCATGTCGCGTACAATATTCCCAATCTTGACACCCTGGCGCCATTCTTCAATATCAATGGCGATGTTATATATACCTAACTGATCCGGGGTGATCCATGTGAGGTCTCCCGTAAGGGGATCAATATAAATAGTATCACTATGGGAAGGCAGTACATAGTCTGCAATTGGTTTGCCGTCTTCCTCTGTGCATACCGTAAGTTTATAGGATAGACTGTCACCATCAGGATCGTAGGCAGCAGGATTATGAATAAAAATCTGGTCCAGGGCAGCCCTGTCGATAGGTGGGTTCAATAAAACAGGCGTTGAATTTGGTCCCAAAGCCGGATTTATAGTGATGGTGGTTTTTATGGAGAAGACCACCATTACTGAGTTTGGAATATTTTGTACGCCCAGGTTGCGGTTGGGATCCTGAACTACAATTTCAAAGGTTCCGGCACCTGGAAAGGTATGCCGGGTTGTATATATGTTCTTCTGGTAGAAATTGGGAAGCATGGTTTTACTAATCCTGGTGGCAGATGAGAAGGTATTATCGCCCCATGAAACTTCCAACGATGATCTGTCTGCCTGGCTTAGCGTATAGGTGAATGTGGCGATATTTATCTCATAGGTAAATTCATTCAACTGTTTCAGGGTAATTTCCCCTGCACGGTTGTGCGTTGCATTTACACTTGAAAATGCCAGTAATAATAACAATGTCTGGATAAATTTTTTCATGACTTTACCTCAGCTTCAGTTCCTTCTGCTTTGTTTTATAATCAAATTTCATGCCTGTTTCCTTGTTATTGAGAGAAACAATAACCAGGTTGGTCTGATCCGGAAATATGTCCGTCAAAATTGCATTGTAAATGTACAAAGATTTCGGGGTTTTTTTCAGCTTCCCGTGCATTTCAATGGTCATAGATAGCTCATCAAACATGATGTTATCAACGGTAAGTTTTACTGAATCATCGTCTTCTTTTTCCCGTATTTGAAGAGATGCCTCCAATCTGCCCATAAACCATTCCCCTTTATAATTTTCTGGAAGAGTAAGATCCGCAGGTTTGCTAAAGTAGTGAAAATATGATGTTTCCCAGTCATCTACAAAAGTACTGATAGTGACAGACATCACAGTCCCTTCAATACTCACATTAATAATAGAGAGATGAAGCGGATGTGCACTGACACCTGATAGGACAAAGAATAGTACTATTGTTGAAAGAAAGAATTTCCTCATTCTTCAAAATTACATTAAACTTGTGATCATAAAAATATATTATGTCATCATTTGAATTATATCTGAAACTTGGGATTGATCACATCATGGATATAAAAGGTTATGATCATATCCTGTTTCTAATAACGCTGTGTTCTGTCTATAAATTGAGTGAATGGAAAAGAGTACTGATTCTTATTACGGCATTTACCATTGGACATTCTGTTACCCTGGCACTTGCAACATTGAATCTGATTTCTGTCTCCACCAACTTGATAGAGTTTTTGATTCCGCTTACCATTTTCCTGACAGCGCTCTTTAACGCTATAAATAAGGGTACCGATGTAAATAAATTACTTCATAATATTAAATATGCTGCAGCAATGTTCTTCGGACTGATACATGGATTGGGTTTTTCGAATTACCTGCGCAGTTTATTAGGACAAGAGAGTTCCATATGGAAGCCACTGTTATCCTTCAATATAGGAATTGAGATTGGACAAATCATTATCGTAACTATTATTATGCTCATAACCTGGTTGATGGTGAGCGCAATTAAAGTATCCAGGAGAGAATGGAACCTTATATTGGCAGGTGTTGGATTGGGCGTAGCGCTGGTATTGATGATTGAGAGGGTGCCCTGGTAGGAACCAGGAAGTAAATGTTCTTTTACATTTTTTCGCAGCCATACGTAGGTCCCATGCATGTATGTAAAGGAAAAAGGAAAAGGAAAAGGAAAAAGGAAAAAGGAAAAAGTGGGGAATTGGAACAAAGACATAAATGAATTCAGGCATTTTCTAAAGCTGGAAAAGGGCCTATCGCCGCATTCAATTGAGGCCTATGAAAGAGATATCCTGAAGTTGGTAAGTTTTATTGAGATGGTGGGAGAGGAGTTGAAGCCCGAGGAGGTAGATAGTAAACTTTTGCAGCAGTTTATTCAGTGGATTGGTGAATCCGGATTAAATGCGAGGACACAATCACGTATCATATCAGGCGTGAAGGCATTTTACAAGTACCTCATACTTGAGGAGCGAATAAGTAAAGATCCAACTGCCATGCTTGAAACACCAAGAATTGGCAGGAAACTACCGGAAGTACTTTCAGTGGAAGAGATCGACCATCTTTTTTCCTTCATCGATTTAAGCAAAGCGGAGGGTCACAGGAACAAGGCCATGCTGGAAGTAATGTATAGCTGCGGTTTGCGAGTGAGTGAACTGGTGGGGCTAAAACTGACTAATATTTATAGGGAAGAGGGTTTTATCAGGGTAATCGGTAAGGGCGACAAGGAACGCTTAATCCCCATCAGCGCCAATGCCCTAAAAGAGATAGACAGGTATCTTCCGGATCGCAATTCCTTAAAAAGCATTGATAAAGAATCCCAGGATATCCTCTTTCTTAACCGAAGGGGGAAACAATTAAGCCGGGTGATGATATTCACCATTGTCAAGAACTTAAAGGAGAAAGCAGGTATTGAGAAGAACATCAGTCCGCATACCTTCCGCCACTCCTTTGCCACCCACCTCATTGAAGGCGGTGCAGATCTGCGCGCCGTGCAGGAGATGCTCGGTCACGAATCCATCGTAACCACCGAGATTTATACACACCTGGATCGGGAATATTTGAGGGAAACGATATTGAGTTTTCATCCCAGGTCGGGGAGGTAGAGACGCGATTTATCGTGTCTGTTCAATAAACCAGGCCCTCCAAAAAATATACGTATATAAACACTTATTAATATATGTATATTCTCCTGTAGTCCTTATGTAGCATGTAATATGTGGCTATCCTTGTTTGAAGGGTGACTTTTCGCCGAATATAATGTATTTCTGTTTGGCTGAAAAACTACGCTTGTTGTATAATTATTATTCATGGGTATGAAATGCTAGGTGCAAATTTATGTGGCCGGAGGATTTGGCATTGAAGTCCGGGTCTTTTATCCAAAGAATTGAAAATGTACGGGAAAATACCGAGTATATTGAATTATCTTACGATAGTGATTTTCTACTCGAATTTGCTATGAGGATGAACTTCCCCTATGCAGGTTGATTCCTCAATAACAATGCAGTATTGGCTCTATTCATGTCACCTGAGTTTACAATAATTTAACTTTAATAAGATTAATATTCTCAAAAAATAGAGGTACATTTGTCTTCTCTTTTTCGAGAAATCGTTAACTCGTTCATTATTAACACTTAAAAGAATATAAGAATGTCAAATGTTAAACGTGTTTATACCTTTGGAAACAAGCTTTCAGAAGGTAGATCTGACATGAAGAACTTGCTTGGTGGCAAAGGAGCCAACCTTGCGGAAATGAACCTGATTGGAGTTCCGGTTCCTCCGGGATTTACTATCACAACAGAGGTTTGTACTGAGTACAACCAAATGGGTCAAGACAAAGCTGTAGAGTTGATCAAAACAGAAGTTGAAGCAGCAGTAAAAAATATTGAGGAAATTATGGGTACCAAGTTTGGCAGCGATGAAAATCCTTGTTTAGTTTCTGTACGTTCAGGTGCCAGGGTTTCAATGCCAGGTATGATGGATACAGTGCTTAACCTGGGTATGAATGAAGATGCTGTTCAAGGTCTTATTGCAAAATCAGGAAATGAAAAATTTGCATGGGACAGCTATCGCAGATTCGTGCAGATGTATGGTGATGTTGTTCTTGGACTGAAACCTGAAAGCAAGGAAGACATTGATCCTTTCGAAGCTATCCTGGAAGAAGTAAAAGAAGCACGTGGTGTTGAGAATGACAATGAACTTGAAGTAGCAGATCTCAAAGAATTGGTGCTTAAGTTTAAGGCAGCTGTTAAAGCACAAACCGGACATGATTTCCCTGTTAATCCATGGGATCAATTATGGGGAGCTATTATGGCAGTATTCAATAGCTGGAACACACCAAGGGCAATCTATTATCGCCAGATGAATCAGATTCCTGAAGAGTGGGGAACGGCTGTCAATGTTCAGGCAATGGTATTTGGTAACATGGGCCAGGATTCTGGTACAGGAGTTGCTTTCACCAGGGATGCCGCTACAGGAGAAAATATCTTCAACGGTGAATACCTTATTGACGCACAGGGTGAAGACGTAGTTGCAGGTGTTCGTACACCTCGCCAGATTACCAAAGAAGGATCATTGCGTTGGGCAGTATTGGCTAATGTATCTGAAGAAGTTCGTTTCGCAGATTATCCTTCATTAGAAGAGGTAATGCCGGAAGTATATAGAGAATTAGATGAGACCCAGGATAAGTTGGAGAAGTATTTCAAAGACATGCAAGACCTTGAGTTTACCATCCAGGATAAAAAACTTTGGTTGCTCCAAACTCGTAATGGTAAGAGAACTGGTGCTGCAATGGTAAAAATTGCCATCGATTCACTGGCTGAGGGTATGATTGACGAGAAAACTGCATTGCTTCGCCAGGAGCCTTCAAAACTGGATGAGTTGCTTCACCCGGTATTTGATAAAAATGCACTGGTGAAAGGTGAAATTTTGGCTAGCGGATTGCCTGCATCACCAGGTGCTGCAACCGGTCAAATTGTTTTCTTTGCTGATGAAGCTGACAAATATCCTGTTTCAATCCTGGTACGTATGGAGACTTCTCCTGAAGACCTGGAAGGAATGAATATTGCAAAAGGTATTCTTACTGCACGTGGTGGAATGACATCTCACGCAGCTGTTGTAGCTCGCGGAATGGGTAAATGTTGTGTGTCCGGGGCAGGTGGAATCAAGATTGATTATAAAGCCAGAACGCTTAACGCTGCAGGACAAGTGTTGAAAGAAGGAGACTGGATTTCATTGAATGGAACAACAGGTAGCGTGCTGAAAGGTAAAATCGCAACTATCGATCCAGAACTGAGTGGAGACTTCGGAGCAATTCTTGCACTTGCAGAGAAACATACTAAAATGGATGTTCGTACAAATGCTGATACTCCTCATGATGCACAGGTTGCAAGAGATTTTGGAGCAAAAGGTATTGGGCTTACCCGTACAGAGCATATGTTCTTCGAGGGGGAGAGAATTAAAGCTATGCGTGAGATGATTCTTGCTACTGAAGAGCCAGCACGTCGCAAAGCATTAGATAAGCTTCTTCCTTACCAAAGAGAAGATTTCGAAGGAATCCTTGAAACCATGGCAGGATACGGTGTAACAATCCGTTTGCTTGATCCACCATTACACGAATTTGTTCCTCACGATGATGCGAACCAAAAAGTTATGGCCGACGAAATGGGTATTACTGTAGCAAAGGTTAAAGAATTAGTAGAAGATTTAGCTGAGTTTAATCCAATGCTCGGTCACCGTGGCTGCAGATTAGGTAACACATATCCTGAGATTACAGAGATGCAGGCAAGAGCTATCATCGAGGCAGCAGTTAACCTGAAGCAAAAAGGTGTTGATGCACGTCCGGAAATCATGGTTCCACTGATCGGTACTTGGAAAGAATTCAAGATGCAGGAAGATATCATAAGAGCTACTGCTGAGAAAGTGTTTGAAGAAAAAGGCGCGAAGTGTGACTTCCTTGTTGGAACAATGATAGAGATTCCAAGAGCAGCGCTTACTGCTGACCTGATTGCTGAACATGCCGAATTCTTCTCATTTGGTACCAATGACCTGACCCAGATGGCTTTTGGTTATTCAAGAGATGATGCTGGTAAATTCCTACCCGTTTATTTGAAGAAAGGTCTGCTTAAGCAGGATCCTTTCCAAACACTCGACCAGGAAGGTGTTGGCCAACTTGTTGAAATCGGAACATCAAAAGGTCGTTCGGTAAAGCCTGACCTGAAGGTAGGTATTTGCGGTGAGCACGGTGGTGATCCCGAATCAGTAGAGTTTTGCTACAGGGTTGGAATGAACTATGTAAGCTGTTCTCCATTCAGAGTTCCTATTGCAAGGCTAGCTGCAGCTCAGGCTTCTCTGAGATAAGGTTAAATAACATATTAAATCTAGCTATAAAAAGCAGTAATATTTGGTTATTACTGCTTTTTTTTGGATTTTACAGTTTGAATTGAAACCAAAATCGTAACTAAGCTAATTCTATTTAGAAATATATAAATGCCTAAATATCATTAATCAAGAAATTATGACAAATCTTATTAAGAAATTAAACCTGGAGAGATACGGAATTACAGGTTCCACGGATATTGTTTATAACCCATCCTATGATCAGTTTTTTGAAGAGGAGTTGGATAAGAGTCTTGAAGGTTATGAAAGAGGTGTATTATCCGAATTTGGTGCTGTGAACGTTAACACAGGTATCTTTACTGGCAGGTCTCCAAAAGATAAATATGTTGTAATGGATGATATCTCCAGGGATACCATATGGTGGAAATCTGAAACTGCGAAAACCTCTGATAATAAGCCAATCAACCAGGATGTATGGAAAAAGGGACGTGCCCTGGCTGGTAAACAGCTTTCTAATAAGAGATTGTTTGTTATCGATTCCTATGCCGGAGCTAATGAAGACAGTAGGATGAAGATTCGTTTCATTATGGAAGTGGCATGGCAGGCGCATTTTGTGAAGAATATGTTTATCAGGCCTTCAGAAGAGGAACTGGAAAATTTTGAACCTGACTTTGTTGCATTAAATGCAGCTAAGACTGTTAATCCTGAATGGAAAGAACAAGGATTAAATTCTGAAGTTTTTGTCTTCTTCAACCTGACTGAAAAAATGGCTGTTATTGGTGGCAGCTGGTATGGAGGAGAGATGAAGAAAGGTATTTTTTCAATAATGAACTATTACCTTCCACTGAAAGGAATTGCAGCCATGCACTGCTCTGCCAATGTTGGAAAAGATGGTGATACAGCTGTCTTCTTTGGATTGTCAGGAACAGGTAAAACTACCCTTTCAACTGATCCAAATCGTGCTTTGATTGGTGATGATGAGCATGGCTGGGATGACAATGGTGTTTTTAATTTTGAAGGTGGATGTTATGCGAAGACTATTAACCTGAGTAAAGAAAATGAGCCAGATATCTTCAATGCTATTCGCCAGGATGCATTGTTGGAAAATGTGTCAGTTGCCGAAAATGGAAAAGTTGATTTTTCTGATAACTCAATTACAGAGAATACCAGGGTTTCTTACCCGATTTATCATATTGATAATATTGTTAAGCCAATTTCTAAAGGTGGACATGCCAAAAAAGTTATCTTCCTTACTGCCGATGCATTTGGCGTTATGCCTCCGGTTGCAAAACTGAACCCAGAGCAGACAAAATATCATTTCCTCTCAGGATTTACAGCAAAACTGGCTGGTACTGAAGTTGGTATTATTGAGCCGGTTCCTGCATTTTCAGCTTGTTTCGGCGCTGCATTTTTAACAGTTCATCCGACTAAATACGGACAAGAATTGGTGAAGAAAATGGAAGCGTCAGGGGCAACAGCGTATATCGTTAATACCGGCTGGAATGGTACAGGGAAGCGTATCTCCATAAAAGATACACGTGCCATCATCGATGCCATCCTTAACGGAGATGTTGATAAAACAGAAACCAAGGTTCTTCCTTACTTTAATCTTGAGATGCCTATTGCACTTCCGCGTGTTGACAGTAGCATACTGGATCCAAGAGATACATATGAGGATGTCACTGAATGGGATACCAAAGCCAAAGACCTGGCTTCCAGGTTCATTAATAACTTCAAGCAATTTACCGATAACGAAGAAGGCAAGCACCTTGTTGAGGCCGGTCCGCAATTATAGTATGCGTTAATCTAATCATAAAAGCCGCTAGAGATAGCGGCTTTTTTTGTTTCTTTGCCACCATTATGATTGAAATATTTAGAATATCCTGGTTATTTCCCCTGGCTTACCTCTTAGGGTCTATTCCTACTGCGGTATGGGTTGGAAAGATATTTTTTAAGATAGATGTAAGGGAACATGGCAGTGGAAATGCCGGGGCCACAAATGTAATGCGTGTATTGGGAGTGAAGACCGGCGTCCCGGTATTACTCGTTGATATGCTGAAGGGCTGGTTTGCCGTTTACCTGGTGCATTTTCAGAAAGTTATTGAGACGGGAAATGAAACATGGATGATCATATCCATACTGCTGGGTATATTTGCCGTTATAGGACATATCTTTCCAATTTTTGCAGGTTTCAGGGGAGGAAAAGGGGTAGCGACAATAGCTGGCGTCTGTATTTCATTACATCCATTGGCAACTGTATCTGCTCTAGGAGTCTTTATTATTGTATTGCTTATCTGGAAATATGTATCACTGGGATCAATCGTTGCCGGGATATCTTTTCCTGTATGGGTCATCCTGGTATTTCAATCCGACTATATCTCCCTATGGATTTTTTCTGGTATTGCAGCAGCCCTATTGGGGGCAACACACCATGCAAATATTAAACGCTTATTAAAAGGAGAGGAGAACGTCGCGTCTTTTTTATTCAAAAAGAAAAATTGATCATGTTTTTGTAGAGACGAGCCATGTGGCGCGTCTCATAGCTATTAAAACGCGTCTCATAGCTATTAAAACGCATCCCTGCAAATAAAAAATTACTCTCCAAAATCTTCTTCTAATTTTTGGGTGAGGATTTTTATACCGATATTTTTCTGAAGGATTCCATTTTCTGCCATGCTGATCTGGCCGGTCTCTTCTGAAACAATAATAACAAGGGAGTCTGTTACATCTGAAATACCAAGTGCGGCCCTGTGACGAAGTCCATATTCAGGAGGAAGATCTATCTTGTCGGTTACAGGCAGGATTACTCTTGCTGCTACCACTGTTTCTCCATCAATAACAACAGCCCCGTCATGCAAAGGTCCGTTCTTATTGAAGATGCTGGTAATCATTCTGCTGGAGGTGAAACTGTTCAGCCGCTCAGCTGGCTCTGTATACATCTTAAGGTCCGATTTTCTTCTGATAACAATAAGGGCCCCGGTTTTATTTTGTGACATCTGCATAACTGCTTTCAGTACAGACTTTACCTTCAATTTAGGTTTGCCTTCAAAACGCATATTGAGGATGCGTTCCAGGCTCAATTTGTTTCCATCCACATACCGCGAACCCATATGAATAAGATAACGCCGTATTTCTTGCTGAAACACAATGATCAGGGCGATGGCACCCACACCAATAACCTGCCCGATTATGGAGCTGAGCAACTCCATCTGAAGCGCTCTTACTACCCACCAAAAGACATAAATGATGGCAATAGCAAGGATGATGTTTAATGCTACAGTTCCCCTTACCAACATGTATAACTGGTAAAGCAATATAGCTACCAGGAAGATATCAATGATATCCAGTAACCTGATATGTATGAAAAGTGATTGCATTTATTTTTTTTCAAGCCAATTAACAAATGTACAAAAAGATCACCAATGGCTGTCTTACTACTTTCTGAGTGATTCCAGGTAGATGGTAACCGCTTGCCTTGCTTCTTTCACATCGTGCACCCTGAGAATCTGAACTCCTTTTTGCAACAATATCATATGAACGGCTGTTGTTCCGTTTAAAGATTCCTCACTTGTTGCATCCAACAAATTAGAAATCATCGATTTTCTGGAAACGCCTGCGACTACCGGCAATTCGAACAGTTGAAAAGCATCAGTATTCGAAAGCAATTCGTAATTATGATCACGTGATTTTCCAAATCCAAATCCGGGATCGATAAGTACATCAGCAATTCCTTTCTTATGCAATTTATGTATTTTCTCAGAGAAGTACTGCACTATCTCATCTGTAATGTTTTCATATTCAGGGTTCTCTTGCATATTCCCGGGAATCCCATTCATGTGCATGATTATATAAGGTACACCAAGTTTTACTATGGTTGTATACATGTCCGGATCAATATCTCCGGCAGATATGTCATTAATAATATCAACGGAATACTTTTCGACCATTTCTTTGGCTACCTGTGCATGATAGGTATCCAGCGACAGAATGAGGTCAGGAAATGCAAATCTGATTTGCTCCAAAACAGGGGAGAGCTTATTGATTTCATCCTGGGGACTCGAAAGTCCTGCTCCCGGTCTTGAGCTCGCTGCACCAATGTCAATAATATCGACACCTTCACTGATCATCTGGTGCACTCGATTCAGTGCATTTTCAGGATTTTCGTACTTTCCACCATCATAAAACGAGTCGGAAGTAAGATTCAGAATACCCATTACCTTGGGTGTCGATAAGTTTAGTAGTTTTCCACCACAATTTAAACTATGGTTTTTTGAAAAAAATGTATCTTTAGCACTGTTTTCAGTCATCTGTGAATATTGAGCTTTAAAACAAAATCAAAGGTATCATTAAAACTCTTTATGACCATAGATTGAATTCTCGGATACAGTAATGATTATAAAGATTTGTGAGCAAAATAAGGAAAAATAATTGATAATCAGGGCAAAATTGCAATATGAGTTTTTTAGTAATTGAAGGATTGGACGGGTCTGGAAAATCAACCCAGATTGGAATGTTGAAGGAATACCTTGAACAGAAAGCTATTTCATATAAGTATTTGCACTTCCCTCGATTGGAGGAAGGGATCTATGGAAAACTTATTGCCAGGTTTCTCAGGGGAGAAATGGGTGACATAGAGCAGGTTGATCCTTACCTTGTAGCCCTGATCTTCGCAGGTGACCGTTGGGAAGCGAAAACTTTGATCGAGCAATGGTTGGCTGATGGTTACCTGGTGCTTGTTGACAGGTATGTGTATTCAAATATTGCTTTTCAATGTGCAAAATTACATGATCCGGAAGAGCAGAAGAAGTTGCAGAAATGGATTCTCGACCTTGAATTTGGGAATTATAAGCTTCCTTCCCCCGAACTCAATATATTCCTTGATGTTCCCTTTGATTTCACAAAGGAAAGACTAACAGTTGGACGAACGGGTAACGACAGGGACTACCTTAACGGACAGACAGACATTCACGAGCAGGACCTTGATTTTCAAGGCAGGGTAAGAAAAATCTACCATTCTTTGTGCTCAGACGTAGATAATATCAGCATAGTAGATTGTGCAGACAAGAACGGGCAAATGCATTCCACAGATGTGATATTCGAGCATCTGCTGGATGTTATCTCTTTGCCATAAGACAAAAATATAAATGAAAACTATCAGAATAATAAGTCGTTTTATCCTTGGATTCGTATTTATCTTCAGTGGATTTGTAAAGGCCATTGATCCGCTTGGATCGGCTTATAAAATTGCAGATTACTTTACTGCCTTTAACATGGGATTTTTTGATTCCCTGAGTCTGCCAATTGGTGTTTTCCTGGCTGCTTTTGAGCTGGTGCTTGGAGTTGTACTGATCCTTGGATACCAGAAGCGCCTGGTGTATTGGGTGCTCTTAATTTTCATGAGCTTTTTTACTATATTGACTTTTTTTCTTGGGGTATTCAACCCGGTAAGCGATTGTGGCTGTTTTGGAGATGCCATTATCATGACCAACTGGCAAACTTTTTTCAAGAATATCATTCTCATGGTATTTGTCCTGGTGGTCTTCTATTCGCGAAAAAGAGCAAAGAACATAATGAAGGGCTCTTATGAGAAAGCTCTTATCCTGCTTTTCTTTGCAGGAAGTTTTTTACTTTCGATATCTTGTTTAAAGCAACTTCCCGTAATAGATTTCAGGCCTTATCATGTTGGGACCTATATCCAGGGAGGAATGGAGATACCAGAAGATGCCCCTATGGATGTTTATAATACGACCCTGGTTTATAGAAACCTGGAATCAGGAGATACAGAAGAGTTTACACTGGAAAATTATCCCAAAGACACTTTGCAATGGGGCTTTGTAACCAGCGAGTCGAAGTTGGTGAGTAAGGGCTATGAAGCTCCAATTCACGATTTTGGACTTAGCGATGACTATGGGTATGATATTACCGATGATCTGCTGGCTGATGAGGACTACAGCTTGATGATGGTATCCCATGATATTGACAAAGCAAATGAAGAAGCATTGATAGCCATGAATGATTGGTACAACCTGAAAAATATATCCGGTGATTTCAATTTCATTCCAGTAACTGCATCAGGCACCTCGATGAAAGATGAGGTTTCGCAGGAGCTGGGACTGGATTATGCTTTCTATTCTGCAGATGAGATAATGCTGAAAACTGTGGTCAGATCGAATCCTGGGTTTGTGCTCTTGAAAAATGGTACTATCATTGCCAAGTGGTCTCACCAGAATTTCCCAGATATGAGCATCTGGGATGAGGAGTGGAAGGAGCTGACAGAGCAATTTGTTTCGGAGCAGGATCCGGAGATACTGATGCTGATTGATGAAGGATTTATGGAGGAGATTCAGTGGGATGTGGTCGACTTTGATAAGACAGCAAACCAGGTTGTTGCAAGAAAGAATGTCTCCAGCAAGGAGAAACTGGCATGGATAAGTTTTTTCATTTCTGTCATTTTTATTTTTGTAGTATTACAATTGCCAGTTGTTAACAGGTCAATGAAACGTGGTTAAAAAGCTGCTAAACAAGTTTTTCTATGGACTCCTGGTGCTCTGGGGTGTAGTTACACTTGTCTTTTTTCTCTTCAATGTATTACCCGGCGATCCGGCACGCATGATGCTTGGACAGCGTGCAGACTTAAAAACTGTGGAGATCATTCGTACAGAGCTGGGCTTGGATCAGTCATTGTCGAAGCAATACATTAGGTACCTGAATGACCTGTCTCCGCTTTCAGTATATAACACAGCAGATGCAGAGAGCTATTTCTATTTTTCAGATTTAAAGTATGGAAAGCATGTAAAACTTATTCCGATAGGGAAGAAGGTGTCATTGTTTTTGAAAACTCCGTATTTTGGTATGAGCTACCAGAACAAGACCAGTGTGGGACAAATGATTGCTGATGTACTGCCCAATACCTTTATACTGGCACTAACAGCCATGTTGCTGGCTTCTGTGATTGGAATCTTCATGGGCACACTTTGTGCCATCTGGAAGGATACCTGGTTCGATCGTCTAACCTTGGTAATCTCCACCGTAGGCGTTAGCTTGCCATCGTTTTTTACAGCCATCCTGTTTGGGTGGTTTTTTGCTTTTGTGCTGGCCGACCAGACTGGTTTAAACTTAACCGGTAACCTTTATGAAATTGATGATTTTGGCAATGGAAGAACTTTGGTATTAAAAAACCTTATTCTACCTGCAGTTACCCTCGGTATTCGTCCACTCTCCATTATAATACAGTTATCAAGGAATTCTCTCCTGGATGTGCTGAACCAGGATTATATCAGAACTGCCAGGGCAAAGGGACTGAGTTTCCCTGCTGTGATACGTAAACATGCACTGCGTAACTCAATGAATCCAATCGTTACAGCTATTAGCGGCTGGTTTGCCTCTCTCATGGCCGGTGTTGTATTTATCGAGTACATCTTCGGTTGGAAGGGGCTGGGCTACCTGATTGTTAATGCTTTAAATCAGTATGATATGCCTGTTGTCCTGGGAGCAGTCATTACCATTGCGGCTTTATTTGTGGTGATAAATATCCTGGTGGATGTTGTTTATGTGCTGTTGGATCCACGGATAAGGGAGTTGTAATATTTGCCAGGGCATCAATGCCTATTTGTGTTTTCAATCAAAACCTCATGGCGAGTCCAACCTGGTTATCCTGCATAAAAAGTTGAAAATTATAGCTGCTTGGCTTAGCTATTTGGGAATTGTAAGTATCAACCGCCTTCTTTTTTCTTGAATTTCCAATGATATTTAAAGTTAGCCAGCCAACTGCCAGGCCTCCCATTGCTATAACACCTTTTTTAGCCAATTCCTCACTTTCAGGAGGATCTAAGGGGCGACCTTTGAATATGGTATATATTCCCACTCCAATTACAGACCATTGAAAAACACTGCCAGTTAGTTTTAATATTTCTCCTTGGGTATAATACTTCATTGGATCGGGGTAATCGGAAAAAATGGATTGAATCTCACCGTCGCTAAGAGATTTATTGTCCATTTTAATACCCATTTTGTATACCAGAAAATGCGGGATTGTATCGGGGGGAATTGCTTCTGGAGTTATTGGCTCGTTATCTTGCACTAATGGTTGATCATTGAATACGTCTTTTGTGCCATTCGCATATTTGATCATAAAGACTTTGGATTTTTCAATAGTATAGAGTGGTCCCTCCTGATTCTCAAATTTTTTATATTTGATCACATCAATGTCTATTTCATGGACAATAGACTGTAGTTCATCTCCTGTTTTAAGTATAATTATGTCTTGAGACAAAGTAGGAAAGGAAATCCCGATCATAAAAATGAGCAAAATAACCTGATCCATGAGGGTAAGTATCAGAAGTTAATTGACCAACAAAAGAAAAGACTAAGTGAGCTTAAGCAGGATTAGACTGCTTACATTCATTTTTGTTCAATATATTTCCACTTACAGATAAATTATTTAAGTAAATTTATTGAGTGAAAAAATCTCTCAGAATAACTCTCATAATAATACTCTCATTGCTCGGCCTTGCATTTATTATCAATGAAGCCAGGGGCAAAGGTGATTTCAAAATTTTTCTTGAAGCAGCTAGAGCTCTGAAAGATCATGAGAATCTGTATTATTTCTGGTTCGATCTGGGGGGCGGAGCTTCCGGAAAGTATTTTTATAGTCCTCTCTTTGCGGTACTGCTGTTTCCCTTTTCCGGGCTTCCGCACTTTATACCAAACATGATTTGGTTGCTTTTAAATGTATTCTTTCTGTATCGTATCTGGATGTTGATCACTGATTATTTTAAATTGGAAGGATTCGATTCCAGGAGCAAGAACTTGTTATTAGGTCTTACTCTTTTGCTAACAATACGATTTATTCACATCAATTTTGGGATGATACAGATGACCATTTATTTATTGTGGTCGGTGTTGGAAAGTATCCATTTCTTTAATAATAAGCAAAAGTTAAGAGGAGGAGCGATACTCGCATTGGCGATAAATATTAAGATTTTACCCATTGTTCTTATTCCATACCTGGTCTATAGGAATCGTTGGAAGCCAGTGTTAATTACACTGGTATTTTTCCTTGTTTTTCTATTCTTGCCTGCAATTTTTATCGGTTTCGATTACAATAATTTCTTGTTGGCGGAGTGGTGGAAACAGGTAAATCCTCTCGACAATCATCAACTGGTTGAGAGCGCTATTGGAATCCATAGTCTTACTGCCCTGGTACCGAGTCTTCTTCATGAAATAAGTGGTGAAGTTGAACTTCAAAGACATATTGTTAATCTTGATCTAAAGTATGCTACAATTGTTTTGAATACCGTGCGTGTATTGCTTATTCTTTTTACACTCTATTTTCTTAGAACCCCTCCGTTCAAGCCGGCTAAATCAAAAACACATGAGATATGGGAGCTAAGCTATCTTCTTTTGCTTATTCCACTGATCTTTCCTCATCAACAAAAATATGCCTTTGTTTTGATGCTGCCTGCAGTAGCTTATGTTATTTATTTTCTGATCTTCCTTTATAAATTTGACCACCAGGAGTTCCTTACGTGGAGATGGAAAATAGTGATATTGCTGCTAATTTTATCCTTCATTCTTACAAGCATTTCATCGGATGTCATTATAGGCAGAACCTTAAACAGAATAACACAGCATTATAAAACAATCACATACGGAGCACTTTTGTTATTGATTGTTTTAGGGATGTGTAAATCGAGTTTTTTGGATAATATCTCATGGAAGAATCCCAAATGAAATGGTCCAATAAATTGACATTCGAATGAAAAGATTATCTCATTAGCTGAAATATTTGTCAATGATGGCATGGAGATTTGCTGTTGAAACAGGTTTCGAAATATGATCATTACACCCTGCTTTTATCGCTTTTTCCCTGTCTCCGGACAAGCCAAAAGCAGTTTGTGCAATAATAATAACATCTGTATTGAACTGACGTATTTCTTGTGAAGCGTGATAACCGTTAAGCACAGGCATTTGAATATCCATTAGAATTAGATCAATATCAGGATTATTTTTACAAATCTCTATGGCTTCTTTTCCATTTCTTGCTCTTAGAATCTCTTTACTTAATTTACGGATTTGAATTGAAATAAGCATTTCCGTTGTTTCGTCATCTTCAGCTATCAGTATTTTTAGTTCTTTAGCATGAGGGGCTTTCTTTCTTTCAGAATCGATACTTGGAAGGTGTTTTTTGATTTGTACTGTAATTGGTTTGTATGGTATAGTAAAACGGAATACCGACCCTTTATCTTCTTCACTTTCTACCCAAATTTTACCACCGAGCAATTCAACATACGCTTTAGAAATAGCTAATCCCAGTCCTGCTCCCTGCCGAGCCATTTTATCTTCAATATCAGATTGAATAAAACGTTCAAAAATAAATTCCTGTTTATTCTTTGGTATTCCAATGCCCGTATCTTTGACAAAAAACTCAAGATACTTTCCTGGTTGTATAGTGTAGCCGAATTCTATATAACCATTAAGCGTAAATTTAATGGCGTTTTTTACTAAATTGGTAAGAATTGCAAATAGTTTTTCACGATCTGTATTTATTAAAAATTCTGCTTTTGGCGAAGGAACTTTGCAGAAAAACTGAATTCCTTTTGCTTCTAGATCGGGCTTGAAGAAGGTACAAACATAATCGATTTGATCATTTATATCCGACACCTCCACATTGGCACTCATTAATCCAGCTTCTATTTTTGAAACATCGATAATATTGTTAATTATATTGAGCAATCTTGCTCCGCCCTTTTCAATTATTTCAATATACTCTTGTTGCTTTTCGCCAGACAGATTGGGTTCTTTCATCAAATCAGCAAAACCAAGGATGCCATTCATTGGAGTTCTGATTTCGTGACTCATATTGGCAAGAAAGACAGATTTTAACCGTTCGCTTTCTTCGGCTTTTTCTTTTGCTACCTTCAGTTTTCTGTTTATTTCTTTGTACTCTATATTTTTATTCTTTAACTCAATTTCATAGTTTTTACTGATAGTAATATCAACTCCAATACTGGCCATACCAATTACTTCATTCGAATCTGACTGGAATGTAGTATTGTACCATGAAATATATATCTGTTCTCTGTTTTTTGAAAGGATCTTATTTTCAAAATGGTTGAATAAGTTTTTGGAGCTAATATCGTTCTGAAACAGTCGATATAACTCATCTTTTGAATCGGATGGGAAGAATATGTTAAACCAGTTTTTCCCCACTAATTCATCAAGTGAATAACCAGTAATTTGTAGCAAATAATTGTTGCAATATTTTATACTTCCGTCCTTATTTAACAGAAGTGATACTATATTTCCACTTTCAAGAATTTGTGTCAATCTGCGTTCAGACTCCACCAATTTAATTTGTGCATTCTTGTTCTCCCTGTTTTTGTATTGTTTAATCATGATAGTACCTAGCAAAACAGTAGCTGGTGAGTAGATTAAAATCAGGGGAAGAGCAATTGTTTTTAAGGTCGGGAGTATGCTTTCTGGTGGAAGAAGAAAAGTGCATAAAGACATGGTGATATGCACAGTAATTCCCATAGCTAATAATTCCAGGTAATATCTCTTCGATTTCCATGCTGGCCTGTATTTCCTCCACAACAAACCGATGGTTCCCGAGGTAATAATTACTGCAATGCCCATCCATTGGCCATCTCCACCCATTATCAATCTTACCAGGCTGGTTATAACCATTGTAACCAGTGTTGGAATAGGACCGAAAAACAAACCTGCAATAGAAATCATAACCGAACGAGTATCGAAAACTATTCCTGGAACCCAAGTCCAGGGTGTATACATTAGCACAATACCAATTCCACTCAATATAACACCAACAGTGATCTTTCTAAGTAAGCTGTTAGAACGCTCATTTTTAATCCAGAAGTTTTCATACAACATCGCAAAAGCCAGTAATATGGCTGTATTTTGCAGTAAGGCTATTATAATAGATTCTTTCATAAGAGTCTATGATCCATTAGGTTATATATGATAGATAGAATACATAAAGATGCAAAATTAATCTTTTTTTACTTTGCTAAACAGTCCCGGGTTCTTCAGATGGGCGTTATTTATATTCTTATTGCTTAACATATTATAAATCAGTAGTTAACCAAGGAGTATTGTTTTTCGTTTTAACATTTCGAATTTCTTTTCTCATCTGCAATAGTCCATCAATAGCATTAAATGTACGTTTGTTTTAACAGGGCATTCTGTTTAATCGTCTATTTCACTCAGCGCAATATCTCTTTTGGAGAGCCCGCGGCCTAGTTCACTCTGTTCACTTTTTACTATCTTTACCTACTTAATTTCAAACCATAAAATACAGACCTATTATGAGAGAAAAAATTGTTGCCGGTAACTGGAAAATGAACACTTTGTTACACGACGGACTTGAACTGGCAAAAGCAGTTGAAGAAACAGCAAAAAATAAAACTAGTGATGCAACAATGATCATTGCTCCCCCATATATACACCTGGCCAAGGTGAGTGAGGTAATTGGCGAGGTGAAGCTGGCTGCACAAAATTGCGCTTCAGAAGAAAGTGGTGCCTACACAGGAGAGATTTCTCCAGATATGCTTATCTCCTCAGGAGTAAAATATGTGATACTTGGTCACTCTGAAAGAAGGGCATATTACAATGAAGACAATGCATTACTTAACAAAAAAGTTAAACTCGTACTCTCAAAAAATCTATCACCTATTTACTGCTGTGGAGAGGTGTTGGAAGAGCGTGAAGGCGGAAAATTTTTCGACGTGATCAAAGGGCAGATTCTTGACGGTCTTAAAGATCTGAACGCTGAGGATATGAAAAATGTAGTTATTGCTTATGAGCCGGTTTGGGCTATTGGTACAGGAGTAACTGCATCTCCTGAGCAGGCACAGGAAATGCATAAATATATCAGAGACCTCCTGGTCGAGATGTTTGATGCAACTGTAGCTGATAATATGACTATTTTATACGGTGGAAGTTGTAAGCCCTCCAATGCACAAGAACTGTTTGCAAATCCGGATGTTGACGGCGGACTTATTGGCGGCGCTTCGCTGAAAGCAGATGATTTTATACAAATTGTTAATGCTTACTAGTATAATATAGGAAAGATACATCATACATATGAACTACCTGGAATATACTTTTTCGGGTCTGAGCGATGTAAGTTCTACTGAAGTGCTGGATATGGGCTGTGGAACCGGAGTGCTTGGAATCCTGGCATCGAAGCTGGGCTGTGAAAAAGTATTGAGTATTGATATTGATGACTGGGCCGTCAGAAATAGTATTGAGAATGCAGAGGTGAATCTCTGCAGCAACCTGGTCATTGAAAAGGGGGATGTAAATGCAATTAAGGACCAGCAGTTTCATATAATTCTGGCCAACATTAACAGGAATATTTTGTTGAATGATATGTTAGCTTATTGTGATTCACTCAGGTACAAAGGAACACTTATCATTTCTGGTATACTTCCGCAGGACAAGGAAATTATTCTGGAGAAAGCAAAGGATTGCGGATTAATCTTTAAGAGCGTTCTCCAGGAAAACAATTGGTTGTCAATAATTTTTGAAAAAGGAAAGAGGAATTGATTTATATTTGATAGAGTATAAAATTTAAATTCTATGAAGAAGCTAATCCTGATCGTTTCCCTGGCGATTTCATTTTCTTTTGTTCAAGCTCAGAATATGAGCGAGTTTTCCCAGGACACCGGCAAATTCATTACCGAATTGGATGCTATATTTGGCGCTGGGCTTAATAAAAGCGAAGCGGCAGTGTATGAAGCGTTTAAATCCTCCTGGAGTGATATGAATCCACAGGACAGGACTGAAATTATGCAACTTTGTGATATCAAAAGGCAGAAGCGATTTAAGGCAAAGCCGCACTTCATAAAATTCCTGGCTATTCTGAATGAATTTCTTGTGGAAGATAAAACACAGCTTGGTTACAAAGATTGGTTAAGCGGATATCGAAGCCTTCTTGAATCTGAAGAATTGCTTCTGAAGGATATGAATAACTTTCAAAACAGCTCCTTACAAATACTTGATAAAGAAGTACTTTACAGGTCAAAATCGCTAACCTGGAAGATGCAGGATGCCCAGTACAGGTTTGTTTACACCGACTCGCTGAAGCTTGAAGTTACATCAGCTACCTTGTTTTGTTACACCAGGGATGATAGCATAAAAGTATATGATGTAAGTGGAACAGTTGATCTGATGAAGCTTACTTTTTCCGGGGATAAGGGAACCGTTTACTGGGACAAGGCCGGGTTTAATCCGGAAGAGACTTTTGCTACCCTGGTAAATTACAAGATAAACCTCACCATTCCTGAATACTCCTCAGAAAACGCCTATTTAAGTCATAAAACGCTATTCGATACTCCTGTATTAGGTAGAATAGAAGATAAAGTAAGTTTTGCTAAGACCAGGCAACAGGTAAAGTATCCTAAATTCTTTACCTACCAAAGTAGTTATGTTCTGAAGGATTTTGTACCGGGAGTAAATTATTCAGGAGGACTGTCGATGCAAGGCGCACACCTGGCAGGTACAACAGAAGAAGGCAAACAAGCCGTTATTGAAATCTTTTATGAAGATACGCTAAGAACAAAAATGGTGTCAGATGTTTTTCGATTCAGCAGTTCAGCTATCATGACTGATCATGCTGAAGCATATGTTTATATAGAGGATGATTCAATTTACCACCCTGATGTAATTATGAATTATAATATTAATAATGAGCTCCTAAGATTAATAAAGTCTGAGGACTACAATTCACAAGGGCCATATACCAATTCTTATCACAAGATAGATATGAATTTTGCAGAATTGAGCTGGAACAGGAAAGAGAAGGAGATAAAGTTCCAGGCAGCACAGGCAACTTCAATGGGCAATGCCTGGTTCGAATCATACGATTTCTATAACGATCAGGTATATAATAGTCTTCAAAATATATTGGAGTATACAAATCCACTTGAAGATTTGTACAATTACGCACAAATGGTTCGAATCGACAATTTTCCTGTTCTTTCTTATGCTGCATATATGGGTACTGATCCTTCCCAGGAGAGACATCGTTTGATGGATTTGTCCAGGCTTGGTTTCATATACTTTGACTTTGAAAAAGATGAAATAACCGTCAGGGCAAAATTGTATGATTACATTGATGCTTATATGCAGAGACGGGACTATGATGTAATCAGGTTTAGATCACATACATCATCTGGATTGGAAAATGCTATTCTTGATCTGAAAACCAAAGATTTAACTATCAATGGAATACAAAATATATTCCTGAGTGATTCACAGAATGTAAGGTTAGTGCCAACCAACAACAGCATTATCATGAAACGGAACAGGAATTTTCAGTTCGATGGTGTTATCGATGCGGGGCTGTTCAAATTTTATGGTCAGAATTTCTTTTTTGAATACGACTATTTTCTCATTAATCTTCAGAATATTGATTCACTTTCTATAAGCGCTAAAACCGGGGAGAGAAATAGTTATGGCCAGGATATGCTTACCAATATTGACAATAAGATTGAAAATATAACAGGTGAGCTACTCATTGATGCTCCCTTCAACAAATCAGGATTGGCAGATTATCCTGATTACCCGGTATTTACCAGTCGGGAGAAATCGTATATCTATTTTGATGAGAATAGTATTCAGGATGGTATGTATGACCGGGAGAGATTCTATTTTGAACTGGAGCCATTCTCTATTGACAGCCTGGACAACTTTACCAAGACAGCAATGAGGATGGATGGAATATTTGTCTCAGCAGATATTATGCCGCCAATGGAGATGGAAATGTCTCTGAGACCCGATAACTCCCTTGGTTTTTATATGACAACACCCGAAGAGGGCATGCCCCTGTTTAACGGTAAGGCCACATTCTATAATGATATAGAGATGAGTAGTAATGGCCTACATGGTTATGGGTCAATGGATTATCTTACATCTACTACCTGGTCTGATGATTTTCTGTTTTATCCCGACTCAATTACTACCAAATCACGTGAGTTCCTTGAACGGGAGAAGCTGGAAGCTACCAGTTATCCCTTAGTTAAAAATACGGAGACAAAAATCAGCTTTATTCCTGCAGATGATCTAATGAGGATTAAGCGGATTGATGAGGTCTTTAGCATGTTTAACGATGGTACTAAGTTTGGAGGCAACCTGGCTCTGAGGCCTGCCGGATTATCTGGGAATGGCTCAATTGGTGTCCCGGATGGAGTAATTGAATCTAATCGCCTTAATTTCGAAGCACACCGTATATTCTCTGATTCGGCTGGTGTGAGAATCAGGCCAGGAATGCAGGATGATTTTACACTTATAACAAATAATGTATCTGTAGATGTGAATCTGAAATCAAGAGAAGGAACCCTTGTTGCGAATGAAGACTATACGCTTATCGAATTTCCTTCAAACCTCTATGAAACGCGGCTTGACCAGGTAGACTGGTTCATGGACAGGAAGGAAGTGAAGCTCTCGCAAAATAAATCCATTCCTGAGAATCAGATCGATATTGGAATTGATTCTTTGAATATCAATGGTCCTACCTACCTCTCCAGACATGCAGACCAGGATTCATTGAATTTTGTTGCTCCTGTGGCTATCTTTAATTACCAGAAGAAAAGGATTTATGCAGATGAAGTACCATTTATAGAGGTTGGGGATTCATATATCTTTCCAGCGGGAGGAGATGTTGAGATCCTGGATAGAGCAATAATGTCGCAGCTGAGAATGGCGAAGATAATGGCTAATACTTCCTCAAGATATCATAACCTGTATAATGCTGATGTTGAAATTAGTTCCAGCAAATATTTTAAAGGGTCAGCTATGTGTGATTACGTCGATGAGTATGGAACTATATACCCCTTCTTATTAAGCACTGTTGAAGTTGATAAATCCCTTGAAACACAGGGTACAGGGAAAGTGGAAGCTGAGGATGAATTTATGCTGAGTCCTTATATGGAATATATGGGAGAGATAAAGTTGAATGCAGAAAATCCACTGTTTACTTTTTCAGGTGGTGTCAGGTTACCGCATGCCTGTAATATAGATAAACAGTGGATGAAGTTTGAAGCCAGGATTAATCCCGACAGTATACTTATTCCTGTTGTAAGGAATATCCAGAACTATGCACTAAATCCGATCAGTGCCAGTCCAATGATAGCAAGAGATTCTACACATGCATATCCTGCATTTTTGTCTGAAAGGAAAGGACCTTACGATAAGAATATCATTACACCCAGAGGATTTCTCTTTTACGATAAGCAGACAGAATATTACGAGATTGCGAAAGAGTCGAAGCTCCGGGATATGAGCAGTGAAGGGAATTACCTCAGGTTGGAGACAGATTCATGCAAGATTTATGGTGAGGGAGATTTGGACATGAAACTTGACTTTGGTCGTGTGAAAATGATGACTACCGGTGATGTAGTCCACGATATTGATAGTAACGAAATGAAAATACATATGCTTATGGGACTGGATTTCTTCTTTAGTCCTGAAGCAATGATGGTATTTGGAAATGAAATTGACAGTTTGGCTGACCTTGAGCCGGTAGATTTGACAACACCTTTTTATAAGCTGGGGATGAAAAATATGGTCGGGGAGGAGATATCAGATAAGCTTGAAACTGACCTTGGACTTTATGGCAATTATCCTGAGATTCCTGAAGAATTGAATTACACCATCTTTCTTAATGATGTTTACCTGAGATGGAACCAGGAGACTAACTCTTTCAGGTACAACGGTAAAATTGGAATTGGTATGATAGGAGGTGTACAGATCAATAAGAAGGTGAACGCGTATATTGAGTTTGTAGATAAAGGTGCAGATATATTTGATATTTATCTTAAGCCAGATAACAGGACATGGTATTACATTGCCTACAGCAACGGGGTGCTTCAGGCCTTATCCTCTAATCCGGATTTTAACCTGGTATTCAATGAGCTTTCTACCAAGAAAAGAAAATTGAAGGCAAAAGATGGTTTGCCGCAATACGTTTATTCTGAGGCATCGGGTCAGCGTTTAGGCAGATTTATTCAGAAATTTGAATATACTGAGACTCCTGAAGAGGTGGATGAATTTGAGATGAATCAGTAACTTGATCTCGGTCCTATCTCTATAATCTCAAGATCGGTAACTTTACTGTTCTCTATGCCGAATCTGACGGCAGTACGGACTTTGTGCATTCCAATTCTGCCTGCAGCACCCGGGTTGATATGTAAAAGCTTATGTTTTTTATCGTATATCACTTTCAATATATGCGAGTGACCTGAAATGAAAAGGCCCGGAGGAGAGGCAGCCAATCTTTCTCTTACAGCTCTGTCGTAGTTTCCCGGATATCCACCGATGTGAACCATCCAGATATCAAGACCTTTGACAGTTTTACGTTGCTCTTTAGGATGCCTGATGCGGATGTCATTGCCGTCAATGTTTCCATAAACAGCACATAAGGGTTTGAATGCCTCGAGTTCATCAGCGATCTTCGTATTGCCCATATCTCCAGCATGCCAGATTTCATTACACTCCTTGAAAAATTCAAGTAGCTTGGGATCCAGGAAGCCATGCGTGTCCGATAATACACCAATCTTGTACATATCCTTATGTTCTCCTGTGAATTTACTATTTTTGAGGGATATAAAAACCAAATGAATATTTTTTATGCTACCGGAATTGAAGGGGACCTGCTTCTCTTAGACGAACAGGAATCTCAACATTGCATTAAAGTACTGCGCTCCAGGGAAGGAGATAAGGTATGGGCCGTCGATGGCGAGGGGGGATTTTTTGATGCAACGATCTACGATGGAAATTCAAAGAATTGCAAATTGCAAATTAGGAAGAAGCATGAAGGATATCATCCTTTACCCTATGAATTGCATATTGGGATCGCACCAACTAAGAGTATGGACAGGTTTGAATGGTTCCTGGAAAAGGCAACCGAGATAGGTATAAGCTCCATCACACCATTAATATGTGAAAGGTCGGAGCGAAAGGTGCTCCGCTTAGACAGGATTGAGAAGGTCGTGGTGTCTGCTATGAAGCAGTCCATGAAGGCATTTAAGCCAGTAATACACCCTCCGGTTCTATTTAAGGACTGGTTGAGCACCAGCAGAGCTCAAGCACACCTGATTGCCCATTGTATCGACGGAGAGAAGCAAGATCTTTGGAAGATGAACTTACCTGATTCTGTAAGTGTATCGATCGGACCGGAAGGGGATTTTAGTGAAAATGAGATAGAAATGGCATTGAGGCGTGGTTATGAGGAAATCTCCCTGGGTGATTACCGCTTGAGAACAGAGACTGCAGGAATTGTAGCTTGTTCTGCTGTTTACTTCAATAAAAATCAATAAAAAAAACCGCTTCTAAAGCGGTTTTTTTTACTTATTCAACATTTGCTCGGTGTAAGGTCTGACTTACTAGGTTTTCTCCTGGATCATACTCTAACATGTTGAGCATAGAATCTACTTTTTCATCCCATAAAGTGTAAACTGTTGTTGATAATAAGATATCTGATGTCAGATTAATATCATCTACCAGATAAAAAAGGGTAGAGTTTTTTACCATAGGCAACAAGAGGTTTAGGTTTTCAAATAGAAAACGCTGTCACATACCTATTATTGTATAATGGTAATAAAAAATTACATCACGGTGAGAGAAAGGTCTTTCTCTTTGATCATTTTCCTCAGGTTTATTAATGCATAACGCATTCTGCCCAGGGCTGTATTTATGCTTACACCGGTCTGCTCTGCAATCTCCTTGAAGCTCATTCCTCCAAAATGCCGCATCAAAACAACTTCACGCTGATCTTCAGGTAATTCATTGATCAGTTTCCTGACATCTTCCCGTATCTGATCACTCACCAGTATATCTTCAATATTATCATCTGCCAACTTCTTATTGTTGAGCAAATCTAATTCAGAATCGTCATTCGATATGGAATTCATCTGCTTCTCCTTTCTGAAATGATCAATAATCAGATTATGAGCAATACGAATGACCCATGAAAGAAATCTTCCATTGTCTTTGTACTTTCCGGCGCGCAATGATTGAATAACCTTAATGAAAGTCTCCTGAAAAAGATCTTCAGCCAGACTGTGGTTCTTAATTGTGAGATAAATATATGTGTAGACTTTGCTTCTATGACGATTAATCAATGTCTCGATACTCAACTCATCCCCATTGAGAAACGCTGCCACCAATTCCTGGTCGCTAAGTTTATTTGTTTTCAAACTAATTCTGTGTTGGTTCAGCGTAAAAGTCTCTCTATAGGCAATTTTATTAGTTAAACGTCAAATTGATATGCAAATCAAGCGAAAATAAATCTTTTTACAAAATGTGTTACCTTTGTTTATTGCAATTAGTCAAAAAAGCCGCAAATTTTATGCCAAGAAGTTATGACCAGGAAATTTTTGTGAAGGGGGCAAGAGTTCACAACCTGAAAAACATAGATATAGCCATTCCAAGGGATAAGCTGGTGGTAATAACCGGGGTCTCAGGTTCTGGAAAATCCTCCCTTGCATTCGATACCTTATACGCTGAGGGTCAACGTCGTTACGTAGAGAGTTTGTCGGCCTATGCCCGACAGTTTTTAGGTCGAATTGACAAGCCGGATGTGGATTACATTCATGGTATTCCCCCCGCAGTTGCCATTGAACAGAGGGTAAATACTCGAAATCCACGTTCAACAGTAGGTACTACTTCTGAGATTTATGACTACCTGAAACTGCTTTATTCCAGAATTGGGAAGACAATCTCTCCAATATCAGGAAAGGAAGTTAAGAGCCATACCGTGTCGGACGTGGTAGATTATATTATTTCCGGAACGCCTGGCGAAAAACTCGTGATATTGTCAACAGTATGCCTGCACAAGGATCGTGGAGTAAGTTACCAGCTTGACCTCTTTACCCAGCAGGGGATGACACGCGCCTTGTATCAGGGAAATATTGTGGAACTCGAAAATATCAAAAATGATACTAGCATAAGCACACTGCAGCTGGTGGTAGACCGGATAGCAGTTAGCAAAGATGAGGAGAGTATAAGTCGTTACGGCGATAGTATTCAAACGGCATTTCAAATTGGACGTGGCCACTGTGGCATTTGGAATCCAAAAACAAAATCTGTGACTGAATTCTCTACTCGCTTTGAATTGGATGGTATCACTTTTGAAGAACCGAGCGAGCATCTCTTTAGTTTCAATAATCCTGTTGGAGCTTGTCCCGTGTGTGAAGGGTATGGGATGGTGATAGGAATCGATGAAGATTTAGTGATCCCTCGAAAAGAACTGTCGATTTACGATGATGCTGTGGTATGCTGGAAAGGGGAGAAGATGAGGAAATGGAAAGACCGTCTGATCCTGAAAGCAGAGGAGTTTAATTTCCCAATTCATAAGCCATATTTCGAGTTGAGTGATGAGGAGCGTTTGTTATTATGGAAAGGGAACAAGCATTTCAAAGGGCTCGATGCATTTTTCAAATATTTAGACGAAAAGAAATATAAGATACAATATAGGGTGATGCTATCGAGGTACAGGGGTAAGACCATTTGCTACGAATGCGGGGGCTCAAGACTTCGAAAGGAAGCACACTATGTGAAAATACATGACAATACAATTGCTGACCTTGTTAAGATACCGGTATCTGAGCTGGAAAGTTTCTTCGATGAGCTGGTTCTAAATAAACATGAGCAGAAGGTGGCTTTAAGGTTGCTTACCGAGATAAAGTCACGACTTCGTTTCTTAAATAATGTTGGACTGGGTTATCTCACTTTAAACCGCCTCACATCTACACTTTCGGGAGGGGAGAGTCAGAGAATTAACCTGGCTACATCACTGGGAAGTAGTTTAGTAGGATCATTATATATTCTGGATGAGCCAAGTATCGGTTTGCATCCGCGTGATACCGGTTTGCTTATTGTTGTACTGCAGGAATTAAAAGAACTGGGAAATACAGTCCTGGTTGTTGAGCACGATGAAGATATCATGAGATCAGCTGATATTATTATTGATATGGGGCCGCAGGCCGGCCGCCATGGAGGGGAGGTTGTATTTCAGGGAGATCATAAAAAACTACTCAGTGAAGGCAAAAGTCTGACGGCGGATTACCTTAATGGCAGGAAAGAGATTAAAATACCTGAGATCAGACGCCCATGGAACAATTTCATAGAGATATTAGGGGCCAGGGAGAACAATCTTAAGCAAGTGAATGTGAAGATTCCATTGCATATCATGACTGTTATCTGCGGGGTAAGTGGATCTGGAAAATCTTCCCTGGTAAGTAGTATTTTATATCCGGCTTTATCAAGAAAACTCCATGGTAGCGGGGAGAAACCCGGTAAACATGATTTGCTCCAGGGAGATATCCATTTACTTAACAGGGTAGAATTTGTTGACCAGAATCCTATTGGAAAGTCTTCACGATCTAATCCGGTAACTTATTTAAAAGCATTTGATGAGATCAGGAAATTGTTTGCTGCTCACTCAGCATCCAAGGCAGCAGGATTCAAAGCATCACATTTTTCATTTAATATCGATGGAGGTAGGTGCGATGAGTGTAAAGGAGAGGGTGAGATTCTCGTTGAGATGCAATTTATGGCTGATGTACATCTTACCTGTGAGAGTTGTCATGGAAAACGTTATAAGGATGAGGTTCTGGCTGTTAAATACAGGGAAAAGAGTATCTATGACGTGCTGGGAATGACAGTAAATGAAGCGGTTGACTTTTTCAGCGAATCATCTGATTCAACAGAATCCAAAATTGTTAAGAAACTCCTCCCATTAAAGAATGTGGGATTAGGTTATGTGAAGCTTGGACAATCTTCCAGTACTTTGAGTGGAGGCGAGAGCCAAAGGGTCAAGCTGGCACTGTTCATTAGTAAGGAATCTGATGAGGAGAAGATCATATTTATTTTTGATGAACCAACAACTGGACTGCATTTTCATGATATATCGCTTTTACTGGAGTCATTCAATGCACTGTTGAGGAAAGGACATACGGTTGTAATCATTGAACACAATCTTGAGATAATTAAGTCAGCAGACTGGATCATTGAACTGGGGCCGGAGGGCGGAACCGGGGGGGGTGAGCTGGTATTCGAAGGTATACCTGAAGAAATTGTCAAGCAAAAGAACTCACATACAGGAAGATATCTTAAGAACAAGCTTAAATAAAAAAGCCGGAAATTTCTTTCCGGCTCTATATAATAAAATGCACAAAATAGAATTCTTAGTTGTCTCTAAATCCAAACATTATTGCTACACAGCCCTCTTTTGGCTCCTCAACTGCATCTTCAGGAACAGGCACCTTTATAACAATCTTTAATTGCTGACTGGACTCCAGTTTAAAATCCCATTTCCAATCATAGTCCTGGTATTTATTATTATACAAGACTTTTCCATTACTGTCAATAATCTTAAATTCAATTGCATTAAGATTTCCTGCACCACAGACACCGATTCTATATTCAGTTTCAGAATAGAATGTTTTATATAATTCCGCTTCTTCTCCCTGTATCAGGAGGGCGGCATGATAGTTGCCATCATGTTGGTACGGGCTCAAACCCACCTTACATGTTTTTTTAGCAAATTGTTTACATTGAGCATTCACCGAATTTGAAGTGCCTGCGATGAAAACAACAAGGAGTAATAAGAGTATGCCTTTTCTCGTCATGACTATATATTTAGGAAATGTAGCTGTTTCTGATTTCATTAACTTTTATTGCAAGCGCATCATAAACCTTTTTTGTAAGGTTATTAGATGAATTTGATTTAAGTGTGGTCACATTAGTTTCGGGATCCGTTACCGCTGTATTTTCACCCTGTTTAATAACAATCTTATCGAAAATTGCTTTCAGCTCAATGATGTCCTTTAATACAGACTGTGCATCAGGATCGTCAGTTGCTTCCTCCAATAAATTAATCATAAAATCAATTGATAATTTTTGGTCAACAATTCGTTGTACAATTTCGTTGTCTTCTATCGGCTCTTCGCCAACAAGATTTATTGCTATATATAATCCCTCAACCCAACCACCAACAAGAATGATAGTTGCTGTGCTTTCCAGACCTTTTTCAGAAAGGTAGGAGTTTGAATTTAGCAATGTTTCAGAAATAATGTCAATAATCTTTTGCCTGTTATTGATATTATCTTCTAATTGCTGAATCGTATTCTCATTGATCGCATCAAGGATATTAAGTCCATCAGCCATCTTCTTAGCAACTTCAATATAGTTCAGTGTTATCTGTGTTTGGTCGAACAGACTGGCATAGCTCAGATCTGCAGTATAGATTCCAAGGTTGAGTGCCATACTCAGGTTTGTGATATATCCATTGGAGTTGTCAATTGGATTCAGAAATTCTTCGTTATAAGTTGCTCCTGCATTGTGAAGAATTCTGGCAGTCTCTATAGGTGAAGGAAGTGAATAGAAAATTCGCTTTGCTGCCTGAAATTTTTCTTGCGTATTTGCATCCAGCGAGGATTCGAATTCTTCCTCAGCTTCACTGTTATTGTCTTTTTGCTTCGCGCCGGAATTACATCCTGTAAGGGAAAAGGAAATAAATACTGCAAGAAGCATCAGAATTTTACCGGACTCAAGAAGGTTTTTAATCATGAGATGATAGTTTTATATTTTGTATATGAGTCTTCTTAATGAAGTAAAATTAACATTTTTTTTTGAATATCAAAAAGCTTGAATATCATAATAAATCTCAATAATAGTAAAGGTTTCAGTTGTTTTTCAGACGATTATTCAATAATTAATTTCTTTAGAAAACTTCGATCAAATCAGATTCAAACTAACAGGATAATATTCATAATCAATTCAATAAAGAGCTTAAGCGCTAGAAAGGCCCATCGTTTAGCAATGGGGAATATTTTTCATCTAGTTCATCTTTCCACCCAATCATATAGCTGGTAAAGGAACCAATTTTAAGATCTGACAGACTCCTGGAATAGGGATCTTGCATAATATCATTAGGGAAATATTTAGCTGCAAGTTTTATTTTCCGGCCATTGGTTCTGGCCAGGGTTTTATGCATATCCACTGCTCCAAACAGCTGAAGAAAGCTATGTGAGATTTCAGAAGGATATTTGTAGCTGACAATGGCAAACTCAACATCATCAGTCGTAGTTGTGTTTATGGCAAGAGAAATATCGTCACGGAAATAGTTGTTTACGAAAAATAGTAATGCTACGCTTTCTACATTATACTCATCCCGCAGATGCGCAATCAGACGCTCCTTCGTTGCAGGTCTTTTTTGTTGAGGAATTCCATCTTTCTCCTTGATATATAATGACTCACCTACCATTTTTGCCACATAATCGGCCCATCGGTTCAAGGATATTGATCCTTTTTCAAAGTTTGGATCAGAAGCGGATTGTTCTACTGTAATTCTTGGAAGATTCTTATTTATGGTAGTATACTCATTACCAATATAATAGTCTGTTTTGATATTGAGTTGAACATTGGCCATTTTTGCCTGCTCTTCCAACCACCTCTTAGCCACATGAATGGAGTCTATTGTGGTAAGAATATCGAATTCAGTCCATGGAAAAGTTGTGCGGGTGTCAATAAATACAAAGTATAACAACACATCATCCCTAAGGTCTTTACATACGTTATTATTCCTGCCCGCCGAGAAATCCCTTTTAGCCGGCATGCCCGACAAAAACAGGGCCGCGAATAAAAAAATAATTACTTTTTGAACTGGTTTCATGGCTACTTCAATAGTTATTCCTGTAAAACAAATGTAATAAAAAGTAACAGAAAGCTTGTCATTGCTAACAAATCAGTCTTTAGTTCAAACGCTTTTTTTCTGATATGTAGTATTTACATATCGCTGTTAAGCCACACTGATCGCATTTCGGTTTCCTTGCAAGGCAAACATATCTTCCATGTAATATCAACCAATGATGTGCCTTATGAATTAATGCTGATGGAAAATGTTTGACCAATTGAAGCTCAGTATCCAACGGTGTTTTGGCATTGCTTGTCAGACCTATCCTGGCTGACACCCGGAACACATGTGTATCGACAGCCATAGCCGGTTTCTGAAATGCTACAGAAAGAATTACGTTGGCTGTCTTCCTTCCTACGCCGGGCAGCTTTTGTAAATCTTCCATGTTATCAGGAACCACACCATTGAATTCTGACATAAGAACCCTGGCCATTCCAACCAGGTGTTTCGCCTTATTATTCGGATAGGAGCAGCTTTTTATATATTCATAGACCATTTCCGGCTCATCTTTAGAAAGCACATCCGGAGTAGGATATTTCTTTAAAAAAGAAGGAGTTATTATGTTAACTCTTTTATCGGTGCATTGAGCTGATAGTATAACTGCAACAATTAATTCGTAGGGAGAAGTATAATCCAGCTCTGTTTCTGCGATGGGCATATGCTCCTCGAAATAGTCGATAAATGCCTGGTAACGATCTTTGATTTTCATACTACTAATCTACTGGAAAAATTTGATCACCAATTTATCATTAAATTACATATTCATTAAGATTGTAGCAGTAGAATTAACAAATTGTAAAATCTTTGTGTTGTTTACTTTGAATCTTTGTATAATTCAAATATTATACTTACGTTTATGATCGATTAATAGTAATGAAACAAACAGATACATATTTTTTCTATTTCTTTATTTACGATTAAAAATAAGTCGGGAAGTAAATATATTGTGCCCGGCTTTGGTCGGGTTTTTTTTATGGAAAGAATTGCAATTCAAGGCGGATACGGAGTATTCCATGAATTGGCCGCCCACAAATATTTTGGGGGTGAAGAGATAGAGATTCTTCCAAGGGAGACTTTCCGTGATTTGCTCTCTTCACTGAAGCAGAGGAAATCAGATTACGGTATCATGGCCATCTTACAATGCTCCAGGTATTTTGATCAGTTTCCTCAAATACGTTTGATAGAAAGTGCAGACACAGCACTTAGTGCGAAAGAAATCAGTGATAAGCAGCTTAGTAACATTGGTGCAATTGCCAGTAGATTGGCGGCAAACAAGTATAATCTGGATATCCTGGCAGAGGGTATTGAGACGAATAAAATGAACTACACGCGCTTTCTAATTCTTACAGAAAACGGAAAGAGTGTGAGTGCATCTGAAATAAATAAGTCCTCAATCCACTTTGCACTGGCACATAAAACTGGTTCATTATCAAAAATTTTATCAATTTTGTCTTATTATGGATTAAACCTTGAAAAGATTCAATCGATGCCTATCATCGGACAAGACTGGGAATATCAATTTTATGTTGACCTTGAAATTGATGATTATGATTTATATAAAAAATCCCTTGAGGCCATAAAACCTTTCACATCGGGATTGGGTATAATGGGAGAATACGTAAAAGGAAGCGTTTATTTTGAATAAAACACTAGAATAATGGTAGTAGATGTTGATTTAAAACCAATTAATTCTGATGAGGTAGACCTGAAGAGGCCAATTATAGTTGCCGGACCTTGTAGCGCTGAGTCTGAAGAACAGATGTTGGAAACTGCAAAAGGCGTGGCAGCAGCAGGAGTTAAGATTTTCAGAGCCGGGATATGGAAACCAAGAACCAGGCCAAACGCATTTGAGGGTGTTGGTACTGAAGGACTAAAATGGTTTAAGACCGTTCAGAAAGAAACCGGATTATTGGTGGCTACTGAAGTGGCAAATACTAAGCATGTGTATGAAGCACTGAAATATGGTGTCGATATAATATGGATTGGTGCCAGGACATCTGCCAATCCGTTTGCTGTTCAGGATATTGCGGACAGCTTAAGAGGAGTAAAGATTCCGGTGATGATTAAGAATCCGGTTAATCCTGATGTAGATCTTTGGGTGGGTGCTATTGAAAGAATAAATAATGCAGGGATTCAACAGATAGTTGCCATTCACAGGGGATTTTCTACCTACGATAAATCTATCTTCAGAAATGCGCCACACTGGCAATTGCCAATTGAACTGCGCAGAAGAATTCCTGAAATTCCTATGCTTACTGACCCAAGTCATATCGCAGGCAAAAGAGAGCTGATTTATGATATTTGTCAGAAAGCCATGGACCTGAACTTCGACGGATTGATTATTGAAACACACTGTAATCCAGACAAAGCATTGAGTGATGCAAAACAACAAGTAACTCCTGATGCTTTAAAGGAAATTCTTGGAAGATTGATTCTTAGGGATCCGGAAGTGAAGGAGCAATTAATGCTTTCCCTGGCTGTAATGAGAGATAAAATCGACAAACTGGACGACAAACTGATCAACCTGATCGATGAGCGGATGTCTATTGTTGGAGAGATTGGTGAATATAAGAAGGACAATAATATCACTATCTTGCAGAATAAACGCTGGGATGATATGCTGAAAAACAGACTTACGCTTGGTAATAAACACAAGTTGAGTGAAGACTTTATCACTAAATTGTTTAGTGCAATCCACCAGGAGTCTATCAATAAGCAAACAACAATAATGAATGAAGGATAAGAGAAATGAAGGACCTTCATCTACATATCGGAGATAAAACGACCTCTATAGTAATAGGAAGAGACCTTGTTTCGAATTTATCACAATTGAAGGATCGGAATCTGATTCTCCTGGTTGATGAAAATGTTCTCAAACTTCATTCTGAATTATTTACAGAACATAACTGCATCACAATACCTGCTGGTGAAAAAAATAAAACCATAAGCTTTGCGGAATCAATCTATAGAAAGCTTGTAGAAAAAGAAATTGACCGTACATCATTTCTTGTAGGAGTAGGAGGTGGAATGACTACCGATATTGCTGGCTTTGTTGCATCAACTTATATGCGCGGAATAGAATTTGGGTTTATCTCAACCACCGTATTAGGACAGGTTGATGCCAGTATTGGCGGTAAGAATGGTGTTAACCTGGATGGCTATAAAAACATGATTGGAAATATCAGGCAACCTTCATTTGTCTGGTGCGATTTCAGCTTACTAGAAACACTTCCGAAGAATGAATTGCTTTCAGGTCTTGCTGAGATAGTTAAGTACGGTGCAATTTGGAACAGTGAGCTCCTGACTTATATCGAGAGTTATACAGAGCAGGTTCTTGAATTGGAGCCCGGGGCAATGGAGCACATTGTGACTGTTTCTGCAAAGATTAAGATGGATATTGTAGAGAAAGACGTGATGGAAAAGAGAGATCGCAAATTTCTTAACTTTGGTCATACCCTGGGACATGCCATCGAGAAGTTAACTGGTATGTTGCACGGAGAGGCCATTAGTATTGGTATGGTAATGGCTTCACGAATCTCTGTTACATTGGGATTTCTTGAAGAAAATGATGCTGATCGCCTGGAGCAGGCACTTGTTTCATTAGGATTGCCAGTTCAGACGGATATATCAATCGATAATATTTTTAGCACACTTCTCAAAGATAAAAAGAGAGCAGGTGACATGATGCACCTTATTCTTTTGAAAGCATTGGGTGAGGCATTTATTCATGAGATTCAACTTAATGAACTTAAAAAGTTGTTAAATGATTTGTATTAGTATTGGAAATATAGAACAACTTGAAGCTCTTAAAGGGTATAGGCATGACATGGTGGAATTGCGCTATGATCTGATAAAAAAATCCCCTTCCGAACTTATGCCCTTAGTCGAATATGGAACAAAGGTTATTGCTACTTGTCGTCCAGGAAATTTGACAAGTGAGCATAGGATGCAGATACTGAAGGAATCAATTGATCGGGGAGCAGCTTATATTGATTTGGAGATTGAGTCAGATACAACATATATAAATGAACTCATTTCTTATGCAAAGGAACATGCGACAGAAGTAATTATTTCCTGGCATGCGTTAAATCGCACCCCTACGAAAGAGGAAATTGAAGAAAAGCTTCATGAATGCTACAAAAAAGGTGCTGATGTGGCAAAAATTGCCTCTATGGTTCATGATGAAAAAGACATTGCCAATCTTCTTTCTTTATATGCTCTGAAAGGGAGAAAGGTAGTCCTTGGAATGGGTGAAAAGGGGAAGATAAGCAGGATAGCAGCATCTTATCTTGGAGCAGAATTTACATTTGTTTCTTTAGATGCAGGCAAGGAAACAGCTCCGGGGCAATTAACAATGAACGAATTCGCAGCGTTGAAAAAAATATTAGAACCAAAATGAATTCATTTGGAAAATTATTCAGGATAAGTATTTTCGGCGAATCTCACGGATCAGTCGTTGGGGTTCTAATTGATGGCGTTTCAGCCGGTCTGCCACTAACTGAGGATGATCTACATAAGGATCTTCAAAGAAGAAAAAGCGGGGCAGCAGGTACCACTCCCAGGCAGGAAGAAGATATTCCCAGGATTAAGTCAGGCATCTATAATGGTTTTGCTACAGGAGCTCCTCTTCTTATTGAGTTTGAAAATAAAAATACGCGTTCAAGAGATTATACAGAACTGCGTAAAACCCCGCGTCCGGGCCATGCCGATTTTACTGCATACAGTAAGTTTGGCGGATATGAAGATTACAGGGGAGGAGGACACTTTTCTGGTCGCCTCACATTGGCTCTAGTGGCTGCAGGTGTTATTGCCAAGAAAATGATTTATCCTGTTTCAGTAGAGAGTAAGATATTAGAAGTAGGTGGAAATCAGAATATTGAAGAGGCAGTGGATCAGGCAATAAATGATGGAGACTCCATTGGGGGGATCGTTGAATGTGCTGTAAAGGGTATTCAGCCAGGATCAGGTGAACCGTTTTTCGATTCATTTGAAGCTGTTTTAAGTCATATGATTTTTTCGATTCCGGCCATAAAAGGAGTTGAGTTCGGTGCTGGTTTTGCTGCGGCAAAGATGAAAGGCAGTGAGCATAACGATAATTTCATAAGCATCCAGGGAAGTACTGAAACTAATTATGCCGGGGGGATAAACGGAGGCATTACTAACGGAAATGATATAGTTTTCAGAGTGGTTGTAAAACCAACTTCCAGCACGAATAAGGTGCAGAGCACCATGAATTTTCAGAGCGGTGAGATGCAAAAACTCTCTGTTGAAGGTCGTCATGATACATGTATTGCCTTACGCGTTCCTGTTGTTTTAGAGGCTGCTGCAGCAATTGTTACAGCAGATATGATGCTGCAGTCGCAACAAATTAATAGAGTTATTAATCCAAAAGATATTATTAGTTGATATGAGAATTGCAATTGTTGGAGCCGGTAATATGGGCTCGTGGTTGGTTGAGTCATTGTGTCTTGATTTTGAAGTGGGCATCTATGATGCAGACAGAAGTAAATTGAAATATTTTTTTAATTCCAGGAAGTTTTTATACATGGAAGAGATCTATGATTTTTCACCTGATATCATGATCAATGCTGTGAGCCTGGAGAAAACAATCCAGGTTTTCAAAGAGATTATTCCTTACCTGCCGGAAGATTGTATAATATCTGATATAACTTCTGTAAAAAAGGGACTGGCTTCTTACTATAAGGAGAGTGGAAGACGATTTGTGTCGACACATCCAATGTTCGGACCAACATTTGGAAATGTGAAGGATCTGAGTACTGAGAATGCCATCATTATTTCAGAATCAGATGAGGAGGGTGCTAAATTCTTCCGTGATTTCTATGAAAGTCTGAAAATAAAAATTCACAACTATTCATTTGATGAGCATGACCAGACCATTGCTTATTCCCTTTCTCTCCCTTTCTCTTCATCCCTTGTTTTTGCTTCTTGTATGAAGCAGCAGGATGCACCTGGAACTACTTTTCGGAGACATCATGAGATTGCAAAGGGCCTGCTCTCTGAGGATGATTATCTCTTGTCAGAAATCCTGATGAGCCCTTACAGCCTGGAACAGATTGAAAATGTAAGGAATCAACTGAATGATTTAATTGAATTGGTACAAAAGGGAGATGCGGCAGATTTTACTCAAATGTTTAATGATCTGAGGACAAATATCGGGATAGAAAAGTAATTTCCATTGACACATTAAATCTACTCATAGAGATGTAGCTTGAGGACTTGTGTTGTTTGATCAGTAATTTTATACCGATCGTCAATCCTGAATCCCATAATCCAGACAATATTTTTTCCACTGGCCAGTATCCAGGTTTGTTTCTTTATGGGTACAGGGATTTTTTCGTCAATGAAGAAGTCGCTGACTTTTTTCATCTGTTCCATTCCCAGCGGGAAAAAATAGTCCCCGTGTTGCCATTTTCTTACCGTTAATGGGAAGTTTAACTTATCGAAATCAAGGAAGGCAATTTGCTGTGAATCGGGAAAATCGCCAATATTCTGAATGTTAACAAGGTCAATATCCATTGGAAATGGGAGTGAAGCACGACTCCCGTGGGAGTCAATATAGAACCTCTCAAAGCTCTCTTCTTCCACTTCCATCAATAGCAGGTTATCCCTGTCTTTATATAGCATGTGGCTTGTCGAGATAAATTGTTTTCCGGAATCTGAATCGAGGATTAACTCGATGTTTTTACACTGGTCCCTGGAAAAATTATATACTGAAAAAAGCTCAAATAGCCAGGTAGATAGGGGAGAGAGTTGCTTAAGTTCAGCAACACTTACCTGGTAATGAGTAGATTTTTTTACGAACAATATTTTTCTTTTTGTTTCAATAGTATCCTGGAAGATTTCGTATGCTTCAGATATCCTGGCGATATTTTCATACATCGTATTGATAAACGAGGGATTTACTTCTTCCAATACTGGTATTACATCGTGCCTTATTTTATTTCTGTGGTATTTTTTGCTTGCATTGGATGAGTCTTCCCTGAATTTTAGATTTTTCTCTTTTGCATATTCCACGATCTCTTTCCGGGGGATATTCAACAAGGGCCTGATAAACTTCCCATTACGTATGGGAATGCCAACAAGTCCTTTGATACCGGTTCCCCGACTTAAATTGATTAATACCGTTTCAATGCTGTCGTTCATGTTATGCGCTGTAGCTATAAGATCGATCCCGTGGATTCTTGAAGTTTCATCAAACCAGTCATACCTTAGTTTCCTGGCTGCCATCTGGATTGATATTCCTTCTTTTGTGGCATAATCTTCAGTTTGAAAATTCTTCACAAAAACCGGCATATCGTAACTGGCAGAAACAGACCTGACGAACGCTTCATCTCCGTCAGATTCCTCTCCTCTTAAGTTGAAATTGCAATGAAGAATAGAGCAATTATATCCTGCTTTGTAAAAAAGGTCTGTCATTACTACCGAGTCAATTCCTCCACTCAGAGCAAGCATAATATCTTCCTGTTGGGAGCATAGATTATGTGCTTGAATAAAGGATTGAAATGTTGCTAATATCATTGGCTAAAGTTACAATAATTATGTTTAAAATATTTCTCACTCATACCAGTTTTACTGCAGTGTGCACTGATGAATATTAATTATATTCAATAAAAAAGCCCCATCCTGGAATGGATGAGGCATTATACTAATTAAGCGCTTAGTTTATTTCTCAGCCAGGAAGCTTGAAATTCCTTCTTGTGTTGCTTTAAGCGCTTTGTCACCTTTGTGCCAATCTGCCGGGCAAACTTCGCCAATAACAACAGCCGGGGCACTAAACGCCGGAGCTTTTTCCCCAACTAATACTGACATATTTTTTAATTTATTAGGTTCTAGATAGTATGTAAACAAATAGGACTGCTCCTGGTTCACCGATTGGTTAAAAATGTGATTCTGGAGCAGAAAAAAGTATACCGGAACAGTAGGAAATACTAATATGATTTAGCAAACAGGACTCTTTGTTCTGATTTATTACCGGTAAGAATACACTTACCTTCCTCTTTTTCATTGTTAAGAGGAATCAATCTCACTGTAGCTTTGGTGAGTTCTTTGATTTTCTGTTCTGTCTCAGCTGTACCGTCCCAATGTGCCCATATAAACCCTCCTTTGTTGTCAATGATATCTTTGAATTCATCCCAGGTGTCAACTTTATGGCTGTTCTGCTTTCTGAATTCCAGAGCTTTATTAAAAATATTTTCCTGGATTTCTTTCAGCAGGTCATCAATGTAATCAGCAATACCTTCCTGCTTCATGACTGATTTTGAAAGGGTATCTCTCCTGGCTATTTCAACAGAGTTGTTCTCAATATCCCGCGGACCGATGGCAATTCTTACAGGTACACCTTTGAGTTCATATTCTGCAAATTTCCAACCGGGTTTCTGTGTATCACGGTTGTCGTATTTAACTGATATTCCTTTTGCTTCCAGCTCAGCTTTAATTCGAAATGCTGCGTTATCGATTCGTGAAAGTTCATCGTTGCCTTTATAAATAGGTACAATGGCTACCTGAATCGGAGCAAGATTTGGAGGAAGTACAAGTCCATTGTTATCTGAGTGCGCCATCACGAGCGCTCCCATAAGGCGTGTAGAAACTCCCCATGAGGTTGCCCATACGTGCTCCAGTTTTCCCTCTTTACTTGTGAACTTGACATCAAAGGCTTTGGCAAAATTTTGTCCTAAAAAGTGTGAAGTGCCTGCCTGGAGCGCTTTACCGTCCTGCATTAGTGCCTCGATACACAAGGTTTCAATTGCTCCTGCAAATTTTTCAGACTCGCTTTTCGATCCCATGATTACAGGAACACCCATATATTTTTCTGCAAATTCTGCATAGGTACGAATCATCAACTCAGTTTCATCAATGGCTTCTTGTTCAGTTGCATGGGCAGTATGCCCTTCCTGCCATAAGAACTCAGTAGTTCTGAGGAAAAGTCTTGTCCTCATTTCCCAGCGCACTACATTGGCCCATTGATTTATCAAGAGAGGTAAATCACGGTATGATTGGATCCAGTTCTTATAAGTACTCCAGATGATTGTTTCTGAAGTTGGACGAACGATCAGTTCTTCTTCTAATTTCGCATCAGGGTCAACAATTATACCTCCGGTTTCTTCGTCATTCTTTAGTCTGTAGTGAGTTACCACTGCACACTCTTTTGCGAAACCTTCCACATGGTCAGCTTCCTTGCTGAAAAATGATTTTGGAATAAATAGGGGAAAGTATGCATTCTCATGTCCTGTAGCTTTGAACATACCATCGAGTATATCACGCATTTTCTCCCAGATTGCATAGCCGTATGGCTTGATAACCATACATCCGCGAACTGCAGAGTTTTCAGCCAAATCTGCCTTGGTAACCAGGTCGTTATACCATTGTGAATAGTTCTCTTCTCTGCTTGTTAATACCTTTGCCATTGAATTTTATATGAAAATTTGAAATAGAGTACAAAGAAACTAAAAAATGGGGAAATTATCATATCTATCTCATGCTGATCTTCCAATTGTATATTGCCCCCAACCTAGCCTTCCCCCGTATTCTAAGATAAAAACAAGTTTTTTATCATATTTTTCCAGTAATTCTGATTAAGCTGCATAATTATAAGTACTCACATAAGGAGTACCTCTTTT